>Ga0209640_10006161_pt1 | contig 10492 bp, 15 predicted proteins | sample RifCSP10_1_FD_184018 | JGI IMG/M metagenome (GOLD analysis project Ga0209640, IMG submission 184018) | Soil microbial communities from Rifle, Colorado - Rifle CSP2_sed 10_1 (SPAdes) (version 2) | ecosystem: Environmental > Terrestrial > Deep subsurface > Rock core/Sediment | place: Rifle...
CCGGCGCGGCGCACGCCGGCGCTGCCTTTCATGAGATGAGTGAGCTGGCGGGTGTAGAGGTCCAGTCTTGTTAATTCTTTGAACGGAAAGCCGGTTCCCACCAGCGCCTCGTCGAGGCGCGCGCACTTCGAGACGCGGATGCGCCGGTCGTTGAGGAAGGCGCCGCCGCCCCTGGAGGCGGTGAACAGCTCGTTGCGCCCCGGGTCGTAGACCACCGCGTGGGCGAGCGCGCCGCGGTGCTGCACGCCGATCGAGACGCAATACTGCGGAAAGCCGTGGATGAAATTGGTGGTGCCGTCGAGCGGGTCGATGATCCAGACGTATTCCTCGCCTCCGGCGCTCCCGCCCGATTCCTCGGCAAGGAAGCCGTGCTCCGGGTAGGCCTTGCGCACCACGTCGAGGATCGCCCGCTCGGCCGCGTCGTCGACCTGGGTGACGAAATCCCTGGCCTGCTTCGCTCTCACCTTCACAGCGCCGCCGTCGAGCGAGGCGCGGTTGATGATCGAGCCGGCGCGCCGCGCGGCGCGCACGGCGATGTTGAGCATGGGGTGCATCGGCCGCGTATTCTAGTGCCCCATGAAGCGAATCCGGTTCGTGCTGTGCCGGCCGAGCCATCCCGGCAACATCGGCGCGGCGGCGCGCGCGATGAAGACCATGGGCCTGAGCGATCTGCGCCTGGTCGCGCCGGAGCGCTTCCCCGCGCCCGAGGCGCAATGGATGGCGACCAACGCCGTGGATGTCTTGCAGAAAGCGAAAGTCTGTTCAACTCTCAAGGACGCCATATCGGACTGCGTCGCCGCGTTTGCGCTCTCGGCGCGCCCGCGCGAATGGTCGCCGCAGGTGCTCGATGTGCGCAGCGCCGCGGCGCGCGCCGTCGAGACGCAGGGCGAGGTGGCGTTCGTGTTCGGCAGCGAGGCGGCCGGGCTGAGCAACGAGGAGATGTTCGCCTGCCAGTCGCTGGTCCACATTCCCGCCAGCCGCGAGTTCAGCTCCCTCAACCTCGCCCAGGCGGTGCAGGTGGTGGCGTACGAGCTGCACATGGCGCTCGACGCCGCGCTGCCGTTCTCCCGGGTCGAGAAGCGCGCCACGGTGGAGGACCTCGAAGGGCTCTACGCGCACCTCGAGCGGGCGGCGATCGCGAGCGGATTCATGACGCCCGCCTCGCGGCTACGCGAGCGCTGGCGCAGGCTTTTTTCCCGCGTGCCGGCGCTCGAGCGCGAGGAAGTCAACATCCTGCGCGGCCTGCTCAAGGCGCTGCTGGCGAAATGGAATAGTTGATCAAATTAGTCGGACACCCGTAGAATCCTTTCATGTTCCGCAAACTGCGCGGCGATATCGACTGCATCCTCGAGCGCGATCCGGCGGCGCGCTCGGCGTGGGAGGTGCTCACCTGCTATCCCGGCCTGCACGCCATCTACATCCACAAGGTCGCGCGCTGGCTCTGGCTGCACCGGCTGCGCTGGCTCGGGCGGCTCACTTCGCACCTCGGGCGCTGGCTGACGGGGATCGAGATCCACCCGGGCGCGAAGATCGGCTGCTGCGTGTTCATCGACCACGGCATGGGGGTGGTGATCGGCGAGACGGCCGAGGTCGGCGACGGCTGCACCATCTATCAGGGCGTGACGCTAGGCGGCACTTCGCTGTATCGCGGCGAAAAGCGCCATCCGACGCTGGGCGAGGGCGTGGTCGTGGGCGCGGGCGCCAAGGTGCTGGGCGGCTTTACGGTCGGCGCCGGCGCGCGGATCGGCTCGAACGCGGTGGTGGTGAAAGAGGTCCCTGCCGGGGCGACCGTGGTCGGGATCCCGGGCCGCATCGTCGAGGAGAGGAGCACCGAAAAGGCGGCGCGCTTCGCCGCCTACGCGGTGGTGCAGGAGCAGGACGACCCCTACGCGAAGGCGATCCAGAGCCTGGTGGCGCATTCCGAGGAGCTGGAGCGCGCGCTCGCGGCGCTGAACGAGAAGCTCTCGCGCCTCGAGCGGGAGTCCCAAAGGGATCCGCTGCGGGCGGTCAAGTAGTAGTTGACTGATTCAGTCGGATTTAGATATACTTGAGCGCGTTAATCGGGTATTAGAGGCCACCCCATGAGACTCACGACCAAGGGCAGGTTTGCAGTGACCGCGATGGTCGACCTGACGCTGCGCCAGGCGCGCGGCCCGGTGACCCTGGCAGCCATCAGCGCGCGCCAGCACATCTCGCTTTCCTATCTCGAGCAGCTGTTCGGCAAGCTGCGGCGCGCCGGCCTGGTCTCCAGCGTGCGCGGCCCCGGCGGCGGCTACAACCTCGCGCGGCCGGCGCAGGGCATCACCGTGGCCGACATCGTCACCGCGGTGGACGAGACCCTCGATGCCACGCAATGCGGCGGCAAGGAGAACTGCCACGACGACAAGCGCTGCATGACGCACGACCTGTGGGCGACGCTGAACGAGAAGATGTACGACTACCTCTCGTCCGTGACGCTCGCCGACCTGGTGGCGCACCACAGCGGCAAGCCGGTGGCGGTGATCAAGGACTTCAGGACCAGCGAGAGAGTAGCGGCATGAAGCTGCCGATCTACCTCGATTATTCGGCGACCACGCCGGTCGACCCGCGCGTCGCGCAGAAGATGATTCCCTACCTCACCGAGTTCTTCGGCAACCCGGCGAGCCGCTCGCATGCGTTCGGCTGGAAGGCCGAGGAGGCGGTCGAGGAGGCGCGCGGCCACGTCGCCGCGCTGATCAACGCCGACCCGAAGGAGATCGTCTGGACCTCCGGCGCGACCGAGGGAAACAACCTCGCGATCAAGGGCGCGGCGCACTTCTACAAGACCAAGGGCAGGCACCTCATCACGCAGAAGACCGAGCACAAGGCGGTGCTCGACACCTTCCGCGAGCTCGAGCGCCAGGGCTTCGAGGCGACTTACCTCGAGGTGGAGGAAAACGGCATCGTCGACCTGGAGAAGTTCAAGGCCGCGATCCGCCCCGACACCATCCTCGCCTCGATCATGATGGTGAACAACGAGATCGGCGTGATCCAGCCGGTGTGGGAGATCGCCGAGATCTGCCGCGCGCAGGGCATCGTGTTCCATTGCGACGCGGTGCAGGGCGGCGGCAGGGTCGAGATCGACATGCAGAAGTTCAAGGCCGACCTGCTGACCATCACCGCGCACAAGATCTACGGCCCGAAGGGCATCGGCGCGCTGTATGTGCGCAGGAAGCCGCGCGTGCGCATCGAGGCGCAGATCCACGGCGGCGGCCACGAGCGGGGCTTTCGCTCGGGCACCCTCGCCACGCACCAGATCGTCGGCTTCGGCGAGGCGGCGCGCCTGGCGAAGCTCGAGATGGCGAGCGACAACGAGCGCGTGCGCTCGCTGCGCGACAGGCTGTTGAGCCGCGTCAAGGACATCGAGGAGGTGTACGTGAACGGGAGCATGGAGCGCCGCATCCCGCACAACCTCAACGTCTCCTTCAACTTCGTCGAGGGCGAGTCGCTGATCATGGCGGTGAAGGACATCGCGGTGTCCTCGGGCTCGGCCTGCACCTCTGCCTCGCTCGAGCCCTCGTACGTGCTGCGCGCGCTGGGCCGCTCCGACGAGCTCGCGCACAGCTCCATCCGCCTCACGCTCGGGCGCTTCACCACGCAGGAAGAGGTGGACTACGCGGCGGATCTCATCAAGCGCAAAGTGGCGAAGCTGAGGGAACTTTCACCCCTGTGGGAGATGCATCAAGAGGGAATAGACTTGAATTCAGTGCAATGGGCGGCACATTAGGAGTCAGAGATGGCTTACAGCGATAAAGTCCTGGATCACTACGAGAACCCGCGCAACGTCGGCTCGTTCGACAAGGGCGACGAGGCGGTCGGCACCGGCATGGTGGGCGCGCCCGCCTGCGGCGACGTGATGAAGCTGCAGATCAAGGTCGGCGCCGACGGCCGCATCGAGGACGCGCGCTTCAAGACCTACGGCTGCGGCTCGGCGATCGCCTCGAGCTCGCTGGTCACCGAGTGGGTCAAGGGCAAGACCCTCGACCAGGCGGTGACGATCAAGAACACGCAGATCGCGCAGGAGCTCTCGCTCCCGCCGGTCAAGATCCACTGCTCGATCCTCGCCGAGGACGCGATCAAGGCGGCGGTCGCCGACTACCGGAAGAAGCACGACATTCCCGATGACGAGAAGAAGGTAGCCTGATGCCGATCACGCTCACCGAGAAGGCCGCGAGCCACGTCCAGGCCTTCCTCGCCAAGCGCGGCAAGGGGGTCGCGCTGCGCCTGGGCGTGCGCACTTCGGGCTGCTCCGGGATGGCCTACAAGCTGGAGTTCGCCGACGCGATCAACCCCGAGGACGCGCAGTTCGAGAGCCACGGCGTGAAGGTGGTGATCGACCCCAAGAGCCTGCCCTACCTCGAGGGCACCGAGCTCGACTACGCGCGCGAGGGCCTGAACGAGGGCTTCAAGTTCCGCAACCCGAATGTCAAGGATGAATGCGGCTGCGGAGAGAGCTTTAACGTCTAGCGCCTTTGAGCTGTTCGGTCTCGAGCCGGCGTTCGCCCTGGATGCCGAAGCGCTCGAGCGCTCCTACCGCGAGATCCAGGCCCGGGTGCATCCCGACCGCTTCGCGCGCGCCGGCGACGCCGAGCGGCGCGCCTCGCTGCAGTGGACCACGCGCGTCAACGAGGCTTACCGCGCGCTGCGCGACCCGCTGCGGCGCGCGAGCCACCTGCTCGAGCTGCACGGCGTCGACGTCGCCTTCGAGACCAACACCGCCATGCCCCCCGAGTTCCTGATGCAGCAGATGGAGCTGCGCGAGTCGCTCGAGGCGGCGGTCGGCAAGAAGGACGCCGCGTCGCTCGATGCGCTGCGCCGCGACCTCGAGCAAGGCAAGCGCACCCTTGAAAAGCAGATCGGCGAATCCATCGACGTGCAGAAGGACTACGCCGGCGCGGCCGGGCTGGTGAGGAAGCTGATGTTCCTCGACAGGCTGGATGCGGAAATAGACCTCGCCTACGAGGCCGTGGAGTAATGGCCCTGCTGCAGATCGCCGAGCCGGGAATGGCCCCGGCGCCGCACGAGCAGCGCCTCGCGGTGGGCATCGACCTGGGCACCACCAATTCGCTCGTCGCCACGGTGCGCAGCGGCGCCGCGACGGTGCTGCCCGACGCGCACGGCCGGCCGCTGCTGCCCTCGATCGTGCGCTACCTGCCCGGCGGGCGGGTCGAGGTCGGCTACGCGGCGCAGGCGCGCCAGGCCGACGATCCGAAGAACACCATCGTCTCGGTGAAGCGCTTCATGGGGCGCGGCCTCAAGGACGTCGCGCACGCCGAGAGCGCGCCTTACGACTTCGTCGACGCGCCCGGCATGGTGCAGGTGCGCACCGTCGCCGGGGTGAAGAGTCCCGTGGAAGTCTCCGCCGAGATCCTCAAGGTATTGCGCGAGCGCGCGGAGCTGTCCCTGCAAGGAAGCTTGAGCGGAGCGGTGATCACGGTCCCCGCGTACTTCGACGACGCGCAGCGCCAGGCCACCAAGGACGCGGGAAGGCTCGCGGGCCTCAATGTCCTGAGATTGTTGAATGAGCCCACGGCGGCCGCGATCGCCTACGGACTGGACAACGCCGCCGAGGGCGTCTACGCGGTGTACGACCTGGGCGGCGGCACCTTCGACCTCTCGATCCTCAAGCTCTCGCGCGGCGTATTCGAGGTCATCGCCACCAGCGGCGACTCGATGCTCGGCGGCGACGACTTCGACCAGCGCCTGTTCTGCTGGGTGGCCGAGCAGGCGAAGCTCGCGCCGCTCGCGCCGCGCGACATGCGGCTGCTGCAGGTGAAGTCGCGCGAAGCGAAGGAAGCCCTGACCTTCCACTCGGAATCGAGGATCAACGCCCGGCTTTCCTCCGGCGAGTTCGTCGACGTGACGGTCGACACCGAGACCTTCTGCAGCATCACCCAGACGCTGGTGCACAAGACCCTCGGCCCGATGCGCAAGGCGCTGCGCGACGCCGGGCTCTCGGTGGACGAGGTGAAGGGCGTGGTGATGGTGGGCGGCGCGACGCGCATGCCGCAGATCCAGCGCGCGGTGGCGGAGTTCTTCCGGCGCGACCCGCTCAACAACCTCGACCCCGACAAGGTGGTCGCGCTCGGCGCGGCGATGCAGGCGAACGTGCTCGCCGGCAACAAGCCCCAGGGCGAGGACTGGCTGCTGCTCGACGTGATCCCGCTCTCGCTCGGCATCGAGACCATGGGCGGCTTGACCGAGAAGATCATCCCGCGCAACAGCACCATCCCGGCGGCGCGCGCCCAGGAGTTCACCACCTTCAAGGATGGCCAGACCGGGATGAGCCTGCACGTGGTGCAGGGCGAGCGCGAGCTGGTCTCCGACTGCCGCTCGCTCGCTCGCTTCGAGCTCAAGGGCATCCCGCCCATGGCCGCCGGCGCGGCGCGCGTGCGCGTCTCGTTCCAGGTCGACGCCGACGGCCTGCTTTCCGTCTCGGCGAAGGAAAGCACCTCGGGCGTGGAAGCTTCGGTGACGGTCAAGCCCTCCTACGGCCTGGGGGACGCCGAGATCGAGCGCATGCTGCGCGACTCCTTCGAGCACGCGAAGGAAGACGTGCACGCGCGGGCGCTCGCGGAGAACCGCGTCGAGGGGCAGCGCCTCGTGGAAGCCACGAGGTCCGCCCTGCAGGCGGACAAGAGTCTGTTGAGTGCCGAGGAAGCCGCCGCCATCGAGCTGGCACTGACTGCGCTCGAGAGCCTGCTCGGCGGCTCCGATCACCGCGCGATCAAGCGCGCCGCCGACGCGCTCAACCGCGCCACCGAGGACTTCGCGGGTCGGCGCATGGACCAGGGGATCCGGCGCGCGCTGGCCGGGCGCAAGATCGGCAGCCTCTAGTGCCGCGGATCAAGGTGCTGCCGCACGCGACGCTCTGCCCCCAGGGCGCCGAGATCGAGGCCGAGAGCGGCAAGTCGATCCTCGACAACCTGCTCGGGCATCACATCGAGGTCGAGCACGCCTGCGAGAAGCAGGCCGCCTGCACCACCTGCCACGTGATCCTGCGCGAGGGCTTCGACTCCCTCGAGCCTGCCGAGGAGAAGGAGGAAGACATGCTCGACAAGGCCTGGGGGCTGGAAGCCACGTCGCGCCTGTCATGCCAGGCGCGAGTGGCGCAGGAGGACCTCACGGTCGAGCTGCCGAAATACACCATCAACTACGAGCGCGAGGGAGGCGCGAGGAAATGAAGTGGACCGACACGCAGGACATCGCGCTCGCGCTCATCGACGCGCACCCGGACCAGGACCCGGAGGCGGTGAACTTCGTCGATCTCTACCAGTGGGTGCTGGCCCTCCCGGGGTTCAGCGACGATCCGAAGCGCTGCGGCGAGAAGATCCTCGAGGCCATCCAGACGGCCTGGATCGACGAGGCCGACTAGGCTCCTACGTCCTTGCCGCCGCAGGCCGTCAGGGCGAAAGCAGGTACGAGCAGCAGCGCAACCGCAGGTTTCATGGGGAGCTCCTCCGGGATTGAGAATTCCCCCTCCCTTGGGTTGACCGCGCGGCCGCTGCGCAAGTTTCGGGCGGGTCAGGCCTCCATCTTGCAGAACCCGGCGCCGAAGAAACCCTAGTTCTTCTTCCGCAGGCTGCCCCACAGGCTGTCGAGGCGCGCGTAGCGGCCGCAGCCGGTGACGTAGAAGCGGTACTGCAGGGCGTTCTTCTTGTAGTAGTCCTGGTGGTAGTCCTCCGCGGGCCAGAACTCGCCCTTCGGCGTGATCGGGGTGAGGAGCGGCTGGCGGAAGGGCTTCGCCTTTTCCCACTTCGCCTTGGAGGCCTCGGCGAGGCGCTTCTGCTCCTCGCTATAAGTGAAGATCTCGGGCCGGTACTGCGAGCCGGCGTCGCAGAACTGGCGGTTGGTGACGGTCGGGTCGTGGTTCAGCCAGAAGACATCGAGCAGCTTCTCGTAGCTGACCTTCGCCGGGTCGAAGCTGACCTCGACCACCTCGGTATGCCCGGTGCGCCCGCTCGAGACCTGCTCGTAGGTCGGCTTCTTCACGCTGCCGCCCATGTAGCCGGAGACCGCCGAGAGCACCCCCGGCACCTTCTCGAACGCTTCCTCGGTGCACCAGAAGCAGCCGCCGGCGAAAGCGGCCTTTTCGACCTTCTGGGCCTGCACGGGCGTGACGGCCAGCAGCGCGACCAGGAAAAGGCGTCTCATTTTCTCAGCTCCTCCAGTACCGCATCGATGACGGGTTGGTCGCGCAAGCATAGCCGAACCTTACCGAGCGGCGAGGCGCGCGCGGCCCTGACGTAGGCGCGGGCGCAGATGTCGAGCGGGACGGCGAAGATCCCGCTCGAAACGGCAGGGAACGAAATCGAGGTCCAGTCACGTTCCTTCGCCCTGTGGAAAGCGGACATCAACGCCTGGAAAAGCTTGGCTTCCTCATCGCCTTCGCCGTAGCGCGGGCCGACGGCGTGGATCACGCCCTTGAAGGGGAGGCGTCCGGCGCCCGTCACCACGGCCGAGCCGCTCGGGAGCGGACCGCCGCTCGCCACGATGCGGTCGGACTCCTCCTGCAGGGCCGGGCCCGCCGCGCGCGCGATGATCCCCGCCACTCCGCCGCCGTGCGCGAGCCGGCCGTTCGCCGCGTTGACGATCGCCTCGACCGGCTCCTCCAGGAGGTTGCCGCGCACCACCTGGAAGGTCCGGCCCGGGGCTACTTCTTCTTCCCGGAGGATTTCTATTCGATCTTCGCTTTCGCCCTGAGCCCCCGGATCAGCTCTTCGACCTTGTTCTGCACCAGCTGCTGCTGGATGCGCTGCCTGACGTCGGCGAGCGCCGGGAACCTCATCTGGCGCACGTCGTCGAGCTGGATGACGTGGAAGCCGAAGCGGGTGCGCACCGGCGTCTCCGTGTACTTGCCTTTCTCGAGCCTGGTCATCGCGTCGGAGAACTGCTTGTCGAACGCGCCCGGCACGTTCCAGTCGAGGTCGCCGCCGCGCTGCTTGCTGCCGGGGTCCTTGGAGTTCCTGGACGCGAGCTCGTCGAACTTGCCGCCCTTCTTGAGCTCGGCGATCATGTTCTGCGCCTCGGCCTCGGTCTCGAGCAGGATGTGGCGCGCGCGGTACTCCTTCTCGCCGGTGCGCGCCTTGGCGCGGTCGTACTCCGTCTGCACTTCGGCGTCGGTGATCGGGTGCCTGCGCACCCAGTCCTGCAGGTAGGCGTTGACGATGACCTGCTGGCGCGCGAGGTCGAGCTGCGCCTGGATCTCGGGCTTCTTCGCCAGGCCGCTCTTCTGCGCCTCCTGGACGATGATCTCGCGGTTCACCAGCTCCTCGCGCACCATGGCGCGCATCTGGTCGCTGTCCTGCGCGCCGCGGCTCTTCTGCTGCTCCATCATGAACTCCAGGCGCGCGCGCGGCACCGGCACGCCGTTCACCTTGGCGACCGGTCCGGCGGCGGCCGCGGGCCTGGGCTTGGGCGCGTCCTTCGCCGCGCCCTGGGCGAGGGCGAGGGCCGGGAAGGCCGCGACGAGCGCCGCGGTGACGAGGGTCTTCATGAGCTTCCTTTCGTTTCTTCGGGGCTGCGCGCGCTGATCGCGAGCGCGTGAATGGGATTCTGCATCAATTCGCCGAGCGCCTGGTACACCATGCGGTGGCGCGCGAGCGTGGACTGGCCGGCGAAGCGCGCCGAGACGATCGCGAGGCGCCAGTGCGTGGCGCCGCCTTCGCGCCAGCCGGAATGGCCGCGGTGCGCCTCGCTCTCGTCGACGAGCTCGAGCGCGAGCGGCTCCAGCGCGGCCAGGCGGCTGCGGATGAGCGCGCCGACGTTCGCCTGCGGGCTCAGGTCTTCTCCTCGGCGTACCTGCCGAGCACCAGGGCCTGCGCCAGCACGAACAGCAGCATCAGGCCCATGCCGCCGAACAGCTTGAAGTTGACCCAGAGGTCGGTCGAGTAGTTGTAGGCCACGTACAGGTTGAGGGCACCCATGAAGGCGAAGAACCCGATCCAGCTCAGGTTGAGGCGCGACCACACCAGCTCGGGCAGCTGCATGTGCTCGGACAGCATGGCGCGGATCAGGTTCCGGCCGGCGATGGAGGCGCCGCCGAGCACCGCGGCGAACAGCCAGTACAGCACCGTCGGCTTCCATTTGATGAAGGTCTCGTCCTGCAGCAGCAGGGTCGCCCCGCCGAACACCACGATGATGGCGAGGCTCGACCAGAGCATCGGCTCGACGCGCTTGCGCCGCAGCTTGAGCCAGGCCACCTGCACGAAGGTCGCGGCGATCGCCGTAGCGGTGGCGACGTAGATGTCGGCGAGCTTGAAGGCGACGAAGAAAAGGACGACCGGAAACAGGTCGAAGAGAAACTTCATCCGAGGGGTCGATTCTACCAGCGCTCGAGCGGCGCGACCGACCTCACCCTGATCTTTCCCACCAGATTCACGAGCGGCAGCAGCTCGGCCGGCGCCTCGCCCTCGATCAGCTTGAGGTGCGTCGCGTCGGCGTGCGCCTGGCCGAAGGTGGGGTCGACCGGCCG
>Ga0209640_10006162_pt1 | contig 10491 bp, 9 predicted proteins | sample RifCSP10_1_FD_184018 | JGI IMG/M metagenome (GOLD analysis project Ga0209640, IMG submission 184018) | Soil microbial communities from Rifle, Colorado - Rifle CSP2_sed 10_1 (SPAdes) (version 2) | ecosystem: Environmental > Terrestrial > Deep subsurface > Rock core/Sediment | place: Rifle...
ACCCTAAAAGAAAACTCTAACCCTGAACTTGGAATTTTTCTGCAGAGATTTTTTAAAACAGGCAAAGGAGATTATGCTGAAGGTGACGTTTTTGCATGAATAAAAGTTCCTGTTTCCAGGAAAATTGCAAAACAATTTAAAGAATTAAGCTTAAAGGAACTCTCTCTTCTTATAAAATCAAAAATACATGAAGAGAGACTTATTGCTCTGTTTATTCTTGTTGATAAAATGAAAAGAGCAGAGGGAAAAGAAAAAGGAAAAATATTTAATTTTTATATTAAGAATCTCAGGTATGTAAACAACTGGGATCTTGTTGATCTTTCGGCTGATAAAATTATAGGCGACTATTTATATAATAAAAAGAGGAAACTCCTTTTTGAACTTTCCAAAGGAAATCTTTGGGAAAGACGTATTGCTGTTATGTCAACATTCAATTTTATTAAGAAGAATGATTATAATACTACATTAAAAATCGTCGGGCTTCTTCTTAATGATAAAGAGGATTTAATTCATAAAGCTGCAGGCTGGATGCTTCGTGAAATCGGGAACAGGGATATAAAAAGGGAGGAAGAATTCCTGAAAAGGCATTATAAAAATATGCCAAGGACAATGCTAAGATATGCTATAGAAAAATTTCCTGAGAAAAAAAGAAAATCTTATTTGAAGGGAAAAATCTGATGACTGAAGTGAATATGCACGAAATACTTATTAATGCACTTAAAGGCGTTAATGCACATATAAGTCCAGAAAAGGTACTTGAAGATTTAAACATCGAAACGGCTGGCAAAGAAATTAATAATTCGCCTCACACGATATGGCAGATATTAAAACATATAAATTACTGGCAGTATAAATTTATAAGTTATATAAAGGATGAATCAACACCACGGTCATTAACTGCAAAAGAAGGGTGGTCATTTCCATCGTCTCCTGCTAATAATGAAGAATTGGATAGAGAAATTAAAAATTTCAGCCATAGTTTAGAAGTCATGGAAAACCTGAATGAACAGGAATTAAATGATAAAGCTCAGAGGTATAAAACAGGTTATGATGTTTTACAGGCAATGGCATCTCATATCTCGTATCATATTGGTGAAATTGTGATACTGAGAAGAATCATTGGAAGCTGGCCTCCGCCCTCAGGCGGCGATACATGGTAATAGAATAAAGGATTAAAAATGGAGAGAATTAATATTCCGGCAGGTACAATCTGGGAGGATGTTGTAGGATATTCACGCGCAGTAAAAATCGGAAATATAATTGAAGTCTCCGGAACGGCTGCTGTTGATAATGGGGAAGTTGTTTGGAAAGGGAATGCATACGAACAAACAAAATTTATCCTGGAAAAAATAAAAAGCACACTTGAATCTATGGATTCAGGAATGAATGATGTTATAAGAACAAGAATTTATGTTACTGATATTTCCGGATGGAAAGATGTCGGGAAAGCACATGGAGAATATTTTAAAGATATAAAACCGGCTACAGCAATGCTGGAGGTTAAATCTTTAATTGACCCGGATATGCTTGTGGAAATAGAAGCGACTGCCATTTGTTATTAAATACTCAATTATTTTATTTTGAAAATGGGTTTTCGTTTCTTTAATATGGAAATAAATTTTCAAATAAGTTCGGACAATTATCAAATCAGGAGTTTCAAACCTTCAGATAAAATATCTATTGTAAAGTATGCAAATAATTATAATATTTTTAAAAATCTGCGTGACCTTTTTCCACATCCTTATACAAATTCAGATGCTGAAGAATGGTTGAAAATTGTATGCAATCAGACTCCCGAACAAAATTTTGCAATAGGAAATAAAAAAGAATTAATTGGAGGTATAGGTCTTGCACCGCAGAATGATGTAAACAGATTTTCTGCTGAAATTGGTTATTGGCTGGCAGAACCTTTTTGGGGTAAAGGAATAACAACCAAGGCAGTAAAAATATTTATAGAATTTACGTTTAAAAACTTCCACTTCAACAGAATTTTTGCAAATGTATTTGAAGGAAATATTTCGTCGGAAAAAGTACTGCAGAAAGCAGGATTTGAGTTAGAAGGTAAATTGAAAAAAGCTGTTTATAAGGAAGGAAGGTTTCTTGATCAGTATGTTTATTCTATACTTAAAAGAGATTAAAATGAAGTTAACCTCACTTTGTTATATATTGTTCTTCCTTCCCTATTTTTCTTATCTTCACAGTTAATACTTAACTAATCAGGAAAAATTAATGAGCCTAAAAAATGATTCTGTCTTCTTTACGGATAAAGAAGATATAAAAAGTTTTTCGCTTACAAACCAGTTTGCAGAACATCTTGAGTTCATGCTGGTTAAAGATAAATTTACTGTTACAAAAGGCGATGCTTACTTTTCACTCTCAATGTCTGTAAGAGACAGGATGGTCAGGAGATGGCTCCGCACGCAGCAGAAGTATAAAGAAGAGGATACAAAAAATGTTTATTATCTCTCTCTTGAATTTTTAATGGGAAGGCTTCTTGGGAATGCTCTTATAAACCTAAACTTCTATGATGAGTGTTATAATATATTAAAAGATAACGGGCTAAAACTTGAAGAAATAAGAGAGCATGAACATGACATGGCTCTTGGCAATGGCGGCCTGGGCAGGCTTGCTGCATGTTATCTCGATTCTCTTGCAACTCTTGAATATCCAGCTTTTGGCTATGGAATTCGGTATGAGTTTGGAATCTTTAATCAGAATATTGAAAACGGCTACCAGGTTGAGAAACCTGATAACTGGCTGGCTTATGGAAATCCCTGGGAAATATTAAGAAGAGAGCTGACTTTTACAGTAAAGTTTAATGGTAAAATAAATTCTTTTAAGGATGAGAAAGGAAACCTGAAATTCAAATTGGTCGATACCAAAGATGTGGTTGCTGTTGCTTATGATGTCCCCGTACCCGGTTATAAAACAAACACAGTTAATAATTTAAGATTGTGGGAAGCCAAGCCTACAGAGGAATTTGATTTTGAAGAATTTAACCTTGGAAATTATGTTGCTGCAGTGCAGAGTAAAAATGAATCGGAGAATATTTCAAAAGTTCTTTATCCAAATGATACTATTACAGAAGGAAAATTTTTAAGACTCAGACAGCAATACTTTTTTGTCTCGGCTACACTTCAGGATATTATCAGAAAATATCATATCAATCATAAAACTTTTGATAAGTTTTCTCAGAAAGTTGCAGTTCAGTTAAATGATACACATCCTGTTATTGCCATTCCGGAGCTTATGAGAATCCTTATTGACGAAAATGACCTCGGGTGGGACGATGCATGGGTTTTGACAGTGGGAACTTTTGCATACACAAACCATACAGTTGTACCCGAAGCTCTTGAAGAGTGGTCTGTAAGTATTTTGGAAGAACTTCTCCCGAGACATCTCCAGATTATTTATGAGATTAATAGAAGGTTCCTTGATTTTGTGAGAGAAAACTATTCTACAGATAATTCTATTGTAGGAGGCTTATCAATTATCAGAGAGGGGACAAATAAAAAAGTAAGAATGGCCCACCTGGCAATTGTCGGCTGCCATTCGATAAATGGAGTTGCAGAGCTTCACACAAAAATCCTTAAAGAAAAAACCTTTTATCACTTTAATAAAATTTTTCCGAAAAAATTTAAAAATGTAACTAATGGTATTACACCGAGAAGATGGCTTAAAACGGCAAACCCTCTTTTGTCGGGACAAATTTCAGATAAAATAGGTGATAAATGGATAACCGAATTAAGTGAATTAAAGAAACTTGAAAAGCATATTAATGATAAAGATTTTCTTGAAAACTGGAGGACTGCGAAATGGGTCAGCAAAAAACTTCTTATTGATTTCATTGAAAAGGAGCATAATATTAAGATAAACTCGGATTCAATGTTTGATGTACAGATAAAAAGGTTTCACGAGTATAAAAGACAGCTGCTTAATGTTTTTCATGTAATTACACTTTATAACAGGATAAAAGATAACCCTGATATTAAAATGGTACCAAGGACTGCAATCTTTGCCGGAAAAGCTGCACCCGCATATGTACAGGCTAAAATGATAATTAAACTAATAAATTCTGTTGCTAATGTTGTTAACAGTGACCCGGATGCTGGTGATAAATTAAAAGTTGTTTTCCTGAAAAATTATTCGGTTACACTTGCTGAAAAAATAATTCCCGCTACAGACCTTTCAGAACAAATTTCCACCGCAGGCTTTGAGGCATCAGGTACAGGCAATATGAAGTTAGCACTTAACGGGGCAATAACTATCGGAACGATGGACGGAGCAAATATTGAAATCCGTGAAGAAGTTGGAGAAGAAAATATTTTCATATTCGGTTTGCTTGCACAAGAAGTCGAAGAGCTTAAACACAGAGGGTATGACCCGCAAAAATATTATAATAAAATTCCGGAACTGAAAAGAATAATTGATATGATTTCAGATAATTACTTTAATCCAGATGAACCGGGAATATTTGATGATATGATATACGGGTTAATGAATGTGGATTACTACTGCCTTTTTGCAGATTATGAATCATATATAAGAACACAGGAGAAGGTAAGCGGGCTTTATAAAAATCACGATGAGTGGACTAAAAAATCTGTATTAAATGTTGCACGTATAGGAAAATTTTCAAGCGACAGAGCTGTTAGGGAATATGCAGATAAAATCTGGAAAGTTAAACCCGTTACGGTTGAGATAGATAAATAATAAACCTGTGGCGTATGTTGACAGAGTTTGACCAAACATGAAGTAATCAATTTCAATTTAACAAAGTACCTTCAGGGTTAGGACTTCTTAAAAAAAAGCAACCCTGAAGGTATAAAAGCTTATTTAAACATTTCCTCAGAGTTAATAATCCTGACTGACTTTATATTCAACTTATAATTTGCAACTTCCTCATCCTCATCTAATATTTCCTTTGGAAGATTTTCTTTTACAAGATTAGAATAACTCATCGGTGACGGATCATTATTTCTCAATGCATTTGCAAGAGGCTCAGCTTCACTATTATCGGTTACAATAGTTATATATATATTATCAACCTGTAAATATTTTTTTACAGCATTATTTACATCTTCACGGGTAACCTCCGATAAAAGCTTATCCATCTCTTTTATGTAATCTTCTCTTCCGTAAAATTTTGAATCCATCAGGTAACCAAGCTGATCAGCCGGGGTGCTTATGTAAAGTTTCATATAACTTCTGAGAAAATCTCTTGTTGCATCAAAGTCTTCCTGTGACATTCCTTCATTTACAAGTTTATCAACTTCACGTACTGCCATCCTTAATGCAAACAAAGCATGACCAATCTTTACATCCTTTAATTCTTCATACTGCATTTGTAATTGCTCTGCAATCTGGACTGGTCTTATCCATAAAGAAAAATAATTTGAGTGGCGTGGAACCCCGGGAGGAGGAAGCATATTTCCTCCGCCGTTTTCATACCATTCAATGTAGGAATAATCACCATAGTTCATAGAGCGGGCTTCTCTTATTTTCCGGTAAAGCTGTCCGTAGGATTTTCTGTGTTCACCCAAATAAGAATTAGCAACCATCAATGCAGCAAACTCATCTTTTGTCTTTGTAATATCAATCGGGAAACCTGTAAAGATAGCTGACCCAAAAGCACCCTCCTTTGAGATTATCTTAACATTAATTCCATTCGGCATTTCAATTTCCGGGGCAGATGGATTATCAGGGTTAGTATCAGGTAGTCTAGCCATATCTTCTTTAAGCCTGTTAAGAAATTCATCCGAATAATTCCCTGCAATCCCAATCATCAGGTTATTTTTAGTAAAGAAACTCTTGTAATGATTTTTAACATCATCCAGGGTGATAGATTTTACAGATTCACTTCTGCCCTCTATCATATGCTGGTACTTTGTTTCGCCGAACAGATAATCTTCCAAAACCATCTTGCTGTATTCTTCATCCGAAGAAGCCTTAATTACCTGGTCAACATAATTCTGCTGGTTGGCTTTCACTCTCTGAAAATCTGCTTCACTAAAAGAAGGATTAAGAATTAATCCTGTAATTATGGAATAAAAATCATCAAGCCAGTCAATATGAACAGAGAAGGTAAAGATGGTCACTTCTTTATCGGTATTTGAATAATAAGAAGCTGCCATAGGGTAAATTTTATCTTGTATATCTGCAAAACCAAGTTCACCTGTACCGCCCTGTGTAATTAGAGCTGCAGTTGTATAAGTTAATCCTTCTTTACCAGCCGGATCGCTTATTGACCCGTTATTAAACATCAGTTTAATAACAACTTTGTTTGAGTTGGTGAGTTTTAATTCTACTAATTCCTGACCGACAGAAAATGTCAACATAATTAAACTTAAAAATAATATTTTCATTAATTAATCCCTCCTTCTGTATCAGGTGAAATTGTAGCAACCGTTAAACCTGCAGGCACAAAATATTTTTCAGCAGCATTTATGATATCACCAACAGTTACCTTATCGTATTTTTCATAAAGTTTGTTTACAGATTCAGGCTCACCGGTTAAAGAAACATAATGGCACAAAGAGTTTGCAATATTTGATGGATTATCTATACTCATTGCGAAACTATATTTAAGGTGAGATTTTGTTTCAGATAAAAGTTTTTCATCAACCCCGTTTTCTTTGATTTTATTTACAGCTTTCATTATCTCGTCTTTTATATACTGCATATCTTCCTTTTTATAAAGTGATGCCTGGATTGAAATAAGGTTGGGGTCGCGTGAGTCGAAAGCTCCGCCACCGAGAAATCTTGCTTTTTGTTCTTCAATAACCAGTTTTTTATACAAGTCTGAATTCTGTGAAAAAAGAATAGTATTAAGAACATCTATTGCCGGCATATCAATTTGAGCAGCGCTGAATGCAGGCCCCTTAAAATTAAGTCCTATATATGGAGGAATGTTTCCATTCTGGAGATGAACATATTTAGTTTCATCTTGTTTTGGCTCAACGGGGATATCAACAGAATAGCCGCCTTTTTCCCAATCTCCAAAATATTTCTCTGCAAGCAAATTAACTTTTTCGGGAGTAACATCTCCAACAACAACAATCGTTGAATACTCCGGTCTATAGTAACGATCAAAAAATTTTTGAGAATATTCAAACTGGTTCGGCATATCAACAATATCCTCGAAAAAACCCATTGTTGTATGTTTGTAAGTGTGTGCTTCAAAAGCGGTGTTTAAAAGTTTTTCGTAAAGCTGTTGATAAGGGCTTGCATAATTCTTTGTGTATTCGCCCTTAACCGCACCTGCTTCAACTTTGAAATCATGTTCAGAATAGTTGAGATTTTTAAATCTATCCGATTCTAAGTCAAACATCTTTTCAAGCTCCTCTGCATTTCCTGTCATATGATATACAGTCCGGTCATTGGATGTATTTGCATTTGCACCGGCGCCAATTGATTTAAGCACCCTATTATACTCTTCGCGGGGATATTTATCAGTTCCCCTGAACATCATATGTTCAAAGAAATGTGCAAAGCCGGTTACACCCTTTTCAACTTCATTCCTTGAGCCAACTCTAACAACTATATAAAAAGCTGCGAGCCCGGGACTGTCAAATGGTACGGTAACCACATTCAGTCCGTTACCCATTTTATACTGGTGAATTTTATACGGAAGGATTTTATCCTCCTCAGAATTTCCTCTTATCATTCCGGAAAAAATAAGTGTTGAAATGATAAGAAACTGCAAAAATATTTTCACAATTTACTCCTTTTTATTTATCGTGCCGCTCTAAATAATTATTTTAGAGATAAACTTCAATTTATTTCTTATGAATGGTTCTATTTTCTTATAAATTAAAATGGAAATATAAAATGAATAAGGATATTATTACATATTACGGTAAAAGAGCCGAAGAATACGAACAGATTTACCGCAAACCCGAAAGACAGGATGAATTAAAAAAGATAAAAGGTTTGCTTCAAAATATTTTAGCCGGTAAAGATATTCTGGAAATTGCATGCGGAACAGGCTACTGGACAGAAAGAATTTCACAAAGGGCAAAATCAATCCTAGCAACGGATATAAACGATACTGTTCTTGAAATAGCAAAAAGCAAAAACTATCCTAATGATAATGTAAGATTCCAAAAGCAGGATTTGTTTTCATTTGAACCGGAAAGGAAATTTGGAAGCCTGCTCGGAGGGTTCATCTGGTCGCATATAAAACTTCAGGAGCTTGAAGAGTTCATTTTAAAAGTAAACAGCTTTGTAGATATCAGCGAAACTATAGTTTTATTAGATAATAATTATGCAGAAGGAAGCAGTCATCCGCTAACAAAGGAAGATGAAGCTGGGAACACTTACCAGACGAGAAAATTAAAAGACGGTTCATCTCATATTGTTCTCAAAAATTTTCCCTCAGAAGAATTTGTCTTGAAAAAGCTGGAGGGGAAGGCTGAAGAAATTAATTTTGTAAATTTTAGATACTACTGGTTACTCAGTTATAAAAATAAAAGCTAATTTAGTATATAAGAATTCACTGATTACATTACAGAAAAAAGGAATAAAATTGGAATTTAAAGTACACCCTGATGTTAAAATTGGTCACATTCATTTAACTGTATCCGACCTTAAAAAATCATTGAGCTTCTACAGAGACCTTCTTGGATTTGAGGTCACAACATATTACGGCGACTCTGCTGTGTTTCTTTCAGCAGGAGGATATCATCACCATATAGGATTAAATACCTGGAGCGGAAAAGGAGCTCCGAATCCGCCACCCGGCACAACCGGTCTATACCACTTCGCAATACTTTACTCAAGCAGGAGAGAGCTTGCAAGAATTTTAAAAAGACTTTACGAAAAGAACTTCCCTATTGAAGGAGCTTCAGATCATGGAGTATCGGAAGCTATTTACCTGAGAGACCCGGATGGAAATGGGGTTGAGCTTTATACTGACCGCGAACTTGAAGATTGGCCAATCGACTCCGAAGGTCATTTACAAATGACTACAAATCATCTTGATGTGTTAAGTCTTCTTTCAGAGTTAGATGGAGATGAAGAAATTTAAATTCAATTGAAAAATTTTTAAAACCAATGAATATATTCCCGGTTTGGGTGTATAACTCATGGATATTTTAAACAAAAAGGCATTAAAATGAAAAACTCATACAGAATTATTTTTATTCTTTTTATTGTTGTTCCATTTCAAACATTACTGTTACAGCAGAAGAATAAAATTACAGATAAATGGATGGGAGTATTAAAAATCTCAACTGTTGAGCTGAGGATTGTATTTAAAATAAACGAAAATGAAGACGGCTCATTAAAGGCTCTTTTGGATAGCCCTGACCAGGGAGCATTTGGAATCTCCGTTAATTCTGTAATATATAATGACCCCAATGTAAAGTTCGTTGTCCCGTCAGTTGCAGGATTTTTTGAGGGGAAATTTGAACAGGATAGTATCGTTGGAACATGGAACCAGGGAGGCTCTTCATTACCGCTTACACTAAATAGGTCGGGAGAAATTGAACCACCAAAACGACCACAGGAACCTGAAGCTCCTTTACCTTATATTGAAGAAGATGTTTCTTATGAGAATAAAGAGGCGGGTTTAACTTTAGCCGGTACTTTTACTTATCCCGAAAACACCGATAACCTTCCTGTTGTTATTTTGATTTCAGGTTCCGGACCGCAGAACAGGGATGAAGAACTCCTCGGGCACAAACCATTCCTGGTTCTTGCAGATCATTTAACAAGAAATGGAATTGGTGTTTTAAGGTTTGATGACAGAGGTATCGGTAAATCCACAGGTGATTTCACTTCTGCTACTACTGAGGATTTTGTTTCGGATGCTATTGCAGGAATTGAATATCTGAAAACCCGCAGGGAAGTTGATCAGGATAAAATTGGATTAATAGGACACAGCGAGGGCGGGTTAATTGCACCTCTTGCTGCCGTTCAACATGATGACGTTGATTTCATTGTTATGATGGCTGGACCCGGAATGTCAGGAAAGGAAATTTTAAGGCTGCAGACAGCATTAATTATGCGCGCACAAGGAGTTGATGAAGAATCAATTACAAAAGAAGTTGATTTGGCTATGAGATTATATGATATAGTAATTAATGAAAAAGATTCCCTTGCTGCCAGGCAAAAAATCTGGAAAGTTTTTGATTCGCGATATGCCGGAATGACCGAAGAAGAAAAAACGCAGACCGGTAACCCAGATAATTATTTTAACCAGCAATTAAATATTTTATTAAGTCCATGGTTCAGGTTTTTTCTTGAATATGATCCTTATGAAACACTAACTAAAGTTGATATCCCTGTTCTTGCAATTAATGGAGAAAAAGATTTGCAGGTTCCTCCGAAAGAGAATATTTCATTAATTGAAAAAGCCTTGAAGGAAGGGGGGAATAAAAATTATAAAGTTGTTGAATTAAAAGGATTAAATCATTTATTCCAGGAAGCAGAAACCGGTTCACCGAATGAATATGCCAAAATTGAACAGACAATATCTCCCGAAGCTTT
>Ga0209640_10006163_pt1 | contig 10491 bp, 10 predicted proteins | sample RifCSP10_1_FD_184018 | JGI IMG/M metagenome (GOLD analysis project Ga0209640, IMG submission 184018) | Soil microbial communities from Rifle, Colorado - Rifle CSP2_sed 10_1 (SPAdes) (version 2) | ecosystem: Environmental > Terrestrial > Deep subsurface > Rock core/Sediment | place: Rifle...
CGGACGCAGGAAACGATGGGCACTGACGTGGAAGGCTCAGTCGCGCCAAACAGGCAGAGAGAGGAGAACGCGGGATGATGCAGGGAGCAGATCCGGCCAAAGTTGCCTCGAACGTTTACAAACTCGTTCTGGAGAACGACCGTGTCAGGCTTTTTGACGTGGCGTTCAATCCCGGAGACAAAGCAGTTATGCACGGGCACCCCGACCACGTCGTCTATGTGATCGAAGGTGGCACCAACCGCCTGACGTTCCCCGACGGCAAGTCAGTCGACGTTGACCTCAAACCTGGGCAAGCGCTGTGGATCGACGCCGGTCAGCACGAGACGGTGAACGCTGGAAAGTCGAACGTGCATCTGTTGGTGTTTGAGCTGAAATCCTAAAGGGTATTCCCGGTTCGCAGGCCCGCCGCCTCCCCTACCCTGGTGCGCCTTCCGGTCCATTTTCGTTCTCCTCGCCTCCTATGGACGAGCAAGATTGATCTGACGGAGCCTGCTGACATGACCGAGAAGTACGAAGTGTTGATCGCCGACGTGCCAAACCTCATGGTCCTCTGACATCGCTGCGGCCGCAATGAGCAGGTCGACGGTAGGTACACGCTGACCTCTGCGTGCGGTCGCGCGTCCGAGCGCTCCTGCTTGGTCGCAAACCATCCACGTGAGGTCAACGACGGTCAGACCCTGCAGCAGTTGAATTGCCTTCGCGTCTGTGGCCCGTGTCGGCTGTAGTCCAACGAGGAGTTCCGCCAGCACCGGGGCGGTCGTGATGACCAGACCTTCTTCCAGCGCATCTCCGACGGCTTGTCTGACAGTGTCCAGCCCGCGGGGTTTGAAGAACTCAATCCACGCCGACGTATCGACGAGTGCGGCCACGTCAGCGGCCGGTTCTCATGGCATCCAGATCCCGGTGTGTGAGTTTGATGTCTACCTTTCCACCCAGCTTCGCCAGGCCAGCAGTCTTGTGCCGCCTGACGAGTTCTCGCAGGGCAGTCTCGATCGCGGCACGCTTTGTCGGAGCCCCGCTCAGGCGTTTGGCTTCTTCCAGTAGACGATCATCGAGTTCGACCATCATCCGAGGCATCGTGGATACACCTCCAAGTACACTCGATGATACACCAGCATTCTGACACGAGCAAGGGCGTTCAAGGGACCAGCAGGTACCTCCAGCCGGGCTGCCACGCGAAATGTTCGTGGACGAGTTCCTCCAGCGGTTTTCCTGCGATCCAGTATTCCAGTCCGTGGTGCGTGGCGATGTGCCCGATGAGGAGCACCTGCTTGCCATGGTAGTTCCGCCGGAGGTCTGACAGGAAGCGCTTCATGCGGAGCATCGCGTCCATGCAGCTTTCCCCATTGGGAAAGGGTTCGTTGATGTGCTTGACGCGCTCATCATGAACTTCCGCACTTGGTCGCCGGGTCCAGTCACCGTAGTCTAGTTCCCGAAGACGTGAATCCTTGATAATGGGGATGCCGCGTCCGCCAAACGCGATTTCGGCCGTGCGGTAAGCTCGCCTCAGATCAGAACAGAAGACCACGTCCGGTGGACCGTCGCGATGCCGCTCCCCTAATTCCTTGGCCTGTTGCTCCCCCAACTCTGACAGGTCGACGTTGTACGATCCGGAAGCCAGACCTTGCTCGTTGTCGAGCGATGTGGCGTGGGTCTCATAGATGATCGAAATCATCGGATGGCGGCCCTCCGACCTACACCGGCGAGCATTCGACAGTCGGAAGGCCGGTCCCGGTGGAGGGCGAATACCCATCCAGCGACGACTGACATGCGGCGATTCCTGCGCACGATGGCGCTCAATGTCGGGACGGCCGGTGAGCTCGTCGGCTTCCTGTGGCGCCGGAAGTATTGGTGGCTGGTCCCCATGGTGGCCGTGCTGCTACTGTTCGGCCTGTTGATCATTCTCGGGACGACGTCCGGACTCGGCCCGTTCATCTACCCGCTCTTTTGAGTCAGGATCCCACGCGGTTTTTGCGCCAGGCCTGGGCGGCGTTCCGGCGATTCAGTCTGGCACTCGGCCAGGTCATTGCCACCGTCGTGCTCGTCCTGTTCTACTTCACGGTGTTCGTCCCGTTTGCCGCTGCCGTCCGGCTCTTCACTGACCCCCTGCAGATCCGCGCCCGGTCCGGGCCATCGTACTGGACGCGCCGGGATCAAGACGAGGGCCGGTAGCGATCATGCGCATCCTCGGGGTGTCCTGTTACTACCATGACGCGGCCGCGGCCCTTCTCATCGACGGGCAGCTCGTCGCCGCCGCGGAGGAGGAACGATTTTCCCGGCGCAAACACGACTCGGGCTTTCCCGATCACGCGATCGACTTCTGCCTTGCCGCAGGCGGCCTGCGCGGCGAGGACCTCGACTACGTCGTCTTCTACGAGAAGCCCTTCCTGAAGTTCGAACGGATCCTCTTGACCTTGCTGCAGACCTTCCCACGTTCCGCCGACGCGTTTCAGGCCGCGATGGGTTCGTGGTTCCACGACAAGCTGTGGATCCGCGGGCAGCTGGCCGGCAAGCTCGGCATCGGCGCGTCGCGGCTCCTGTTCGTCGAGCACCATGCTTCTCACGCCGCCAGCGCCTTCTTTGCGTCTCCCTTTCGGGAAGCCGCCTTCATCACGGTCGACGGAGTCGGAGAATGGGCGACGGCGATGGTGGGCCGGGCCTCGGCCGACTGGGACGGTAGCGGAGAGAACCGGCTCGACGTACTCACGGAAATGCGCTTCCCCCATTCCCTGGGCCTGCTCTATTCGGTCTTCACGGCCTACCTCGGTTTTGAGGTGAATGAGGGCGAGTACAAAGTCATGGGCATGGCTCCGTTTGGGGAACCGGCGTACGTGGACAAGGTCTCTCAGCTGATCGACGTGGCCGGTGATGGGAGTTTTCGTCTCAACATGGACTACTTCGCGTTCCACCGGTCCACGGACCAGGTCTTCACGAACCGGTTTGTCCGGTTGTTCGGTCCACCGCGGGCACCCGAGAGCGCGTTTGTGCCCGGACAGGGCGACAGCCGGCGCTTCGCCGACATCGCAGCCAGCATCCAGCACGTGACCGAGGACGTCCTCCTCCGGATGGCCCGCTACGCGCACGAGCAGACCGGGCTCCGGCGCCTCTGTCTCGCCGGCGGTGTGGCCCTCAACAGCGTGGCCAACGGGCGGATCATGCGCGAAACGCCCTTTGACGAAGTGTTCATCCAGCCCGCCGCCGGGGACTCCGGCGGGGCCCTGGGCGCCGCCCTGTACGCGCACCATGTCCTGTTGGGGCAACCGCGGAAATTCGTGATGGAACATGCGTACTGGGGCGCGGGATACACCGACGGAGACATCGACGCGGCGCTGGCCCGTCAGGGGGTGCCGGCTCACCGTGCGAACAACGAGGACGAACTGCTCGATCGCACCGTTGACGCGCTGGTCCAGGGCAAGGTGCTGGGGTGGTTCCAGGGACGGTTTGAATGGGGGCCGCGAGCGCTGGGCAACCGGAGCATCCTGGCCGATCCCAGGCGGCCGGAGATGAAAGACCTCGTCAACGCGAAGGTGAAGTTCCGTGAGCCGTTTCGCCCCTTTGCCCCGGTGGTCCCCGAGGAGGACGCGGGCACGTTCATGGACGCATCGGGTCTCCGCGACCAGTATCCGTGGCGGTTCATGCTGGCGGTGGCGCCGGTCGCGGCCCGGCAGCGCGACATCATCCCCGCGACGACGCACGTCGACGGGACGGGGCGGTTTCAGGTCATCCAGCGACAGTGGAATCCCCTGTACTATGACCTCGTCCGGCGGTTCGGGGCGGCCACCGGCGTCCCCGTCCTCCTCAACACGTCGTTCAATCTGCGGGGGGAGCCTATCGTCAACTCGCCCGACGATGCGCTCGCGACGTTCCGGCGCAGCGGGTTGGACATGCTCGTCATGGGTTCCCATCTTGTGAGCAAGCCTGGTGCCTGAGATGCGCCGGCCGCTGGTCCTGCTGGTGGTGCTCGGACTTGTCCTGGGTCTGGGGGTGGCCGAGCTCATGGCCCGGGCGCTGGTCCCGCCGGCGCGGCACTACGTCCACGATCCTGAACTCGGACACCGGCTCGCTCCCGACCAGCGGTCTCACCGCACCGGCCCCAGAGGAGAGTTCGATATCTGGATGTCGACGAATGCCCACGGCGATCCGGACGCCGAGCGGACCGTCGACAAACCGCCGGGGACGTACCGGATCGCAGTCATCGGGGATTCGATCGTTGAAGCGTCGCAGGTCATGTCCGACCTTCGATTCACCGTGCTTCTGGAACGCGCGTGGAAGGCGGTTCCTCCCGCAGCCGGACCCGGCATCGACCGCGTGGAGGTGCTGAATTTCGGAGTCGCGGGGTACGGCACGGCCCAGGAGTGGCTGCGATACCGCTCGCACGTGCGGCGCTTCCGCCCGGATGCGGTCGTGCTCGCGTTCTTCCCGACCAACGACATTCGAAACAACAGCTACGAACTGGAGGTCCTCGACGCGCGGAGTCGCAGCGCGCGTCCATTCTTCGCACTGGACGGCGGCCGGTTGGTCCGGCTCGATCCGGCCCAGCATACCGCAGCTCCCCAAGGTGCCGGCAGATCACTCCGCGGCGGCGTGCGGTGGGTCCTCGGCCGCCTGCGGATCGCTCAGGTCCTCTTCGGCGCCGTGCGGGAGATTCGCGCCCGGGTCATCCCCGATCCGGACGGGGCGCGGCGACAGCTGCGGGTGGACCTTGCGTTGTACGATCCGGTGGCGCAGCGGCAGCCGCGGTGGCAGGAGGCGTGGGACATCTCCGCCGGCCTGCTGACGGGCTTCGCCGCCGACGTAGAGAGGGACTGCGCACGCTTCGTGGTGGCCCTCGTCCCCGGCCCGCGCGAGACGAACGAGGCGTCGCGCACGGTCCTGCTCGCTGCCGTCGGATCCTCTGAGGTAACCAAAGACCGGTACGACTGGACCCTGCCCCACCGGCTGGCCGTGCAGATGGTCGGGTCGCTTGGTCTGGACTCTGTCGATCTCTATCCATCCATGTCTGCTGCCGTCGCCTCGGGTCGCCAGACCCACTTCACGTTCGACGGCCACCTCACTCCGATCGGACACGAGGTGGCGGCGGAATTTCTCAACCCGCCTCTCCTCCGGTTGATGTCCTCCAGAAAGTGCCCCTAATGCAGCACCCGAACAGGTGTTTGCACTTGCAGTGATTGAGTGCTATACTCTGTCCAAACAGATTTTCGGAGGCCACCGATGGGCAAGGGGCTGACCCGACGACAGAAAGAAATCCTGACCTTCGTCCAGCGCCACAGCGAGGCGCACGGCTATCCACCGTCGGTGCGAGAGATCGGACAGGCGTTGGGCTTGACCAGTAGTTCCACCGTGCACAGCCACCTCGCTGCGCTTGAGCGCAAAGGATACCTCCGCCGCGATCCCAGCAAGCCCCGTGCCCTCGAAGTCCTGCGCGACGAGCGCGAAGTGCCCCCGAAGAAGGTGGTTGCCCTGCCGGTCGTCGGCCGCGTCGCGGCCGGTCAGCCGATCCTGGCGGCCGAAAACATCGAAGACTACTTCCCGCTCCCCGCTGACTTCGTCCGGTCCGACGACGCGTTCATTCTCCACGTTCACGGCGACAGCATGGTCAACGCCGGCATTGTAGACGGCGACCTGCTCCTGGTGCGGAAGCAGCAGAATGCACAGAATGGTGACATCGTCGTCGCCCGTGTGGATGGAGACGAGGCGACGGTCAAGCGGTTCTTCAAGGAAGCGGATCGCGTCAGGCTGCAGCCGGAGAACGACGCCCTGGAACCCATATACACGCGCGATGTGGCGATTGAGGGTGTGGGTCTGGCGGTCATCCACCGCCTGCGCTGAGTTCCCGGAAACGGGGAACGAGAAGCGGGAAACGGTTACTGTAAGACTTTCGGGCTCTTGAGCACGGATTTGAGCTGTCTGGCCTGGACGCGGGTGAGCTCGGCTTCGACGTTGATCCCGCGGGCCGTGTAATCCTGCCGGAGCACCCGCCCTTCCGCGAAAATCTGCGCGAGTGCCTGGGCTTTCTCATAGGGCAACGTCAGTTTGACGCGCACCAGCGGCTCAGGCAGGTTCTGCGCCACCCGTCGGAGGAGGTTGATCAGGCCCAACCCCTGCTGGGCGGAGATCGGCACCCCCTCCCCTAGTTCGGCGGCAATAGCGCGGGCCTGAGCGACCGGCATCAAATCCACCTTGTTCACCGCATAGACCACCGGCGTGTCGCCGGCGCCCAGTTCCTCCAGCACGCGTTCAACCGCATTCCGCTGCGCCTTCCAATTGGGATGGCTGCCGTCGATCACGTGCACGAGCAGGTTTGCCGCGGTGACCTCTTCCAGCGTGGCCTTGAACGCGGCGATCAACTGGGTCGGCAGCCGGGTAATGAACCCGACGGTATCGACCAGCAGGACCGGGCGGTCATTGGGCAGCACCGTCTTGCGGATCGTGGGATCGAGCGTCGCGAAGAGTTTGTCCTCCACAAAGGCGTTGGCACTGGTCAACGTATTGAGCAGCGTCGACTTGCCGGCATTGGTGTACCCGACGAGCGCGACGGTAGGGAGGTGCGCCTCCGACCGGGTCCGGCGCTGGAGACTGCGGTGCCTGCTGATCTCGGCAATCTCCTTGCGCAGCACGGCAATCTGATCGCGGATGCGCCGGCGGTCTACCTCCAGTTTGGTTTCGCCGGGACCGCGGGTACCGATGCCTCCGCCCAATCGGGAGAGCCATACCCCCCGGCCGGTCAGCCGCGGCAGCAGGTAGGTGAGTTGGGCCAGCTGTACCTGGAGGCGGCCCTCTCTCGTCCGCGCGCGCCGGGCGAAGATGTCCAGCACCAGGGCGGTCCGGTCGATGACCTTGAGGTCCAGCGTGCGCTCGACGTTGCGCTGCTGCGCCGGGGTCAATTCGTCATTGATGATGACGAGGTCGGCGGATTCGCGCGCGGCAAAGTCATGGAGTTCCGCGAGCTTTCCTTTGCCGAGGAAGGTGCCCGGATGGGGCACGCCGCGGTGCTGGAGGAGCGTGCCAACGACCTCCGCGCCCGCCGTGTCGGCCAGCCGCTCGAGTTCTTCCATCTCAGCCGGCGTCTGCTCGCCGCGCGCCAGCCCCGCCAGGACGGCCCGTTCGCGCGGCCGGCGGCCATCGGTGCGCCGGAGGATCGTGGCGGGACTCACGAGGTTGGAGAGCCGTGGGTGACGGACGGGATCCGCGCGGGGCCGAACGCCTTCTCCAGCCGCTGCATCGCCTCATCAAGGCGATTGTCCGCCACGGTCAGAGAGAGCCGCACATAGCCTTCGCCCTGCTTGCCGTATCCCGTTCCGGGCGTGATCAGCACTCCTGTGCGGTCGAGGACCTGGGACGCGAATTCAGCCGCTGACGCGCCGCCGGGGACTGGCACCCACACGTACAGCGTCGCCTTCACCGCGGGCACCTCCCAGCCGATCCGACGCAGCGTTGCCAGGACCCGGTCGCGCCGGTCCTGGAACACGCGCAGCCGTTCCGCCAGCGGGTGCGTGGGTCCGGTCAGACCCGCGATCCCTGCCTGCTGGATGGCTCTGAACACCCCGGAGTCGATGTTGGTCTTGATCGTCGCGAGGGCCTTGATCGCCTCGGCGTTGCCGGCCGCGAAGCCGATCCGCCATCCGGTCATGCAGAAGGTCTTCGACAGCGAATGGAATTCGATCGCGACGTCCTTCGCCCCGTCGATCTCGAGGACACTGGGTGCCCGGTAGCCATCAAAGCCGATCTCCGAATACGCGTTGTCATGCACCAGCAGCAGGTTCCACTGCTTCGCGAACACCACGGCCTCGGCGAAGAATTCGACCGGTGCGGTGGCCGCGGTGGGATTATTCGGGTAGTTGAGGAAGAGCAGTTTCGCGTTCTGCAGCACAGCGGACGGAATCTGGCGGAAGTCGGGGAGAAATCCCCGCTCCTGGGTCAGCGGAAACGCGTACGGAACGCCCTCGGCGAGGATCGTCGACGAACGGTAGACCGGGTAGCCGGGGTCGGGGATTAGCGAGACATCGCCGGGATTGAGGATCGCCCACGGCAGATGCGCGAGCCCTTCCTTGCTGCCGATGAGGGCCAGGACTTCCGTGTCGGGGTTGAGCGTGACGCCGAACCGGCGGGCAAACCACGCCGCGGCGGCCTGCCGGAACTCCTTCGTGCCCCCGTAGGGTGGGTACCGATGGGTGCGCGCGTCCGATGCGCCTTCCATCATCGCATCGACGATGTGGGCGGGTGTCGGCAGGTCGGGATCACCGACACTCAGACTGATCACGTCGACGCCCTTCGCGGTGAGTTCGGCCTGCTTGCGGTCCAGGTCCGCGAACAAATATGCGCCGATTTGTTCGAGCCGTTTGGCCGCCTGCATCTACTCGCCCCTCCGATTCGGTCATTGCGAGGCGTAGTGTGCCGAAGCAATCTCGAGATCGCCTCGCTACGCTCGCGATGACAGACTTAATGTAGCATAGCGACAATTGTAGTAGCCACTTCGGAGGGAGTCTTAACCGTCACATCGACCCACCGGATCCGCGGATCGGACCGAAACCACGTCAGCTGCCGTTTCGCGTACCGCCGCGTGTTGCGCTTCAAGGTCACCACCGCATCCCCCAGCGCTGTCTGTTCGTTGAGGGCCGCGGCGATTTCTTTGTAGCCCAGCCCCTGCATCGACGGCAGCGACGGCGCATAGCCTGTGGCGAGCAACCCTCGGACCTCCTCAACGAGTCCGGCGGCAATCTGCTCGTCGACCCGGGTGTCGATGGCCGTGTACAGTACCGCCCGGTCGACTGCCAGGCCGATGCGGGCCGCGGCGTCTGTCTCCGTCCCGCGCCGCTGGAGCGTGCTGATGGGGGTTCCCGTGGTTTCGAAGACCTCAATGGCGCGGATGAGACGTCTGATATTTCGGGGGTGGATGCGGGCGGCTGCCTCCGGATCGACCTCCGTCACGCGCCGATGCAGGAGGCCGGGTTGTTCGCGCTCGGAGTCCTCGAGGACCCTCCGCCGGTCCCACCGCGGCGGCACCTCGGGAATATGGAGGTCGTCGGTGACCGCCCGGATGTAGAGCCCGGTGCCGCCGACCAGCAGCGCAACCTTCCCACGGTTCTGAATGTCGGCGATTGCCGCCGTCGCAAGCTGACGGTAGCGGGCGACGGTGAAGACCTCTCCTGGGTCGGCCACATCCAGGAGGTGGTGCCGGACCCGGGCCTGTTGCTCCGCGGTCGGCTTGGCGGTCCCGATGTCCATGAACCGGTAGACCGTGCGCGAGTCCGCGGCCACGATCTCGCCGCCGGTTCTTTCTGCCAGGTCGATCGCCGTGGCGGTCTTGCCGGTGCACGTGGGACCGCAGATGACGATCACAATCAAGATTGGGTTATCGACGCAAGAACCATCGCTCGATGGATGAACGCGAAACCTGGATGAGCGTGGGCCGGCCGTGGAAGCAGGTGTACGGATCCTCGGTCTTCGCCAGGTCCTGCACAAGGGCGACCATCTGGTCCATGGTCAACGGATCCCCTGCCCTGATCGCGCTGTGGCAGGCGGTCGAAATGGTGAGACGTTCCAGCAGCGTGGTCGATCCAGACGTCACGCCGTCCTCCGCCAGCTCCGCCAGCATGTCGGTGAGGAGTGCCGCGGGGGACCGGGAAGCGATCTGTGGGACGGCGCGCAGCAGGACGGTGCGCTCTCCGAACTCCTCGACGGCAAACCCTACCTGCTCCAGTTCCGCCCGATGCTTTTCCAATAGGGGGACTTGCCAGGCATCGAGTTCCACGGCAAGGGGGGCGACCAGTACCTGACCCGCGGAGGCACCTCCGGCCCGAAGCCGCAGGAGCCGTTCATACAGCACGCGCTCGTGCGCCGCGTGCTGGTCGATGATGATCAGTCCGTCTGACGACTGCGCCAGCAGGTAGGTGCCGGAGATTTGACCCAGCAGGCGCATCGCGGGCAGCGGTCCAGTCCCATCGACCGGCACAGCCCGTTCCTCTCGGACCTCCGTGACCGACTCTGCGCCCAGGGTGAACCCTTCCATCCGCGGCCACGCACCCGGGACCGTGTCCAGTAGCGGCACCGCGGCGATGCTGCGCACGAGACCGGCCTGGAGCAGCGCTTCGCGCGTCACCCGCTCCACCGACGCGAACACCCTCTGGTCATCGTCGAACCGGACTTCCATCTTCCGGGGATGGATGTTGATATCCACCCTGTGATGGGGGAGGTCTACGAAGAGGATGAACAGCGGGAACCGCCCTTCGGGCACCAGTTGCCGGTAGGCCTGTTCGACCGCGGCCGTGACGACGCGGTTACTCACGGGGCGTCGGTTCACATAGACATACTGCTGACGCCGTCCCGTCCGGGCGAGTTCGGGCCGGCCGACCCACCCGGTCAGATTCACACCCGGCGACTCATGGCGGAGCGCAACCGTCTTGCCGGACGCCTCGGCCCCCAGGACACCGGCCACGCGATCGGCAAGGGTCCCCTCTGCGTACCGGAGCACGTCTTTCCCCTCGTGGACCA
>Ga0209640_10006164_pt1 | contig 10490 bp, 9 predicted proteins | sample RifCSP10_1_FD_184018 | JGI IMG/M metagenome (GOLD analysis project Ga0209640, IMG submission 184018) | Soil microbial communities from Rifle, Colorado - Rifle CSP2_sed 10_1 (SPAdes) (version 2) | ecosystem: Environmental > Terrestrial > Deep subsurface > Rock core/Sediment | place: Rifle...
AGACCTGCAGCTCCCACAGTCCCGGGGTGGCGGCGGCGATGCCGGGCAGTCGCACGCTGGCGGACAGCCGGCCGTCGCGTCCCCTGGTGACCGCCACCGGCCGGCTGTCGCCATCCGGGGCCACCAGCAACGCCTCCGCATTCGCCGAGATGGTGCGGCCGGCGTCGCTGAGTGCGATGTCGACCGTCACCGTGTCGCCAACGACCGCGTGGTTGCGGTCCGCCCGCGCTTTCAACACCACGGTGCTGTCGGGCTCGAACACGTGCACCACATAACGCCCGCTGGCCTTCGGGATGCGCAGGTTGTAGCGGCCGCGGGCGTTTTCCCTGCCAACGCGAACCATCACGGTGCCGGCTTCGACGTCCATGCCGGCCGCCTGCAGTTCGGCATCGCTGGCGGTTCGTTCCAGGCGTGAGGCCCGGCCGTTGCTGGCCAGTTGCAGGTCGGCCAGCGTGAGCTTCCCGGCGCCGCGTGCGGGGCTGACCCGTATCAGCGCACCGGGCGCGGATAGGTCGATGTCGACACCCTTGCGAAGCTGGGCGGCATCGACGGTCTGCCAGTATTCCCGGCTCTCGGCGAGGTGCGGCGGTGGTTCGGCAAGCCCGGCGGCGGGGTCGAGGGCCCACGAGAACGACACCGGGGCGCGTTCGAACTGGCCGGTCGGTGCGGGCAGCGACACCACCCGCAGCGGGACCTGGTCGCTGCCGCCCGCGGGCAGCAGCGGCTGCGTGGCGACGGCGCTGAACGATGCCGCGGCGAGCGCGGTGAACAATAGGGTGCGCATGGCGGGCCTCACAGTTTGACGTCGTTGCGGAGGATGACGTCCAGCGTGAAGCAGGCGCGTCGGCTCTGGTTGTGGCTCAGCGGTTCGGCGCCGGCCATGCGGTTCTTGTCGGTGAACCAGACACTGCCGGCGGCGGACTGGCTGGTGCAGTTGAGGAAGCCGTCGGAACAGCTGTTGAGCCAGTTCTGCGTGGTCTCCAGCCCGACGTTCTCGGTATAGCCCCCGCAATAGCTGTCCGAATCCCAGATTGCCGAATCGACATCGCTACCGACCACGCTGCGGAAGGGCTTCGGCAACGCCGGGCGGCCGCTGGTGCCGTACAGGTTGTTGGCGTTGTACGAGGCCATCCAGCTGACCTGCTGCATGCGCACCGCGTCGGACTTGTAGCCCAGCAGCCAGCCAAGCGCGCTCTCGAACACATTGCCGTTGATCACCGCGTCGGCCAGCGGCGTGCCCGCGGAGGAGGGCGCCAGTGCGTTGACGCGGACGGTCTTGTTGATGATGTTGGGGTAGCGGCTGTCGTAGGTCGGGTTCGACAGGATCCAGCGCATCACGTTGCCGCCGTTGGAGTGGGTGATCACGACCAGCCGCGTGATGCCCTTGGCGCTGATGAAGCTGCTCAGTTGCCCGGCGAGGCAACCGGCCGCGCGGCTGTCCCACATGTACTGGTCGAAGTCGCAGTTGATGACGACGTAGTTGGCCGTGTTGGCCAGGCCCTGGCGCACCGAGTTCACCATCGTCGGTTGCCAGTAGTCCTGATAGGCGTTGGTCTGATTGCCGGTGCCATGCACGAACGCGACCCCGGTGACGTCGGCCGCCATCGCACACGGCGACGCGGCGGCCAACAACAGGCCGTAGACAAGATTTCGCATATTGGTTCCCCAGACTGCAGCGCGGCTTGGCCCTCACGGCATAGGCCGCTGGAAGACACTGCCTGCGCCACCTTCCCTGGCGCATCGTCGCCGAGCATACCGATACGTATGGGGTTGTCATGCTGCAGTGCGGGGGCCGGCGGGCCGACGCGCAGGCACATGCGGCCGATCAGGTTGGCGATCGGGCACGGGGGCGGCGCTAAGGCGCGATGAGCGGCTTCATGAAGCGCGCCGCGCCCAAGTGCAGCAACAGCGCGAGTACAGCGGCGACAGCACCCGCGACGAACGCGGCATGGCCACCACCGTGCTGCCACGCGACGGCGGCAACGATCGCGCCGAGCACGCCGCCGATCCCCCCGCTGATCCCGTAGAGCATCCCTTGCGCTGCCACCATGTCGCGGCGTGCGGGGAACAGCTCGGCCATGCGCCGCATGCAGCCGGCATGGAACACGGCGAAGCTCAGCGCGTGGGTGGTCTGCGCCAGCGCCATCCATGCGAACGAGCCGCCGGCAACCGCCACCAGCCACCAGCGCAACGCGGTCACCGCCAGGCAGGCCGACATCAGCCGGAATGCGCCAAAACGGCGGACCAGCGCCGGCGCCTGCCAGAACATCACGATCTCGCACAGCACGCCGATCGCCCACAACACGCCGACCGCGCTGCCGTCGTGTCCAAGTGCCTGCAGGTGCAGTGTGTAGAAGACGTAGAACGGTCCGAAACCCAGTTGCATCAACAGCGCGACGCCGAGCAGGCGCCGCGTGCCGGGACGGCGCCACAGCGTCTCGCGCGGCGTGGTTGCATCGACGGTGCGATGGGGCAGGTCATGGCGGTGCAGCCACGCGGCAGCCACGGTCAGCAGCAGCCATGGCAACGTCAACCACACGAACATCGCGTTGCCGAAACGATCCAGGAGCCAACCATACGTGCCCGCCACCAGCAGGAATCCGACCGATCCCCACATGCGGATGCGGCCGTACTCGTCGTTGCGATTGCCCAGCGCCGACAGCGTCATCGCCTCGAACTGCGGCATCACCGCATTGAAGAACAGCGCGAACCACGCCATCGCCGCGAACAACATCGGCAGCCCGCTGACGCCCGCGAACAGCGCGAAGCCAAGCGTGGCGAGCGCGCAGCCGGCGACCAGCCAGCGACCGGGCGCCGCGCTGTTGCCGGTCAGTCGCGACCACACGGGCGGGGCGACGATGCGGCCGCCGTACCAAAGCGCCAGCATCGCGCCGACGACATAGCCGCCGTGGTCCTGCGACACGAGCCAGCGGCCGATGTACGGCGTGTAGGCGCCCAGCGCGCCGTAATACCCCAGATAGAACAGCGCGTACCGCCGGAAGTCGGACGGCGTCACCTCAGAACTCGAGATCGAGGGCTGCGCACAGGTAGTCGGTGAACGGCGCCAGCCCGGCCAGGTCTGTGTGCAGCGTCTTGAGCAGGCGCGGGCCGGTCATGACCCCGTCGTCGATCGCGCGCAGGGCGACGAAGTTCTTTCGGCGCAGGTCATCGGCGAATTCGAAGTCCGCCGGGAATCCGCGGGGGGTGCGGACCAGTCGCTCGCTGTCGTCGAGCCCGAAGCGCTTGCGGAACCCGGGCTCGTGCGCGGCCGCCTTCCAGCTACCCGGGTTGTCGACCAGGAACTGTCGCAGGTGCCGCAACGTGGCCGGCTGCGGATGCCACAGCCCCGCGCCGACGAAGCAGCCACCCGGCTGCAGGTGCAGGTAGAACGACGGCGCCTCGACCTGCCGTCCGCGTTCGTGGAACAGCCGCGCGCCCTGCCAGGCCTTGTACGGCGCCTTGTCGTTGGCGAAGCGCGTGTCGCGCTGGATCCGGAACAGCGAACCGCCGACCGTCTTGGGCTCCGCGCGGTAGTGCGGACTGACCCCGGCCAGCAGCGGCTGCAGGTCGGTCAGCAGGCGCTGGAAAGGCGCTCGTACGTGCGCTTCGTAGTCGGCCTTGTGAGCATGGAACCACTCACGCGAGTTGTTGCACGCCAGGCCGCGCAGGAACTTGAGGCTGGCTTCGCTGAAATAGGTGCTCATTGCGTCGTACCGCGTGGTCGGATCGAGGGTCGAGGATTCGTGGATCGGACGAGCGCTGCGATGGTGCGCCGGGACCGGGTCTTTTCAGCCGAGGCTCGCATCGATCCGCTGCCGCCAGGCATCGAGTTGCTCGAGCAGGGCGAGCTTCGCATCGTCATGGGCATGCGCACTGCGCAGGCCGGCAAGTTCGGCGTCGAAGGTCGCGAAGCTGTACTCCGACAACCGGCCATCGCCGCGCAGACGCAGTCGCCGGTAGTCGTCCCAGCGAACACGATCGTCATCGGACAAGGTCCCGGGCCAGTTGCGTGCGCGGTAGCGGAACAGCAGTTCCTGCAGCCGCGGATCCTTGAAGCCGAACGCGCGTGCACCCAGTGCCTGTGGCGGCGTGGTGCGGACGTCCCGGAACAGGCGCTTGTCGCCGTCACCGATGAAGCCGTCGTACAAGGAGGCGTCGACGTCGCCCGGGGCGTGGTCGCGTTGCCCGGAGAACACCTGGCGTACCTTCCCGACCAGCGCCGGACCCGCATCGCGGAGCATGCCAGCGCGCCGCTCGACCTCCACCGGATCGATGTCCAGGCGGGCAAAGTCGGGCGCACGTAGGTGGTCCCAGGCGATCAGCGCCGGGCACTTGTTGAGGTGCACTTCCTTCAGCGCGATCCGCGATTCGCCATCGGCCAGCTGCGCCGCAGGGATGTACAGGCGGGCGGCGATCTCATCGGCGTCCATCCGCAGCAATGCGTCGGGATCCTGCGCCAGGTCGAACACCAGCACGCGGCTGTCGATGTAGGGGTGGCGCGCCAGCGGCAGGATCGGCGCGGCGCAAAGGCGGCTCGCCGGAAAGCGCTGCGACACGTGCAGCACCGGCATCATCGCCGCAATATCCAGCAGGCTGGCGGCGAAGCGCTTGTCGCGCAGCTTCAGCGCGTAGTCCCACAGCTTCGGCTGCGCGGCCTTGAGTATCCGGCCGAGGCCGATCAGCGCGCGTACGTCGGACAAGGCCTCGTGCGCATCGCCGTCGCGCACGCCGTTGACGTCGGCGAGGTGTTCGAGCTTGAACGAGGTCGCGCCGTCCTCGCGCTTCGGCCAGACGATGCCGTCGGGGCGCAGCGCATGCGCCAGCCGCATCACGTCGAGCATGTCCCAGCGCGAGTTGCCGCCGCGCCATTCGCGTTCGTAGGCATCGTAGAAGTTGCGGAACAATCCATGGCGCACGAATTCGTCGTCGAACCGCAATGAGTTGTAGCCGACGCTGCAGGTTTCCGGCCGCGACATCTCGTCGAAGATCCGCGAGAACGCGTCCGCTTCGCTGATGCCATCGCGCAACGCGGCCAGCGGCGCGATGCCGGTGATCAGGGTGGCGATCGGCGAAGGCAGCAGGTCGTCGGCGGGCTTGACGAACAGGCTGATCGGCTCGTCGACCGGATTGAGGTCGGCGTCGGTGCGGATCGCGGCGAACTGCGCGATGCGCGTGGTTCGCGGGTCGGCGCCGAAGGTCTCGAGGTCGTAGAACAGGAAGCTGGCTGCCATCGGCTCAGGCGTCCGCGGGCAGCGGCGACAGGCGTTCGCGCACCGTGGCGTCGACCGCGTCCCAGTCGAGGGTGTCGAGGCTGTCGTGGCCGCGCGTCAGCTCGACCAGCAGGTCGCGCTGCAGCTGGCCGCGCTCGAACGCGAGCGCATAGGGCATGCGCCGGAACGTGACCATTGCGTAGCGCGGCACGAAACGGTCGGGGTGACGGCTGGCGAGGCGCATCTCCAGCGCGCGCTGCAGCAGGTAGTCGTCGTTGTCGACGCGGTCGCGCATCTCGAGGTAGTTCTCCAGCGCCATCGCCTGGATCGCGCGCGCATTGGGCAGTCGCTCGGCCTGGAACGCGGCGAACGCCGCCTCGCGGTCATCGCTGGCGTCGAGGTGCGCGGCGAGCGCGACGCAGTCCTCGAACGCGCAGTTCATGCCCTGGCCATGGAACGGCACCATCGCGTGCGCGGCGTCACCCACCAGCACGGCGCGGTCGCCGTGGTACCAGCGGTCGAGGTAGAGCGTGGCCAGCAGGCCGGCGGGATTCTGCTCGAAATCGCGCTCAAGATTCGGGATCAGCGGCAGCGCGTCGGCGAAGTCGCGCTCGAACAGCGCGCGCGCATCGGCGCCGGTGCGGACCGTGGCGAAACTTGGGGCACTCGTCCCGGAATCGTTGGGCAGCGGCTCGTTCGGCAGGAACAGCGTCACCGTGAACGTGCGCTCATCGTTCGGCAGTGCGATGCACATGTAGCGGCCGCGCGGCCAGATGTGCAGCGCGTTGGGCTCGATGCTGAAGCCGCCATCGGATGCTGGTGGGATCTCCAGCTCCTTGTAGGAATGGCCAAGGAACTCGGTGCGTTCACCGATCTCGATTTCGCGTGCCATCTCGGCGCGCAACGGTGACCCGGCGCCATCGGCGCCCACCAATGATTCGAAGCCGACCTCGTGCTGGCCGCCATCGCGCGGGTCGCTGAGCCGGGCCGTGCGTGCATCGAAGTCCACCGATGACAGGCCGCGGTTGAAGTGCAAGCTGGCGCCCGCCTTCTCGGCGACATCGAGCAGGACCACGTTGAGCTCGCCGCGGTGCACCGACCAGATCACTTCGCTGTCGTCGCGGCCGTAGCGTTGCAGGTCGGTGTGGCCGTCGGCGAAATGGACCATGCGTCCACGCATCATCACCGCATGTGCCATCACCTCGTCGTCGCCACCGGCGATCCTGAGCGCATGCAGGCCGCGCTCGGCCAGCGCGAGGTTGATCGAGCGGCCGCCCTCGTAGCCCTTGAGCCGCGGGTCGCCGCGTTTTTCGTAGACGTCCACCTGCCAGCCGCGTTGCGCCAGCAGGGTGGCGAGCAGGGCCCCGGCCAGTCCGGCGCCGATGATGGTGATGTGGCGGTTTGCGGTGACGCGGTGTTCAACCGGCATGGCGCCAGGCCTCCACCGTGCGTGCGAAGCGCAACACGTCGGCATGGGTGTTGTAGAGCGGGGCAGGGGAGATTCGGATCACGTCGGGCTCGCGCCAGTCGCCCAGCACGCCGTTCGCGGCGAGATAGTCGAACAGGGCGCGACCGCGCTCGTGGCCACCGACGACGCGCAGCGAAAGCTGGCAGCCGCGCCGATCGGGATCGCGCGGCGTGACGACCTGCAGGGTATCGACGAGGCGTTCGGCGATCAGCGCCTCGAGGTAGCCGGTCAGTCGCAGGGATTTTTGCCGCAATGCCGGCATGCCGACGCTGTCGAACAGGTCGAGCGATGCCCGCAGCGGTGCCAGTGCCAGCACCGGCGGGTTGCTGAGCTGCCAGCCTTCGGCGCCCGGCGTCGGCACGAACTCCGCCCCCATCAGGAAGCGCGTGGAGACATCGTGCCCCCACCAGCCCGCGAATCGCGGCCGATCGGTGTGGGCGTGGCGCTCGTGCACGAAACAGCCGGCGACCGCCCCGGGCCCGGCATTGAGGTACTTGTAGTGGCACCACACCGCGAAGTCGACGTTGCTGTCGTGCAGCGCCAGTTCGAGGTTGCCGACCGCGTGGGCGAGGTCGACGCCACAGACCGCGCCCTGCGCATGGGCGAGGCGGGCGACTTCGGCGATGTCGAAGGCCTGGCCGCTGCGGTACTGCACGCCGGGCCACAGCACCAGCGCCAGGCGCGGGCCGTGTTCGGCGATCGCGCGCTCGATCGCGGCCATCGAGAAGGTGCCGTTGGCCTCGTCGGGATGCAGCTCGATCAGGTCGGTCGCCGGGTCGAAGCCATGGAAGCGGATCTGCGATTCCATGGCATGGCGGTCGGAGGGGAATGCCCCGGCCTCGATCAGGATCGCCGGGCGCTCGCGCGTCGGCCGGTAGAAACTGACCATCATCAGGTGCAGGTTCGCGGTCAGCGAGTTCATCGCCACCACTTCCTGCGGCTGCGCACCCACCACCCGCGCCAGTGGTTCGCGCACCAGCTCGTGGTAGGTCATCCACTGCGCCGGCTGGGTGAAGTGGCCCTCGACCGCCTCGGTCGCCCACTTGTCCAGCACTTCCTCGATGTATTCGCGCGCGGCACGTGGTTGCAGGCCAAGCGAATTGCCGACGAAATACGCCTGCGTGCTGTCGCCGTGCATCGGGATATGGAACTCGCCGCGCAGCGTCGGCAAGGGATCGCCGGCATCCAGGGCCTGCGCGTGGTGGTCTGCAAACAGATCGGTCATCTTGGTCCGGTGTGCGTCATGCAAAACGCGAGAGGGGCAGCCCGAGCCATTCCAGCGCGGTGCCGTGGTAGAGGCGGGCCTGTTCGGTTTCGGACAGGTCCAGCGAGGCGATGCCGGCGCCGGGGTGCTGCTCGCCCAGCGGGAACGGGTAGTCGGTGCCCAGCATCACCTGCGACACGCCGCAGGTGTCGAGCAGGTAGCGCAGCGCGCGGTCGTCGGCGACCCAGGAATCGAAATACAGCTGGTCGAGGTATTCGCGTGGGTTGCGCGGATTATCGGTGGCTACCAGGTCGGGGCGCATGTTGAAGCCGTGTTCGATGCGGCCGATGGTGTACGGGAAGCTGCCGCCGCCGTGGGCCATGCAGATCTTCAGCTTCGGCAGGCGCTCCAGCACGCCGCCGAACACCAGGCAGCAGGCCGCCCGCGATTGCTCGGCCGGCATCCCGACCAGCCAGGGCAGCCAGTACTTCGGCATCGACGCGGCGCCCATCATGTCCCATGGGTGCACGAGGATCGCCGCACCCAGTTCGCTGGCAGCCTGGAAGAATTCAAACAGTTCCGGCGCGTCGAGGTTCCAGTCGTTGACGTGGCTGCCGATCTGCACGCCCTGCAGGCCAAGCTGGTCCATGCAGCGCTCGAGTTCCTGCACGGCCAGGCGCGGCGACTGCAGCGGCACCGTGCCGATGCCGGCGAAGTTGCGCGGGTAGGCGCGGCAGGTCGCGGCCATGTCGTCGTTGAGCGCCTGGTGCAGTTCCAGCGCGTGCTGTGGCTTGGACGCGTAGCTGAACATCACCGGCACGGTGCTGATCACCTGCACCTGCACGCCGAAGCGGGCGTAGTCGTCCATTCGCTCCTTCGGGTCCCAGGTCTTGGACCAGATCTCGCGGAAGAACTTGCCGTCCTTGTAGATGCGATGGCGGCCGTCGTCGGTGTGGTGGATCACCGGAAAGCGCACGTCACCGTACTTGCGCGCCAGGTCGGGCCAGTCGCGGGGCAGGTAGTGGGCGTGGATGTCAATCTTGAGCATGTGGCAGATTTTTCCGATGTCATACGGGTGTTGGTGACGTCAGTGCCGAGGTGCGTCGACGAAGCAAGCGACCCGCTTTTTTTTCGAACGGCCGGATCCATCGAAGGTTCCCGGCTGGGCAGGAACTGACCGGGCGAAGCGTGGTCTCAGGTATCGGGCATCACGTACTTGTCGGGCGCGGGGTTGACGTGCCCGCAGCTCTTGCACGTGCGGCGCTCGAGCGACGAGTAGAACCGATCGAACACGGGCGGAAAGTCGTTCTCGATGTCCTGCAGGTGGAAGTATTCCTCGTACAACTTGGCGTTGCACTGTTCGCAGAACCACAGCAAACCGTCGTCCTCGTGCGGCAGGCGCTTGCGCTCGATCACCAGCCCGATCGACCCGGCCATGCGCTGCGGCGAGTGCGGTACGCGCGGTGGCAGCAGGAACGTCTCGCCGGCGCGGATCGGGATGTCGCGCACCGCGCCATCCTCCTGGATGCGAAGGACCATCTCGCCCTCGAGCTGGTGGAACCATTCGGCGCCTTCGTCCCAGTGGTAGTCGGTGCGGGCGTTCGGCCCGCCAACCACCATCACGATGAAGTCGCCGTCGAAGATCACCTTGTTGCCGACCGGCGGCTTCAGCAGGTGGCGGTGCTCATCGATCCAGGCTTGCAGGTTGAGCGGGGCGGGCAACATGCTGGTTACTCCTGCGACGCGCCGGGGGCGATCACGGCGGTGCATTTCAGTTCGATGGCGATCGGGGTCGGCAGGGCGGTGATGCCGACCGTGGTGCGGCACGGCGCGCTGTCGATGTCGGGGAAGAATTCGGCCCAGACCGCGTTGTAGCGCTTGAAATCGTGCGCCATGTCGGTGAGGTACACGGTGACGTCGACAAGATCCTCCCAGCGCGCGCCGCTGGCCTCGAGCACCGCGCGCACATTGGCGAACACCGCCCGGCACTGGGCGTCGATGTCGTAGCTGATCAGGTACCCCTCTGCGTCGTGCACGTTGCCGAGGATCGCGTTGCTGGCGGCATCGCGTGGCCCGATGCCGGACAGGAACAGGAGGTTGCCGGCACGGCGCGCATGCGGATACGTGCCCACGGGCCGGGGTGCGCTGGTGGCCTGGATGGGGTCGCTCATCGGGAGTCCTCGCGCATGTCTTCATCGATGCGGGCCAGGGCGCCGGCATACAACATGGGCAGCTGTTCCAGGCTTTCCACGTCGATGCCCAGGTCGTGGACGCGGCCGTTGAGCAGGCTGTACACCCAGCCGTGCACGGTCACCCCCTGGCCGCGACTCCAGGCGTCCTGGACGATCGTGGTCTGGCTGACGTTGACAACCTGTTCAAGAACATTCAACTCGCACAGCCGGTCGTGCTTCGCCTGCAGGTCGGCGACTTCGTGCAGGCAGCTGCGGTGCTTGTCGGCGACGTCGGCCACGTGGCGGATCCAGTTGTCGGCCAGCCCCAGGCGCTGGCCGGTCAGCGCGGCGTGCACGCCGCCGCAGCCGTAATGGCCCACCACCAGGATGTGCTTGACCTTGAGCACGTCGACGGCGAACTGGATCACCGACAGGCA
>Ga0209640_10006165_pt1 | contig 10490 bp, 8 predicted proteins | sample RifCSP10_1_FD_184018 | JGI IMG/M metagenome (GOLD analysis project Ga0209640, IMG submission 184018) | Soil microbial communities from Rifle, Colorado - Rifle CSP2_sed 10_1 (SPAdes) (version 2) | ecosystem: Environmental > Terrestrial > Deep subsurface > Rock core/Sediment | place: Rifle...
GTGCTGCCGATCGGCGGGCTGAAAGAGAAGCTGCTCGCGGCCCAGCGCGGCGGCATCACGACGGTGCTGATCCCGAGCGAGAACGAGAAAGATCTCGTCGAGATTCCGGCGAACATCAAGGACAAGCTCGACATCCGGCCGGTCAAGTGGATCGATGAAGTCCTCGGGTTCGCGCTCGAACGCAGCCCGGAGGCCGCCGTGAAAACCGCCGCGGCGCCCGTGCCGGTGGAGCCGACGAAGGAGCTGGAACGCCGCACCGTGCGCCGCACGATCAAGCCCACGCAGCCGCATTGATGGCGGCTGCCGCGGCTTGGCACCGTGGGGTCGATGCCGTATAGTCTCGCGCCTCCCAGGGGGCCGGAATCCGGCCCGCAGGGGTGCTTAGCTCAGCTGGTAGAGCGTCGCCCTTACAAGGCGAATGTCGCAGGTTCGATCCCTGCAGCACCCACCAGTGACCTGGAGCGGTAGTTCAGTTGGTTAGAATACCGGCCTGTCACGCCGGGGGTCGCGGGTTCGAGTCCCGTCCGCTCCGCCATCATCCTCGCAAGGGTCGTCAGCATTGACGACCCTTTTTCGTTACGGAGCCCGACGAGCCCGAATGGAGTCCCGGGCTCCGCCGGAACTTACGAGCCCGGGACTCCATTCGGGCTCGTCGGGCTCTGTGGCGCAGCGGGGTCGTGCTTGGCGAACCACGCGAGGATGTAGGCGATGCGGGCGTTCAGGAGGCTCGGGCGGACGTCGAGCGAGTGCGAGGCGCCGGGCACGCGCACGAGCAGCGTGTCGACGCCGCGCAGCCGCAACGCCTGGTAGAACTGCTCGGATTCCGACATCGGCGTGCGGTAGTCCTGTTCACCGGTCACGACCATCGTCGGCGTCGTGACATTGCCGACCAGCGACAGCGGCGAGCGGCGCCAGTACGACTCGTAGTCGTCCCAGGGCGGCGCGGGGAACCAGTACTTGTAGAAGAAGTTGGTGACGTCCGCGGTCAGCACGAAGCTGGCCCAGTTGATCACGGGTTTCTGCACCGCCGCCGCGCGGAACCGCGCGGTCCGGCCCACGATCCACGCAGTCAGCACGCCGCCGCCGCTGCCGCCGGTGACGAACAGACGGTCGCCGTCGATGCCGCCGCTTCCGATCGCAGCGTCCACCGCCGACATCAGGTCGTCGAAGTCACGCCCCGGATAGGCGTGGTGGATCAGGTTGCCGAATTCCTCGCCGTAGCTCGTGCTGCCGCGCGGATTCGAGAACAGCACGGCGTAGCCCGCGGCGGCATAGAGCTGCAGTTCCGCGGCGAAGCGCGGGCCGTAGTTCGCGAACGGCCCGCCGTGGATCTCGAGGATCAGCGGATATTTCTTCGACGCGTCGTGACCGGGCGGCCGCATCAGCCAGCTCTGGATGCGGCGGCCATCCACGGCCGAGGTGCTCCAGAGTTCCTCGACGCGGCCCAGCTCGCGCTGATCCAGCAGGTCCGCATTGAGCTGCGTCAGTCGGCGCGTCTTGCCTTGATCCAGCACGGCGACGTCCGCCGGCGCGAGTGTCTCGTTCGCGGTGTAGGCAATGGTGCCGTCGCGCGCGACCGAGAAGGAGCCGCCGCCGTAGGGACGCGACCAGCCCTCGCCGCCGAGATCGTCGATCAAATTCGTCACGCGGCCGGTCAGGTCCACGGCCGCGACGCGCGTCGTGCCGTGGTCGTCGTACTGGATGTAGATGCTGCGCCCGTCCCGGCTCCAGGCCGGATTCTGGACATCGCGGTCGAGGTCGGCGGCGAGTTCACGGATGTCGCCGGTATCGCGGCGCATCAGGTAGAGGCGGTCGCGCTGGTAACCCTGGTAGCGGTCGTCGAATCCCGTGTAGGCAATGATGCGGCCGTCCGGCGACACGGCCGGGGACTTGTCCGGGCCGAAGCGTTTCGTCAGTGCGCGGATCGATCCGCTCGCGAGGTCGATCGCGTGGATCTCGCTGTCGCCGGGCTCGAGATCGGCATCCGGCCGGCGATTGGCCGATACCAGCAGTTCGCGGCCATCCGGCGTCCAGGCCAGGTCCTCGTGCTGCCAGGGCCCGTCGGTCAACTGGCGCGCCGAACCGCCGTCCGCCGGCACCACGAACACCTGGCGAAACGCATCGGGGAGCATGCCCTCGCCATCGGCGCGATAGACCACGCGGTCGATGGCCTGCACCGGGTCGGCCCACTGGGCGCCCTTGGGCGCCTCCGGGAGCGTGACCTTGAGCGGCTCGCGCTTCACCGGCGCCCGCATCGCGAAGGCGAGCTGGCGCCCGTCGGGCGACCAGGCGAGGCGCGAGGGCGTGTCAATCAGGTTCGTGACGCGCGACGTGACGCCCTGCGTCAGCCAGTGCACATGAATCTGCGCGCTGCCGTCGGCATCGGTCGCGACGAATGCGAGGCGCGAGCCATCCGGCGACCAGCGGGGGCTCGCCTCGCTGCTGGCGCCGCCGACCAGCGGCCGGTGATTCGAGCCGTCGCGGCCGACCAGCCAGATCGTGCCGAGCCGCTTGTCGGTCTTGATGTCGAAGGAGCGGCGCACGTAGGCGACCTGGGAGCCGTCCGGGGAGATCTCCGGGTCGCTCGCCCATTCGAGCGCGAAAACATCCATCGCGGAAAACGTTGGCCGGGGCGGCGTCGCGGAATGTGCGGGCGCGGACAGTGCGAGCGCGAGGGCGAGCAGCGGCAAGGTTCGAATCTGCATCACAAACTCCGGGCTACGGGGCCGAAACCCAACCATGCTAACCTAGCGCCCCTTTTTTGACATGCTGGACAACCTGGTGCCGGTGCGCACTTTCGTCGTGGCCGCAACGACGAAATGGCGACGAAAGTGCGCACCGGCACCACGAAATACATGCTGCAGACGATTCACGACAAGCTGAAGGGCATCTTCGCGATCACGATCCTGGTGGCGCTCGGCGTCGTCTTCGTGTTCTGGGGCGTGGACGTCAGCGTCGGTTCTTTCACGAAAGCGCGCGGCATCGAGGTCAATGGCCGCGAACTCGCCGTCGAAGAGGTGCGCCGCTCGTACCTCGAGGAACTCTCGCGCTTTGAAGCGGCCTTCGGCGACGCCGGCGTGCCGGAGGAAATGCGCTCCGCGCTGCAGACCCGCGCGCTCGAGCAGGCGGTGCAGGTTGAGCTGATCCGCCAGCGCACGCGCAAGCTGCGTTTCGTCGCCAGCGACGGGCAGGTGCTGGAAGCGATCCGGCAGGTTCCCGCGTTCCAGGTGGCCGGCCAGTTCTCGTCAGACGCGTATCACGCCGCGTTGCGTTCGATCGGCATGTCGCCCGACCAGTTCGAGGCCGAGCAGCGCGCGTTCGTGGTGGCGCGCCAGCTCGACCGCGGCCTGTTCAGTTCCGCGTTCGTGCTGCCGGCGGAGCTCGACCGGCAGGTCGCGCTGCGCAACGAGACTCGCGAGCTTGCCTGGGTGACGGTGCCGGCGGCGGAGTTCACCGGCGCGATCCGGCTCGACGAAGCGGCGATCCAGGCCTACTACGACGCCAACAAGGATTCCTACACGACGGAAGAACGGGCCACCGTCGATTACGTCGAGCTCGACATCGAGACCTACGCCGCCGCGGTCGTGATCGACGAAGAGCGGCTGCGCGAGTACTACGAATCCAACAAGGACCGCTACACGAAGCCCGGCCGGCGGCAGGCGCGTCATATCCTGATCGAGATCGGCGCGGACGAGGCGGCCGCCGAAGCGCGCGCCAGGGCCGCCTACGAGCGCGCGAAAGCCGGCGCGGACTTCGCGGCGCTCGCGCGCGAGCTGTCGGATGACGCCGGTTCGCGGGAGTCGGGCGGCGACCTGGGCATGGCCGAGCGCGGCGATTTCGTCGCGGCCTTCGGCGACGCGGTCTGGAGCATGAGCCCGGGCGAGATCCGCGGCCCGGTGAAGTCCGAGTTCGGCTGGCATGTGATCCGCCTCGACGCCGTGGACCCGGAGGCGACGCAGTCGTTCGACGAAGTGCGCGCGGAACTGGAGCCGGAACTGCGCCGCACCGAGGTCGAAAAGGTTTTCGGCGAGGCCCAGGAACAGCTCGACACGCTCGCTTTCGAGGCGGCCGGCGACCTGGCGGCAGTCGCCGCGCAGATGAACCTGCCGGTCCGCCGCATCGAGCGGTTCACGCGCTCGGGCGGCGCCGATCTCGGCGCCACGCCGCAACTGACCGCCGCCGTCTTTTCGCCGGACGTGCTGGCGGGCCGCGAACTGCGGACGATCGAGCTGGAACCGGGCCGGATCGTGGCGATCCGCGTCAGCGCCCATCAGCCGGCGCGGGCGCGGCCGCTCGAGGAGATCCGGGAACAGATCGCGACGGCCGCACGGCTCGAGCAGGCGCAGAAGCTGGCCGCGGCGCGCGCTGCGGAGGTCGCGGCGGAACTGAGCGCGGGCGCTGCCTGGGACGCGGCGACAGGCGCCTGGCAGGCCGCCGCGCCGGCGCCGACGCATCCGCTCCGGCTGGTGCGCCGCGACGACACGCAGATTCCGCCGGAGATCAAGGCGTCCGCATTCCGCGCTCCGGTGCCGCAGGGCAAGCCGCAGTACGGCGTCGCCGGGCTCGCCAACGGCGATGCGGCCGTCTGGACCGTCACCGCGGTGCGCGGCGGCACGCTCGCGTCGCTGTCCCCCGAGGAGCAGCAGCTCGAGCGCGAGCAGGCGCGGGAACGCGCGGCGCAGTGGGACGCCAACGTCTACGTCGCGTCGATGCGGGCGGACGCGGACGTCGACGTCAACCCGCAGCTCTTCGAGTAAGCGGCTATGGGCGGCCGGCAGTGGTTTGGCCGGACCACCCTCGCTCACGCCGCCGGAACTTACGCGCTCGCTCGGGGGTCCGGCCAAACGGGAGCCGGCCGCCGTAGCCGATTGCGCGCTTCGCATGAACCGGTCGGAATGACGCCGCCACGCGCTGTGCGTGTGCGGGCCGAGCGGGGCGCCCGAGCGAACACGTAAGTTCCGGCGGCGTGAGCGAGGGCGGCCCCGATCGGCCCGCCCAGCACAGCGCGAGAGTGGGTTACTCCGGGAAGCTCATCCCGACGTGCGAATACCCTGAATCGACGTATAGCGTCTCGCCCGTGATGCCCGCCGCGAGATCAGAGCAGAGAAAGGCCGCCGCGTTGCCGACGTCCTCGGTCGTGACATTGCGCTTGAGCGGCGCGACCTGCTCGACGTGGTGCAGCATCTTGCGAAAACCCGGAATGCCGGCCGCGGCGAGCGTCTTGATCGGACCGGCCGAAATCGCATTCACGCGGATACCCTTCGGGCCGAGGTCCGCGGCCAGGAACCGCACGTTCGCCTCGAGGCTCGCCTTCGCCAGGCCCATCACGTTGTACGATGGAATCGAGCGCACCGCGCCGAGGTAGGTCAGCGTCACGATCGCGCCGGCGCGCCCCGCCATCAGCGGCAACCCGGCCCGCGCTAGTGCCGTCAGGCTGTAGCTCGACACGTCGTGCGCCACCGCGAAGCTCTCGCGGGTCGTTGCCTCGACGAAGCCGCCGGTCAGCGCCTCGCGCGGCGCATAGGCGACCGAATGGACAATGACGTCGAGCGCGCCCCAGTCCGCGCGCAGGCGCGCGAATGCGGCGTCGATCTCGGCATCGATGCCGACGTCCATCGGCATCACGAGCGTCGAGCCGAGCTGGGTCGCGAGTTCGACGACCCGATCCTTGATGCGCTCGTTCTGGTAGGTGAATGCGAGTTCGGCGCCTTCGCGCTGCATCACCTGCGAAATGCCCCAGGCGATCGAACGGTCGGTCGCAAGGCCGACGATCAGGACCTTCTTGCCTGCCAGAAACCCCATGCCTTCCCCTCCCGCAGCGACGTCAGCCGCCGATGCCCGACTCTCCCCCGACGTGGATCGTCAGGAGTTGCCCGGCGCGCAGTGCCGTGCTGCCGCCCATGTTGTTCCAGACCTGAAGCTGCCGGACCGTGACCGCAAACCGGCGCGCGATGCCGGAGAGCGTGTCGCCGCGCTTCACCTGGTAATCGACTTTGCCGGAAGCGGCCGCCTGCGTCGACCCGCCGGCAGCCGCACCCGAGACCAGCAGGCGCTGGCCCGGCTGCAGCACCGCTTTCGTGGAAATGCCATTGAGCCGCGCGAGCTGCGACACGGTCATCCCGTGCCGGCGTGAAATGCTCCACAGCGACTCGCCGCTGCGCACGCGATGGATGCGCCGCTCGAGGTCCGACCCGAGGCCGGCGCGTAGCTGCGAGACGTCGCCGGCCGGCACCAGCAGGACATCGCCCGGCTGCAGGTCGGCGCGCTTGCCGGCGTTGACCTGATCGATAAACGTCTCCGGCACCTTGTAGCGCCCGGCGATCGATGCGAGCGATTCGCCGGGGGCGACCGAATGCTCGCCGAGGCGGGCCCGCCCGTTGGCATCGAGCGCCGCGAGCTGGGTGAAAAATCCGTCGGCGACGACGTCCGGAATCAGCATCCGGTGCGGTCCGTCGGGATCGGTGATCCAGCGGTTCCAGGCGGGGTTGAGCGCCAGCAGCTCCTCGGTGTCCACGCCCGCGATTTCCGCCATCAGCCGCAGGTCCACCGGCCCGTCGGTCGGCACGACCCGGAAGTAGGGCGCGTCCGGGATCGGCGGCAGGTAGAAGCCATAGGCCTCGGGATCGCGGATGATCTTCGCCAGTGCGATCAGCTTCGGCACGTAGGCGCGCGTTTCCGCCGGCAGCGACAGCGAGAAGAAATCCGTGCGCCGGCGCAGCGCGAGGTTGCGGTTGATCGCGCGCTGCACGTTGCCCGGGCCGTAGTTGTAGGCCGCGATCGCCAGGAACCAGTCGCCGTTGAAGCGCTGCTTCAGGTGATCGAGGAATTCGAGCGCCGCGCGCGTCGACTCGACGACGTCGCGCCGCTGGTCCTGCCAGTAGTTGCGCTTCAGGCCGTAGCGCTCGCCGGTTCCCGGTATGAATTGCCAGAGCCCGGAAGCGTGACTGCGCGAATAGGCGAACGGGTTGAATGCGCTTTCGACCACGGGCAGCAGAGCCAGGTCGCCCGGCATGCCGCGGGCTTCGACCTCGTTGGCGATGTGATGCAGATAGCGCTGGGCGCGGCCGAAGACCCGGGCGACGTAGTCCGGGTTGCGCTGCAGCCACTCGATCTCGCGCTCGACCCGCTGATGTTCGACTTGCGGCAGCGTGAGCTGGTTGCGGATGCGGACCAGCACGTCGCCATAGACCACGGGTTCGGGCGGCAGCTCGTCGTGCATCGGCGCTTCCAGCACCGGCAGGGGCAGGGCCGGCGCCTCGGCCTCGTCCGGGAACGCGATCGCGCCCGGGTCATTGACGATCTGCTCCTCGGGCAGCGAGCTGGCGGTGGTCGCAGCCGTGCCGGCGCAGCCGGCGGCCATCCAGGCCACCGTGGCGACCAGCACCAGCCGAATCAAGCCTATTCGCGGTTCAGTCATCGAAACGTGTCCTTCCAGCTGCGCACCGCGGCGAATACCGCGACCGGGGTCGACAGCACCCTGCCGGCCCGGCGTTCGGCCGATAATTTGACATTTTCATGGCGGCTGCGCAGAAAAGGATTGACGCGCTTCTCAAGCCCGATAGTTGAGGGCAGGGTCGGGCGCCCGGAAGCCCTCAGGGCGGTGGCTTTCCGGACATAGTCCACGATATCGGAATTACCGCTTTCGACGGCCATGGCAAAGCGCAGGTTGGCAAGCGTGTACTCATGACCGCAAAACACACGCGTCTGTTCCGGCAGACAGGCAAAGGCATCGAGCGAGGCGAGCATCTGCTCCGGCGTGCCCTCGAAAAGACGGCCGCAACCCGCGCTGAACATCGTGTCGCCGCAGAAGAGCGCCCCGTGGCCGTAGTAGGCGATATGGCCGGCCGTATGACCGGGCACGTCCAGCACCTCGAACTCGAGCCCCAGTTCCGGCAGACGTGCGCGGTCGCCGCTCCGCAACCGCGTGACCTCGACCGGCATGCGTTCGCGATCCGGCCCGAATACCGCCGCGCCGGTCTCGGCCACGAGCGCGGGAACGCCGCCGACATGGTCCGCGTGATGATGGGTCGCCAGGATCGCGCACAGACTCAGCCCGTCCGCGGCGAGCGCGGCGCGCACGGGTCCGGCATCGCCGGGATCGACGACCGCCACCGCGCGCGGATCGTGCCGGCCGCGGATCAGCCAGATGTAATTGTCCTGGAACGCCGCGATCGGCCTGACATCGAGCATGCGTGAGTTTGCGACAATTGGCGGCCTGCGGCCAACTGGGCGCAGCGGCGGGGCGCCGGGTATGCTTTCGCCATGACATCGCGCCCGCAGGATCTCGAGGCCTGGCTCGCAGGGCCGCTCGGCGCCATGCTGCTCGAGCAGGAGCGCGTGATCGTCGCGCAGTCGCTCGAATGCGCGTTCGGCCTGCACTGCCTGCAGATCGGCGCCTGGGGAGAGCCCGCGACGTTCCTGTCGCTCGCGCGCACGCGGCGCACGGCGCTGGTTGCCGGCAGCAACGCGCGGGGCGTGGCGCTGGTCGCCGAACCCGATGCTCTCGCGCTGCAATCCGACAGCGTCGACGTCCTGTTGCTGCCGCACACGCTCGAGTTCGCGGCCGAGCCGCACGAGGTGCTGCGCGAGTCGGGGCGGGTGCTGACCGGCGAGGGTGTACTGCTGGTGCTCGGCTTCGAGCCGCTGGGCGTCTGGTCGGTGCGCCACGCGTTCACGCGCGGCGGATTTCCGCCCGGGCGGATCCGCACGATTCCGGCGCAGCGCCTGTCCGACTGGCTCAAGCTGCTCGGATTCGAGGTCGGCGCCGCGGAACGCTTCCTGTACGTGCCGCCGTTCGCGAGCCTGCAGACCGGCAGGGCGCGCGGCGTGTTCGAGCGGATCGGACGCCGCGCGTGGCCGCGCCTGTCGGGAGCGTACCTGCTGCACGCGCGCAAGCGCGTCCGCTCGCTGACGCCGGTCAGAATGCGCAGCCGCCTGCGCACCGCCGTCATCGGCGGGCTGGCCGAACCCGCAGCGCGGCGCGCCTCTTGAGCCGCGTCGAGATCTATACCGATGGCGCCTGCCGCGGCAACCCGGGCGTCGGCGGCTGGGGTGCGCTGCTGCGCTTCCGCGACCGCGAACTCGAATTGTTTGGCGGCGAGCCCGCGACCACCAACAACCGCATGGAACTGACGGCCGCGATCCGCGCGCTGGAAGCACTCAAGCGCCGCTGCGCAGTCGCGCTGTACACCGATTCGCAGTACGTCCGTCACGGCATCACGACCTGGCTCGCGGACTGGAAACGACGCAACTGGCGCACCGCCGACCGCAAGCCGGTCAAGAACCAGGACCTGTGGCAGCAACTCGACCTGCTCGCCGCAAAGCACGACATCGAATGGCACTGGGTGCGCGGCCACACCGGCCATCCGGAGAACGAGCGCGCCGATGCGCTGGCCAATCGCGGCATCGACGAGATGACCTAGGGTATCCTGCGGTCCCATGCGCCAGATCGTCCTTGACACCGAAACCACCGGGCTCGAGCTCACTGACGGGCACCGCATCATCGAGATCGGCTGCGTCGAATTGCTGCACCGGCGCCTTTCCGGCCGCACCTGGCAGCGCTACCTGCAACCGGAGCGCGAGGTGGAGGCGGGCGCACTGGCCGTGCACGGCATCACCAACGAATTCCTGGCGTCGCAGCCGCGTTTCGCGGAGGTCGCGGCGGAGTTCCTCGAGTTCGTCGAGGGCGCGGAACTCGTGATTCACAACGCGCCATTCGACGTCGGCTTTCTCGACGCCGAGCTGACACGCGCGGGTATCGGGAGGTCCATTGCGGACGCCTGCCGCGTGCTCGACACACTCGTGATGTCACGGCAGCTACACCCCGGCCAGCGCAACAGTCTCGATGCGCTGTGCAAGCGCTATGGCGTCGATAATTCCCGCCGCGACCTGCACGGCGCGCTGCTGGATGCGCGCATCCTGGCGGACGTCTACCTGGCGATGAGCGGGGGCCAGGCTGCGCTTACGCTCGATGCCGATCCGGCAGCGGCGGATATGCGTGCGGCCGCCCGGCGCAGGCAGCGGGGCGCAGTTCAGATCCCCGTGATCCGCGCAAGCGCCGAGGAACTGGCCGCGCACGAACGGGCGCTCGAGGCGATCGAACGCGCGTCGAACGGGCAGGCGCTGTTCCGCGTGACGGATCGTCAGGCCAGGGAGGGCTGATGACGGGCACGCTGGCCGGGGCCTTCTGGCGCAACTTCCTCGGCCACGCTCCCGACTGGTACAAGTGGCTGATTGTCGTCTGCCTCGCGGCGAACCCGCTGTTGCTTTGGTTCGCAGGCCCCGTGGTCGCGAGCTGGGTCATGCTGTTCGAGTTCATCGTGACGCTGATGATGGCGCTGCGCTGCTATCCGCTGCAGCCGGGCGGGCTGATCGCGATCGAGGCGGCGCTGCTCGGTCTCGTCACGCCGGCCGGCATCCAGCAGGAGATCGAAACCGGATTGCCGGTGATCCTGCTGCTGATGTTCATGGTTGCCGGTATCTTCTTCTTG
>Ga0209640_10006166_pt1 | contig 10490 bp, 6 predicted proteins | sample RifCSP10_1_FD_184018 | JGI IMG/M metagenome (GOLD analysis project Ga0209640, IMG submission 184018) | Soil microbial communities from Rifle, Colorado - Rifle CSP2_sed 10_1 (SPAdes) (version 2) | ecosystem: Environmental > Terrestrial > Deep subsurface > Rock core/Sediment | place: Rifle...
ATAATTCAACTCTAATTAAGGAAAATGCTTCTGCAGAAATTTCCAAACTGAAAGCTCAAGGCAATGGAGATATATATGTATTTGGAAGTGCTAACCTTTCAGAGACGTTTATCAATGATAATCTTTTTGATGAATACCGAATTGGAATAGCTCCTGTTATTTTGGGCAGTGGACGTCCTCTGTTCAGACAGGGAATATCTTCTAAAAATTTATCTCTTCTTTCTACACAACAGCTTTCGACTGGCGGTGTAGTTTTAAAATTTAAAAAATGACTCAAATGAAATCTGTAAAACAGATTAAATAAAAATTATAGGAAGGAAAATATGAATCACGAAATTAAAGAAGTCTCATTTAAGGCAAAGAAATATCTTGCATGGAAAAAAGAAATAACAACCGGCGAAATTACCAATCAGGCAATGTATGAGGAAGGATTTGGGAAGATATTCGGTTACATTAATAGCAACGGGTTAAAAACTGCGGGACCTTGTGCCTTGCTTTATTTCAAATGGGATGAGCCGGAAGGTCATGCGAGCATTGCATTAACAGTACCAGTACCAGTAGAAAATTCTGATACTATAAAAGATCCTGAACTTTCAATCGTTAATGTGCCGGAATCGAAAGCTGCACATGCAACTCTTCATGGTAGTTATGATGGACTTAAAACACTGCATGAGTCTCTGGTGGCATATTGCGTATTACATCAACTCAAAATAACTTTAACAGTTGAGGAATATACTATTGATCGCTTGCAGGAACCGAACCCAGCAAATTGGATAACAAATATTTATTATCTGCATAATTAATTTCATATAAATCAAACAAAGGAGAATGCCATGAGTAAAATGAATCCCGTAGTACATTTCGAAATGCCCGCTGAAGATAAAGAACGCATAAAAACTTTTTATACAAGTGCGTTCGGCTGGCAGATGCAGCAGTTCGGTCCAGAAATGGGAGATTATATTCTTGCTACTACATCAGAAGTTGGATAAGATCGTTTTCCCAAACAAAGAGGAACAATAAACGGCGGTTTCTATCCTAAGAGTGAAAACGCCTCTCCTCATCCATCGGTTGTAATTTCTGTGGATGATATTAATGAGTCAATACAAAAAGTAAAAAATGCCGGGGGAAAAATTTTTGGCGAACCTGTGGATATACCGGGAATCGGAATGTACGTTTCTTTCATTGATACCGAAGGCAATCGTCTAAGTATACTGCAGCCTTCTCCGCAAATGTAATCGTCAGTTTGAGCAGAGTCGAAGACTGACATTCACGCTTCGGTTTTGCTCAGGGTACAACTTACTTTAAAAATATTTTAATCATCGAAAGGAAATATTATGGAAAAACTTCATTTTAAAATCGATATCAATTCGCCAAAAGAAAATGTATGGAATACTATGCTTGATGATAAAACATACCGTGCCTGGACTGAAGCATTTGCGCCTGGTTCTTATTACAAAGGTGATTGGAATAAAGATAGCAAAATTCTTTTTCTTGCACCCGGTGAAAAAGGAGAAATGGGAATGGTTAGCAGGATAAAAGAAAATCGAAAGTATGAGTTTATCTCCATTGAGCACCTTGGAGTCGTAAACGAAGGAAAAGAAGATACGACAAGTGATGAAGTAAAAGGCTGGGCAGGTGCACTTGAAAATTATACATTTAAAGAAAAAGATGGTTTAACTGAAGTACTGGTTGATATGGATATCAATGATGAATACAAAGATATGTTTGAAGGTATGTGGCCTAAAGCGCTTCAAAAGTTAAAAGAACTTTCGGAAAAATAATCCTATTTTTAACCACATAGAAACATAAGGACACATAGTAAAAAAACTAATATTCCTATGTGGTTTCATAAATTCCTGATTATGGCAAAAACAAACTATCAAACAATTGATGAATACATCAGCTCTTTTCCGGATGATGTTCAAAATGTATTGAATATGATCAGGAAGGCAATCAGGGAAGTAATTCCTGATGCTGAAGAAACTATTAGTTATCAGATCCCAACATTTAAACCAAATGGAAAATACATTATATATTTTGCAGGTTGGAAAAATCATATTTCTGTTTATCCTAAACCCAGGGGAAATAATGCATTAAAAAAAGAACTATCAAAATACAAAGGCGGAAAAGGTACTGTTCAGTTTCCTTTAAAGAAGCCAATTCCTGTATCATTAATTAAAAAAATTGTTAAATATCGGATCAAAGAGAATTCAGCTATGATTAAAAAGAAATAATTGTATCTTAACCAACTTTATAATTAATATTTTATTTTTTAGGGGCGTTCTGGTGAACGCTTTTTTTATTAATCAGGATAAATGATGAGTGAAGATAATCTGGAAATAATGGTAGATAAAAATATGAAACAATCGTCGCGTAATTCTCTCTGGCAGGAATTGAAAAATGCAATCCGCGGAAGTGATGCCGATTATACACAAATAAATTTAGGCAAAGCAGTTTTCTTACTTGCCGTTCCGATGATACTTGAATTGATAATGGAATCAACTTTTGCAGTCGTTGATATTTATTTTGTCGGGACACTCGGTGCTTCGGCAGTAGCGACTGTCGGTTTAACGGAAACATATTTATTCCTTCTCTATTCAATCGGAATGGGATTGTCAATGGCTGTTACTGCCATCATTGCGAGGCGTATAGGTGAAAAGGAAAAAGAAAAAGCCGGTATCACTGCAGTCCAGGCTATATTTATTGCTGTGCTAATTTCAGTGCCATTTGCTGTTGCGGGAATTTTCTTTTCAAAAGAACTACTTGCATTGATGGGCGCAGATGAATGGACACTTCAAAATGGTTATCGTTACACCCAATGGATGTTAGGTGGTAATGCTGTGATTATGCTTCTGTTTATTATTAATGCAATCTTCCGCGGTGCAGGTGATGCCGCAATTGCAATGCGTGTTCTCTGGATTGCAAACGGATTTAACATAATTCTGGATCCCGTTCTAATTCTTGGTTTAGGTCCCTTCCCTGAATTGGGCATTGAAGGAGCTGCAATTGCAACTAATATAGGAAGGGGTATTGGAGTGCTTACTCAGTTGTATCTTCTATTTAAAGGAGGCAAGCACATTCGTGTTCTTCGTTCTTATCTTCATCTGAACCGGGAAATTATCTCCAGGATACTACGCACTTCATTAGGCGGAGTCGGGCAAATGATTGTTGCGATGACATCATGGATATTTATTATGAGAATCATTGCGGAGTTCGGAAGCCAGGCGGTTGCAGGTACAACAATCGCTTTACGTATCATGATGTTCACAATGATGCCTGCATGGGGAATGTCGAATGCTGTGGCAACACTTGTCGGACAAAATCTCGGTGCAAAACAACCAGATAGAGCAGAACGCTCGGTATGGATAACAGGTTTTTGGAATATGGCATATCTGATTGGAGTAGCAGTTGTCTATTTCATTTTTAGTGAATCTTTAGTCAGTATTTTTACTGATGAAACCGAAGTCATTTCAATTGGAGCGTTATGGCTCAGGATTGTTTCTTATTCTTATTTCGTATATGGCTGGTGGATGGTAGCCACACAAGCCTTTAACGGAGCAGGTGATACAGTAACTCCGACTAAAATTAATCTCGTTTTTTTCTGGCTTATAGAAATCCCGCTTTCATATATTATGGCAAAGACACTTGGAATGGATGTACCCGGAGTTTTCTGGGCAATTTTTATTGCAGAGACTTCTGTAGGATTATTTACACTGTGGTTGTTTCGGAAGGGCAAGTGGAAAAAGGTACAAGTGTAAATTCTTTCGATTTCCGACTCATCCTATTGTTAGCTAAAGTTGTGAGCATCCCACCTTTTAAAGGATTTATTGGAGGGAATTAATTAAGAATCTGGTTTTTCCAAAGGGATGGATTCCCATAAATTCTTTCGGGCTCATACCTACTTCTTTTTTGAACAGCCGGGAAAAGTATGGTGGATTTTCCTCCGTAGGAGTCCCTTTGGGAAAAGCCAAGCTGGTATGCAATTTCAGAAATGCTTCTCTCATCTGCAACGAGCATGTTTTTGGCTTCGGAGATCACATAGAGATGAATCAGCTCCAAGGCAGTTTTTCCTGTTTCCAGCTTCAATATTCTTGAAAGAATGCTCAGGTGTAATACTTAATTCTTTGGCATAAAACCAAATGCTGGGTCTTACAATTTTTCATTAATGACGAAATGAAGTGATAGATAAAAACAAACTTTTTTTATCGATTAGGAATGAAGTATCCTTCTTATCATAAACATCAATCTTACTTATCTTTATTTAATTACATAACTATTATGATCTAATATGCTTCTCAACATACTTTGATGGACTAACTCCAAAATATTCAGTAAAAGAAGTTGAGAAATATGTTTGTGAACCGAACCCAATTTCATAGGCTATCTCAGTAATATTCATTTCTGAAGTAACAAGCAACTCAGCAGCTTTTTTCAAGCGGATAATTCTTATGAATTCTTTTACAGTTTGCCCGGCTAATGCATTTATTTTCCTGTATAACTGTGTCCGGCTCATTCCAATTTCATATGCAAAATCACTAACCTCAAAATCCGGATTACTTAAGTTCTTTTCAACAATGGCATATGCTTTTTTTAATAATGCTTCATCGGTTTTGGAAGGTGAGAAATCTTTAATTGCAGCGAAAGGATCCTTAATAAATTTTTTGCGGAGTAATTTTCTTGAGTCAATCAGACTTTTAATTCTAACCTTCAATATTGCTGAACTGAACGGTTTTGCTACATAATCATCCGCACCGCTTTCAAAACCCTCAATTGTATGCTGCTCTGAGCTTTTCGCAGTAAGCATTAGTATTGGGATGTGACTTGTCTTTTCATCAAGTTTTAATTTTCTGCAGACTTCATAACCGTCAATTCCGGGCATCATAACATCGCAAATAATTGCATCAGGAATTTCTTCCAAAGCTTTTTCGATTCCGGTTGCTCCATTGTGTGCTTCCGTTATCGTGTAAATATTCTTAAATTCATCTTTAATATATAACCTCATATCTGGGTTATCTTCTATTATTAATAGATGAGGTAAATTCTTTTCATTCTTATTTTCATTAACAGTTTGTGTTATAAGCTCTGGAGTACTTTCCTTTGATATTTTTAGTCCGTCTCCTTTATCCACTCTCTTATAAGTTGAGGATGATGACGGAAGCTCACTTTCTTCAGTCCATAAAGGAAGTATGACTGTAAATGTTGCACCCGTATTCGGTTCACTTTCCAAAAAAATATTTCCTTGATGAAGCCTGACCAGTTCGTAAGTTAAAGATAAACCAATTCCGGTACCTGGTGTATTCAGATAGTTTTTTACCTGGTAAAATCTATCGAAAATTTTTGATTGAGATTCCTTGGGAATGCCTATCCCTGAATCTTTAACAATAATTTCTATAGTTCTTTTAGCATCAACACCGGAATAATTTGCAGATGCTTCATCAACAATAATTGAAAGACTTATCGAACCCCCATCCTGTGTGAATTTAAAAGCATTTGAAAGCAGATTGTATGTAATTTTATCGAGCTTATCATGATCGAACCAAACTTCAAGAGAAGAACAAGCTTGGATGAGTGAATAATTTATTCTTCGTTCTTTAGCTTCATGGTTGAATGAATCAAAAATATCTTTAATAAAATGAACTAAATCATTTTTTTCAAAATTCATTTCCAGTTTTGCTTCTTCTATTTTTCTGAAATCCATGAGCTGATTAATTAATCTCATAAGCCTGCTTGCATTACGCTTAATTAAATTGAGCTGTATTTTTTGAGATTCATCTTTAATGTCTTTTATAAGTTTTTCAAGCGGACCAGCAATTAGAGTTAAAGGAGTTCTGAATTCGTGTGATACGTTGGAGAAGAAGCGCATTTTTAATGTATCCATTTCCTGCAGCTTTTTAATCTCGAGTTCTTCAACTTCGAGTTTATTTTTAATTTCAGCTTCATGCAATATCAATTTTCTGAAAGCATAGAGTAAAAGAAGAATAATTAATAAATAAAAAGCATATGCCCATCCTGTCCTCCAGAACGGGGGATTAACAATAATTTTTAAAGATGCCCCTTCAGCATTCCAAATTCCATCATCGTTAGAAGCGATAACCCTGAATGTGTATTCACCCGGGTGAAGATTTGTGTAAGTTACAAAACGAATATATCCCGGCAAATTCCATTCTTCTTCAAATCCTTCAAGCTTATACTTATATTGATTTTTTTCAAGATTGTGAAAATTTAATGCAACAAATTCAATTGTGATTACATTCTGATGATAATCGAGAGTAATTTCATCGCAAAAATTTATCTGTTTTGGTAATGAAAAACCCTCTGAAGAATTATCCTTTTTTACATACACAGATTGATTAAATAACTTGAAATCTGTTATATAAACAGGAGGCTTGAAGTTATTAATTTTAATTTCATCCGGATTAAACCTGTTTACTCCTTCACGCCCACCGAAATACATCTCCCCAGAGGTTGATTTAAAAGATGCAAATACATTAAACTCATCTGTTACAAGTCCATCCTGAACAGAATAATTTTTAAATGTTTTTTGATCGGGTGAGAATTTTGAAAGTCCTTTGGCTGTACTTATCCAGAGATTATAATTATCATCTTCTAGAATATCCATTATTATTGAATTAGACAGTCCATCTTTAGCAAAATATTTTTGTATAGTGTTGTCTTCTGGATTTATTTTATTCAATCCATCAATTGTACCAACCCATACGTAATTTTTTGAATCAATAAAAATTACTCTCGAAATCCTGTTTGAAAGATTATAACCCTCATCATAATTATATAAATAATGCTTTATATTAAAAGTTTTTTCTGAAATGACTGAAACACCCATAGTAGTTCCAATCCAGATATTATCATCTTTATCACAAACTACTGTATATGTCCAGTCACTTATAATAGTTGTTGAGGGGTTATTCTCATCATGTTTATAATGTACAAAGCTTTCAGTTACCGGGTTAAATTTATCTACACCGGCGCCATGAATTGCAATCCACAAATTACCTTTGCTATCTTCAGTTAAATATCTTATATCGTTGCCAGCTATTGATTTTTTGTCACTTTCTATATGATGATAAGAGGTAAAAGTTTTTGTTTTTTCATTAAATTTTTTTAAACCATCCAGATATTTTCCAACCCAAATAGTTCCGTTTTTGCTTTCATAAATATAAATTATTGTTCCGGGTCCAAGTCCTGCTGTATTATCTCCTTTAATATGAATTTTAGGCAGCCTGTTTTTAGAATCAAGAATATCAATTCCTCCATCCTGATATCCAACCCAGATTCTTCCTTTTGAATCTTCAATGACTGCAGTTACCAGATTATTTGTCAAACCATGCGCAGAATTTGGATTTTTAAACCATGTAGTAAACGGGTTGTCAAGAATTGCATAATTCAAATCTCCCTGTCTGCTTGCTAACCATAAATTCCCTTGTTTATCCTGGAACATTGCAGCAAGTGAATTAGAAGAGAGACTATAATTATCGTAATCATCAAACTGATAGATATTTTTTTCACTTCCATTTAACAGCACTAATCCTTTATGCTCAGGGCTGTACCATATTTTACCTCTGCTGTCCTTATAGATAAAATTTATATACCTGTTATTCTCTTTTTCATAAGGGTTACATTTACCTGTTGCTTTATCAAATATCCAGATTCCTTGACTCCATGTACTTATCCAGATTTTATTGTCATCAGAAACAAGTGAAGTGACTAAGAAATCAGCAGTAAACCAGCTTGGGATGTCGAAAAGCTTATAGTGTTTAAAAGTCATATCTGAAGTATTCAGAGCGCTTAAAATCCCTGTTTTATATGCGATCCATGAAATTTCATTATCTACAAGAATTGTTACAATATGATTGTGGGCTATTGAAGTTAGATCAATAGGGCTGCCTGCCTGTGTAAAACGTAAAAAACCATTTGTTTTGGGATCAAATAAATGTAAGCCGTCAACAGTACCGACCCATAAGTGATGAAATTTATCCTCTGCAATTGTGGTTATATCATTATTTAACAGAGCAGTTGAATCATTAATATTCATAGTAAAATTATAAAAATTATCTTTTTCCTTATCATACCGGCTCAAACCGCCGGAGATTGTCCCTACCCAGAGAATTCCTTTGCTGTCTATAAAAAGACAATTAATTATGTTACTCCTCAAACTTGAGGAATCTTCGGGATTTCTTCTGTAAACTTTAAAATTATAACCATCAAAACGGTTTAATCCATCATCAGTACCAATCCAAATAAATCCTTCGTTATCCTGAACTATACATCGCTGAGCATTTGAAGATAAACCAAGAGATACAGGGTATTTTACAAATTTAAGATTATTACCTTCCTGTATTTTCAGTTTGCTTCCAGGATTCGAATATACTTCTATTGTTGATAAAAATGATAATAAAAAAATTGCTAAGAAAATGGAGTCTTTTTTTATCATAAAACATTGAATTGGAATTCCATTTAAAATATATCCTGAATATTATTGCTAATATTTTGAAATGCCTTTAACTATTTTTAGTTAAAAATAATATAATTTATTAAAACAGGAAACAGAATAAACAGATTTTTCCCCCAAAATTATTTGTTTATAAAACTATTATAAGATTGGTACAAAAACTAATATAATTGGTACATTATTTAACTACCTCTTGGAATTCAATTCTTTATTTTTCACCTCCTTAGATTACATAAAATGGCAAGATTTATTCCAAAATTGCAAACTTTTGCAATAATAAAAGAAAATAAAAATAGCAACCAGTTTATAGTAAGACAAAGGTCAGGTGTAACTTAAAATTAAGTTTAACAATAGAAAATGATCTTAAAATACTGATGAAAATATCAAGACCTGTTTTTTTTCTAGTGTTTGTGGTTGCTTATTTCCCCTTAAGCCATTCAACCAGTACAGCTTATGAAATGCTGGAAGATGGAATTATTTTAAAAATTAATAAACAAAATGACACAGATCCACAGTTAATAAAAGTCCAGGTCTATGCTGAAAACATTATACGTATAATAGCGGCTCCTGGTAATTCTTTTTCGGAACGGCAGAGCCTGATGCTGGATGAAGAAGCTCAAAAATTATTAGACAAGAAAGATTTTTCAGGTGCAAGTCTTCCTCCGAATAATGATTTCATTCCTAAAGTAATAAAAGTAGAATGGAATTTAAAAGAATATGAAAAACATCTTGAAATTTCAACATCGAAAATAACAGTAAAAATAAATAGCGAAAGCGGCGCTATTGCATTCTATGATTCAAATGGTGAATTACTTCTGAAAGAAAAGGCTCAGGGCGGAAAAATTATAACATCTGCTGAAGTAATGGGGGAACAAACATTTAACATTCAACAGGTCTTTAACTCACCAAATGATGAAGCTTTCTACGGACTTGGTGCGCATCAGAATGGGGTAATGAATTATAAGAGACATGATGTTGATCTCTGGCAGTATAATATTGTAGATATAATTCCTTTCCTTGTTTCAAGCAAAAATTATGGAATCCTGTGGGATAACAACTCACGTACAAAATTTGGCGATATCAGACATTATCAATCATTATCTGATTTAAAATTATACGGGAAAGATAATCAACCCGGGGGATTAACAGCAGAATATTTTAGAGACACTCTCTTCAGATCAGTTTTTACAATTCAAAAAGAAGAAAGAATTGAGCATGAATATCTTGATTTAAATGATGAATACCCGGAAGGTTTTAAAGAAAATGTTAAAGCGGTAAGATGGAGCGGTCACATAGAAAGTTCTGAAACCGGTGAACATAAATTCAGATTGTTTAGCTCCGGTTACACTAAAATGTGGATAAATAATGAACTGGTTGTTGACTCATGGAGGCAAAATTGGCTTCCATGGACACATTTAATCAGATTAAATATGGAGGCTGGAAAAAGTTATCCTGTTGAGATTGAGTGGATTCATTCTGGCGGATATATCGGCTTGAAATATCTTACTCCTGAAGAAGACTTTTATAAAACCAGCTTATCACTTTACTCCGAAGTTGCCGATCAGATTGATTATTATTTCATAAAAGGAAATAACCTCGATGAGGTGATAAAGGGCTACAGGAAGATTACTGGAAAAGCTACGATGATGCCTAAATGGGCAATGGGATTCTGGCAGTGTCGCGAACGCTACAGAACTCAGGAAGAATTAATATCGGTTGTTGAAGAATTCAGAAAACGCAAGATTCCTTTAGATAATATTGTACAGGATTGGTTTTACTGGGAAGAAGATAAATGGGGGAGCCATGATTTTGATAAAAAAAGATTCCCTGATCCTGAAGGGATGATAAGAACACTTCATAATGATCTCAACACGCAAATAATGATTTCTGTATGGCCTAAATTTTATGTTGGCACCAGGCATTATGACGAATTTAAAAGAAACGGCTGGCTTTACATGCGGAATGTCGAGAAAGGACAAAGAGATTGGGTTGGTCCCGGTTATGTCTCAACTTTTTACGATCC
>Ga0209640_10006168_pt1 | contig 10489 bp, 10 predicted proteins | sample RifCSP10_1_FD_184018 | JGI IMG/M metagenome (GOLD analysis project Ga0209640, IMG submission 184018) | Soil microbial communities from Rifle, Colorado - Rifle CSP2_sed 10_1 (SPAdes) (version 2) | ecosystem: Environmental > Terrestrial > Deep subsurface > Rock core/Sediment | place: Rifle...
ACGAACGCATCTTCGGCGTGATCTTCGAGCAGGTACTCGCTTTCATCGCCGGCACGCCGATCAACGTGATCAATCCGGAAGCGCTGCAGAGGCGGTGACAGCCGTCACCGCAAGACGAACGGGTTGGGCACTTCCGTCGCGGTCGATATCCAGACGCTCTTGACCTGCAGGTAATCCTTGATCATCTCCTGCCCGCTCTCGCGCCCCAGGCCGCTCCTCTTGTAGCCGCCGAACGGCGAGAGGTAGGACACCGCCCGGTAGGTGTTGACCCATACCGTTCCCGCCTGCAGCCGTTCTGCCATGGCGAGCGCGCGGCGCATGCTCTGCGTCCAGACGCCGGCGGCGAGGCCGTACACCACGTCGTTGCCGATCGCGACCGCTTCCTCCTCGTCCTGGAACGGGATCACGGCGAGCACGGGTCCGAACACTTCCTCCTGCGCGATGCGCATCGAGTTTGCGACGCCGGTGAAGATGGTGGGCTCGACGAACCAGCCGTCGCCGCATTCCGGGCGCGCGGCCCTGGCCCCGCCCAGCACGGGCTTCGCGCCTTCGCCCCGCGCGATGTCGATGTAGTCGAGGATCTTCTTGAACTGCGGCGGGTTGGTGACCGGGCCGACCTGGGTGTCGAGACTCATCGGGTTGCCCATTTTCGCGGTCTTCGCGAAATCGACGAGCCGCTCGACGAACCGGTCGTGGATGCTCGCCTGCACGAGCAGCCGCGAGCCGGCGATGCAGGTCTGGCCGGTGGCGGCGAAGATGCCGGAGACCACCCCCTTCACCGCGTTCTCGAGATGCGCATCGTCGAACACGATATTGGGGGACTTGCCGCCGAGCTCCATGCTGACGCGCTTCAATCCCTTCGCCGCGGTCTGGTAGATGAGCGTGCCGGTCCGGTCCGAGCCGGTGAACGCGACCTTCGCCACCAGGGGGTGCTCGACGAGCGGCATGCCGACCTCCGCTCCGAATCCGGTCACGACGTTCACGACCCCCGGCGGGAATCCGGCCTGCTCGATCAGCTTCATGAACTCCAGCACGGAGGCCGAGGTGAACTCGGAGGGCTTGAGCACCACGGTGTTGCCGGCCGCGAGCGCGGGCGCGAGCTTCCACGCCGTGAGAAGGAGGGGGGAATTCCACGGCGTGATCGCCGCCACCACGCCAAGGGGCTCGTAGCGCGTGTAATTGAGCATATCGGGCTTGTCGGTGGGGATGACATGCCCTTCGATCTTGTCGGCGAGCCCGCCGTAATAGTAGTACCACTGCGCCATGTAGGCGGTCTGCGCGCTCATCTCGGCGTAGAGCTTGCCGTTGTCGCGCACCTCGATTTCCGCGAGGAACTTTGATCTCTCGCCGATCAGGTCGCCGAGCTTGCGCAGCAGAGCGCCGCGCTTCGAGGCGTTGAGCTTCGGCCACTCGCCGCTGGTGAATGCCTTGTGCGCCGCGCGCACCGCGCGGTCCGCATCCTGCGCGCCGCCCTTCGGGATCAGCGCCCACGGCTTGCCGGTGAAAGGGTTGTCGCTCGGGAACTGTTCCTTCGAGGCCGCGTTGACCCACTCGCCGCCGATGAACATTTTGTATCTGGTCAACGTGACGTCTGCAGTATCCATGCCCGTCCCCTTCCGATATTCCCTCGTCCCGTGTCAACGGGGAGAGGGAGGCTACCCGAACGCCTCGCTTGGTCCGAGCAAAGCTTCGCGGAAGCGGTTCTTGAGCGCCGGGCCTTCTCGCATCGGCAACACCATGGGCGCCGCCCGGGTGGTGACCTTGATGTCGCAGAACAGCGGTCCGGCGTGGCCGTGGAGGCGCGGGATCCAGCTCTTCAACTGCGCGGCGCTGTAAACCGTCGCGGCGGCGCGGAAGCCGGCCGCCTTCGCCATGCCCGCGAGGTCGACGCCGAAGCGGGTGTGGGTGTCCTGCATGCCGGTCTCTCCGTAGCGCTCGTTGTCCAGGACGATCACGACCAGATTACGCGGCCGCTGCACGGCGATCGTCGCAAGCGAGCCGAGCCCCATCAAGAGCTCGCCGTCCCCCGTGATGACGAGCACGCGGCGCGCGGGCTGGGCGAGCGCGAGCCCGAGGCCGATCATGGCCGCGCCGCCCATGCCGCCCCACGCGTGGAAATTGAGCGCATGGTCGCCCGCCGCCGCCGTGTCCCAGACCGGGGCGCCGAGCCCGGCCACGACCAGCGCGTCCCCGCGCTGCCTGAGGATGTCCGCCACAACCCTGCGGCGGTCCAGAGTTGGTGTTCTCGGTTTCACTTGAATTCTTTTGCCCCGACGACCCGCTGCGAAATCAGGACCGCCACCATGCGGCAGGTGTTGAACGCAAGCCGCGCCGCGGCGGCCACGGTTTCTCCGACCTCGGCCGCGCGATCCACCGGCTGCACGAGCGCGCCGATGGCCGCGAGCGAGGGCGCGGCGGCCTGCGACATCGGCACCTGCCACGGGTTGAACTCGCCCCAATGGCCGCGCATGGTCACGAGGGCGAGCAGCGGCACGCGGCATTCGTTCGCCATGCCGAGCATGTTGATGCAGTTGCCCGCGCCGCTCGACTGCATGAGCAGCACGCTCCTCTCGCCGCCGAGCCAGGCGCCGACGGCGAGCGCGACGCCTTCTTCCTCGGTCGTGAGCGCGATCGCGCGCATGCGCCGGTCCGCGCGCACGAGATTGATCAGCCGCGCATGACCGGAATCCGGCACGTATCCGACTTGACGCACCTCCGCATCGATCAGCACCCGGTGAACCTCGTCGGGCCACGAGATCGGGGAGCGTGACTCGATTCGCGGTGCTCGTTTCTCGACCTGTTTTTGCACGGTGCTAACCTTTCTTGCGAATCTGATCCTGGGCTGCCCGGAGATCGCCGCCTTCCAGGATTTCGGCAACCGCGACTCGCCGCCCTTCGTGGGCGGACCGGATGCCCGCCAGCAGGACCGCCAGCGAGGCAGTCCCCTTCCCGCCGTCCATCTCCGGATCGCCCTTTCCACGCACGGCGCCGGCAAACTCATCGAGCTCCTCGACGATCGTGTCATTCTTCGGGCAGGGCACCGCGCTCACGGCGCTGCTGCCGCGCTTGAGCACGCGCAAGCCCTGGTGCATATCGTAATAAGCGGTGGCCTCCTTGCCGTAGATGTTCATGAGGTAATACTCGGACGCGGAGGCGTAGCACGCATTGAGCGTGGAAAGCGCGCCGTTTTCGTGCTCCATGATCAGGCTCGCGATGTCCGGGTTCTCGCCGGGCAGGACGAGCTGCGCGAGGCTGCCGCGCACCGCCTTGACCGGTCCCATCAGGTACTCGAGGACGTCGGTGTAATGAATCCCGATCTGGAGCATGACCCCGCCGGGCATGCCCTCCGCGGTATACCGCCACGAGCCCGGCTGAAACTGCCCGAGCCGGTCGCGGCTGATGTTGGCCTCGGCATTGACGAGCTTGCCGAAAACGCCGTCGTCGATTCTCTTGCGGACCCAGCGGAAGTGGCTCTCCTTGCGCCGCTGGTAGCCGAGCGCGAGCACGACGCCGGCTTTGCGGCACGCATCCGTCAGAGCGCGGGCGTCGGCGACCGTATTGGCGATCGGCTTGTCGAGGAACACGTGCTTGCCGGCCCGGGCGGCGGCGGTCGTCGTTTCACGGTGGACGTTGTTCGGCGTGGTATTGACGATCGCCTCGATCGCCTTGTCGCCGAGAATCGCTTCATAGCTCGCGGCGGCCGCGCAGCCGTACTTCTTCGCGAACGCCTGCCGCTTCTCGTCGGAGCGCGTGTAGCAGGAGGCGATCTCGAACTTGCCGGAGCGCGTCATGGCGTCGGCGAGGACGTCCGACCACCAGCCCATCCCGATACTTGCGACCCGCAGTGGTTTTTCGGCCATTCCTGTTCTCTATCTTGTCACTTGTCTATCTTGTAGGTGGCGCCGATCGCCTCCACCGCCTCGCGCGCAAACTGGTCGTCGAGCTCCCAGGTCGCGCCGGAGACCCCGATGCCGCCCACGCATTCGCCCTCGAAGATGATCGGGTAGCCGCCTTCCATCGCCGTCCAGCGCTCGGCGCCTGCCGCAAGCGCAAGCCCGAGGGCGTGCATGGTGTCGAGCGATTGTCCCGCGGCGCCCTTCATCGTCGTCGGCCGCTTGTTCGAAGCGGCGCACACCGCCTTCGTGGTGGACGAGTGCACGGTATGGAAGCGCCCCCCATCCATGCGCTGGATGAGCAACGGGTGGCCGCCGGCGTCCACGATGGCGACCGCGATTGCGTGGCCGGCCTTCTCCGCTCTGGCGGTGGTGGTGTCCATCATCTTCCTCGCGCCGGCGAGCGTAAGACGCTTGCTGTGGGTGACGTACATCGGGCTTTCCCTTGTTCGAAAACGCCGCGAGCCGCTTGGGTCGGGCATCGTATAATCAGCTGTATTTTGCAGCATTCCAGCGGCCCGTCAATGAAGCCCGTTTCCGGACAGGACGATCACAGCGAGCTGCGCGACGCGGTGCGCGAGCTGTGCAGGCGCTTCGGTGGCGAATATTGGCGCAGGATAGACGAAGAGCGCGCTTATCCCGACGCTTTCGTCAAGGCCCTGACCGAGGCGGGCTGGCTCGCGGCGCTCATACCCGAGGAGTACGGCGGCTCGGGGCTGTCCGTCACCGAAGCGTCCATCATCCTCGAAGAGATCAGCCGCTCGGGCGCCTTTGCCGGCTCGGTGCATGGCCAGATGTACATCATGGGATGCGTGCTGCGGCACGCATCCGCGGAACAGAAGCGCAGCTATCTGCCCAGGATCGCGAGCGGCGAGCTGCGCATGCAATCCATGGCGGTGACCGAGCCCACCACCGGAACGGACACCACCAGGCTCAGGACGGTTGCGGTGAAGAAGGGCGACCGCTACATCGTGAATGGCCAGAAGGTGTTCATCTCGCGGGTGCGGCATTCGGATCTGCTGCTCCTGCTCGCGCGCACGACCCCGATCGATCGCGTCAAGAAGAAGTCGGAAGGACTCTCGGTTTTCATCGTGGATCTGCGGCAGGCGGTCGGGAACGGATTGACCGTCAAGCCCATCCGCAACATGGCGAACCAGGAGACCAACGAGCTGTACTTCGAGAACCTGCAGGTCCCGGCCGGGAACCTGATCGGCGAGGAGGGGAAAGGGCTCAAGTACATACTCGATGGATTGAACGCCGAGCGCATCCTGATTGCCGCCGAGTGCATCGGCGACGGCTACTGGTTCATTGACAAGGCGGCGGCTTACGCGAAGGAGCGGGTCGTTTTCGACCGGCCCATCGGGCAGAACCAGGGCATCCAGTTCCCGATCGCGCGGGCCTATGCGAGCGTGCAGGCCGCGGACCTCATGCGCTACAGGGCGGCGGCGCTGTTTGACGCCGGCAAGCCCTGCGGAGCGGAAGCGAACATGGCGCTCTACCTCGGCGCCAATGCGTCATGGGAGGCGGCAAACGCCTGCCTGCAGACGCACGGCGGTTTCGGGTTCGCTGCGGAGTACGATGTCGAGCGCAAGTTCCGGGAGACGCGGCTCTACCAGGTCGCGCCGATCTCCACGAATTTGATCCTGTCGTATATCGGCGAGCACGTCCTTGGCATGCCAAGATCTTTTTGAACCGCCAAGACGCCAAAGAGCGTTCAACTGCAGTACTAAATCGATGCAATACTTTTTGGATTGTATTTTCTTGAATGCCTTTTGGCGCCTTGGCGGTTAATTCATGCTTCCCTTGGACGGAATCACGGTCGTAGCGCTGGAGCAGGCGGTGGCGGCGCCGTTCGCGACGCGGCACCTCGCCGACCTCGGCGCGCGCGTGATCAAGATCGAGCGCCCGCAGGTGGGAGACTTCGCGCGCGACTACGACCAGACGGTCAACGGCCTGTCCTCGCACTTCGTGTGGCTCAATCGCTCCAAGGAGAGCCTCGCGCTGGACGTGAAGCACGCGCGGGCAAAGGACATTCTCGGCCGGCTGATCGGGCGCGCCGACGTTTTCATCCAGAACCTCGCGCCCGGCGCCGCCGGGCGACTGGGACTCTCGGCCGATGACCTGCTGTCGGAGCACCCCCGGCTCGTCGTTTGCGACATCTCGGGCTATGGTGACAGCGGCCCTTATTCCAGCAAGAAGGCCTATGACCTGCTGGTGCAGAGTGAGGCCGGCGTACTGTCCGTGACGGGAACGCCCGATACACCCAGCAAGGTCGGCATCTCCATCGCCGACATCGCGACCGGCATGTACGCCTACTCGGGAGTACTCACGGCGCTGTTACAGCGCGAAAAGACCGGCAAGGGCGGGCGCATCGAGGTCACGATGCTGGAAGCGCTGGGCGAGTGGATGGGCTATCCGCTTTATTACGCCCATTTCAGCGGCGCGGCGCCCCCTCGCACCGGCCCGGACCACGCCACCATCGTTCCTTACGGCCGCTACCTGACCGGCGACGGCAAGAGCGTGATGCTGGGCGTGCAGAACGAGCGCGAGTGGGCGAGCTTTTGCGACAAGGTGCTGGGCCAGCCGGGGATTGCCGCCGATCCCCGCTACGACACCAACTTCAAGCGCAACGAGCACCGCGCAGAAGTTCTGGCGATCATCGACAAGGTGTTCTCGACCCTGACGACGGAGCAGCTGGTGGAAAAGCTCGATGCGGCTGGCATCGCCAATGCACACATGAATTCACCCGAGGAGGTTTGGAAGCACGCACAGTTCGAGGCACGGGATCGCTGGCGCCAGATGGACTCGCCCAAGGGCAAGCTGGCGACGCTGCTGCCGCCCGCGACGCACGATGCTTTCGAAGCGCGCATCGGCGCGGTTCCCGAGATCGGCGAGCACACCGAAAGCATCCTGCTCGAGCTCGGCCTCAACGAAGAGGAAATCGCCGAGCTGCGGTCGGTCAACGCAATTTCCTACGAGCGCCGCAAGCCGCGGCAGGGGTAGGCTCCTTCGCGGCTCCTCGGGCCTGGCTATAGAGCGAACATGGATACGAAAACACCGGCGGCGCCACCCACGGGTCATGGAGAAGATGAGCGCAAGATCCTCCAGCGCGATCCCAACCCGCACATCTTCCGGCCAATCGCGTTCCGCTCGGTCACGGCGCGCAACCGCATCATGGTCTCGCCGATGTGCCAGTACTCGGCGACCGATGGCGTGGCGAGCGACTGGCATTTCCAGAATCTCGCGTCGCGGGCCGTCGGCGGCGCCGGACTCGTCTTCGTGGAAATGACGAACGTGGAAGCGCGAGGCCGCATCACTGCGGGATGCATGGGCCTGTGGAACGACGCGCAGCGCGATGCGCTCGCGCGCATCGCGCGGTTCGTAAGAGCGCAGGGCGCGGTGGCCGGCATCCAGCTCGCACACGCGGGGCGCAAGGCCTCCACCACGCGGCCGTGGGAGGGTGGCAAGGGACTGATGCCGGAGCAGGGCGGGTGGCCGATCATCGCGCCCTCGGCGGTCCCTTTTGGCGACGGACACCCCGTGCCCCGGGAAATGGACGGGAAGACGATTTCCTCCGTCGTGGCGCTGTTCGCCGCCTCGGCGCGGCGCGCGCGCGAGGCGGGGTTCGACGTCATCGAACTTCACGGCGCGCACGGTTATCTCATCTCCTCGTTCCTGTCACCGATCACGAACCGCCGTAACGACCGCTATGGCGGGAGCTTCGAGAACCGGACCCGCTTTCTACTCGAGGTCATAGACTCAGTGCGCTCGGAATGGCCGGTGGAGAAGCCCTTGTTCGTGCGGATCTCCTGTACCGACTGGATGGAGGGGGGCTGGGGCATCGAAGACAGCGTGACGCTCGCGCAGGTGCTCAAGGCGGGCGGCAAAGTGGATCTGATCGATTGCTCGAGCGGAGGCGTCGACCCCCGCCAGAAGCTGAGCGCGTATCCGGGCTACCAGGTGCCGTTCGCCGCCGCGGTGCGCGGCCGAGCCGGCATCGCCACCGGCGCGATCGGCCTCATCAACAGCCCGGAAATGGCCGAGCAGATCATTGCCAGTGGCCATGCCGACCTCGTGGTCATGGCGCGGGCGTTCCTGAACGACCCCTACTGGCCGCTGCACGCGGCCAAGGTGCTGAAAGCGAAGATTCCCTGGCCGCTTCAGTACGAGCGCGGCGATATCTTCTGATGATCGATCGAGGAAATGAGAAGGCCAGCCGAAATGGACAAGGTTTTTGCATCTCCGGAGCAGGCAATCGCCGACATCACCGATGGCGCGACGATTGCTATCGCCGGATTCAGCGTCGCGCACCGGTTCGCCGCGAGCCTGATCGTCGCCCTGCGCGACAAGGGAACGAACGATCTGATCCTGGTCTGCAATTCGCTGGGAGATCCGGGCGCGACCCGTGGCCAGATACTGGCGGAGAACCGGCAGGTGAAGAAGCTGATCGCCGCGTTCTCCGTCCGTCCCGGCACGCCAACGGCGAGCGAGGCGCAGATCGTCGCGGGAGAGATGGAGGTCGAGCTGGTGCCCCAGGGCATACTGGTCGAGCGCTGCCGCGCGGGCGGCGCCGGGATCCCGGCGTTCTATTCGCCGACCAGCGTCGGCACCGATCTCGTGACGGGCAGGGAGATCCGTGAATTCGACGGCAAGCCCCATGTCCTCGAGCACGCGATCCGCGTGGACTACGCCTTCCTGAGGGGATACCGTGCGGACCGGCTGGGCAACGTCCAGTTCCGCGGCGGCAGCCAGAATTTCAATCCCAGCTTCGCGAAAGCAGCGCGCATTGCGATCGTCGAGGTGGACGAGATCGTGGAGCCGGGAGCGATCCCGCCGGAGCTTGTCGATCTGCCGGGGATTTTCGTTTCGCGCGTCGTGAAGACGACGCAGAAGTTCGATCTCTGGCGCCGCCCGGAGCGGCGGCCGGCCGACAAGCCGCGCCTCTACAACGGCAAGCCGGGGCTGACGCGGGCGGGCATCGCGAAGAACGCCGCCCGGCTCGTCAAGGACGGGAGCTACGTGAATCTGGGGGTGGGTATTCCAACGATGGTATCGAACTACCTCGTGGACCGCGACGTGATCCTGCACGCCGAGAACGGCGTCCTCGGCTACGGCCACATGATCACGGACGAGCAGGAGATCGACCCGGATATCTACAACGCTGCCGGCCAGTACGTCGCGCTGAAGCCCGGCTCGTCGTTCTTCGACAGCGTGACCTCGTTCGAGATGGCGCGCGGCGGCAGGATCGACACCGTGATCCTGGGGGCATACGAAGTGGATGAGACCGCCAGCGTAGCCAACTGGAGCACGGCGGACGCGAAGCGAGGCGGCATCGGCGGGGCGATGGATCTCCTCTCGGGCAAGGGCGATCTCGTCATCGTGATGGAGCACACCGACAGCAAGGGCCGCCCCAAGCTGCGGAAGCAATGCACCTACCCCCTCACGGGCATGGGCTGCGTCACCTACGTCGTCACCGATCTCGCGCTGCTGCGCTGGGACGGCAAGCGATTCGTGCTCGACGAAGTGGCGCCGGGGTTTACCCCGCAGGACGTGATCGCGTTGACGGAAATGGAGATCGCGGTCGGGCCGGACGTGCGCGCCATGGGGTGACCCGGAAGTGACAGCGTAATCTGGTTCCGGCCGCGCTGCTCAAGCAGGCCGGCGGGTGCCGCACTTCCAGCAGGCGGTGAATTGGCCTTCGAGCTGCTCGCCGCACTTCGGGCAGCGCCAGTTCTGGTCGCGGAACTCGCGCGCAATATCTCCTCTGAGGAAGGCCACGAGCAGCGCGTTTGCGCGGTCGTACTGCGCGTCGTTCTCGATCCACACCGAGCACAGATCCACCGGCAGCTCGCCCCAGCCGCTCGTCAGGAACTCGCCGCGCACCACGGCGGCGATCCCGTTCGATTCGAGGAAACCCCTGACGAGGTGCGCTTCCGGCGCGTGCTTGGCGACGTGGATCTGCTTCATGCCCTGGCCGCTGGTTACGACAAGGCCCGCAGTACCCATTCGGCGCACAGCAGGGTGGGGCCGTCCTTTCCCTGCGTGCCGGTGATCTGCGCGCCGATCGGGAGTCCCCGCGGACCGCGGAAGGCCGGGACCGTGACGGCGGGGCAGTGCAGCACGGTCCAGCTTGCGCCGAAAACCGGGTCTCCCGTGGACTCGAGCCCCTCGGGCGCTTCGCTCATTGCGCTCGGCGAGAGCAGCGCGTCGTAGTCGCGATGGATGTCGGCGAGGCGCGCGCGGCAGCGCTGCGCGATCGCCTGCGCTTCCTCATACTCCGCGCGCGTGACGCGGCCGCCGCCGAGGAGGCGGCCCATCAAGGTCTCCGAGATCAGTTCGGGAAAGCGCGTGCGCTCGTAGGCGAGGGCGCGGAACATCTCGTAGGTGCTGATCGAGATCTGGACCTCCACCAGGCGCGCAAACTCCCCGTCGAGATCGACCGCGCGCACGCGGGCGCCCGCGCGCTCGAGCCGAGGCACGGCCTGCTCGAGCGCTTCGCGGGTCGGTTGATCCGCCTTGCTCCAGTAGGGCGTGCGGCAGAAGCCGATGCGCGGCTTCATGCGCGATACCGCGTCGAAGGGGGTCACGGCCCCGCC
>Ga0209640_10006169_pt1 | contig 10488 bp, 12 predicted proteins | sample RifCSP10_1_FD_184018 | JGI IMG/M metagenome (GOLD analysis project Ga0209640, IMG submission 184018) | Soil microbial communities from Rifle, Colorado - Rifle CSP2_sed 10_1 (SPAdes) (version 2) | ecosystem: Environmental > Terrestrial > Deep subsurface > Rock core/Sediment | place: Rifle...
GGTACATTGGCCGAGCCGGGACCGGTTTCACGGACGAAATGCGAAGGGAAATTCTCGCGCGTGCAGAACCGCTTCGCGCCGAGCGGCCGTTGAAGGAGGAACCGACCATGACCGAGCCGGTGAAGTTCTGGATGCGGCCCGGTCTCATCGGGGAGGTGCATTACCTCGAGCTGACGGAGGACGGCATGCTGCGCGCACCGTCGTTCCACAGACTACGCACCGACAAGCGGCCCGAGGAGTGCATTTTCCCCCGAGGCACGGACGCCGGATAGGGGTCGACGCGCGAATCCTTTATGTGGCGTTGCCGCCTTGCGAGCCCCTCCATGGGGAAGATCCTTATCGCCGTTGCCTGGCCGTATGCGTCCGGCCCCCGCCACATCGGCCACGCTGCGTCCACGTTCGTTCCCGCGGACATCTTCGCCCGCTACCACCGGATGAAGGGGGACGAGGTCCTCGTCGTCGGGGGGAGCGACATGCACGGCACGCCGGTGACCGTTCAAGCGGAGCAAGAGAACGTGGCGCCGAGCGTGATCTCCGATCGCTATCACGCGCTCCATGCACGGAACATCGAACAGCTCGGGGTCAACTACGACCTTTACTGGAACACCGCGGATCCGAACCACAAGCGTTGGGTTCAGGAGATTTTCGTGCGACTCAAGGAGCGCGGACACGTGTACAATGCGACGATGATTTCGCCGTACTGCCCGGCGGATCGGCGCTTCCTCCCGGATCGGTATGTCGAAGGCACCTGCCCGCACTGCGGTTTCACGGGGGCCCGTGGGGACCAGTGCGAGAACTGTGGAAAGCTCCTCGACCCGTTCGAGCTGAAAGACCCGAAATGCAGGATCGACGGCTCGACGCCGGTGCCGCGCGAGACGACACATTTCTTCTTCAAGCTCACCGCGTTTCAACGGCCTCTCGAACAGTGGTTCTCGAGCGGGAAAGACCACTGGCGGAACTACGTGCTTGCGTTCTCCAGAGGTTTCCTTGCGGAAGGCTTGAAGGACCGGCCGATCACCCGCGACCTCGAGTGGGGGATCGATGTCCCGGTTCCGGGCTACGAATCAAAGCGGATCTACGTATGGTTCGAGGCGGTGATGGGCTACCTCACTGCGACGCGGGAGTGGTCTCGCCGGCGGGGCAAACCGGACGGGTGGCGGGAGTGGTGGTACGACCCCGCGGCCCGCCAGTACTACTTCATCGGGAAGGACAACATCGTATTCCACTCGATTATCTGGCCTGCGATCTTGATGGCGTACGACGAGAACCTCGTCCTTCCGTATGACATCCCTGCAACGCAGTACCTGAACATCAGCGGGGAACGGATGTCCGCGGGGCGGGGCCGGGGCGTGTGGCTCCCCGACCTCCTCGGACGGTACAACGCGGACCTTGTTCGGTACTATGCGACCGCGACGATGCCAGAAACGAAAGACACCGACTTCGATTGGCAGGATTTCGCGCGACGAAACAACGCCGAGCTCCTCGCCGTGTACGGGAACTTTGCCCATCGCACGATTACGTTCGCAGCGAAGAATTTCGGGAACGAAATCCCGGCCCCGGGCTTCCTCGATAGTGCGGACCAGGCGATGATTCGGAGCATCGAAGAGCAGTGGCGGCGCGTCGGGCACAACCTCGAGTTCCTTCACTTCAGGGATGCGCTCCGCGAGGCGATTCAGCTCGCCCGTCTCGGGAACCAGTACTTCGATCAAAAGGCTCCATGGGACCTCGTCAAGCGAGACCGCTCCGCGTGCGGCACCGCATTGCACGTGTCTCTCCGCGTGAGTCGCGCGCTCGCCCTCCTCATGGCGCCGTTCACACCCTTCAGCTCGCAGACGTTGTGGCATTCACTCGGATACAACGATGACGTTCACGCGCATCGCTGGGAGTCCGTGCTCGACGACATTCCCGCGGGGCAGAAACTCCGGGTCGGAAGACCGCTCTTCGAGAAGATTGAGTTTGAGATGCCGAACGAAGCGGACCGCTTTGACCTTCGCGTCGGGGAGATCATCGACGTCAAGGACCATCCGAACGCGAACAAACTCTACGTGATCCGAGTCGACCTCGGCGACGAAGTCCGCACGCTTGTCGCCGGGATGAAAGCAGACTACACAAAAGAACAGATGCACGGAAAGCGGGTGGCGGTCCTCTGCAACCTGGAACCTGCGAAGCTCCGCGGCGTCGCGTCGGATGGCATGGTTCTTGCCGCGGAAGATGAGCGGGCCGTCGGACTCCTCATTGTCCCCACAGGTGCGCCGCTCGGCACCCAGATCCTCGGCGTCCGCGGAGCCCCTCGCCTGACCTTCTCGGAGTTCCAAAGGTATCGAATCCGCGTCGCGGAGGGCGGGACGGTGCACTTCCTCGGCAAAGAGGGGACCAGAGCCGTCCCCCTGAAAGTCGGAGACGCGTTCATTTCCGTGGATAAGGAGTTCGCACCGGGTACACCGGTTCGTTAGCTTCCGACCCCCGCCGGTTCACGATGTCCGGCAAATGTCTCGAGCGAAAACCTTTTGGTGGTTCGCGCTGACCGGGGGGCGTGATCCTCGACCTCCACAACCACACGCGGTACTCGCCGGATTCAAAGGTCGACCCCATCGCGCTCGTTCGGCTCGCCCAATCCATAGGTCTCCATGGAATTGCGATTACGGACCACAATGCCGTCGGAGGGATACGAGTCGCAGCGGAGGCGGCGGGGTCGTTTCCGGATTTCGTCGTCATCCCAGCAACGGAAGTATCGACTGCGCGGGGCCACATCCTCGCGTATGGGGTCAGGACAACAATCCCGCGTGACCTCACTCCCGTCGAAACGGTCGAGCAGATTGTCGCGGAAGGCGGGGTTCCCGTCGCAGCGCATCCGTATCGCTTCTGGTCCGGCCTCGGCGAAGACGCCGCGGTATCCGCGAGATTCGCTGCGTATGAGGTTCACAACGCACGCACGCTACGGAGAGGGAACGAACGTGCGATTTCGCTCGCGGCCCGTACACGCGTCGGTCACACGGGAGGGAGCGATTCCCACTTTCTGCACGAGCTTGGCCGCGGCGTGACGTCCCTGAATCGCGGTGCGACGACGGTCGATGACATCCTGCAGGCCATTGGATCCCGCCGAACGCAGGGCGTGGGCCTGCATCGTGGGCCGTGGGAGACGACGACCTACATCACGAAGTGCGTCGGCGAGTGGCTCCTACGCGGGATGCGCCGAATCTAGAGGTGCTCTTCGATCCGCCTCGAAAATCGCTCGAGGTGCGTCTTAATCCGACCGAGGTCCGCGTCCTTTCGGGTCCTCAACACGAAAATCGCCTTCGGGCCATCATTCACGACGACGATCTTGCTCGCCTCCATCGTCAGAATCACGGTGTCGAGCCGCTCCTTCAGCTCGGACGACGCGGTCTCCGCCGCGCCGACGAGAATCGCGAACATCGCGACGAACGTGTCCGGGGTAGCGCCCTCGGGAATCGTCCCCGCGAGATACTGCCCGCTTCGGCCGACGAGGACCGCGCTATGGACGCCCTCTATGGCCTCGATTTCCTTCAGAATTGAATCAAGCGCGGGCTGGTCCGCCATCGTCCGTCGGGTCTCCTCGAGCACCCTGTCGGCCCGATTTCCCGGGCCCATCCAGAGGCGCTGACATAAAGGTTCCTATCCGAGAATCCTCGGACAGACCATCTGTCTAGTGCCGACCTCGGAGGAGGCGAACCATCGAAACGGCCGCGTCCACGGCACGCTCTGCGCTTGCGATTCTGCGGAGCGCCGTTTTGTAGCTCATCCCTGGTCCGGTAATCCCGAGACCGATCGGTTTGCCCGTTGCAAGCTGGATGTCGAGCAGCTTCGCTGCCACGGAGTGTGCGATGAGGTCGTCGTGCTGGGTCTGGCCTTTGATCACGGCGCCAATCGCCACGCCCGCATCGACGTCCTCACGAGCGAGGAGACGGTGCAGAACGAGCGGTATCTCGAACGTACCGGGAACCCGGACGACCTCCGCGACCTCGACGCCAACTGCCTTGGCGCGTGACAGTGCGCGCTTCACCATCTTGTCCGTCACGTCGGCGTTGAACGACGCCGCAACGATCACGAGCCGCACGGTCACTTCACCCGCAGCCGGCCCGCGTCTTCGAAGCCTTCCCGCTGACCCGTCCCGGCGCGCTTCCGGAGTTCCTCAGGCCGGAAGAGAAGGTCGTAGCAATTGACCGCGTGCTCCCGCGTCCGCCGATCGAAGAGCCGCGCGAGTTCCCGTTCGTCCTTCGTCTCGTCCTCGTGAACCATCACGCCGAGGATGTGCTTCCCCGTCGTCGTCTGTACCATCTGGAGCCCGAAGTCCGCGGCGAGGGCGCAGTCCTTGTCGACCGGTTGGCGTCCGACCATGCCGAGGGCCATGACGATGTCACACTTCTGCTCGTCCAAGAGGATCCGACACGCGGCGGGGAGGTCTTTGATCCCAGGTACGGTGTACCGCACAATCGTGAACCCGCCTCCCTGCTGTTTCAGCTCGTCGACGGCCGCGCCCGCCATATCGAAGCGCGCGAACGTCGTGTCGGCGATCCCGATCCGTTTCATGGGGAGCCCTCTGCCTCATTGCCCGCCCCGCGAGGGGGGTTCCTTCGTCGATCCCTCGACTGACTGGAGTTTCTCCTCGAGGGTGAGCCACTCGCTGACCCGGCGAACGATCTTCCGGGTGCCATCGAGGTCGCCTTCATACTTCGGAAGGCGCACGACCCGGGTTGACCGGAGCCCTCGCTTTCGGCACTCTTCGAGGACCTTTCTCTCGTTGTGGACCTGGTCGTACCCGAGCACGACGACGTCGGGCCGGATCTGCGACAGAATGTCGTAGATGTCTCCTTCGTTTCCGAGGACCGCGCGATCGACCGGTTTGAGGGAGCTGACCATCTCGAGGCGGCTCGACTCCGGTGTGATCGGCGTGTGCTTGAGCAGCTTCACCGTCGAGTCCCGCGCAACCACGACGACAAGCTCGTCTCCGAGCTTCTTCGCCTCCGTCAGAAAAGCGATGTGGCCGGGATGCAGGAGATCGAACACGCCCGTCGCCATTACCCGGATCTTGCGCGCCATACTTCGACTACGTCCTGTCCTTCGAGGAAGACGTGATTTCGCCTTTCTGCATATTCCTTTGCGTCTTCCTTCGACAGGGCGCGGCCGTCGTCGCCGAGCATCTCGCAGATCGTCGCAGAGGGGATGAGGTCTGCCATCGTCACGAGGCACGTTGTGAGTTCCGTATGGCCCCGCCGTTTCGTGAGGAGCCCGTCCGCCGCATTCAGAATTGGCACGTGGCCGGGCGAGCGGAACTGGGCCCCCATCGCTGCGGGCGCCCAGCCGTTCTCGCGGCGCAACGCCTCCCCCACTAACTGGGCGAAACGCGAGATTGTAAGGGCCCGGTCCCGGTCCGTGATGCCCGTGTATGTGTCCCGGTGGTTGACAGTGATCGAGAATGGCGATGTCTTGTCATATGGGATGTCGTCCGCGACGGTGTGCTTGAGCACGGGATAGAATTCCGCTGCGTCGCGAAACACGTCCGCGATGTACGGAAGCCCGATTCGACGGCGCACTTCATCCGGGACCGTCGCGCAGATCAGGCCACCCGCCTCCCTTCGCAGCGTGCGGATCACGGTCGGCGTCACGAACTGCGAGGCAACGGCCATGTCCGTCTCCTCCTCCCTCCCGTCCGCGTCGTACACGAGGACAGTCCCGCCCTGCTGCAGGGCATCCAGCGCTCCCTTAATCGAGACCCCCACGTGCGCAACGATGCCGGGTGTTCGTATTAACTTTCTTGTAATTACCATAAATTTGGTTGCCCCGAGCGGCATTGCGGAGGCGAATTCTTATTCCCGCTATCGCGTGCGGACCCCAATGCTCGAGCCCGCGGCGTGCCGGAAGGTGGACCGCTCGGGAATGCTGAACATTGTGGAATCGCTCCCCGAGCAACTCTCGGACGGCTACCGAGGCGCGGAATCAATCCATATCGAGGTGGGGGACGTAGGTCGCGTCTTCATCGCCGGCATGGGTGGGTCCGCCATCGCAGGAGACATTTTCGTTTCCTGGGCTGCGGATCGATCGAAGATTGGGCTGGAGGTCGTCCGTGGTTATTCCCTGCCGCCCACCGCGACACCGAATGACCTCCTCATTGCGGTGAGTTATTCCGGAGACACCGAGGAGACGCTCGCCGCGGCGAACGACGGGGCGAAGAAGGGTTGCCAGGTCGTCGCGATCACGTCCGGAGGAGAGCTCGCGTCCTGGTGCAAGCGCCGCGGCGCAAAGATGGTCCTCGTCCCCGCGCGGCTCCCGCCAAGAGGTGCGTTCGGGTACCTCTTTTCCGCCCTTCCCGCGGTCACGGAGGACTGGGTGTACGGGGACCTGAAGGCCGAGCTTGAGCGGGCGGTCGCGCACCTCGCTCGGGTCCGCGCGGAATATCGACCCACGACGGCAACGACGTCGAACCCTGCGAAGTCGCTCTCCCTTCGAATCAGGCAGAAGACCCCAATCGTTTACGCCGCGCCACCCTACGGCCCCGTTGCCCGACGATGGAAGACCCAGTTCAACGAAAATGCGGAGGTCCTCGCATGGGCCTCCGACCTCCCGGAGGCGGACCACAACGAAATAGTGGGCTGGGGGGGTGACCCCAGTGCGAAACGGTTTCTGCCGATCTTGTTCCGGGACCGCGACGAGACGCCAGAGATGCAACGTCGGCTCGATGCAACACGCGAAGTGATGGAGCGGTGGACGACGATCCATGAGGTCCGAGATCGCGGCGAGACCCTGCTTTCACGGATGCTGGGCACCCTCTATCTCGGGGACTTTGTTAGTGTGTACTTGGCGGTCTTGCGCGGCGTGGACCCGATGCCCGTGAGGCCGATTGACGAACTGAAGAAGAAGCTCGCCGCATGACCGTCGAGGGAGCGCCGAGGGGGAGACTTTCCGGCACTCGCCATCATCAGAGCGGGGCCTTTTGAACTCCCGAGGCCTTTCGACCACCAGCTCTCCAGGCTGGCGCCCTACCGGACTAGGCAACCTCGGCGCGGGCTTCGCATTCGGCGGACGTTATTTAAGGGCTCGCCCGTGGAACGCACGCGCGCGGGAAACGCGGCGCCAACCCGCGGGATGGGTCATCACGAGGACCTCGAAGAGCCGCGGCGGGCGGGCGAGGGACAAGTTCTCGTCATGGAGCTTCACGAAAGCCGCCGAGAAGGCCTCCGGCTTCAGCGTGAGGTCGAGCGCAAATCGGTCCGCACGTCCTTCCCGCCATCGCGAGAAGGATCGGTCGAGGGGGCCGAGCACCGTGGATATCGCGGCGGTCAGAAGCATTAGGATGGGGAGACCCGCCAGGTCGGCAATTCCCTGAAGCCCTGCCCGATCCGCGGCCCAGGGAAGGCCTACCTGGAGAAGTCCGACGATGATGAGGGATATCGATGCGAAGACTCCGAGGCCGATCGCGAAATCGTGATGCTTTTGATGCGCGAGTTCGTGCGCGAGAATCGTTTCGATCTCATCCGGCGTGTGCGAGGAGAGAAGTGTGTCCGTGACGATGACCCTTCGGGTCCGGCCGAAACCCGCGAGCGCGGCGTTCGACCGCGCGGTCTTCGCGGACGCCCGCAACACAAACACGCCGATCACGGGAACCCCCGCCCGTTTCGCGAGCTCTCGGAACCGCTCCTCGAGAAGCGAATCGTTCAGCCGCTCAAGCCGGAAGAAGACGCGGACGAGGAGGACCGGGACGACCACGGATGCGAGCAGCGCGAAGGCGAGCCCGAGACCCCAGGCGATGATCCACCAAGTTCCAGGAAACTCAGCGAGGATCCAGTACAAGACCGCGACGGCTACGAACGCGAATCCGTACCCGAGAAGACCCGCTTTAACGTCGTCGAGGGCCCACCCGGGCCATCCTTGGCGGCTGAGGCCGTATCGCCGGTCGAGAATATGGGTGTACCCTGCGAACGGGAGACCGAGAGCCCAGAGACCGAGGTATAACGGCGTGACGTATCGGAAGACCGCGGCCCACGTGGGGCCGTCGCGGGCCCACTCCCGCAGCGCCGAGCTCCACCCCAGTGCGAGGAATGCAAGGAGCGCGATCACAAACAGGCCCGCACGGAGGGAGCCGAGCCGAAGGCGGGAGCGGAATAGCTCCCTCGCGAGGGCTTGACTCTCGGCGGAAAAACCCAGGGGGTCGGCCGTCTCGGCCAACGGCTCACTTCCACAACGATGGGTACGTTCCGGGTTCCATCAGGACTCTCTTCGTGTCCGCCGCAATCCCTGATTTCGAGATGACGATCTCCTCCGCGGTCATCGACGCCGTTGCCAACGAAACCCCTTCGCCCTTGGCAGTCAGAACGGCGACGAGGTCTCCCTTCTTGATGCCCGGCGAGAGCTTGGCAATCCCGGGTACCGCGAGGTTCGCGCCGTGACAGATCGCATCGACGGCCGTGTCCTTCACCGTGATCTTCGGAATGTGAGCAAGGAGGGACTCCACCGGTTGGATCAGGGCCGTCAGCGGGCGTTCGTCATGGTCTTCGTTCCAAGCGACGACGGCATCCTTCAGATCGAGGAGGCTACGGGCATCCCGCTCGCCGAACGTCGCGGTGCGCGTCCGTCGGAGGTCGAGCATGTGACCCCCGACCCCGAGCGCCTCGCCCAGATCGTTGCACAGGGTTCGAATGTACGTGCCCGATTCGCACCGCGCACGGAATAGAGCCAGTCGGCCTGAGAACTCAAGAGGCTCGAGTTCGTAAATCGCCCGCGTCCGGAGTTCCCTCTTCACGGCAGACCGAACGGGCGGGGTTTGGAAGACCTCCCCAACGAATCGCTCCATCATCGCCTGGACCTTCCCCGCATCGACGTCCTGATGAAGCTGGAGAACACCAATGTATTCCTTGTCTCCATACAACATCGCGTCGAGCGCCCGTGTCGCGTCGTTGAGCCCGATCGGAAGGACCCCCGTGACGCGCGGATCGAGCGTACCTGCATGGCCCGCGCGGGACGCACCGACGAGATCGCGAACCCAGGCGGACACTTGATGCGACGATGGCCCCTGGGGCTTGTCTGCGACGAAGACACCGAGCCGGAGGCGTTGCGTGATCGAACGTTCCTCCGGTCGCATTCCGTGGCGGCTCTCGTGGGGCTCGTGCAGAACGATCAGTTCGCCCATCGCGCCACACGCTCCGCGATCATCTCGACAATCGCCTTTGGCGACCGGTTCGAGGAGTCGATTACGAGGTCGAACCCGGACGCATCCCGGACATCAATGCCATAAATCTTGAGATACCTTGTGCGTTCGGATCGTTCCCGCTCGAGGATCTCGCGCCTCGCAACGGAGAGGCCCTTCCCCTCCCGTCCGGCGATTCGTTTCGCACGCACCTCGAGCGGTGCGTCGATGAGGACCTTGAAGCATCGAATTCGACGCTTCGAGAGGAGCCAAGGCTGGACGCGGCCGTCCACGACGACGCTCGTTCCTGCCACGGCACGCTTGTCGACCTCGGCCACAATCGCCGCGTCAAGGTTTCGGTCGATCTCTTCGTGGCTCTCCGCGTAGGCGCCGAACCGTTCAAGTGTAATCCCGCGGTCTGCGGCCTCCTGACGGAACGCTGCACCGGCGGAGACGAGGTCGAATCCATGGAGCCGGGCGTATGATTCCGCGACCGTCGTCTTCCCGCTCCCTGGCGGTCCGCTGATCGCAAGGATCATCGCTCCGCCCTACCCGACGTCCTCCGGCCGGGCGAGTTCCACTGGCTCGCCAAGATCCTGGAGCTTCTTCCGGAAGCTGACGTACTTGAGGACGCGGGAGAGCACTTGGCTATACGGAATCGCGAGGAGCGAGTAGAGGAGGATCCACGCGGGAAACACATAGGTGGCGAGGAAGAACGCGCCCGGCGACCACGGCACGGCGAACCAAAGGTTCCCCTGCTGGACGAGCGTGGCATCGACGAACAGGCGAAGCCAAGAGAAGATGACGACGAACAGCAACATCGTCCAAGCCATCGATTTCAGGGGGACGAGCTGGACGTCCTGGTACTGCACCATGAGCTCCGCCTGCTTCGTCCGAAGCTTTTGCGCCTTGCCTCGATTCCCTTTACGGACAGCTTCCATCTGTTCCTTGCGGAGAGACCCCATGACGGCGTTCATCTTCGACATCCGCGCCCACGGCGTGAGGAAGTGGCGGACCACCGAGGAGACGATCGTCGTCAACACGCCCGCCAGGAGAATCGTGATTACCGGAAACTGGCCGCCGAATCCAATTAACGGATTAAGGATGACGCCCGCGGCGAGCCCAAATGCGTTCCCGACCTCCGGGAAGAAGAGCGCCCAGAAGGCCGTGATGGCAAGAAAAATCATGAGGAACCGCTGGAGGCTCTGGCGGGGAGTTGGACGCGGCCTCGCGGGGGGAGCCGCCTCGCTCTCCGGGGTTTCGTCGTCCATCGGCGCGACAGAGGGGGGCGCGCTATATCTTCTTTTCCGGAGCCGCCGTGCAGTCTCGACGCGGGCCGATCACGACCC
>Ga0209640_10006170_pt1 | contig 10488 bp, 10 predicted proteins | sample RifCSP10_1_FD_184018 | JGI IMG/M metagenome (GOLD analysis project Ga0209640, IMG submission 184018) | Soil microbial communities from Rifle, Colorado - Rifle CSP2_sed 10_1 (SPAdes) (version 2) | ecosystem: Environmental > Terrestrial > Deep subsurface > Rock core/Sediment | place: Rifle...
GGTTCAATTGCGTTCGTCTTCTTGATTCTCACCTGACGGAGTACCGCTCCGCCTTTTCCGGCAACGTTCACGACGAAGACTCTTAATCCTCGCCGCTTGCGGTGGTTTGAAGTCTGCGCCTGTACGCCGACTTCGAGGGACCCACCTCATCGTTGGTGAAGCACTGCTTCCATCTGAAGTGCAATGGCTGCATTCGTAGCACACAGACTCCCGAACACCCCTTTAAGTCCGCCCCAAGAGCTAAAGGCGGACTTGACCCCTTTTCGGTCGATGTTTTCTCTGGCTTGGTCTTCGGGGGACGCCATGACACACGTTCCTTTTAAGGATGCCGATCCGCCACTCTATGCCCTCAATCGCCCATACTTGGCTGCTCTTTCTTTGACGAGGAAGCCGATCTTTCGCTTCTTGGGCTCCGACGGGGACATGAGCTGCCGGATGGCCTCAAACAAGGATCGGATATGTTCATCATGGCTTTCCACTCTGCTCTCTAACTCTGCCAGCTTCCTAGCAAGCGCCTTGTGAGTTCCCAGCAGTTCGCGCAGCTTCACAAATGCCCTTATGACGTAAACGCTGACCTCAATGGCTCTACCCGTATTGAGCACGCTGGCCACCATCAGAGCCCCGTGCTCTGTGAAGGCGTAGGGTAAGACAGGCGAAAATTTAAGCCTCTTAAGGTGGTCGCAATTTGCGACTACCTCAGCTTTTTCCTTCGCGGTGAGTTGAAAGACGAAATCTTCGGGGAAACGGTGCCGATTTCGCTTTACTTGTTCATTGAGGCGCCTAGTCGCCACCCCGTAGAGCTCGGCGAGGTCCGCATCAAGCACCACCTTTTGACCTCTGATCAGCAGGATAGTGCGCTCAATTCGCTCGCTCGGAACTAGGCTGACCATCTAATACCTACTCCTTTTTTCAAGCCCGCGAACCGGCTTCGGGTCTTGAATCTTGCTCTGTTTCATTCCGGCACCTCTTTCGATCTCGCTGTGCTTCCCGCCAAGAGTTGTCTCGTCCTTCCATGCTCTTAAATTTTAGGCGATTTTACGCGAGAGGGGCGTGTTCTGACAAGGGGAAAAAAGGGCAAGGATGTAAGCTGGCGGAGATCGTGTCATTCGGGCTTGACAATCGAGACTAATTGCTTCAAGGAGGGAGCTATGTTTCCCCATCTCAAAAATTTTGATCTGAAGTGAAGGAGAATACGATACAATCGCAACCCCACTCCGTTTCCGGGGAAATGGATTTAAAGGAGGGCACGAAATGGCCAAGGATATGCGGACCTTTATGGATCAAGTAGTCAGGGAGCGTCCGGGTGATATCCTGGTGGTGGATGAAGAGGTAGATCCCAAATTCGGGATAACGGGAGTAGCTTCTAAACTGGCTAGCCAGAATCGCTTTCCTGCGGTTTTTTGCCGCAAGGTTCGGGGGTCCCAGTTGCCCGTTATTATTAATCTCACTGCCAGCTATGACCGGCTGGCTTTAGCTGTTGGGACGACCACGGCAAATATGGTTCCGGATTACGCCAACCGCCCTTCTGCCAAGATCCCGCCCAAAATTGTCGATAAATCGAAGGCGCCGGTTAAAGAGGTCATCCTCAAGGGGAACGAAGCCAGGATGTCCATTCTACCGGTTCCCACTCACAACGAGCTTGACGCCGGCCCCTATATCACTGGCGATACTTTGATCTGCAAAGATCCCGATTCCGGTGTGTTGAATGCCGGCATGTACCGGATACAGGTGCAAAAAGAGCAGCAGTTGGGAGTTTGGATGTGGGACACGCATCATGGGGCTCATATTCGGCGAAGGCATGAAGAGCTGGGGAGAGAAATGGAGGTGGCTATTGCTATTGGCCACCATCCCGCTTACGTCATGGCCGCCGTTTCCACACTCCCGGGTATAGGCGGAGAATTGGAAGAGGCCGGAGCCCTTCTGGGCGAGCCCCTTGAAGTGGTGCCCGGTGAGACTGTGGATTTGCCTGTCCCGGCCAGAGCAGAGATCGTCATTGAAGGCAGGATACCTCCTGGTGAACGGGCCTTCGAAGGCCCCTTCGCGGAGTGGCCGGGAACCTACGTGGCGGAGGGCGACAAGCCTTTCATAAGAGTTACGGCTATAACGATGCGTAAGGACGCTATCTACTATGATGTTTTCAGTTCCAATCGGGAGCACACGGTTTTGGGTAGTCTTCCCCGAATGGGGGTCATTTACCGAACCATCAAACAGTACGTTCCGGGCGTGAAGAACGTGAATATTCCCAGCCATGGACGTATGTACTGCTACATCTCGATCAAGAAAGAATCGGAAATGGATGTCAAAAGGGCCGCTATGGCAGCCCTCAATGTCGAGCCCTTCAATCTAAAAACAGTCGTGGTCGTAGATGACGACATCGATGTCTTTAATGATGCCGAGGTCCTTTGGGCTATCGGGACTCGCTGCTATATGGAGAGAGACCTGACGCTGCTCCCCAGGTTGGCCGGCCCCGGAGGGCTGAACCCTGTGGGCTATGAGTTTCATCCTGACGGTACCAAGACTCCCGTCATGATCTCGGCCCTTATTGTGGATGCCACTAAGCCGGCGCCGCCGACCCCTTACCCACCGAGGGCCAGAGTGCCGCAAGAAGTTCTTAACCGTATCGATCTGGATAGGATGCTTAAGGAGTTCAAGGGATTTGAACGCTAGCGCAGCATTCTCAAAAAAGCCCGGTAGGAATTGAGGGTCGAAAGTCGCTAAAGAAGACAGGAGAAAACCGATGGTCTTAATGCTGTACGCGCACCGTTTTTCAATTTTGGCGCTTCTTTACTGGAGTGCCCGGAACCGGCCGGTACATCAGCCGGTAAAGAAAGAGACGGGAGATGCCTTACTCCATAGCTACCGGAATTAAAATCCATTATGAGATCTGCGGGGAAGGATTTCCCTTTGTGTTGGTTCATGCCAACCCCTTTGACCACAATCTCTGGATATACCAGATCGCCCACTTTTCAACATACTTTAAGATCATTGCCGTCGATATCCGCGGTTACGGACGGTCAGATAAACCCACCCATGAATTCAGCCTTCAGGACATGGCAGAAGACGTCTTGGGAGTTTGCCGCCATGAAGAGGTCAAACAGGCGATCCTTGGCGGAGCGAGCGTGGGATCGGGCATTGCCCTTCTCCTGGGGCTCGACCACCCGGAGATGTTTAAGGCCTTGATCCTCGTAGGGGGAAGCAGTGGGGGCGGCGCTCACACTGAGGAAAGGGTTCGCGGATATACTGAAATCGGTGTTGAAAAGTATCATATTCGACATTTGGAAGAGCTCGTGAGCCCCGAGTTTCCGAAGACAAAACTCGGAAGGTATCTGCTCCAAATATTCGCCGAGAGGGGAGCATGGCTCTCCGGAGAGTCGATCGCACAAATATTTCGCGCGCGCGCCGGGGCCGAAATGAAAACCCGCCTCAGTTCGTTAAAGGTTCCTACCCTGGTCATCAACGGAGAATTTGATATTTCACTGGAGGCCGGCCGAAGGACAGCCTCCGGGATACCTGGTGCGATCCACAGAGTCCTTCCCGGAACCGGTCACGCGTGCTGTATAGAGGACCCCGCTGGTTTTGATGCCTTTGTGGTTGAGTTCCTAAGCGCACAAGGTCTGATGCCTTCAACATAGCCAATCAGATCCCTCTGGTCCCCGCTCTATCTAAGGATCTCCTTCCTGGGTGCAAAGCCATATGAGTTCCTAGCTTTTCGACTTGCGAAAGCCGGCGGCGTCGCGGTGTCTCTTTACTTACGGCGTTGCCTCAGGGATTCCACGCGACAAGCGACGCCGCTCCGGAAGACCAGCCCTCGGACCAAATATATTCTGTGTACGAGGCCTTGACAGGCCCCAAGACGCCCAAGAGAGTCACCCAAGCGAGAAGCTCATTGGAAACCCCAGCTTTGTTGAGGTTCTCCGGAGTCACCCTGCGGGCAAACTCGTCTACGTTTCCTGCCTTGACCAGCTCAAGGAAATCCTTTTCGAACGCCGTATCGACCCAACCCATCGTCGGGCCCCCGACGTCGCTGTAGATGCTGCCGCTGACGAGCACCGCCACTTTGCCTTCGTACTGGTTGCTGATGAATTGGCGAATATGCTGGCCCAACTTGTAGCACCTGCGAGCTGTCGGCCCGGGCGCCAGCAGGGTCCCGATGTGAAACGGCACGATCGGAAGATCCATCTGCGGGGTGATAAAATTCAACGGGACCATGAAGGCGTGATCCAAAACCATCTCCTCGGAGTAAGAGAAGTCGATCTCGTTTTCGATTCCATAATGGAGCAGCCCGCGCGCCAACGCCGTGTCCACTTTTAAGGTGGCGCGAGGGACGCGCAGGTACGCCATCTCTTTGGGGGCCGGTCCGGAGCAGGTGTCTGAAACGGCGAGGCAAAACATCGGATTATTATGATAGAAGAAATTCGTCAGATGATCCGTAGTGAGGACCAGAAGACAATCCGGAGAAGCCTCGGAAAGGCTCTTGTTGAGACGCCCGAACCCACTAATGAGCTGATGGCGCTCATCATCGGTCATGCTCTCAGGTCGGGATGTAATGTTGGGATTGTGGGGAGCTGCCAGACCAAGCACGATTTTTCCCATTTTTCATTCTCCTCGTATCTGCTTTAAGTATTCCGCGTTATCCATTCCCACTATGTGCGCAAACTGAAAGAGGAGCCAGGGATTGACTCCCATCCGGTAGAGCGATCCGATATCTCTGGATCGCAAGGCGCGCCTTTCCTCTTCGCTGAAGTCATACGCTTTTGCAATTTCCTCGGGGTTGGCTAAGTAGCTCTTGCGTAGGTCAAGATTGTTGTGGACGTTAAAGAGCAACTTTTGCACCTGGTAAAGGCTCATCGTACTCCTCCCTGGCTTCACTGGGGAACTGTCAAGGTCACTTTCACGTCAGAACCCGTACTTCTGAACCGCTGCCAGAGCCTTACTCAGAGCGGGCTGGAGTTCCGCTCTATCGCTGACTGCTTTATAGGCTTCGACCGCGAGATCGTCCCGCACAACGTCTTTTACCGAGAAGGGGCGGTCCAGCTTTCCCCGCTGCGCCATCTCTTGAATGGTCTCCTCAATGTCCGCCTGAGGGACCCTGAGGTCGATCGGCAACGTCCAGCCCTCGACCTTTTCCGGACTGCTGAGAAGGCATACGACTCGCTCTTCGTCGTTGTGGCTTTCGCGGCGTAGCCGGAGCTCAAGGTCGCGAAGATATTCAAAATGATCGCGGTCGCGCATAAACCAGAAGGCCCGAATGATAGCGCGAAGGAAAGCGAACAGTTCGTCCCTGCGGCGCTCGATGGTCCTCTCAGTCGCGATGATAACTTTTCCAAGCCTCCCACGCGGGAATTTCGTCTTGGGGTCCAAAATCAACCCATAACCCTCTTTTTCAAGCTGCTCGGAAAAAGGCGGCCCGGACGACACCGCATCCACCTTCCCCGATCTCAGCATCTCGGCATGGGCAGGATTGGTTCGGTAGGCGAAGACAGGATCATAAACCCACTCGACCTCCCTCTCCGGGTCCACGCCCGCCGCGCGCAAGGCTTTAGACATGGTGATCTGCGTGAGATCGCCCGGCTCACGGCTGCCGATTTTACGTCCGCGGAGACCTCTCAGATCCATTATGCCCTTAGCGGCGTGCCACTTGAGGTCGGGATTGCTCTCGTAGCGCCAACCGCTAACGATATAGAGGTCAGCCCCCTTGGAGCGCTGGAAGACGATCGATTCCACGTTGACGGCTGTGATGATGTCTAGCCCATGCTCTTTCACGGCCAAGGCCAGTCCTTCAAGCTCCGCCGGTCCTGGGATGAGTCCGCGACCCTCATATTCGTAGTTCGTAAACCCCTCTGCCTGAAAATATCCTTGCTCCTCAGCGACCCGTATCGCTATTTGCTGCCCGACATGATAGTTGCTGTTGGCAATGAGAAGCGGCTGATCGAGCGTGCTCATAGCTCCTCTCTTAGCCCTGTCCCCATGAAACTCGACGGCGTCGTGTGGCAATCTGCCCAGCGGTGAAAGAACCGATCCCTCTTCAGCCCGGCTCGGAAAGCCCGTACCGATATCACGCGGTCGATTGCATGTCAATTTCTCCTGTTCAGGTTGTGCTGACTTAGCGGCCTCCTGCAAACTTCTCAGCTCTTCACAGCCGCGCAGCGCAGCGGGTTACGTGCCGGAGGATTCCTTGGCGCGCAATGCACGCCACACCCTGGGGGGCGTAAGCGGAAGATCGTAGAAGCGGATGCCCACGGCATTGGCCACGGCATTGCCGATCGCGGAAGCAACAGGAAGAAGACCGCCCTCACCCATGCCTTTAGCGCCGAAAGGCCCGGGCCCGTTGCGGTTCTCAATCAGAAAGGAATGAAACTCCTCCGGCAGGTGGCGGAACGTAGGCACCCGGTAGTCGATCAGGTTCGGGTTTAGGAGCTGTCCGTCCTGATAGATCATCTCCTCGTACAGAGTATGGCCGATCCCGAAAAGTACGCCGCCTTCGTCCTGGCCTTCGCACTGCATCGGGTTGATAGCCTTTCCAACATCCGACGCGGAGACATACTTGAGCAAGCGTATCACGCCTGTCTCCGGATCTACCTCCACTTCGGCCCCACCCCAACCTACCTCCCAGAAAGTCGTGGGAGAACCTAGGACAGCGCGCTTGCTCTTTTTGTCCCGGTACAGCCCTTTGCCGATGAACTCGCCCGCTCTGCTGCCGAAATAATCCGCGATGATTTTATCATAGGGAACTCCTTTTCCCTTCGAGCCGTGGACCTTTCCCGCTTTGAGTGTCAGCCGGTCTACTTTTTCTCCCATCACCTTGGCGGCGGCTTGAAGGAGCTGTTTCTTGACGTCCTGCGCCGCCCGCTGCACGGCGAGCCCCATGACGGTCGTGGAGCTGCTGGCGCTGGTCGATACGTCGTACGGCGTGACGTCCGTATCGAGCTCTGCCACGGCGATCTGATCCAGGCTCAAGGCCAGCTCCTCGGCCACCACCTGGCTCAAGGCCGTGCGCGGCCCCTGCCCGACCTCCACCGTTCCGGTCAGCAAAACCGCGCTGCCGTCAGACGACATCTTCACCGTAGCACCTGCGATCTTAAAGGTCCCGCCCGCATCCTTGATGCAGCACGCCAACCCTTTGCCACGGTAAGGTTTGGTCGGCTTGCGCTTCCAATCGAGCGCCCGCGCTACCTTGAGCAGGCCCTCTTTCAGGTCGCAATCCACGGGGGTGTCCCCCGGGGTGTAGTCCTCGCCTTTTTTCAGCAGATTCTTGAGCCGCAATTCCAGAGCGTCGATGCCCAATCGCTCAGCGATCAAATCCATCTGCGATTCGTAGGCCCAAGTGACCTGGACCGAGCCGAACCCGCGGAAAGCCCCGGCAGGAACAGTGTTGGTGTAGACCGCATGGGCCTCCACCCTGACCTGCGGGATCCGGTAGGGGCCCAAGGCGCGATAGCCCGCCTTTTGCGTTACGCGCGGGCCGGCATCGGCATAGGCGCCCGTATCCATGTAAATTTCGCATTCTCGGGCGAGCAGACGCCCGTCGCGGGTCACCCCGGTCTTGATGCGGACGCGCGCCGGATGGCGGGTGATGGTTTTAAAACTCTCCTCCACGCTGAGCGCCAGCTTCACGGGACGGCGGGCTTTCCAAGAGAGCGCCGCGGCGATCGGCTCGGTCTTTACGTAGAGCTTTCCGCCGTAACCGCCGCCCACGTAAGGGACTATCACCCGGACTCGACTCAAAGGGAGTTTGAACATGGCGGCCAGATGGTCGCGCAAGTTGAAAGGATCCTGGCAAGAGGTCCAAACCGTGAGTCGGTCGCCCTGGAAATGGGCGATGCTTACGTGAGGCTCCAGGGAGTAGTGCTGCACCTTGGGGAAGCGGAAAACGTCCTCGAACACGCAATCCGACTTCTCGAACCCCGTCGTCACGTCCCCCTGACCGTAGCCGAAATAATAGCAGACGTTCGTTCCCTTGAACCTTTCCGGCGCGCCATAGCGGACGCCGCGCAGCTCGGCCTTGACGGATTCGGTCTCATGGACCAATGGCGCGCCCGGTACGATGGCCTCCTCGATGCTCGTCACCGGCGGCAGCTCCTCGTACTCCACATCGATCAGGCCCAATGCTTCGTCCGCGGCGGCCTCATCGACCGCGAGCACGGCAGCGACCGGATCGCCCACGTACCTCACCTTATCCACAGCGACGATCGATTGATCTTTATAGGTGGCGCCGTAGCGGTAATTGAGGCTCCGGATGTCGTCACGCGTGAGAACGGTCAGGACTCCGGGCAAGCCCTCGGCCCTGCGCGCATCGACCTTGACGAGCCGGGCGTGGGGCAAGGGGCTCCGCAAAACCTTGGCAAAGGCCATCCCGGGAAGCTCGAGGTCGCCCGTGTAAACGGCCCTCCCCGTGACTTTCTCGACGCCGTCCACGCGTGCGGCGGAAGTGCCTGCGACCGTAAGCGCTGGCCTTTTTTTCATTCCTAGTGGTTCTGACCACGCCTGGTGCTCTTCAACTGGCTATGCCCCGGCGTTGGCCATCCGTTCTGAGGCGACAGGCGGCAGTAAATTTTTTTCTATTGCCTACTGCCTTTCGCCTTCCGCCTATTTTCTGATCTTCGGACTGTCTTTTTCGGGAAAATAGAGATCACAGAAGGGACAGTGAAAATCCATTCCCGACCCCAACAGGTGGGGGTTGATCACAAAGATCTGTTTGCATTTCGGACACGACACTTCAACTGCTTGGCCCATAATTTACCTCATCAAAACAATTTTCAATTTTAAATTTTTCATTTTAAATTAAATCTAAAATTCACAATTCAAAATCCAAAATTAATCAGCACCAGTACGTCGTCCGGTCGACCGGAATGTGCTGTAAGATCTCTCCCGGAATGTAGTCCTCCAGCTTGATCCTCTCCATCGCGTCATCCGGGCACTTCGAGACCGGAGAGAAAGGACGGTCGAGCGGCCTTGTGGCGTCGATGATCATCCCTGAGGTTTTGATCTCATCGACCAACGACGGATCCAAAAAGTTGCCCCGGAACAGGGGCTGGAGGACCGAGACCTGCAGGTGGGGCTGCACCCTCGTCGCCAGCGCCCAGAGTATGTCGGTGGGGTTGTAGACATCGATGTCATCATCGAAGACGAACACGTTTTTGGTGTGATCGAAGGTTAAGGCGGCTGCCGCGGCGCGTCCGGGATCTCCCTCGGACATCTTCTTCATCGAGATGAAAACGTTGTAGTGCGCGTGACGTCCCATCTTGCAAACCGCCGTGACCCCCGGAACAGCCTCACGGCAGCGGCGCAGGTAAGCCCCTTCTCGCGGCAGGTCCATCCACGGCTTGTCCCCCTCCGGGGTGATGACCGATTGGTACATCCCGCCCCTGCGGTAGTTGATGGCGCGGACCTCATAGTGCGCGCAGGTCGTATAGCGCTGCGGGCCAAGATAGCCCGGGGCCTCGCCGAACGGGCCTTCGACCACCCTCTTTCCCGGAATCAACGCGCCCTCGATGACGATCTCGGCATCGGCAGGGATCAGAAAGTCTTCGCCCCAGGTCTCGGAAGGAGTCAGGCGCAGAGGCTCCTGAAGGTAGCCTCCGATGATATCGAACTCACTGACCTCGAAAGGGCCACTGTAGCAAGCCCCCATATGGTAAGCCGGGTGATGTCCCAGGACCGTCGCCACCGGACACTCCATGTTGTTGTCTTCATGATCGCGGAAGATCTTCCACAGATGGCGGGGAGAGGCATAAAGCGCGGTCCGGTTTTTGGTTTTCACCTCCATCCTATGATACGAGCAGTTATAAATTCCGCTCTTGCGGTCTCTGGTGATCGTGGAAAGCACGATGTAGGGGCCCCCGTCCATGTAATGGTGGCGCATGATCGGAAGCTCGAAGATGTCCACGTCCCTGCCCACCTTCACCACTTCTTTGACCGGCGCATCTTTCTTAGCCACAATGGCCGGGGGGACGCGATGCTCCTCGCGCTCCAGACACACCTCAGCCATTTGGGTGCGGTTCATCTCCTTGGGCACGCCCAGAGCGATCTGGGTCTTGCGCTGGGAAATCTCACAGTTCATGACGAGCTTGAACTCGCCCGCCCGCCCATGCAGGTTCAAAGGCCGATCAAAAATCAGAATGGGGAATTTTTTGTCCGCCCCGAGGTGCTTGATGATGGCGGTGACGTCGTAATGAGCCGGATCGACTTCTTTGGTCACATGGACGACTTCGTTGGGAATTTCTCTCCGGCACTCTTCCAGGAAGCTTCTGAGACTTTTTGGCATGAAGCCCTCCTCAACCACAAATTCGCGGATTAACCCTTAAAAGAGTTAAAAATTTTTACGCAATCCCCCTGGGGTTGTCAACCTATGAAGAAAGACCACACCTTTGAACAGCGAGCCTACTTCCCGCCTAAAAGCTTCATGTAAGAACGGTCGATCAGATCATCCACGGAAATTTTTTTCTTGATCCTGCCGGTTTCAAATTCCTGCTCGATGACGACCGGAAT
>Ga0209640_10006173_pt1 | contig 10486 bp, 11 predicted proteins | sample RifCSP10_1_FD_184018 | JGI IMG/M metagenome (GOLD analysis project Ga0209640, IMG submission 184018) | Soil microbial communities from Rifle, Colorado - Rifle CSP2_sed 10_1 (SPAdes) (version 2) | ecosystem: Environmental > Terrestrial > Deep subsurface > Rock core/Sediment | place: Rifle...
GACGGCAGAACCCGCTTCACGCCCGTGAAGCCGGACCGCCTCATCAAGACCGGCGACACCGTCTCGCTCGGCGGCGCTACTCTCACCGCTCACGTTTTCCCCGGCCACACCCGCGGCGCCACCACCTGGACCATGCCCGTCGAGGACGGCGGCAAGCGCTATACATTTGTCTTCTTCGGCGGCATCGGCGGCGTCCGCGAGCCGTTCGTCAACAACCCCAACTGGCCCACTCTCGCCGATGACTATGCCGACACCCTGCGCCGCGCCAGTTTGCTCAACTGCGAATTTTTTACCGAAGGCCACGCCGAGGGCTTCGGCTTCATCGACAAGATGAACCGTTTGCTCGCGGGTGAGAAGCCGAACCCGTTCTATGCTCCCCAGGAATGCCGCCAGAGCCTCGAGAAGCGCCAGCGCGACTTCCAGGCCGAGCTCGCCAAGCAGCGCGCCGCCGCCCGCTGATCCGAGCCGGGAGCGTAAGCGACCGGGGGTTGTATCAGAGCCGCGACTGTAAAGGAGCGTCCAACAACGCCGGCAAACTCCACCGAGTTCGCTGGGCTGAGCTAGCTACGCTGAAGCGCGCACGGTGGTGAGCTGCCGCTGGTGTTGGCCGCTTCTCATCGGAGTGGTGGCGGTCGGTTCCACCTCACGCGAGACCGCACGGGGGCAGCCGGTCCGTTGCGATGGCTGAGCGGGACCGCCCTCATGGCTTGGACAACCAGCGCAGCATCCGTCGTACCCGCCAGCTGAGCCGGTTCCACGGCCAGGTCGGCGCTGCTTCCACCACAATGAGGAGCTGCCCGCTCGCGTGTGCGGTGCAGGCAAAGTAGTTCTCCGACGGCCTCGTGAAGGGTAGTCGGAGGGTCTGGCCCGGCATCAGCAAGGTCGGCCCGAAGAGTTGCGGCACGTCGTCCGAGTTCTTCAGCCTCAACACGTTACGAATGCCGACGAGCAGATGAATCCTCGACGGCAGGATCTCGCGCTTTTCGCCGGCCATCCGGCGAGCCCAGGTGCCCTGGGGGATCTCGAAGAGCTCTTCTTGCGAGTCGAAGGTCACGGGCCACATCGCCGCGAAGACGACAGGGATGAAGATCGCGCCGGCGACGATCCCGAAGCGTCGGCGGCGACGCGACAGCAGACTCTCGCCGTGCGAAGGGCGCAGAGATGTTCGTCGTGTGACAGTATGAACGGCCGAGTTTGCGGAACTCAGCGAACGATCAGTTGTCCCTTCAGCATTTTCATGCCACATTCAAAACCAAGCGGACCGCTCTTTGGAGGTGTAATATCTACAACTACAATTTGACCTGGCGGAAGCTCTTTCCGTATACCGAGGTCGGGGAATACCACTTCACGTGCACAGTTTGCCTCGTTGGGCCGAAAGAACGCCAGTTTAAGCGGCTGGCCCGCTTTCGCCTCGATCAGCGCAGGGTCGAACCCGATCATATTGACGTTCACCAGCACCGAACCCGGAGGCGCGTGCGGATCCTGTGTCACAGCGCCGGCGGGGATCACCCGACTTGGCCGCATCTTCAACACGAGATCGAGATCGTGAACGATATCGTCGGCTGGAGTACCGAAGGGCACCAGCCCGAGGAGTTTTCCCTGCCGGTCGACCAAGTAGAGGGACGACGAATGATCCACGGCGTATGGGAGTGCCGGATTCCGGGAAACCACTTGCTTGGCGACGACGCCGTAGGCTTTTTGAACGGCCGCGAGATCGTCGGGGGTGCCTGTGGCGCCGAGGAAGCTCGGGTGAAAGGCGGCCAGGTACCTGCGCAGGCGCTCTGGACTGTCGCGCTCGGGATCGACCGTCACGTAGATCACCTGGACGTCGCGCGCCGCGCTCCCCAGCTTCTTGTAGACTTCGGTCAGGTGGGCAAGCGTGACCGGGCAGACCTCCTCACAAAAGGTGTAGCCGAAACCCAAGATGACCACCTTGCCGAGATGGTCGCGCAGGCTCAGCTTCTTGCCGTTGGAGCCGTCCAGGCTGAAGGCGGGCGCCTCGCGCGGCGGCTCGAAGGTGCCGGCGCGAAGGCCCGCTTCGGCTGGCGGGGGCCGCCGAGGAAAGGCGAAGTAGGTTCCCAACGCCACGAGGGGAAGAATCAGTGCGCCGACGAGGAGCGTTTTCTTCATTGAGCCCTTCCTTACAGCGCGATGCGCGCCGGAACAGCAGCTTTCACGAAGCGGTCGTCGATGTAGCGCTCGAAGGCAATGGGGCGCTTGAGCGTTCCGGCTTGCAAGGAAAGCTGCATCATATCGTCGAACTCCTCCCTGATCATCCGCAGATCTCCATAGGTCACGCGGTCGGTCGGGTTTTCCATGACGTATTGGAGGATCACCCGGTCCTGATTGAAGTACTTATTGTCGGCGGCGATCTCGGCCGCCCGGGTCCGATGGTCTTGATCAGCATCGAGCCACTGGCCGGCCCCCTGCACGTAGTTGACGAGGTCCTGCACCAGGCCAGGGTTCTGATCAATGAGCTCCTGGCGCACGGTGAGGACGCAGCAGATGTAGCTGGGCCATTCGTCGCGCGTCATGCGCAAGGGAACTGCGTATCCGGCGCGTTGCGCCGCGGCGCCATACGGCTCGCCGGTACAGTACGCGTCGACTGACCTGGCGTAGAGCGCCGCGGGCATGTCGGGAGGCGGCATCTCGACGATCTGGATGTCCTTGTCCGACATGCCTTCCTTGGCCAGCATCTTGCGGAGAAAGAGAAAGTCGACGGCGAAGCGGCTGGGGATGGCGATTACCTTGCCGGTCAGATCCTGGAACTTCCGATAGGGCGAGTCAGTGCGCACCATGATGACCGCGCCCGACCTATGACCGATGGAGACGATCTTGACCGGGACGTCGTTCGTCGCCAGATCCATCACCAGCGGCGCCAGCATGTAGGCGGCGTCGATCTCGCCGGAAATGAGCGACTCTTTGATCTCCGGCCAACCGTTGTACCGTCTGTATTCGAAGTTCGCTCGCGTCAGGGTTCTGTCGAGATTGCGCGCCTCGCAGGCGATGGGAAGCGTGAGGTTGCAGGTGACGGGCAACCCGGCCACTACCAGCGTTTGGAGCTGGTCGCGCGAGCGAAAGCTGTTGCGGAGAGTATTCCAGTTGATGTTGAGCCACCCATGAAGGGCGCTGATCCCGGCCGTCCAGGCCGCCACTCCGAGGAAGACGCGACGCGAGGTATTCATCTTGTCCCCCCGATCGGTCCAATATACACCTGACAGCCTCCGCTGACAATGGATTGCAGCGCTCCGAGCAGAATGGCTTTAAGCTTCATGGCGAAACCCCCAACGAACCGATTTCAACTTCTCGAGGCGACGCATCGAGAAGTCCAGCCCAAGGCCGATCAGGCCGATGATCAGCATCCCGGCAACCACCAGATCATATCGCTGCCCTGCGTTGCGCGAGTCAATAATAAGGTACCCGAGCCCCGACGTTACAGCGATCATCTCAGCGGCCACGACCACCAGCCAGGCAATTCCGAGCGAGATGCGCAGTCCGACCAGCATCTGCGGCAGCGACGCCGGGAACACCACCCGTCGCAGCAGGGCGGCCGTCGAAAGTCCGAAATTCTGCCCCGCTTGCCGAAACATCGGCGGGACGTTCCGGACGCCGTTCATCGTGGAGACGACAATCGGGAACAGCGAGGCCAGGAAAATAAGGAAAATCGCCGCTACGTCCGACGCCCCAAACCACACGATGGCAAGTGGTATCCACGCCAGCGGGCTGATGGGCCGCAGCATCTGAATGACCGGGTTGACTGTCGCGGCCGCCGCCGGATACCAGCCCAGCAGCAGCCCCAGCGGAATCGCGCACGCGACCGCCACGCTGTAGCCCACGCCGACGCGAAACAGCGAATCCCCGATATAGCGCCACAGCAGGCCCTTCTCAGCCAGTTCCGCGAGACCCCGTTCGACGGCCATCGGCGTCGGGAACACGGTTGTGCCGCTCCAATACACTCCGGCGTACCAGAGGCACAGAATAGCTCCCATCGCGCCCAGCGGCCACACGTACGCTTCCCACCGTCTCAGCGAGGCGTCCGCCGTCACTTGCTGCTCCCCATGGGTATCTCATAGAATGCGAATTGTTGACGCAGTTCGTCAGGGCACGGCTCGTCAGGGCATGGCTTCAGCCATGCCGTCCGTGCCGCAAGAGCCTCTAGACACGGGGGCTTCAGCCCCTGACGTCCGTCTTTGGCGTTGCCAGTCATGAGACAGCTCCTTATATCTTGTGTGCGAGCCCGATTTCTTCGAAGATCCCGTCCCGCAGTTCGAGATATCGGGGCGCGCTGATGTCCCGGGGATGCGGAATGTCGATTTCCACGATGCGCTGAATGCGCGCCGGGCGGGTGGACATCACCACGACGCGGTCGGCCAGTTGCACCGCTTCTTCGATGTCGTGCGTGACAAAGAGAATCGTCTTGCGTTCGAGTTCCCAAAGCCGCAGCAGTTCGCGCCGCATCCCGAGCCGGGTGATGGAGTCGAGCGCTCCGAACGGCTCGTCCAGGAAGAGCATGTCCGGGTTTACTGCCAGCGCCCGCGCCACCTCCAGGCGCTGTTTCATGCCCCCGGAGAGCTCGTGCGGGTAGGACCGCTCAAACCCTTCGAGTCCCACCAGTTTGACGTAGTACGCTATCCGGGAAGCCTGTTCCTCTTTCGAAAGCCGGAACAGGCCGAACCCGATGTTCCCCTCTACCGTGAGCCACGGAAACACGCCGCGCTCTTGAAACACAAAGATGCGTCGCGGATCGGGGCCGCGCACCGTCTCGCCCCCAATCACGACCTGCCCGGCCGTTGCCGGCAGGAATCCGGCCACGATGTTGAGCAGGGTGGACTTTCCGCACCCGGACGGCCCCAGGATGCAGACGAATTCTCCGTCCCGCACTTCCAGGCTGATGCGGTCCAGCACCTCGACCGCGTTGCCGTCTCGGCGAAACACCATGCTGACCCCGTCCAGACTAACCTTTGCCTTCGTCTTCGCCGCCCGTTCTGTCATTGTGGAAACCATGTGTGCCATATCTAATCCGTCCCATATCCCCAGCGAAGGGAGCGCATCTTTTCCAGACTGCGCATTCCGGTGTCGAGCAGAAGCCCAATCACCCCGATCATCACCATCCCGGCCACCACCAGGTCATAGCGGTTCCCGGCGTTACGCGAATCAATGATCAGAAACCCCAGCCCGGAATTTACGGCGATCATCTCCGCCGCCACCACCACCAGCCAGGCGATCCCGAGCGCCAGGCGCAGACCGACGATCAACTGCGGCATGACCGCCGGAAACAGCACGCGCCACACCAATTGTCGCTGGCTAAGCCCGAAGTTCGTCCCGGCCTGAACGTAGATCGCTGGAATGTTCCGCACCGCGTTGATCGCGCTCACGGTGAGCGGCAGGAACGACGCCAGGAAAATCAGGAAAACCGCGGACAGGTCCCCGACCCCGAACCATAGGATCGCGATCGGAATCCAGGCTAGGGGTGAAATCGGACGCAGGATCTGAATCACCGGATTCGCCGCCATCTCCGCCCGCCGCCGCAGTCCCAGGAACAATCCGAGCGGAATCGCCAGCGCAGCAGCCAGCAGGTACCCCCACGTCACACGGAACAGAGATGCGACGACGTACCTCGTCAGCAATCCCCTTTCCGCCAGTTCCACGATCCCCAGGAAGACTTCCCAGGGCTTCGGTATGATGGCCACCTCCTGCCGCCCTGCCGCGACGTGCCAGGCGATCACGAGCAGCGCTATAAATCCGGCCGGTGCAAGCCACGCAATCTTCTTCAAAAAATCACTCCGCCAACTCAATTCTCAGCGCATACAGGCGAGCCAACGTACCGTCCGTCTCGGGGGGCTTGCTTGCGGCGGGACCCATATAATATCTCCAAACCGAAACTCTGTGTCAACTGTATATTGATAATTCTGAATGGATTAGGTAGTTGACGCAGACGGTGGTGCTGGCTTAGGAGCCCCCGGTAGGGCTGAGCTTCCCGGCGGAGCGGGCGGGCTGGGGGCGCATCTGCCGCTCCGCGAACCACATCACAACCCGGTAGGCCAGCAGCAGCCCCACAGCGACCGCGTAGCGCGTAGGCCGGGTGATGTCGGACTTGACCAGCCAGAAGAAGTGCACCACGCCAGCGATTGCCGTGATATAGATCGCCTGATGCAGCCTCTGCCAGCGCCTGCCGCCCAGGCGCCGGATCCATCCGGCGGTCGAAGTGACGGCCAGCGGGATCAGCAGCACGAAGCCCAGGAACCCCACGGTGATGTACTTGCGTTCCGCCACGTCGTCGAGCATCGCGGCCACGTCGAAAAAGTGGTCAAACACAAAGAAGATGGAGAAGTGCAGGCAGGCGTAGAAGAACGCGAACAGCCCCAGCATCCGCCGGAAGCGGATCAGCGCCGGCTGGCGCAGCAGCCTGCGGGCCGGCGTCACACAAAGCGTCAGGATCAGGAAGATCAGCGTCCAGTCGCCCAGCTCGTGCGTGATGTACTCGATGGGATTCGCCGTCAGCTCCGCCCGAAAGCCTTTCCAGACCAGATACCCGAGCGGTCCCAGGCTGGCCAGAAACACTCCCGCTTTCGTCCATTTGCTCGTCAACATGGATGCCATTCGCGTCCGGCGTCTCTAGTAGAATTTCCGCAAGTCCATCCCGGCGTAGAGGCGCGCCACCTGGCTGGCGTAGCCGTTGAAGGGCAGCGTATCGCGCTTGAACAGCTCTCCCAGCCGCCGTTCCGTGGCCTGGCTCCAGCGCGGATGGTTCACGTTCGGGTTGACGTTCGAATAGAAACCGTATTCGTTCGACGCCGCCAGGTTCCAGGTTGTCGGGGGCTCCTTCTCCTGGAAGCGGATTCTCACGATGGACTTGATGCTCTTGAAGCCGTACTTCCACGGCACCACCAGGCGGAACGGCGCTCCGTTCTGCGGCGGCAGAATCTCCCCGAACATCCCGACGCTCAGCAGCGCCAGCGGATGCATCGCCTCATCCATCCGCAGCCCCTCCACGTACGGAAACGGCAGACCCGCGCGCCGCGCGATCGGCATCTGCTTCGGGTCGTAGTAGCTCTCGAAGGCCACGTACTTGGCCTTGGCGGTCGGCTCCGCCAGCTTGATCAGCGCGCTCAGCGGGTAGCCGATCCACGGCACCACGATCGACCAGGCCTCCACGCACCGGTGCCGGTAGACGCGCTCTTCGAGCGGCGCCAGCTTCATGATCCGGTCCAGGTCATAGGTGCCGGGCTTTGCCGCTTCGCCTTCCACCACGACCGTCCACGGCGTCGTCTTGAAATTCCGGGCGTTCTGCTCGGGCTCATCTTTCCCCGTCCCGAACTCGTAGAAGTTGTTGTAGGTGGTCACGTCCCGGTACGACGAGATTTTCTCCTCCGTGCTGTAGCTGCTCTTGGTCACGCCGGTCAGCTTGGTCCGCCCGCCCTGCGCCTGCGCCTCCGTCCCCAACAGAAAGGCAAAGGCTCCTCCGGCCGCCAGCCCCGCTCCCGCCGCCGCGGTCCCGGTCAAGAATTTCCTGCGGCTCAGATACTCGCTCTGCGGCGTGACTTCCGAGTAGGGAATCTCGAACGGGGAAGACTTCTTGATCAGCATTGGCCTTTCACCTCCTGTCAGTGCCGCCACACGCCAACATACGGATGGAAAGCAACCGTTCTATCGCGAAGCGGTTCGGCCCCCTTCGTTCGGAGCCATCTTTCAAAATTATCCCACTTCGCGCCCCGATCCGCAATCGCAGAAAGGAGATCCGAGCCGCGACCGGAAGGGAGCGGTGGTTTGCGCTGCCTCCTCAACTATAGACTCGGCAAAGTCCCAAACGTTACACGTGCCTATTCGCTATCCACTAATCACTAATCACTATCCACTATCCACTATCCACCGCCTTGCGGTACGATGTTTACGCAGCCCGTTCCCGGAGGTGATGCAATGCGTTTACAAAATCTTCCCTTGTCGGCCCTGTGGGCCCTGCGCGGTTCCATTCTGGCAGGTATCCTGCTCGCTCCGTCGCCGCTTTCCGCCCAATCCCCGGCGAATGACCCGGCAACTTCCGCCGTCCGCTCCTGCAACGAATTCCTCGTCCCCAAGCAGGCCATGCGCGGCAAGCAGATCGGCCACGAGGACTGCAAGCTGATTGAAACCGACTTCTCCTTTGCTGGCCGCCGCTTTCGCCGCATGGACATGGGCATCAGCGGGACCATCGACGGCTACCTCGCCAAGGAAGGCCGCTACAACACCTACTTCGGCTCGAATCCCGAATTCACCTATGCGCAGGGCGGCAACCCGAACCCGTTGTTCTACGGCATCGGGCGCTATGACATGAACAAGGGCAGCGAGGTCGTCTTTCTGTACCCGCTCGACGCCAGCACCCCCGGCGGAAATGGATGGAACGGAAAAATGTTCGTCACGGCGCATGGCGCGGGCCGCTCCTTCGTTCGCGGCACCCTCAAGCGTTGGGACCTGAACCTCAATCCCGGCAGCCCTTTGTCCGACATCAGCAAGTACGAGCGCCTGATGCTCGAAAAGGGCTTCGCCGTCGCCAAGACCTACCGTTCGACGCTCATGGAGGGCGGCGACACCGTCGTGACGCTCGACGACGGAACCGTTTTCGACGACCGCAACGTGACCGAGCAGCCCCGCCTGATTCTCAGCTTTGCCAAGGTCGGCTGGAACGTTCTGGAGCGCCGCCTCGGCCGCAAGCCCTCGCGCACTTACTGGTACGGCCACTCGGGCGGCGCCCGCCCCGGCCGCATCATGAACTACCAGCCCGGCCTCAACGTGGGCTCCGACGGCAAGCACGTCATTGACGGCTTTCTGCTCGACGACCCCGGCTCCGGCCTCTGGCTCCCCATCGTCATGAAGAACGGCCGCGACGTTCTCTTCACCGACCAGGAAGAGCTTCCCTGGTTCGTCACCGAGAGCCCCGAGACGGCCAAGCTCGACCCCAAGCTTTTCTCCGGCGCCCGCCACAAGGACTGGTTCGTTCCGCAGATCGAGATCAACCACCTGAGCTACGTCAACGAAACCCCGGACGACCCTCCCGCCTGGGCCTCGAACAACTTCCTGACCAATAAGCGCCTGAACGCCAAGGCCGTGCGCGACAAAGGCCTCGCCGCCAAGCAGCGCAGCTATGAGCTTGCCGGCATCAGCCACTCGGGCGGCGAGTATCTCCCCGAGGGACGCCGCGGCGACGTCGTCATCTGGGACATGTCCCGCGTCATGGACGGCTTGATTGACCTGCTCGACAACTGGGTTGAAAAGGGTGTCGCCCCGCCTCCTTCCAAGTCCGACTGGGCCGAGCTCGGCGACGCCGACCACGACGGGATTATCGAAAACGGTCCGCTGCTGATCCCCGATGTGGCCTGTCCGACCGGCGTCTTCCACGCCTTTCCCGAAAGCCAGGGTGCAGGCGGTCAGGGCGTGACGGGCTTTGCTCCCTTCACCGGCGAGGGTCTGGAGCCGCCCGACGGCCGCGGCGCGGTGAAGTTTGACGGCGACAACTGGTACTACAACTTCGTCGACATGAACCGCAACGGCTACCGCGACTTCCGCGAGACCATGACCCAATCCTGGCGCCGCCTCGGCTTGATCCGCCACAACGAGACGTTCAGCCGCGCCCACTATACTGCCTGCATCCAGAAGACCGTGGACAAGCTCCTGGCCGAGAAGTTCATCTTGCCGCGCACCGCGCAGTTCTATCTTGACCAGGGCAAGAGCATGGTCTTCCCCAGCCAGTAATCCGAGCCGCGCTCCTGACACCTAACACCTGAAACCTGACACCTGTTCTTGAATCCGAGCCGCGACTGTAAAGGAGCGTCCACCCAAGCAGCAAGCTTGAACCAACCGGTATAGCCACGGCACGCTGTCTGTGCCCTGAGTTTTTCTGGCGTGTCATCCCGAGGAGGGAAGCGACGAGGGACCTGCACTTGTAGTTCCGGCATGGGCGAACTTCCCGTCCCGGTCTACACTATTTGTTAAAGTGCTTTAGAACCATCGAAAATTGGGCAGGACAAGCAGAGAGGTAGGCAAAAAAAGAAACACCCGCCAAGCAGCGGGTGTCAGGAAGGAGAAGATTGCCGTAGCGGCTCTACTTCTTCAGGTACGCTCGCACAACCAGGATGCCGCCTCCCAGCAAAGCAATTGCCGCGGGAATCGCTGCAGCGCTGATCTCAGGCACCCCGACGCCAATCACGCCTGCGAGGGCAACGGACACCCCACTTCCAATCGCCAATACCAATCCGATGACCTTCTTCATGTTTTCCTCCGAGGATGCGCAAATGCGCAAAGCTAAGCTTGGGGGAATTGCAATTGGAATGCCACTCTCCAAGCCATTGAAAAAAAAGCTGATCCCTCCTGCCCGCGAAAATGAGGGTGGGCAAAATAGAGAAATATCTATCCTTTTTACCCATTGTTCGGGGCTATACCGTTTTCACAATTGGCCTGCCCCGAGCGTAGTCGAGGGGAGGAGCGCAGCGACGAGGGACCTGCGCTTGTAGTT
>Ga0209640_10006174_pt1 | contig 10486 bp, 9 predicted proteins | sample RifCSP10_1_FD_184018 | JGI IMG/M metagenome (GOLD analysis project Ga0209640, IMG submission 184018) | Soil microbial communities from Rifle, Colorado - Rifle CSP2_sed 10_1 (SPAdes) (version 2) | ecosystem: Environmental > Terrestrial > Deep subsurface > Rock core/Sediment | place: Rifle...
AGGGCGAGCTTCGACTTCAGCCAATCCGGGCGCCCGCACCGGCCTGGGCACAGCATTCGCAGGGCAGGAACTGGAGCGGGCGGCCGGTTTCGGTGCGGTCCGGGTGGAAAGCGGCGAACGGACCGGAACCGGGGAGCGTGCGGACTATGGGGCCGCGGAGGGAAAGTTTGTATTGTCGGGGGGCCGCCCGACGCTGAGTGATCGGATTGGAAACTCCACCACAGGCCGTCAATTGACCTTCTTTTTAGCGGATGATAGGATTGTCGTTGATTCGGAGGAAGGTTCGCGAACGCTGACGCTGCACCGGGTCGAGAAATGACGGGATATGCTCAAGCTTCAGGGCGCCGGCCTCAGCAAGTCGTACCGAGGACGAAAGGTTGTTGATGACCTGGGGCTGGAGATCGGGCAGGGCGAAGTAGTCGGCCTGCTGGGACCCAACGGCGCGGGAAAGACAACGACCTTCTACATCCTGGTTGGCTTGTCCTGTCCGGACTCGGGACGCGTCCTTCTCAACGGGGACGATATCACCGACCTCCCCATGTACCTGCGAGCCCGCAGCGGCATCAGCTACCTTCCGCAAGAGCCTTCCGTGTTCCGCCAGTTGACCGTGGAGGAAAACCTCATGGCGGTACTAGAGACTCTGCCGATTTCCCCCGAGCGGCGGCGCAGGCGTACGGAGGAGTTGCTGGCGCAGTTGGGGCTGGAAGCGGTGCGAGACAACCGGGCCTACACTCTTTCCGGCGGCGAGCGACGCCGCTTGGAAATCGCGCGCTCGCTGGTGCTGGAGCCGGCCTTCATGCTCCTGGATGAGCCTTTCTCCGGTATTGATCCTCTCACCGTGGCGGACATCCAGAAGATCATCGCCGGGCTGAGCCGCGCCGGGATCGGCGTACTGGTCACCGACCACCAGGTCCGCGAGACCCTGGCCGTCACCGATCGCGCCTACATCCTCCAACAAGGCCGCATCTTTCGTGCCGGTTCCCCGGCCGAGCTCAGCGAGGATCCCGAAGTGCGGCGCGTTTACCTCGGCCAGCATTTTCGATTGAACTGACGCCCATGAACTGGCTCCAGCCCAAACTCCACCTCAAGGTCTCGCAGAAGCAGATCCTCACCCCGGGCCTGGTGCAGATGGTGAGCGTGCTGGCGCTCAACCGCCTGGAACTGCGCACCATGATCAATCAGGAGATGGTGGCCAACCCCGTGCTCGAGGAGTTTACCGAGGATGGCGTCACCAGCGAAGACTACAGCGAAGAAACTTTTGTCCGCGAGGAAACGGAAAAAGTTCCGGAGACCGAGCCCGCCAATCCCTTTGACGAATTCGATGTGGCGTCGTTCTTCAACCAGTATCTGGATAGCGGCAGCGGAGAGTCCCGCGGCGAACGGGAAGTCATCGAGCGCCCCTCTTTTGAAACCTTTCTCTCCTCTCCCCAGGGATTGAGCGACCATCTGGCCTGGCAGTTGAGCCTCACCGTTTGCAACGAAACGGTGGGGGCCATCGCCGACGTCATCATCGGCAACCTGGACGAAAACGGCTATCTGACGGCTTCTCTCGAAGAGATCGCCAAGAACGGAAGCTATTGTCCCGAGGACGTGGAAGAGGCGCTGGCGGTGGTGCAGGAGTTTGATCCTTTGGGCGTGGCCTCCCGCAACTTGCGCGAATGCTTGCTGCTGCAACTGCGCGCCCTGGACCCACAGAATGCTTTGGCCCGCGAGATCGTTTCCGAGTGTTTGCCCAAGCGGCCGCTGGCGGCCACCGACGAAGAGCTGGCCAGCCCGGACAATCCGCTGGCCCGGCTGCTGCAAGCCAATCAACTCAAGGAGATTGCGCGCGCGCTGAACCGCCCGGTGGAATTGGTCAAGCGCGCCATGGACGTCATTCGCGGTCTGGACCCTCGCCCCGGCCTGCGCTACAACAAGACGCAGCCGCGCCTGGTCGAGCCCGACGTCTATTTCCGCAAGATGGATGATGGCTGGCAGGTGTTCATGAACGACGACGACGTGCCGCAGTTGCGGCTCAGCCCCATCTATCGCCGTTTGCTGGCCCGCGATGCTGCAGACCGTGAGGTGCGCAATTACGTCAAGGAGCGGTTTACGGCGGCGCTGCAATTGATGAAGAGCATCGAACAGCGCAAGCACACCATCCTGCGCGTCTGCCAGGTCATCATCCGCCGCCAGCCCGATTTCCTCGAGCACGGCGCCGATCAGCTCAAACCCATGATGATCAAAGAAGTGGCCGAAGAGGTCGGGGTGCACCCTTCTACGGTGAGCCGCGCCGTCTCCAGCAAGTACGCGCACACGCCGCAGGGCGTCATCGAGCTGCGCTCGTTTTTTAGCGAGTCCGTGAACGGGCCCGAGGGCGCGGGCATGTCGCTGCCCACCCTCAAGCGCCTGGTGAAGAAGATGATCGAGGAAGAGGACGGTTCCCATCCGCTCACCGACGATCACATCGCCAAGCGGCTGGCCGACGGCGGCATCCGGGTGACCCGGCGCACGGTGGCCAAGTATCGCGAAGACCTGCGCATCCCCAGCACCCACCAGCGCCGGATCAAGGCGTAGGCGGCCTTGGCCGTGAAGCGACGCGCGGCTCCAGACAGCCGGCAATTGGTCATCCTCACCGGCCTCAGCGGTTCCGGAAAAAGCACGGTCCTCAAGACCTTCGAAGACCTGGGTTACTACTGCGTGGACAACCTGCCGGTGCAGCTCATCCCCGTTTTCAGCGAGCTCCACCTTTACGGCGGCGCCGATATCACCCGCGCCGCTCTGCTGGTGGATGCGCGCGAAGGCGATCAGTTGAAGCGCCTGCCAGCGATCTACCGGCAGATTCACCGCGATGTTTCGGCCACGCTGGTGTTTATCGAAGCCTCCGATGAAGCGCTGCTGCGGCGCTTCAGCGAAACCCGCCGGCCTCACCCGCTGGGTCCGGTACGCGAAGGCTTGCGGCGGGAACGGGAACTCATGGCGCCCATTCGCAAGCTGGCCGACCTGGTCATCGACACCTCTCGTTTCAATGTTCATGAACTCCGCCAGTTCGTGGTCCGCCGCTTCCAGAGCCGCACCCGGCGCGCGCTGATGGTTTCGGTGGTGAGTTTCGGCTATCGCTACGGCGTTCCCGTGGATGCGGACCTGGTTTTCGACGTGCGTTTCTTGCCCAATCCGCATTTCGTGCCGCGCCTGCGCAAGCATTCCGGGAAAAATCCAAAGGTAGCGCGCTACATCCGCTCATTTCCGCAGACCCACCAGTTCCTGCGGCGTCTCGAGAGTTTGCTGGCCTACTTGATCCCGCACTACATTCGCGAGGGCAAGAGCTACCTGACGATCGCGTTGGGCTGCACGGGGGGCCGGCACCGCTCGGTGATGATGGCCGGTTCCATCCGCCGCGCCCTGGCTGCCCGGGGCTATACTGTAAAGGTCGTGCATCGCGACCTGGACCGGGGAATGACGGCTTGACAATCCAGCGCCGGGTTCGTAGCTTGGCCGTTTTCGATAGAGACCGAGGGAGCGAGTGAGTTTCCGCATTACCCTGCAAGAAGTATGGCGCCTGCTGCGGTACGTACGGCCGTATCGCTCGCGCTTGGCCGCCGGGATCGGCGCGCTGGCGCTGGTGGGCTTGGCCGAAGGCCTGGTGGCGCTGATGATTACGCCGCTCTTTGACCGCATCTTGAATCCCGGCAACCCGGATCCGCGCCTCCCGCTGCTCACTTTGCCGTTCACCGGCCGCACGATTTTTCTGAACTCCCTGGCGCCTGGCGGCCCGCAATACGTCTGGGCGGTGTTTGCCGCGGCGCTGCTCATTCTTTTTACCGGCAAGGCCGTGGCGGAGTTTTACGGCGTGCTGAAAGTCCAATCCGTGGGTTTGTACGCCGTCACCGATCTGCGCAACGAGATTTACGAGAAATTGCTGCGCCAGCCCGCCAGCTTCTTTCAGCGGCAGCCGCTGGGGCGCCTGATGTCCGCGGTCATAAACGATGTGGAACGCGTTCGCAACACCCTGTCTGAATCCGTCGCGGTCCTTTGCCGCCAGGCGCTGACGCTCTTCTTTCTGGTGCTGGTTTTGCTGATCACCGATTGGAAAATGGCCCTGGCTTCGATGATTTTGGTGCCGGCGGTGGTCTGGCCGGTGGGCAAGCTGGGGCGGAGGATTCGCCGCTCGGTCGAATCGGGACAGTCCCGCTTGGGCGAGCTGACGCAGATTTTGCAGGAAACCTTCAGCGGCAATCGCGTGGTGAAGGCATTCGGCATGGAGGGCTTTGAAATCCGGCGGTTCCGCGACGCGGCCCGGCGCCTGCTGCGCGACAACCTGCGGGCGGTGCGATTCGCCGTCCTCACTTCACCGTTGATGGACGTGCTGACCGCCGTGGTGGTGGTCCTGGTGCTGCTGTATGCCCGCGGGCAGATCCAGTCGGGCGGGATGACCCTGGGTGCGTTCGGCACTTTTGCCTACGCGCTCTTCCGGGCCTACGAGCCGGTGAAGTCCATCGGCGGCGTGTATCAGCAGTTTGAACAGGCGCACGGCGCAACGGTGCAGGTATTCGATTTTCTCAAGTTGGAGGAAGAGGTTTCAGAGCGTCCCGGCGCGCGCGCGCTGGCGCCGTTTTCGCGCCAGGTGGAATTCGACGGCGCCGGCTTTTGGTACGATCCGGCGTCGCCCGTTCTTCGCGGCATTCATCTCCGCGTGAAAGCCGGCGAGGTGGTGGCCATCGTGGGGTCCAGCGGGGCGGGGAAGACCACGCTGGTGAATCTATTGCCGCGCTTCCACGACGTCACCTCCGGCGCCCTGCGCATCGACGGAGTGGACGTGCGCGAGGCCACGCTCCGCTCGTTGCGCGAGCAGATGGCCATCGTGACGCAGGAGACGGTGCTGTTCAATGACACGGTGTGGAACAATATCTGCTACGGCCAGCCGGATCTGCCCCAGGAACGCGTGTTCGCTGCCGCCCGCGCTGCTCTGGCCCATGATTTCATCCTGGCCCTGCCGCAGGGATATCAGACCGAACTGGGCGATCGCGGAGACCGTTTAAGCGGCGGCGAGCGCCAGCGGCTGGCCATTGCCCGCGCCCTGCTGAAGGATTCGCCCATTCTGATCCTCGATGAAGCCACCTCGGAACTGGACTCCGAATCGGAGCTTTTGGTGCAAAAGGCGCTGGCCAACCTCCTCTCTGGGCGCACGGCTTTCGTGATTGCCCACCGGCTCTCGACCATCCGCCGCGCCGATAAGATCGTAGTGCTGGACGGCGGCGTGATCTCCGAGGCCGGCACGCACCAGGACTTGCTGGCTCGCGGCGGCATCTACGCACGCCTCTATCAGATGCAATTCTCCGGCGTGCATGTCGCGCGGTCGGCGAGCGGTCTAGGGCCGTCATGAAAGCCGCCGCGGCCCGCCAAAGTGTAAAGTCTATGACCGGCTACGCCGAGGCGCGGCGGGAGAGCGATGCCTGGCTGGTTCGCGTGGGACTGCGCAGCGTGAACCATCGGTTTCTGGACTTGCGGTTGCGCCTGCCCGAGGGCCTGGAAAGTTTCGAGCCACCCATTCGGCAATTGCTGCGCGCTCGTCTGCGGCGAGGCCATGTGGAGATGACTCTGCACGTCGAGCCCGCGCGCGGCGCGGCCGTGCAGGTCAACCGGGAAATCGCCGCGGCGTATTTGCGCGTGGTCGAAGATCTGCGGCGCGAATTCAACCTGACGCAGGAGCCGGACTTGGCGGCACTGCTGCGCCTGCCGGGCGTGGTGGCTGCGGCTGGTGCCGCCGGCGGCCCTTTGGGCTCGTTTGGCGACGAGGCCGCGGAGCGATTGCGTCAGCAGGTGTCGGCCTGTTTGGAGCAGGCGGTGGTTCATCTGGAAGAGATGCGCCAGGCCGAAGGGCGCTCTTTGTCCGAAGAAATGCAGCGGCTGCTGGCCGCCGTACAAGACAGGACCGCGCAGATGCAGGTGCTCATCGAGCGCAGCGGTCCGGCCTATGCCCTGCGGTTGAAGATGCGCCTGCAGGAGTTGCTGGCCGGTGCGCCGATGGATCCGGCGCGGCTGGCGCAGGAAGCAGCCCTGCTAGCGGAACGCGCCGATGTCAACGAGGAGCTGGCGCGCTTACAGAGTCACCTCGAGCAGTTCGGACGTCTGGTGGCCGGCGCCGGTGAAATCGGAAAGAGGCTCGATTTCCTGCTGCAGGAGATGCAGCGGGAGGCCAACACGCTGCTGTCGAAGACCCCGGGTCTGGGACCGGAGGGTCTGGCCATCACCGAGCTGGGTCTGCAGATCAAAGCGGAGATCGAAAAGCTTCGCGAACAGGTGCAGAACGTCGAATAGCCATGCCCGACCCTTCTCCCAGAATCATCATTGTCTCCGGGCCGTCGGGCTCCGGAAAATCCACGCTGGTGGAACGGCTGCGCGGGCTGCCCGGCACGATCTTTTCGGTGTCATGTACCACGCGGCCGGCGCGGGCGGCGGAAAGCCCCGGAAAGTGTTATGATTTCATTACCGAGGCTGAATTCCAGCGGCGGGTGGCGCAGGGTGAATTCCTGGAGTACGCTCGCGTGTTCGGCAAGCACTGGTACGGTACGCCGCGCAAGTGGGTGGACGACGCGCGGCGGCAGGGCCTGGACCTGGTGCTCGAAATTGACGTGCAAGGGGCGCTGCAGGTGAAGAAGCAGCTCCCGGATGCGGTGGCGGTTTTCATCGTGCCGCCTTCGCGCCAGGACGTCGAGCAGCGCCTGCGCGCCCGCGGCCAGGACTCGGAAGAAGCCATCGGACGGCGCCTGGAGCGTGCCCGGCAGGAAATGTCTTGCTGGAACCAGTACGATTTCGTCGTGGTGAACGGCGATCTCGATCGGGCCAGCGAGGATCTTCGCTCCATCGTATTGGCGTCGCGATGCCGCCGCGACGACAATGAGCAGCGGGTACGCACGATTCTGAATACATTCGGAGGTTCGTAAGCCTATGACAGTTTCCAATCAGCCCCCCGACAGCCTGTTTGCCTATGTGGTCGTGGCCGGCCGGCGCGCCCGGCAGTTGATGTTGGGCGCCATGCCGCTGCTGGCCAATCCACGTTCCCACAAGTCCACGCGCGTGGCCATGGAAGAGCTTAACGCCGGCCAGCTTCAATACGACCTGCCGGAGATTCCCCTCAGTCCCGCGGACAAAGACAGCAAGCGCAGCAAAGAGTAGCGTCAGGAGTCCCATGCGCGTCGTGCTCGGAGTCAGTGGAGGAGTCGCGGCGTACAAGGCCGCCGAGCTGGTCCGCCGGTTGCAGCAGGAGCGGCTGGAGGTCCAGGTGGTGATGACCCGGCATGCGCAGGAGTTCATTGCGCCGCTTACTTTTGCTGCTTTGACGGGACAAAAAGTAATCACCAGCATGTTTGGCGGCGAGGCGCCGGCGAATGTGGATAGCGCCGTCGAGCACATTGGCGTGGCCCAGGGATTGGACGCACTGGTGATCGCTCCGGCCACGGCCAACACTCTGGCCAAACTGGCGCGAGGCATCGCCGACGATTTCCTGACCACGCTGTACCTGGCGACGGCGGCGCCGGTCATCGTCGCTCCGGCCATGAACGTCAAGATGTGGGACCACCCGGCAACTCAGGAAAATATCGTGATTCTGCGCGCCCGCGGCGTCCGCGTGGTTTCTCCCGACGAGGGCTATCTGGCTTGCGGGATGACCGGCGCGGGACGGCTGGCCGGGGTCGAATCCATCGCCCAAGCGGTGCTGGAAGCGCTGGGCATCCGGCATGACCTGGAGCGCGATGCTGTGCTGGTCACCGCCGGTACCACCTGTGAGGATCTGGACCCGGTGCGCTACCTGACCAACCGCTCGTCGGGCAAGATGGGCTACGCGCTGGCGGAGGCTGCCGCCCGGCGAGGCGCACGAGTGATGCTGATCAGCGGGCCGACGGGACTGGATGCGCCGGAGGGCGCCGAACGAATCTTAGTTCGCAGCACCGAGGAGATGCACCGCGCCGTGCTGGCGCATCTATCCTCTGCCAGCATCGTGATCATGGCCGCGGCGGTGGCCGACTATCGCCCGATGGCGCCGCGCAGCGAAAAGATCAAGCGCCAATCCGAGCGGCTGACGCTGGAGCTGGAAGCGACACCGGACATTTTGGCCGATGTGTCCGGCATCCGTGGAGAGCGCATTCTGGTGGGCTTCGCGGCGGAGACCGGCAACCTGGCGGAGAATGCCCGGAAGAAGCTGGCCGCCAAGTCCGCCGACCTGATCGTGGCTAACGACGTCACGGCCGAAGGCGCAGGCTTTGATCTCGATACCAACGTAGTGACCCTCTATGCTCGCGATGGCCGGGAAATTTCGCTGCCCCGGATGACCAAACTGGATGTCGCCCAGCGCGTGCTCGACCAGGTGCTGGAATTGCGCCGGGCGCGCCAAGCGGCCGGCCCGCGTCCGGCCGCGCTGAACCCGCAGCACTGAGCTGGTAATGGACTCGACTTCTTCCCGCCCGGCAATAGATAAACTCGAATCGTGGCTGCGTTTTTACCAGGATTTGGGTATCCGGTCGTTCTACCGTGACCGCGAGCCCGTGCGTGGTGCGCCGGCAGCCGCGGCCGAGCTGGCTGGGGCGCCTGGTGCACCGGAGGAAAAAACTTTGCAGCAACTGAAGAAGCAATCCCTGCCGCTGGCACCTCCCGCGGCAGCGGAGCGGCGGCCCAGCGTGATCGCAGTATCCGAGGTGCCAGGGATGGCGCACGGACCGTCGTTGTTTGCGGCTGCGGAGCGCGTCGCCGGCGACACATTGGAACGAGTGTCCGGCGACCTGGGCGAGTGCACGCGCTGCAAACTTCACCGTCATCGCAACAAGATCGTCTTTGGCGCCGGCAATCCTCGCGCGGAGCTGGTGTTCGTGTGCGAAGGCCCGGGGCATGACGAAGACCTGCAAGGCCTCCCTTTTGTCGGCCGGGCCGGGCAATTGCTGACGCAGATGATCGAGGCCATGGGCTTGAGCCGCAATGAGGTGTACATCGCCAACGTGGTGAAGTGCCGTCCGCCGGAAAACCGCACCCCGGAAAAGGACGAAGTGTCTACCTGCATGCCATACCTTTTGCGGCAGATCGGGGCCATCGAACCGAAGGTGGTGGTGTGCCTGGGGAGCGTGGCCGCACAGGCGCTGCTGAATACCAACAAGGCCATCTCGCGCTTTCGTGGCGAGTGGATTGATTTTCGCGGCACGCGTTTGATGCCCACCTATCATCCGGCCTATCTGCTGCGCAACCCCAGCGCCAAGTCCGAGGTGTGGGCGGACCTGAAGAAGGTCATGGCTTACCTCGGGCTGAAGCCGCCGGTCCGGGGCGGCTCGCGCGCCTGAACCTCTTGCCATAGCAATCACTCCTCCGTGCGCGCGGGGCCGCGCGGCGCCGCGAAGTGCGCGGTGCTGTTACACTATGCGCCGCGATGGCCGGCCAATGTGAAGTGGTCCTCCCGGGCCCGATGCGCAATGCGTTTTCCTACGCCGTGCCGGTGCGGCTGGATGAACTGGTCGTTCCGGGCGCGCGCGTAGTGGTGCCCTTCCGCAATCGCGCCGTCATAGGTCTGGTCCTGGAGCGCAGTGCCCGCCGTTCTGAAATTCGCACTCTCAAAGATGTGAGCGAAGTCCTCGATCCGTTGCCGGCGCTGCCCGCACATCTGGTCGAACTCGGGCGCTGGGTGGCGAACTATTACCTGGCACCGGCCGGCGAGACGTTTCGCGTGATGTTGCCGCCGGCCATTGAAGTGCGCGTGTCGCGCCAGTGGCGGATCACCGAGCCCGGGCGCATCCGCAGGGGCCTGCTGCAGTCGCTGGCCGAGCGCAACGAGCCGCAATCGGCGGAGCTGGCGGTGCTGGACCTGTGTGAGGCGCAGCCCGGGCCGGTGGGCCCGCAGAAGATTCGCAAGCTTGCCGGCGGGGAAGCCGCAGCGGCGCGTTTGCTGCGGCGCGGCGAGCTGGCGGCCGGTGAAGTGGCGCGGCACCGCGCCCGGCGGATGCAGAAAGTGGTCGCCTGGAGATTGACGCGCGACCAGGACGCCGCTCCCCCGGAAAGTGTGGCACCCGCAGGTTTGGCGGAAGAACGGGTGCGGCGCGCTCTGGGCGAGCGCGGGCCGCTGGCGCTGGCGGAACTGCTGCGAATCGCGGGCGTCTCGCGCTCGGTGGTGGAGCGGCTCGAGCGGCGCCGCGACGTGCAGACATGGGAAGAGCCGGTGGAAGCGGAGCTGAGTGTGTTTGACGCGGGGTTCAGCGCGCCGTCGAACGTGCTCAATGGCGAGCAGCGGTTGGCGGTGGAAGAGATTCGCAGATGGATGGAGGCCGGCGTTTTTACGGCGGGACTGATGTACGGCGTGACCGGCAGCGGCAAGACCGAAGTGTATCTGCGCGCGGTGGAGGCGGCGCTTCAGCGCGGACGCACGGCGCTGCTGCTGGTGCCGGAGATTGCGCTGACGCTGTGGATGGGGCGTCTGTGCCGGGCCTGGTTCGGCGATACCGTGGCCGTGCTGCACAGCGCGCTGGGCGAGCCG
>Ga0209640_10006176_pt1 | contig 10483 bp, 10 predicted proteins | sample RifCSP10_1_FD_184018 | JGI IMG/M metagenome (GOLD analysis project Ga0209640, IMG submission 184018) | Soil microbial communities from Rifle, Colorado - Rifle CSP2_sed 10_1 (SPAdes) (version 2) | ecosystem: Environmental > Terrestrial > Deep subsurface > Rock core/Sediment | place: Rifle...
TCCCCCCTCGAAATCGACGCCGCAGCTTCGTTCGATCGGGATGGGGTCGTCGCGGCGTATGACGTTTCGTGGGGCGACGGAGCGACCACAGGTTGGACGGCAGACCCGTCGGCGACGCATCTGTACCGATGGGCGGGCGAGTACACGGTCACAATCCGCGTCCAGGATGACGATGGGGCAATCAGCGAGGTGGTCTATTCCGTTCTCGTCCAAGCGACGACGTTTGGCATGCCGACGTCGATCGTTCTCTCAGCAATCGGAGCGACGACAATCACAGCGGCCGCAGCGAGTCTCCTTCTCTGGCGGCGGATCCGTCGCCCGCCCACGCCTCCCGCCTAATGTGGGCGGAGACACGACGAGGCGGTTGATCGGCTAATTCTACACATGGAGAATCAGGGGAAAACCATCATCTATCCCTCCCTGCACATGCCTTGCGGGAGTCGGATGCGAAGCCTCTCGTTCGTCCTCGTCGCAATCGTATTGAGCACCCTGACGGCAGGGATCGCCGCCGCGGAGACGGGCGCCGTGACAATCCCCGCGTTCCGCGACTCGGACGTCCTCACCCTGACCCTCCGGTCCGGCGATATCATTGACTTCTCCTGGTCCTCGTCCGGGTCCGTGGATTTCTCTGTCGACCTGGTCGGAGGAGTCGGAGTGTTCAGCCAAGTCGGCCAAGTTGGGTCCGGGATGTTCCAGGTCCCGTTTGACGGGACGTACGTCTTCACGTTCCGAAACGACAACCTGTCGCAGGTCACCGTGAGCTGGTCGATCGGCAAGCGAGCGGACGTCCTCCCATGGATCGTCGGGGCTGCGGCGGTTGCCCTCGTAGGAATCGCTGGGTTCGCAATCTGGCGGCAGCGCCAACGCCGGACACTTGGCACCCGGATGGCCCCACAGTCCCTGATTCCGCCCTTGCGCTGAGCGTGGCGGACTCGGGCGACTACTCGTACTTCCTCAGCGCCGAGCTGTCCTCTTCGGAGGCTTCCGCGAAGTACGCGAGAACGGGTTTATCTGTGTCGGCGTCATCCATCGATCGGCGCATCGAAGATTCCGTCATCGTTTACGCGCACCGAAAATTCCACCTTCCCCCGCGGTGATTCAGGCAGGAGTTCCGCGGCTCACCGGCCAGGGTCCGAAGCCGCGACGGCCTTCGCATCGAAATCGGGAAGAATTGTCTCCGCATCACGAACGACCCGCACCCCGTAGAACGCGAGGCCCACGGCGGTCCCCGTGATGCCGAACACGACGAGCATGAGTCCAATTCCCGCGCCCGGTCCGACTCCCACGAGCCATCCGAAGACAGACGCGAGGGCGGCGCCGGGCTGCATGGCGGGCTCGAACACGAAATCCGCGAGAGGGCCCGCGATCGCCATCGCGAGGGGCGCGGTGATCTGCGCGATGAGCCTTCGGACGGCAAAGACCCGCCCCTGGATATCCGGCGACACCTTCGACTGCCAAATCGCCTGGTTTGAGCCGTTGATGATGGGGACCAGGAAAAAGTCGAAGAACGAAGCGGCGGCCCACACATAGAAAACCTGACCGACGCCCATCAACACGGAGCCGAGTCCGGCGATCGCCATCCCTCCGAGAACGCCGTGGACGCGACGCTTCGGACCGCCCCACGCACTCATCACGACGCTGCCGATGACGGCACCGATCGCGCCCACGGACTGGACGCTTCCAAGGGCGAACGCATCGTTGTTCGTCCTCGAGAGGATCATCGCGGGCAGGACGATGAACCCGAGGGTGAACAGGAAGTTCATCGAAAAGAACACGAGCTGGAGACCGAGCAGGCTCGGCCGCTCGGCGATATATCGAAACCCGAAGGCGGATTCTTTCATCAGGCTCCCGCGCGCCCGCATACCCTCTTCGGTTCGAGGCGGCTCGGGAATCCGGATTGCAAGGAGGATTCCGGTCGCAACCGTGAACGTTGCGATATCGATCAACATGATCACAGGAAGGGCAAGCATGAGGCCGAGGGTTCCGAGAATTGCAGCGGCGACAACGGGGGAGAACACGCCCGAGGCGGACTGGGCGAGGGACAACATCCCGCTCGCTCGGCCGTACTGGGCCTTCGGGATCATCGTCGAAATCGCCGCGGAGAACGCGGGGAACTGGAAGGCCTCAAAAAAACCCGCAAAGGCCCCCGCGACGAACCATTGCCAGACCTGGAGGTCCGAGAAAGTGTACAGGAGAAGAAGGGCAATCGTTGCGGACCCGGAGGCGAGGTCGCTCAGCATCATCGTGAGCTTCCGGTTCCACCGGTCGACGAGCGCGCCCGCGGTCGGGCTGAAGAGGACCGTGGGCGCGAACCGGAACAGGCTCGCGAGTGCGAGGGTCGTCACCTGGCCCGTCTCCAAGTACGCCCAAATCACAAGGGCGAAGCCGACCATCCCGCTGCCAAGGAAGGAAACCACTTGACCGACTGCGACGGCCGTGAACGTCGCCATTCCGGACTTGCCCGTCGTCGTGCCAGGTGCAGCCGCGCCCGCCATGCGCTTGCGGGCAATCACGGGCTCCGTATTTAGATGAGGTCCAAGTGGGCCCGGGACGGGCCGTCTGCCCTATGACTTGCGCCGCCCGAAGAGGATCGGCCCGCGGTAGGGCTTCAGATACTTCTGCTTCCACCACTGGGGACGTCTGCGGATCCGACGCCTCCAGATCATTACCGCCACGACACTTGCCGCAACCGCGGCCGAGACACCAATCACGATGAAGGGCCACAACGGGCGGACCGTCACCGAGACAGTCGCCGTCACGGAGTTTTCCCAGAGGTCCGTTGCGGTCGCGTACACCGTGTTGGGTCCCTCGACGAGGTTGATCGTGGCGGACCACGAAGTCGTCCCGAGCGCGGGGATCCACCGGATTCCGTCCGCGCTGACCTCCACTTGCGCAACGTCCCCATTGTCCGACGCGAATCCGGTGACCGTGATCCTCGTTGAATCCACGAGCGCGCCATCCACGGGGGAGACGATGAGAATCACGGGGTTCGTCGTCTCCCGGGGCCCGAGCCCATACGCCCAGGTCTCATCGTTCGTCCCGAATTCGGTGTATCCGCCAAACAGCACGGACCGACCGGATTCCTCATCGTACGCCATCGCATGCGCCGTTCGGGCAGCGGGGGAACGTGTGGAGTTCAGCACACGCCATACGTTCGCAACGTACTCGTACGTCCACGTTTCGTCGCTGCGAATCCCATCCGACCGAAGCCCTCCGAAGATGAGCACGCGATTCGCTTGACTATCGTACGAACTCGCCTGCCACGCTCGCGCCGTGGGAGGCCCGCGAGGACGCCTGTTCTCCCAGGTCTCCGTGTTGGTGTCGTACGCCCAGGTCTCGAAGTAGAACACCACGCCTCCCCCGATGAATTCCACGGTGCCGCCGAAGAGGATGATCCGATCCGATCTGTTGTCGTACGCCATGCTGTGGAGGACCCGGGGGGACGGCGCGGCGACCGGCCCCATCAACCTCCACGCGTTCGCGTTGAAGTCGTACGCCCAGGTCTCGTCCGTGGGCTGCCCTCGCGATCCCCCAAAGAGGATCACGCGATCCGATTCCCGGTCGTACGACATTGCGTGACCCGTTCGACCCAGTGGGCGGACATCGGGCGACATCCTTGCCCATCCGTTCGTGTTGTAGTCGTATGCCCACGTCTCATCGTTCCGCTCACCCGCGACGGATCCTCCGAACATGATGATGCGATCCGATTCCGAGTCGTACGCCATCGCGTGCAGAGAGCGGGGCGGGGGCGAAGGTTCAGGCTGCATGCGTGTCCAGTTATTCGTGTCGAGATCGAAGGCCCATGTCTCCGCGCTCGAACCACCCGCGCTTCCCCCGAAGAGAATCACACGGTCCGATTCGTTGTCGTAGGCCATCGCATACTCTCCCCGGGGGGAGGGACGCTCAACGGGGGCCAAGTTCGTCCACGCAAGGCTGTAGGTTGTCGTGGTAATCGCGAGGACATCCGGCTCATCGATGCGGCCGAGCGTCGGAGGGGAGAATGCGACGGCGAGGATGCCCACTGCGATGAGACCTGCCATGACGATGCGAAGCACACTCCATTTGGTTCCCAGCATCCGAAGAATCGCCGTTATTTCACACACCGCTCGGGACGTATATGAAGCTCCGCCAAGCTGCGCACACCGTGGATCATTCTCCTACGCGGCATGCCAATGCGGGGCACCGGCCAAGGTCGTGGCCGCGACCTTTCCTGACTTCTGAAGCGTCGCAAGGCGCTTCTTCGCTTCGGCAGGCGTTACACCGATCACCCGCGCAATCTCTGAGAGCGGGGCGGGACCGTGTTCATGGAGGTACGCCACGATGTCGGTGGGTGCGTGCTTCTTCAAGGTCCCTCGGGAGAGGTAGTCGATCGCGTCCTCGACTGCCGCCGGCTCGAACGCCTCGTCCAAAATCACCGTTCGACCCCGTCCGTCGGTGATGACGATATTATAGAAGCCCAACGGCACATGTGGGAGTCCCGCCCCCTGTCGCTCGTATTGCGCTTGAAGCCTGCGCCGGTCGGAGGAATCCTTGCGGAACTTCCTGACGTCGAGGCTCGCCTCCGCGGCGGCATCCCTGAGCACGGAGTCCTTCGTGACGTCCTGACCTTCGAGGAGGAACCGCCGGAGGACCGCGCGGACAAACCGCGCTCCCTTTTCTTTCCCTTGGCAGTAGGCCGCCATTGCCGCGAGGGATGCGGGCATCACGCTTTGGGGAAACATCTCCCGCCGGAGGTCCGTGAACAGGGGGACGCCCATGAGGTCCGCGCCCTCCTTGTACCAGTCGATGAGGCCCTGGAACGTCAAATCGTACTGTTTGAGCCAACCGTCGAAGTCATCGTACACGCACAGGGTGACGACCTGGATCTCGATCTGGTCCCCATACACGAGCGGAAGCCGATTCAACACGGCCTCGTAACCCCAAGACCAGAAACAGGTCGGCGCGGTCGCGTGGAACACCTGAATCTTCGGTGCGCGTGTATGTGCGTGTGCCAAGGTCGAGACCTTCCTCCCCCGTGAAGGGCCGCCTCATCGGACTCTGACCGGATTATCGTTTCGACATGACAACTCCGGACGGGACGAGGACGCGTAGCCGCCTACGTTAAATCCCGCAACGCAATCCCGCGTGGGGATCAAGATGGCGGGCGGGGAAATCGTCGTGCATACATTCAACTCGAAGGTTCTGAAGGGGAATCCACTGGGCGACCCAACGCGACGGGATATCGCGGTGTACCTCCCGCCAAAGTACGACCCGACGAAGCGAATCCCCGCCGCGTACGCGATCGTCGGGTACACGGGCACGGGAAAGATGCTCCTGAACATCGACCCCATGGGCGAGGATCTGAAGTCGAAGCTCGACCGCCTCATCCGGTCCGGGAAGATGGGGCCGATGATCGTGCCCATGGTCGATTGCTTCACCCGCGTCGGCGGGAACCAGTACATCAATTCCACCGCCACGGGACGGTATGACGATTACCTGCGCCTCGAGGTGATCCCGTTCGTCGAGTCGTTGTACCGCGTCTCGCGTCGCGCGGTCTGGGGCAAGTCCTCGGGCGGCTACGGCGCGATCGTTCAGGGGATGCTCCACCCCGGGACGTGGTCCGCCCTCGCGGACCACTCGGGCGACGCCATCTTCGAGCTCTGCTACACGATGGACTTCCCGAAGACCCTCGCCGCGTTCCGGGAGCACGGGGGACCCGCGAAGTGGCTCCGATGGTATTGGCGGCAGCCGAACCGGAGACGGAGCGAGTACTTCCCTGCCCTCAACGCCCTCGGGATGGCGGCGCACTACTCCCCGAATCCGAGGAGCCGGGAGATGGGGATCGATTTTCCATTCGACCTTGAGACCGGTGAGTGGCGGCCCGACGTGTGGGCCCGATGGCGGGCGTGGGACCCCGTGAATATGGTCGAACGGCATGCACGCTCGCTTCGCAGGATGCGGCTCGTGTACATCGACTGCGGGACGAAGGACGAGTACAATCTGATCTGGGGCGCACGCACGCTTCACGAGAAGCTCACGAAGCTGCGCGTGAAACACGTCTACGAGGAGTTCGACGACGGCCACATGAACATCACGTACCGATACGACGTGAGCCTCCCGCTGATCTGGCGGGCACTGGCCCGGTAGAGTCGTTCATCAGGGGCGCCTCGGGGACGGATCCGCTCGAATCGCCAATGCCCTCTCCGCCTCTCGGCGAAACACATCCCTCTCTTGGATGAGGAATTCCGTGAGATGACTCGACTCGACGCTCCGAGCAGCGAGATCCAAGAAGTCGAGCGCCGCCTGCGGGTCGCCTCGGGAGAGAGAGCGGGCTGCGAGGCTCGCGAGGTAGTGAGATTTCTTCTGCGACACATCCCGACGTTCCGGGGCAATCGCGACTAGCTCGAGGAGCGCGGTCCAGAAGGCCACCAAATCGCCTCGTTTGAACATCGGATCGATTGCCTTCACTCGAGCAACGAAAGCGGCCCGCGGATCGGGGCCGCGAGGCCCGTGAGACGAGCGCGTGGTCAAGTTCAAGTCAACCGCAAGGCCGTCCGATGACGCGACCAGGGATGAGAATTTCGCTCCGTGATTGGGGCGGGATTTGGGTCGGTTTCGGAGGAAGGCCTTTGAGTACGATTGCCGTCGGTCCCTGTGATGGCGTTGAAGTTCGCGGTCACCCGGCGAAGGGTGGCGCTCCTCGCAATCCTGGCCGTCGTCGCCGTCGTCGGGACCTGGGCCGCCGCGCCTCTGTTCATCGAAACGCGCGCCGAGCAGCCCACGCCGACGGGGTTCACACTGTCGGTCAAACAAGGGACTTGGCGGGGCGTGGACAGCTTCCACTTCGCGGAGGGCACGGCGACGATTCTGCGGAACGAGGTGGGCGAGCTTCTCCTCCGGCTCGAGAACTTCCACGTCCGAAACGGGCCGGACATCCGCTTCTTCCTCTCTGGGGATGCGACGGTTGGGCCCGGGGATATCGACCTCGGGACCGTTCCCGCCACAATGGGCAGCTACAATGTTCCGATCCCGGAGAGCGTGGACATCAACAGCGTGAACTTTGCGCTCGTGCACTGCGTTCCTGCGAACTTCCTGTTCGCGAGCGCCGCACTTTCGTGACATGAGCCGTGGCTTGATTTCACCCCTCAACGTCCCCGAGTGGAATTTCGGGACCCACGAATCGGATTCGATCCGTCCGTGCGGAGCCGTCTGATGACGGCCGAGGTATCGCTCCTATGGAGGGAGTTCGGGTTAGTGCTACAGAATCTCGCGTACGACACCTTCATAAACTTCGTAACGATGCCAAATGCCTCAGCCGATAGGGGGTATTAGATGGCAAAATCTAGCGTCAAAGGCATGGGTACGCGAGAGCAGCCGTGGACTTTGAAAACGCCGCCAGGGTCGTCGGAGTTCCAAGCGTATCGCGATGAGGCAGTGAACCCACCTGCGTTGGTGGTCACGGTCGGCAAGACGGAGCTGCGCTATCATCTGCGCGCCTTGATGGATTTGCACGCAGCGCTCAAGAAGTACGGCGATTGGATGGAATTGGGTAGCGCGGACGAGCAGAAGCCGGCAAAGGATGGGACCGTCGAAGCCTGGGGTCGATCGCCAAAGAATCCAGTCGGCGGTTGGTACGGTCTGAAGAAGGGCCTTCGCGGGCGCTTCGGAATGTATGTGCCACCCGTGATGGAAGCGCTGGGACTCGCTGAAGTCGAGCACAACCCGAAGAACAATCGCATGCGGGCTCTGTGATCGGCCTCCTGTGGCTTCCTCGCATCGAGAAGATTCCGGTGGGGTGACGCAATTGAGCAGCCTCGATCAGGCCCGCGCAACACAGCTCAAGAACATCGAATCCAAGACCGGCAAGACCCTCGAGGAACTCCAGGCCGCCATCACGAGAACCGGCCTCACAAAGCACAGCGAGATCGCAGGGATGCTCATGCAGAAGTTCCACCTCGGATATGGCGATGCGAACACCCTCGTTCATTTCGCCCTCAAGTCCGACGCCCAAAGCGCGGCCGAGGCGAGTGGGGCGTCGATTGAGGACATCGTTGGTCAGATCTACTCAGGGAACAAGGCACAACTGCGGTCCATCCACGAAAAGGTGATGTCCGCGATCACGAAATTCGGCCCGTTCGAGACCGTGCCCAAGAAGGCCTACGTCAGCCTCCGTCGGAAGAGACAGTTCGCAATGATCGGACCGGCCGCGAAGTCACGGGTCGAAGTTGGCCTAAACATGAAAGGGATCAAGGCTACGCCTCGCCTCATCCAACTGCCCCCAGGGGGCATGTGCCAGTACAAGATCGTTCTCGCAATCGATGCCGACGTGGACAAAGAGCTCATTGCTTGGATTCGACAGGCGTATGACAGTTCCGTGTAGGAATCGAGATCAACGGTAAGCCGATTCACCCCGTTGACAACTCGGTTCGAAGTGGCGCTCTGATCGAGACCTCAGCCGACCCGGTCCGGGGCGAAAATGTAGGAGCCGCTCACTTCGTTGGACCGGATCACCCTCGCTGTAAGATCTCTTGTGCCGTTCGGAAGATAGCGTCAAACATGTCCTCGCGGAGCAAGCCCGTCGACGTGTTTCGCTGGCTCGGATGATACGACGCGAGGAGCGCCACCGGCGGGAGCCGCCAGGATTGGCCATGGCGGAACGTTGGCCGAGGCTTCGGGATGTCGCGTCCGATCGCCCGCCATGCACGCAGGAACGCGTCCATCGCGGACTTGCCCAGAGGGACGACGACCTTGAGGTTCGTAAGGAGGCGCAGCTCCCGTTCCAGAAACGGCTGGCATCGCGCGAACTCCGATCGCGTCGGAAGATTTCCAGGCGGGACGCACCGCACGGCGGCCGTGATGATGCAATCATGGAGGACGAGGCCATCGTCGCGGGAGATGGCCGTGGCCTGGCTCGCGATGCCCGCTCGATGGAGCGCGCGGTAGAGCCATTCACCGCTGCGATCGCCCGTAAACATTCGTCCCGTGCGGTTCCCGCCGTGGGCCGCGGGCGCGAGCCCGACGACGAGGAGACGAGCCTGCGGGTCGCCAAACGCCGGGACTGGACGGCCCCAGTACTCCTCGTCCACGAACGCCCGCCTTTTCTTCCGTGCAACACGCTCTCGCCATCGGACAAGGCGGGGACACCGGCGACACGCGATGACTTCACCCGAAATCGCAACAAGGCCACTGTCATGGTGTCGCCCCATCACGGTCCCTCCACCACGAGGCCTAAGCGGGTCCGACCTTGAACGTTATTCCGAAGCCTCGGCCTCAGTTGTTTGAGTTCAAGAAAGGCGCGACGCACTGAGACCGATCTCCACTCCCCGCGAGCTCGCAGAGACCCGCCGCCGCACCTATAAGTAAGCCCGCCCTGTACGGAGCGCAAAATGAAGGAAACCCTCAGCTCGTTCGACCTCATGGCCCTTGTCGCAGAGTGGCAACGGCTCGTTGGCGGGTACATCGACAAGGTGTACCAGGCCCACGACGAGGTCTTCTTCCGGATCAACACTCCTGGCGCAGGCCGGCAGGAGTTGTACTGTCGGGCCGGAAAGTGGCTCGCCCTCCACGAGACGGAAGAGAAGCCGGAGACGCTGCCCGCGTTCGCGACCGCATTGCGCCGGCACATCGGCAACGCACGCATCACGGCGATCGAGCAACGAGGCTTCGATCGCGTCGCGGTCTTCACACTCGACCGAGGCGACACGTACCAGCTCATCCTCGAGATGTTTGGGAAGGGAAACATCGTCCTTGTTACGGGCGGGAATACCATCGCTGCCCTGCGCACGCAAGCGTTCAAGGCCCGCCAGATCAGGGCCGGGATCGTATACGACTTCCCACCTGCGGGGACGAACCCACTCGACCTCGACCGCCAGGGGTTCCACGCGGCCATCCGGGGTGCAAAAGGCCCCGTCGTGAAGGTCCTCGCCTCCGTCCTCAATTTCGGCGGTCAATACGCCGAGGAGTTGTGCCTCCGCGCGGGCACGAAGAAGGAGACCGTTGTCAAGGAACTCCGGAATGATGACCTCGACGCACTCTTCACGGCCGTGAACAACATCGCCGTCGCGGTCGAGCAGGAACGGCGGCCCGCCCTCATCCTCCAGGGCGTCCAGCCCGTCGACGTCGCTCCGATCGACCTCGCCATCCACGCGGGCCTGGAACGTCGCGAATTCCCAACGCTCAATGAAGCCCTTCACGCGTACCTCTCTGCCATCGCCGCCGCGGTTCCGGAGGAGAAGGACGCGATGGCCTCCATTCGCCATCGCATCGGGCAGCTCGAGGCATCCCTCGAGAGCCTCCGCCGCGAGAAGGAGCAGGCGATCACGGCCCAGCAGTACGAATACGCGGCCGAGCTGCGCGACCGGGAGATCAAGCTCCAGGAGAAGATCAACGAGATGGGCGACTGGGAGGAAGGCGAAGAAGGCATCGCCACCCCGGTGGTCACCGGCGAGGACATCGCCGAGGTTGTCTCGATGTGGACGGGCATCCCGGTGGCGCGCATCGCCAG
>Ga0209640_10006177_pt1 | contig 10481 bp, 14 predicted proteins | sample RifCSP10_1_FD_184018 | JGI IMG/M metagenome (GOLD analysis project Ga0209640, IMG submission 184018) | Soil microbial communities from Rifle, Colorado - Rifle CSP2_sed 10_1 (SPAdes) (version 2) | ecosystem: Environmental > Terrestrial > Deep subsurface > Rock core/Sediment | place: Rifle...
TGGACGAGACACGCAGCTGCTCGACATCATCTTGGTCCCCTGCGAAAGTCATCAACCTTTGCTGCATCAACGCGAAAACCATGTAATTGATCCCGGATACTACTGGGCTCCGCAGGGAACACTGGCATGGAAAGACATTTCTGGATGGCTCGACCACCCGGATACGCTTTGGGGAACCGGCGAAAGCAGCTACGCTGGCCTCAACAACCGTGTGGCCATTGGGCGCGAAGACGGCTCATCACTTTACCTTATCTCGGTCGAGTGTCTTCGGCTACTAGTCGGGCGTAAAGCTTCGGAGTATCCTGATTCCAAGCGGGCTGTGAGGGGCGAGTTCAGCTACCAAGGCTCCACGTATCGCATGGATGTAACCGATCCGACAACAGAGCGAAAATATCTCGGACAGGCTGATGGTCAATATGACATCGCCAACCCTGTACTGTGCATCAGCCTTGGGGACTCGTATCAAGGCTACTTTTACAAGCTTGTCGCGGGAATCTTGCACGCAGAACGGTATCAGTGAATCAGATGATTTTTACTATCGGCCATTCAAATCACCCAATAGAAGCCTTCATCGCGCTTCTTCATCGACATGGCATCACTGCCGTTGGCGACGTTCGATCGCATCCTTACAGCCGCTATGTCCCGCAATATTCTCGCGAACCGCTAAGAACTGCTTTGACACGGGCGGGTATTGAGTACGTTTTTCTCGGTAAAGAGCTAGGCGCCAGGAGTGAAAACCCGGCATGTTACAAACAAGGCAAAGTTCAATACGACTGCTTGGCTAGACAGCCCCAATTCGCTGAAGGGGTAAGGCGTGTCATTGAGGGAATGCAGCAATATTGCATCGCTCTAGTGTGCGCGGAAAAAGACCCGCTGGAATGCCATAGAACCTTGCTAGTCGCACGCAAACTTCATGAGGCAGGTCTTGAAATAACCCATATCCATGCTGATGGCTCACTTGAAGATCACCGAATGCTGGAGTCTCGTCTTCTCGGCGTGTGCAAGCTGCCGGAAGGAGACATGTTTAAACAGCGAGACGAATTCGTTTCGGAAGCGTATGCGATCCAAGGTGAGCGCGTCGCGTATCAGGACGAAAACATGAAGCAGCTTGAAAGAGCTTCCGCTTCATGAAAGTTTTTACCATTGGTTTCACAAAGAAAAATGCGGAGCAGTTCTTTGCCCGCCTAAAACAGCCAGGCCTTCAGCGTGTGGTGGACACCAGACTAAACAATGTTTCCCAACTGGCAGGGTTCACGAAGAAGGATGACCTTAGGTTCTTCCTGCGCGAAGTTGGCCACATTGACTATGTCCATCTGCCAGCGTTAGCGCCGACTCAAGCAATGCTGGACGCATATAAGAAGAATGGTGGCGACTGGGAAACCTACGAGAAGCAGTTCTTGGCATTGATGGCGGAGCGTCGGATAGAAACATCCATCGATAAGGATCTCGTTGCCGGTGCGTGCTTACTTTGCAGCGAGGCGACCCCTCACCATTGTCACCGTCGGCTTGTTGCGGAGTATCTGCGTGGAAAATGGGGAGATGTCGATATTCAGCATCTTTGAGAGAAAGCCTAAAAGGGGTCAATGACCCCGTCTTCGCGTTTTGTAGTCGGCAGCACGGAGGTCGCCATGTCAACCAATGTCGCTGAGATTGAAGCCAAGATTCGATTGCTGAGTCTCGAAGATAAAACCGAATTAATTCGCTCCCTGATCGGAGAGCTCGATGGTCCGGCTGACGCCGATGTCGAATGCGCATGGTTAATTGAAGCGCAAAGACGCCATCGTGAGATCGCTGAAGGAAAGGTGAAGCCGGTACCCGCCCAACGTGTCTTTCAGAACCTTCGCGCCCGCCTCAAGAAATGAGATTGGAGTTGCACCTGGAAGCTGTAAATGGTCATTGCTTGATTCACACTGCGGTAGGGCCTGTCGCTACACAGAGGTGGGATGGGTGGCCAGGAGGTTAAGTGCAAAGTCAAACAAGAACCTCGTCTTCGCTCCGCCCTCCCATCGGAGTGCGTAGCTTATCCGCGTGATGCCGCAAGGATAGCGCCGCAGTAGACCTAGTTAGAGCGCGCAAAGACCGATGCCCCGACACCCCGAGAAACTCGTCACAGTTCTAGGGTCTGCGTACTTTCAGCCTATTACCGACCTAGTTGAGCGTCTCATTCAGATGAAGCGAGCCAGACCCACGCGCGTCCAGTCAGCGTATAACGAAAGCGGGTATGCGGCTGCGGGCGTACTGCTCTTGGTCGCCATGTTCGAGTCGTATGTCTCTCGCGTGCGTTTCGCGCAACCGAAGCTGGTGGCAGACGCCACGCGAATCGCCCCCGATGTAGTGCTCTCTGTCTTCCCGAAGCTTCGCCACAGGAAGGCGCTAGAAGATGTCTACGTACTAAGAGACCTACTGATGCACGGTCATCTTTGGGAAATCGAATACGAATGGGGTGGTCCTGTGCCAATGGTCCTCAAGAGTGCAACGCTCCATCACGCATACGGAGACAAGAAGTTCCGGAGGCGCGTGAATTCCACTACACATCGAACAAAGGCTCTCAGCCTTTCCGCCTTCCCCTCTCGGGTCGATCGACGTGATCTACTGAAGGTCTTTGAGACGCTCTGGAAGACACTACTCCGCTTCGAGGCTCAGGATAGGTTTCAATGTTACGTTTCTCACTTGCACGTCCGATTCAAAGGGAAGCCCGTGCTCTTTGCCGACCTCCAAGGTAAGATCAAGAGCGCGCTCTAATCCTTCCATCGAGGCGATTACTCACGGGCGCAGCCCGTGGGCAATCGTCTCATGTCAAACGTTAGGAATCACCACGATTTGCGTGCTGATCTCGTTATCTCTTGAAAGGAACAGAAAAGTGAATTCGAAGCCCAAGCACGCGATGCAAACTGGGGGAATGTGCCATCTTTGGCGAAGCCCCGATGGCAACTTCAAGCATTCATTCCTTAAGCTTGATTTCGAGTGCGAGCCCGACAAGTACCCGGGCATTGTTATCGTAGCGGACGAACATTATCAGCATGCTTTCTCGGCCGCAGTTAAAGATCTGCAGAGAGAGTTGCCGGCGCTGTTACTGCAGGTTCAGGGAAAGCCAGTTGCCTACTGGTGGCTAGAGAAAGATCAGAACGAGCTCAAGAGGATTCTATCTGGCATCACTGAGCATCCCGTGTTCGCCGACACAAGATGAAAAAAATCTCTGTCGCCTTAATGCCGAATACGCCTAACCTGTCCGTCAACGGACCGCGCAAAAGCGACGCTTTTGGCAGGAATACGGTGGCAGGAACCGTATTCTTATCGATGGCCTGGGTTATGGGATTTTCGTTTATTGGCCGCTGACTTCGCTCAAATCGGTTAATTCTGAGGGGGCGTCTCAAGTGGGAGGCATCGCACAATTAAAGCTGTAACTTGGGGTACGTCACCCTGCTATAAACGCCGCTTCGCCAGTCGGCGGGCGCTGTGAACTTGAACGAGGTCTAAGATGCCAACGGGAAATATCCGCATGCACTATGTAAAGCTGATTTTTACATTGATGCTTGCCGCCGTGGTGAGCGCAGGTGGCGAGTCAACGTCAGCGTCATCATCGAAACAGGAAGCTGCATCGAGCACTGAAAAGAGCTTCGTAGAATTGAAAAAGCGGGCAGATTCAGGCGATGCTGACGCAAAGGAAACCCTTGGTCGGCTGTATTTCTTCGGGCTGGGTGTGCCACAGGATTACGCCCAGGCGCGGCAGTGGTGGGAGAAAGCCGCCGCCCAGGGCAACGCGATGGCGCAGTTCAACCTCGGGTTACTGTATTACAACGCACGGGGTGTGACGAAGGACGTCGCCAAGGCTATGGAGTGGTGGCAAAAGGCGGCAGTTCAGGGACTCGCAGCGGCGCAGAACAACCTCGGTGTTCTGTATCGCGACGGAGAGGGTGTGCTGCGGGATTACGCGCTGGCGCGGCAGTTGTTTGAGAAAGCAGCGGCACAGGGGGAGGCAGCAGCGCAGTACAACCTCGGTTGGCTGTACAGCAACGGACATGGCGTGCCAAAAGATTACGCGCAAGTGCGACAGTGGTACGAGAAAGCAGCAACCCAGGGGTATGTGGAGGCGCAGTACTACCTGGGTGCGCTGTATTACTTCGGGCATGGCGTGCCGAAGAACGTCGCCAAAGCTATGGAGTGGTGGCAAAAGGCGGCAACCCAGGGGTATGCGGAGGCACAGTACAACCTCGGGTTGCTGTATGCCAATAGCGAAGGCGTGCCGGAAGATAGGGTACTGGCCTATGCATGGGCCAATCTGGCTGCCGCACAGGCAGATGAAAGTGCGAAAAAACTTCGTGACTTAATCACCTTGAGTTCAGCCCAACGCGCTGAGGCAGAACGCCTGTCCTCGAACTGGAAGCAGGGGCAGGTGTTGCGGCGCGAAAACGAATCGGAGTCGGCTGCTGGCAACACGGCACCATCAATCGGGGCGCTGACCAAGAAAGGCACCGGGACGGCATTCGTCGTCAGCCCGGAAGGCCACGCCATCACCAACCATCATGTGATTGCGAGTTGCAAGGAGGTTCGGGTGCAGGGGCGCAGCGACTTGGTGCAGGTGATCACGCGTGATGAGATTAGCGATCTTGCCTTGCTCAAAATGCCTGGCGAGACGCGTGCCTCGGCGGCACTGGCACCAGACCCAGCCAGTCTGCGACAGGGGGAGGACATCGTAGTGTTCGGCTTTCCGCTCGACAGTGTGCTGTCCTCGGGCGGCAATCTCACGCCGGGGGTTGTGAGCGCAATCACCGGTCTGGGCAACAACAGCAACCAGATTCAAATCACTGCGCCCATACAACCGGGCTCGAGCGGTAGCCCAGTCATGAACAAGAAGGGGCAGGTGGTGGGCATGGTCAGTATGAAGCTCTCGGACACGGCGATGGCGAAGTACACCGGGAACTTACCGCAGAATGTCAATTTTGCAATCAGTGGACAAACCTTGAAAGCGTTTCTCGATGCTCACAAGGTCCCCCACAAAACTGGCAGCTCATTCTTCGCGTGGGAGAAATCGCTCGCCGATCTCGGCGACGAGGCGCGAAGATGGACGACCGTTGTGGAGTGCTGGAAGTAGGACTACGGTGGATAGGAAACAGTGTCAAAAACAGTTTCGGTTCCCATAAGATGCTGCGATAAACTGTTGGACAGGTAGTAGGCAATTGAATGTAAAGGGGGCAAGAGACATTCGGCAAGAAATCCCAAGGCGTGATATACGGACAGAAAACCAGAACTCCGAATCTTATGCGAATCAGTCTAATTATTGTTAAGGCTATTTAAATGGATAGAACCCTTTGGACAAGAAGTATCAGTCAACATTATTGCCCTCCTTGGAAATGCCCAGTTTGCACGAAAGGCATGATCGCGCTGGTGCCGAAGTCTCTAGATTACGAAGAAACCGCTCAGTCTCGCCGAAGCCGCACACATCCTGATTTCGATCCAGAGTGGGTGACCTTTTCATTTATCACGTGGGGTAAGTGCTCTAATCATTCCTGCCACCAGAAGTTCGCAATTGCCGGAAAGGGCGGCGTGAGCCCTGAGTATACCTCAGAAGGTGGCGATTGGGATTATGTCGAATACTTCATGCCGAAGTACTGCCATCCAATGCCCAATATTATAGAGGTACCAAACAGTTGCTCCGACGAAGTAAAGCGCCTCTTGGCAGAATCTTTCTCACTTTTCTGGTCAAACCAATCAGCGTGCGCTGGAAGGATTCGAGTTTCTCTTGAGTGTCTTATGAACTATCTTGGCGTACCGAGGAAGCGAAAATCGAAGAATGGTAAATATTACGAGCTCACCCTTCATGCCCGCATCGATGCATACGCGCAAAAAGATCAAAAGATTGGCTCGCAGTTAATGGCTCTCAAGTGGCTTGGCAATACCGGGAGCCATGATGGCGAAGTAAGCAGAACTGACATTCTCGACGCATTTGAAATCTTAGAACACACCCTTGAGGAATTAATCAACAAACGTTCCGCAAGAGTTTCCGTATTAGCTAAGAAACTGGCAAGGAAGCATGGGAAGAAATAGCCCTAACCATGCCATCAACGCGGACAGTGAAAAGCGGCGCTCCTTGGTCGCACTGCGTTTCACTGCCGGTTATGATGAACGTAGAGCGTGGAATCCATGGCAGGAACAAAGTGACGGGAACCGTTTCCTTGTGTGATGGCGTGGAAGGTTAGGATTTTGATGCTGAGGCGGTTGGGGCTTCTTCGACGCGGATGGTGTTGGCCCACTCGGCGACGAGGGGGTCTCGTTCTTCCATCTTAATCCCGGCATACTTCATAAACATCTGAGGGCCTTTGCGGCGGCGCCAGGTGCGATAGCTCAAGAGATGTGCTCGACAGACGCTGTGAGTGCCGGCTGGAGCATAGACTTTGGCTTGGCAGCCTTGGATTGAACGAGTGTTGTCTATTCAAGCAGACCTGCCTTCTACCAGCCTAGGCCGGTGATGACATTAGGCACACGTTCGGCTAGACTGGTTGCATGAAGCCGTTTCGTTGGAGCCACGAAAAGAATGTACAGCTGAAAGCTGAGCGGTATGTGTCATTCGAGGAGATCGTGCTCGCGATTGAAGCCGATAGATTGCTCGACATCGTCGCACATTCCAATCCAGGCAAATATCCGAATCAACGAATGTTTGTTGTCGCAGTCGAGCAATATGTCTACTTGGTTCCGTTTGTGGAAGAGGATGAGTACTACTTTCTTAAAACGGTTATCCCGAACAGGAAGGCCACGCGTGACTACCTGAAAGGCGGTGTTTAAATGAAGAAGCGTAGACAATCGTATGAAGAACGAATTTCCGAAGACTATGAAAAAGGCCGCTTTCAGTCTGTCAGCCCATCAAAAGCTGAGCTGAAAAGCTTCAGAGAAGCGGCACGGGCTACGTTCATCAAGGACCGGAGGGTCAATGTTCGATTGTCCTCACCTGACCTGATGGATATTCAAACCCGTGCGGCCGAAGAAGGCGTGCCGTATCAAACGCTCATTGCCAGCGTGCTGCATAAGTTCGTGACGGGTCGATTCACGGAGAAATCATCACATCTAGCCACACGTTCAAGAGGACGCTCCAAACGACGGCACGCCGCTTAGTTCTACGTTGAGCCCAGATAGTTCTCCTGCGAGTACCGAAACCTCTTGCCGGATCGAGCTACTCGTTTAAGTGCCGGCTCGCCTACATTGTAGATGGCGAGTGCGTTCTGAGGTTCGACAACGAGGCAGGCAAAGGCGATTATCGGCACTTCGGCGGCAAGGAAGGCCACTACGCCTTCCCCACGCCGGAGAAGCTGATCGCCGATTTTCAACGCGACATAGCGAGGTGGAACAATGAAAATGGTCACGCTTGAAGTACGCTCACCTGGGGAAGGGATGAAGGAGTTCGTACAAACCTGGAAGTCTGGGAAAGCCCAGCGGTCGGCGCGCATTGGTTTCGCGACGCCGGAACTCCTTTGGAAGGTCCTGTCGGCTAAACGATGGGAGTTGCTAAAGGTCCTTTGTGGTGCGGGGCCGGTCTCCATACGCGAAGCAGCACGTCGCGTTCAACGCGACGTGAAGGCCGTTCACAGCGACGTGACGGCTCTGTTGTCTGCGGGCCTGCTAAACCGTACTGAGACCGGCAACATTGAGTTCCCATACGAGGCCGTAAAAGTTGAATTCCTTCTCCATGCTGCGTAGCGAGGGATCCGGTGACGGAACCGTTTTCTTGTGTGATGGCGTGGAGCGTTAGGTTTTTGGTGCTGAGGCGGTGGGGGATTCTTCGACGCGGATGGTGTTGGCCCATTCGGCTACGAGGGGATCTCGTTCTTCCATTGTCATCCCGGCATATTTCATGAACATCTGCGGGCCTTTGCGGCGACGCCAGGTGAGATAGTTGAGGAAATGCTCCCTGCAGATGCTGTGCGTGCCGGCTGGGGCATAGACTTTGGCTTGGCAGCCTTTGATGAGGCAGGTCAGATCGTGCATTTCATCCCCCGGTTCAGAGACCATAGTATGCAAGACGGATGGGCTGATTATCAATCAACCTGACCTTGACGCGTGACTCCCGTTCCGGTAAGTCCATTGCCATGATGGGTTCGCGTTCTATTCTCCTCCTCCTCCTCCTCTTGGCCTCGCTAGCTTCCCTGTCGAGCTGTACGGCAGCATCACGAGAGGGGCTTCCCCCTGGGAGTCCCTTTGCCGAGACGGCTGCCGCTTCGATAAATCTGCTGCCTCAGGGGATTGCGGTGGGGGATGTCACGAGCCGGTCGGCTCTGCTCTGGTTGCGGACCGATGGCCCGATGATGGTTCAATTCGAGTGGGCGCCGGTGGCAGCCTGGGACATCGTTTCGAAGCTGGGGACAGTTGTCGCTCCCGTGGCACGAACGCCGCTGTTCACGACCGGTCAGGAAACGGATTTTACCCTGACGATTCCTCTTGAGGGGCTCACACCAGCTACACGATACAGGTACTACGTTGTTGTCGGCACGAAGGGTCGTGAAGGAACACCGACTGAAGCACGAGTGGCGACACGAGGGGAATTTACGACTCTTTCCGATGCGGTGAGTTCGGTGCCGGTGACCTTTGCCTGGAGCGGCGATCTGGGCGGCCAGGGGCGCTGCAGGCGTGGCGCTGCCGGCTACCCGATCTTCGATGTGATGCGCGCTCAGCAGCTCGATTTTTTCCTGTTTCTCGGCGATACGATGTACGGCGACAACCTGTGCCCGTCGCCTCCGAACGAACCGGGCGCTGATTTTCGGGCGACGACCCTGGCCGAGTACCGTGCCCGTCATCGCGACCAGCGGGGTGCGGAGGCACTGCGGCGGTTTCTCGAAAGCGTTCCGGTCTATGTCATCTGGGATGACCATGAAGTGCGGAATAACTTTGCAGGGCCCTTTGACAGCCAGATGCCGGTCGGGCGTCAAGCCTTGCGCGAGTATTGGCCGATCCGCGTGGCGCCTGACGATCCCCACCGGCTCTTCCGAACGGTGCGTGCCGGGGCGGATCTTGAGCTGTTCATTCTCGATACGCGGCAGTATCGAAGCCGCAATGCCGATCAGGACGGCCCGGCGAAGACAATGTTGGGAGAGCGGCAGCTTCAGTGGTTGCTGAACGGGCTCACCGAGTCAACCGCGACGTGGAAAGTGATTGTAACCACAGTGCCTCTCTCCATTCCGAAAGGCGGGGGCGCTGGTGCCCCGGGGAACGATGGCTGGGCCGGAGGGCCTGGCAGTCCAGGGTTTGAACGGGAGCGGCAGGTGCTTGTTGATACCATTCTCGGCCGGAAGGTGAAGAACGTGGTGTTCCTGGCCGGCGATGTCCACTATGTGCAAGCGAATGTGTACGATCCGAACGGTGACGGGACTCCTGACTTCCAAGAGTTTATGGCTGGTCCGTTGTCTGCCGCGCCTGGTCCACTGACACCGCCCAGTGCGGGATTACGCCCGACCACTCTGATTAATGAAGGCGGGTACTTCAATTTTGGTCTCATTCGAGTCACTAAGTCCTCTTTCGACGTCACAGTCCTCGACGAGGCCGGCGTCACGCGGTTCTCCCAGCATCTCCCCGCCCAGTAACCACGGGTTTCTGCGAAAATCCTCTTGAAGTCTGGATGGGTGGCCAGTTACGGTATGTATTCGTTGCGCGAGTGTTTGAGGCCTAGCAGGATGCTGAAACAGTCCACCAGCCTGTCTTGTTCATTTGGTTTGTACGGTCTATCTGGTCTCTCAGGTTCATCTGGTTGCTCTGGTCTACCTGGTTAGTCTGGTTTGACCAAATAGACGAGACAGACCGGGATTGTCCCAGACGTGCGAACCATCGAATTTCTGGCGTGCACACAGAGTTTTTCCGCAGTCTGCTAGACGGGGTGTGTGATGGTGTTGCAGGTGATTTCTGTGTTGGGCGCCCTGATGGTGCTGTCTGCCTATGGTCTGATTCAGGGAGGGGTTTGGAGTGAACTGAACGCGGGATACCTCGCGTTAAATATCGTCGGGTCGTTGCTGTTAGGGATCGTCGCGATTGAGGATCAGCGGGTCGGATTCATTTTCTTGGAGTTTGCGTGGGCCGGCCTTGGGTTGGTCGGCGTCGCCAGAGCCGTGAAGGCCCGGCGTACCGTGAGTTAACAGGGTTTGGATGAAAGGACTAAACATGACAGGGTTGATGTCGGCTGATGAGATTTTTGAACAGGCTCAAAATGCCGCTGCGGCGGCGACCGGGCTTGATGAAAAGGCCATGCAGATCGATTACCCGGCACTAAAAGAAAAGATCCGCGCAGCCTTAGGGGATCGTAAAGTTACGCTCTGCCACATCAACAAGTTTTTGCCGGAGGGCTACGAAGATCAGGGGCGCTTTAATCTAGTGCTCCTCACTGCCGGCAATGTGCTGTTCGACATGGTCATTGGCGATTCGTATTTTCGCTACGACGTGGTCTCGGTCGGTCAGCTGGACAAAGTTCAGGTGATCGATGCGATGTGGGAAAATAAAGAGAAGCG
>Ga0209640_10006178_pt1 | contig 10479 bp, 7 predicted proteins | sample RifCSP10_1_FD_184018 | JGI IMG/M metagenome (GOLD analysis project Ga0209640, IMG submission 184018) | Soil microbial communities from Rifle, Colorado - Rifle CSP2_sed 10_1 (SPAdes) (version 2) | ecosystem: Environmental > Terrestrial > Deep subsurface > Rock core/Sediment | place: Rifle...
TCAACCGAAGGTCGGTATGGAGGGATGTATGATTCGACATGGGATGAGGAGCACGTTCATGGTCGCGAGCTTGCTGGCGGTGGCTGCATGCTCGCCGACAATTTCAGGTCAGGTCAAGGACGATGCCAGTGTGACAGGGCAGACGCAGAAGCTGGAAGCGGCGGGGGCCAATTACCACGGCCCGGCGTACACGATCGCGATTCTTAAGTTCGCCAATAAAACCCCGTCGAAAGTGCTGGGGATCGGCGAAGCAGCGACGGACATCCTTCGGACGCAGTTGAAGTCCGCCGGCCTGGAGCCGATCGACATCAGTGAAGATGCCTTGCAGCAACAGGAGGAGTTGATCAAGCATCAGCAGACGGGCGCGGTCAAGAAGGGGAAAAAGGATGCCGCGGAAGGGTTCGAGTCCGTGGACTACCGCGTGCAGGGAGCCATCACGGCCTATTCAGAGGCTGAAGAGGGCAAGGATATGCTGATCACGCAGTCGAAGACACAAATTGCGCGGGTGACGGTTGACTATTCGCTGATCGACATTGCGACCGGCAAGAGCCTCCTGGCGGAATCCGGCGCGGGGGAGTACAAGAAGGAAACCGGAGGCTTGCTGGGTTTTGGATCGCGTTCCACGGCGGATGTCGGTTTGCGGGACGGTGCCCTGCGCGATGCCTTCTCGAAGGTGCTGGAGAAGATGATCACGAAACTCAGCAATCTTCCGTACCAGAGCAAAATCATGCTGATCGAGGGGCCGACGGTCATCATTCGTGCGGGTGAGAAGTCCAAGCTGACGGCGGGGACGAAGCTGGGCGTCTATCGCGCCGGGCAGGACCTGATCGATCCGGAAACCGGCCGGTCCATGGGCAAGCGGGAAAAGCTGATCGGCGAGATTACGCTGCTGAGCCACCAGAACGACCGGATTTCCGAGGCCAAGATCACATCCGGGACGGGATTCGTGGTCGGCGATATTGTCCGGGCCATGAAGTAGCTCACAGGATCAGATCCGAAAAGCAAAGGGGGTCGGCTCTGCGTGGAGCCGGCCCCCTTTGTCTATGTTCAGGCAGGATGCGCGAACTACTTCATGGCCACGGCCTTAACCTCTTTAAATGTCGTGAGGCCCTGGAGGGTCTTGTCGATTCCGTCCTGCACCAGCGTGGTCATTCCCTCCTCCATGGCGGCGCGGACCATTTCCTCGGTCTTAGCCTTGGTCTGAATGAGTTTCTTGAGATTGTCCGTTCCGATCATGAGCTCATGGATGCCGACCCGTCCTTTGAACCCGCCCCGGTTGCAGGTGTCGCAGCCCTTTGGCCGATGGAGCATGAACTTGTCGTCATAAGGGGGCAACTTGTTTTTCTCCCACCAGTCCTTGCTGTAAGCAGTGACCAGTTCGTCGTACTCTTCCTTGGAGGGGTGATACTTCTCCTTGCATTCCTTGCACAACCGCTTCGCTAAACGTTGAGCCAGCACGCCGAGCATCGCGTCGGCAAAGCTGAAAGGGTCGCATCCCATGTCCAGCAAGCGGGTGATGGTTTCGACCGCGCTGTTGGTGTGGAGCGTGCTGAGCACCAGGTGGCCGGTCAACGAGGCCTCGATGCCCGTCTCGGCCGTTTCCTTATCGCGCATCTCACCGACCATGATGACGTCGGGGTCGGCGCGGAGGAAGGCGCGCATGGCCATGGCGAAAGTAAAGCCGATTTTCGGCTGGACCTGCACCTGGCGCAGGCCGTACTGCGTAATTTCGACCGGGTCCTCGGCGGTCCAAATCTTCCATTCCGGCTCGTTGATGTTGCCCAGCACGGAGTGCAGCGTGGTGGTTTTGCCTGATCCGGTCGGTCCCACGCACAGGATGATGCCGTAGGGGACTTCGGAAATCCGCTTGAGCTCCCGCAGGTTGCGCTCCGAGAAGCCCATTTTGTCCAGCGGCACCGGTTCGCTGGCCGCCAGGATACGCATGACGACGTCTTCGTTGTAGCCGGCGGTCGGGATGGTGGCGACGCGCAGTTCGATTTCCTTGTCGGCCATTTTGAACTTGATCTTGCCGTCCTGCGGCTTCCGTCGCTCCGCAATGTCCAGGCTGGCCATGATCTTCAAGCGGGAGACGATCGCGCGCCGGAACGCCGGTGGAATTTTCATGTACTCCTGGCACGTGCCGTCCACGCGGAATCGGACGACCGTTTCCTTCTTCTCGCCGTAGGGCTCGACGTGAATATCGGACGCGTTCAGCTTGTATGCGTCGATGATGATTTTATTGGCCAGCTTGACGACCGTGCTGTCGTTCTCGTTCATCCCGGAGTCGGCGGAGGCGTCGGCCTGTGCCTCCTCGCTGGCCTCATCGATCATCATCGCCTGGAGTTCATCCAGGGAGCCGGGGTCTGTCGCTCCGCTAAAGGTGGCTACTGCTGGAGCCGCCGCGGCGCCGCCCGACCGTTTAATGAACTGAACAATGTCCCGACGCAGGCAGACGGAGAATTTGATGCTCTGACCGGGGAAACTGCGTTTGATGTCCTGGATCTTGTCCAGGTCGTTGGGGTCGTCGATGAGGACCTCGATGACGGTCTTGTCCCGGCGAAGGGGCATCCAGAAGTTTTTCTTCAGGAATTCGACGTTCAGCGGCTTGACCAGCTCCGGGTCGGGAACGATCTTCTCGTCATACTCGACATGGGGGCACTTGTAGAACTGGCTGAGGGATTTGACCAGTTCGGTCTTCGGGATCTTGTATTTATCCAGCAGGATGGACTCGAGATCCTGCGGCCCCTTGCGCGACTCGGCTATGGCATTGTCCAGTTCGGCCTGGGTGATGCGGTTCCCCGCGACCAGCGCCCCGAATTTTGTCGGGGCCTTCTTGGCCAGTTTCTGGAGGTTTTGAAAAGCAATGCCGAGTCCCTTGCTGAGTTCTGCAACGGCTTCCTCGTCCTTCTTCGTAAAGCGCGTGCCGGTCTTCTTGTTGATGATCTGAATGACGCCCATGAGGTATTTGTTTTCCGCCAGGATGGGATAGCTGAGCACCTGTTTGGTCTTGAATCCGCTCTTCTTGTCCCATGAGGAGTCATGCCCGAGCGCCGGGTGGATGTTGGCCAGTTCCGCCTTGTTGTAGGCGTCGGCGATATTGGCCGGGCGAAGGTACTTGGCGGTGAACCCCACGATGCTTTGTTCGTTGATCGGAACGCGGATTTCCTGGATCGTGTCGAGATGGGCGGCCCTGGAGAAAATCTCTTTCTTCTCGGTGTCGATCGCGTAGATCGTGACTTCCTCGGTGTCGAAAAGGCTCGTAAGGTCCTTGTGCAGGTCGAGGATGATCTGGTCCAGATCCTTCGCGGAATGGATGAGGTTCGTGATGCGCTTGACCTCTTCCGCGTAGGCGATCTTCTGCTGAAGCTCTTGAACGTTGTCGGGTGCGACCTTGATCTCAGGCACGCGTTCCTCCCGCTGTCCTATGTCTTAAGGAGTCAACACAGGATCCCAGCACATGTGTTGTTTAGACTAGGACGAAATACATTGAAACGCAAGAGAAAGTTGCCGAAAACTGCCGGCTCCGGTCATCGCAATCCAAGCAGCTCCCTGGCCTGGACCGGCACGTCGCCCGGGGCCAGTTTCTTCACGGCGCCCGTCCTCCGCTCTTTGAGCTCGACAGTGCCCTGGGCCAGGCCTTTCTCGCCGATGACCACTTGGCAGGGAGCCCCGATCAGATCGGCATCGTTGAACTTCACGCCGGCCCGTTCATCGCGGTCGTCCCACAGGACTTCGATTCCGGCCTGCGACAGCGTGTCGTACAGGGTTTGCGCCGTGGCAGAGACGGTGGCGGACTGGCTCAAGGGGAGCAGGTGGACGTGGAACGGGGCGATGGGGGCCGGCCACAGGATGCCTTTGGCGTCGTGGTGCTGCTCAATGGCGGCGGCGGCGACGCGGCTCACGCCGATCCCGTAGCAGCCCATGACGGCCAGGCATTCCTTGCCGTCGGGGTCCAGGAATGCGGCGTTCATCGCCTTGCTGTACTTTGTTCCCAGCATGAAGACATGGCCGACCTCGATCCCGCGGGCGATGCGCAGGACTCCGTCGCCTTGCGGAGACGGATCGCCGGCCCGGGCGTTGCGCAGGTCGGCGAATTGCGCGATCTGAAAGTCCCGGTCCCAGTTGGCGTCGACGTAGTGGGCATCGGCTTCATTGGCTCCGACCACGACGTTTCGGAGCGCCTTGACGGCATGGTCCGCGATCACGCGCACTTTCAGACCGACCGGGCCCGCGAATCCAACCGGCGCGCCGGTGGCAGCCGCCACCTTCGCGGGATCGGCCAGTTCCAGCGCCGTCACGCCCAGCAGTTTTTTGACTTTGATCTCGTTCACCTCATGGTCGCCACGGACCAGCACGGCAACGAGGTCATCCGGGGTCTGGTACAGAAGGGTTTTGACGAGCTGTGCCGGCTGGATGTTGAGCAATGCCGTCACGTCCTCCACGCTCCGTGCGCCCGGGGTGGACACTTTCCGAAGGGGACGGGGCGCCTCCGGAGAGGCCTGCGCAGGCACGGCGACTTCGGCGCGTTCGACGTTGGCCGCGTAGGTTCCGCCATCCGCGTAGACGATCGTCTCCTCGCCGGTGTCCGCCAGCACCATGAATTCATGCGACGAGGTGCCGCCGATCAGGCCGGTATCCGCTTCGACAGCCCGGAAGGTCAGCCCGCAACGGGTAAAGATGCGGCTGTAGGCGTCGTACATCTTCTGATAGCTGATCCTGGCGCCGGCTTCGTCCCGGTCGAAGCTGTAGGCGTCCTTCATGATGAATTCGCGTCCGCGCATGAGACCGAAGCGCGGACGGATTTCGTCTCTGAATTTCGTCTGGATCTGGTAGCAGTTCAACGGGAGCTGGCGGTAGGACCGCACTTCGCGCCGGATCAGATCTGTGATGACTTCCTCGTGCGTCGGGCCCAGGCAGAAATCCCGTTCGTGACGGTCCTTGAACCTCACCAGTTCCTTGCCGTAGAAGTCCCAGCGGCCCGTCTCGCGCCAGAGCTCGGCCGGCGAGGCGATCGGCATCAGGACTTCCTGCGCGCCGGCGCGGTTCATTTCCTCGCGGACGATGGTTTCGATCTTGCGGAGGATGCGCAGCCCGAGCGGGAGATAGGTGTAGATGCCGGCGGCGACCTTGCGGATCATGCCGGCCCGCAGCATCAGGCGGTGGCTGACGGTTTCGGCTTCCCCTGGGTCTTCGCGAAGGGTCGGGATCAGCGACTGCGTCGTGCGCATGAGTGATCAGCGGGAGATGAGCCGCTCGATGTCGTTCCAGAAGGCGAAGACCATGATGCAGACGAGCAGCAGCAGGCCCGCCTGTTGGGCCAGCTCGCGCTGGCGGTCTCCGAGCGGCTTGCGAAGCACCGCTTCGATCGCAAAAAACAGCAGGTGGCCGCCGTCCAATATCGGAATCGGCAGCAGATTGAGCACGCCCAGGTTGATGCTCAGGATGGCGATCAGGAACACGACGCTCGACATGCCCTGCGCGCCGGCCTCGCCGGAGATGCTGGCGATCGTGAGCGGCCCGCCGATGTTTTTGCTGGAGATCTCTCCGGCGATCATCTTGTAAATGCCGACGACGGTGAGTTCGGTCCATCCCCAGGTGGCTTCCAGACCGTGCCAGACCGCCAGCAGGGGGCTGGAGGAGCGGATCAGCGACCGGCCGGGCCCGGATACGCCGATCTTCCCGATCTCGGAGGTCTTGCCGTTGACCGAAATCTTTTCAAGGGCCGGCGTGACGGTCAGCGTGACGGTCCGGCCGTCGCGGTTGACGTCGACCTTGAGCGGTCGGTTCGGGTTTTCTTTGACGAATCCCGTCATCTGGGACCAGGTGTGGATGCCTTGTCCATCGATGGCCACGATGCGGTCGCCTTCCTTGAAACCGGCCGCCATGGCAGGGGAGCCGTTCATGACGGCGGTGATGACCGGCGCCGTTTCCTCGATGCCGAGGGAGTACACCGTGACGTCCTTGCCGTCCTCGTGAACAGTCGTCGAGGCCGGCGTGACGACCAGCGTTTTGACCTGGGTTCCCCGGCGGACGTCGAAGGTCAGCGGCCTGCCGTTGCTCTTGGCGACGGCATCGTACAGTTCCGTCCGGGTGGAGATGTCCTTCTCGTTGATCCGCAGCACCCGGTCTCCGACCTGCATGCCGGCGGAGGCGGCCGGCGAACCGGGTTTCATGGCTTCGATGTCCGGCGTGAGGTCCTTGAAGCTGGGAACGAACAGCGGGGCGCCGGTGGCGAGCCAGCCGGCGAAAATCAGATAGGCCAGCAGGAAGTTGAATCCCGGCCCTCCGGCCACGATGAGCACCTTGCTCCACAGGCTCTGATGCGAAAACGACCGGCGCTGCTCCTCGGGAGAAATCGCGTCGCTCTCGTCTTCGCCGAACAGTTTGACGTAACCGCCCAGCGGAACAGCCGACACCAGGTACTCGGTCTCGCCGACCTGCCGGCCGGCCAGCTTGGGGCCGAACCCCAGCGAAAACTTGAGTACGCGCACGCCGACCCATCGGGCCATGAGGAAATGCCCGAACTCGTGGAACGCCACCAGCACGCCAAGGACAATGACGAACCAGAACGTCTTTTGCGCGATGATCAGGAGCATGTCGGGGGACCAGGCGAATGTAGCGAGCACGTTTAAACTCCTTGTTGCACGGTCAGAAAGTCCGAAAGTCTATCCAGGTTCATGTCTATCAAGTCGGAAAGTCAGTCAAGTCATAAAGTCCAAACGACCTGAAGACTTTACGACTTTAAAGACTTGATGACCGCAAAGAAGACTTGATGACTTGAGGACAATCATTTTCATTAGTGCGCGAGCGCGTGCACGTGGGCGCCGGCTTTTTCGCGGGCCCAGCGGTCGGCTTCCAGCGCGTCGTCGAGGGTGCGCACCTGCCGGAGCGTATGCGCATCCATCGTGCTGCGGATGACGTCGGCGATGTCCAGAAATCCGATGCCTTCCTGGAGATACGCCGCCACGGCGATTTCGTTGGCGGCATTCAAGACGGCCGGCATCGTGCCGCCGATCTTGAGGGCGTCATAGCCGAGCTGCAGGCACGGGAACCGGTCGTGATCGGGCGGGAAGAACGTCAGTTTCCCGATGCCGGCCAGATCCAGCGGGGGCAGTTCCAGCGGCACGCGCGCCGGATATTTCATCGCGTACGAAATAGGCGTGCGCATATCGGGCAGCCCCAACTGGGCGATCACGGATCCGTCACGATATTCTACCATCGAATGGATGACGCTTTCGCGGTGGATCAGCACTTCGATCTGGGAGGCCGGCATGTCGAACAGCCAGCGGGCCTCGACGACTTCCAGTCCCTTGTTCATCATGGTGGCGGAATCGATCGTGATCTTGGCGCCCATTTTCCAGTTGGGGTGCTGCAGGGCCTGCTCCGGTTTCACCTCACGCATCTGCTCGCGGGGCATGTTCCAGAGCGGACCGCCGGAAGCCGTCAGGATCAGCCGGCGGATGTCTTCCCGGCGATGGCCTTCCATGGATTGGAAAATAGCGCTGTGCTCGCTGTCGACCGGAAAGATTTTGACCCCGTGCTTATGCGCTTCCTCCTGCATCAATTCTCCGGCCATCACCATGGGTTCCTTGTTGGCGAGGGCCACGTGCTTGTTGGCGCGGATGGCGGTCAGCGTGGGGACCAGACCGGCACCGCCGACGATCGCTGAAATCACCAGGTCGCCTTCCGGCATCCGGGCCACGTCCGCCACGCCCTCCGGGCCTGAGAGAATTTCGACGGGGAGTCCGTTGCAGCGGCTCTTCAGTCGTGCGGCCGCAGCCTGATCGGCCAGGGCGACCTTTGCCGGCTTGAAGCGGCGGATTTGTTCCTCGAGCGGGACGTCTTTGGTGGCCGCAGTCAGACCGACGATCTGGAACTCGTTCGGGAACTTGGACACGATATCCAGCGTGCTGGTACCGATGGAGCCGGTGGAGCCGAGAATAACGATGCGTTTCATGCCTATGATCCTATCACGTTACTTCACAAACGATACAGAATAGAAAAATATGGCGGTGAACAACAGGCTGTCGAGCCGGTTGAACATGCTGCCTGAGTTGTTCACGTCTGTATCGCGTTTCATGGATGATTCGGTCACCTTACTTCGCGAGCGATACATACTAGAAAATGGGGCGGTGAACAACAGGCTGTCGAGCCGGTCCAGCATGCCACCGTCCCCGGTATCCGGCTGCCTGAATTGTTCACGCCTGCGCTTCGCTTCATGGCCGATCCGGCTACGTTACTTCGCAAGCGATACATACTGGAAAATTGAGCGGTGAACAACAGGCTGTGCCGCGCTTCATGGCCGATCCGGCTACGTTACTTCGCAAGCGATACATACTGGAAAATTGAGCGGTGAACAACAGGCTGTGTCGCGCTTCATGGATGATTCGGTCACGTTACTTTGCAAGCGATACATACTGGAAAATGAGGCGGTGAACAACAGGCTGTGTCGCGCTTCATGGATGATTCGGTCACGTTACTTTGCAAGCGATACATAATAGTAGAAAGCAGGGGCGGTGAACAACAGGCTGTCGAGCCGGTCCAGCATGCCGCCGTGCCCCGGGATCAGGCCCCCCGAATCCTTCACGCCGGCGCCGCGCTTCATGGCCGATTCGGCCAGATCGCCCAGCAATCCGGAGAACGTCAGCAGACTTGCGACGGCCACGCAGTCCGTCACCGTCAGGACGGGAAGAAACCAGGCCCGGGCAAGAAAGACGGCCAGCAGGGCCGCCATCAATCCGCCGGCCAGCCCTTCCACGGTTTTATTCGGGCTGATGACGGGCGCGAGTTTATGGCGGCCAAAACTCGTGCCGGCGTAATACGCGCCGGTGTCGGCGGCCCAGGTGATCAGGAACAGGCCGAAGATGAGAAATTCGCCGTCGGGCAGGGCGCGGGTCAGCAGCAGATGTCCGAGGCAGAGGCCAATGTAGAGAGGGCCAAAGGCCACGACAGCCGGATCCATCAGGCCGTGCGTCACCGTGCGCCGCGCGCAGAGCCGGTGCAGCAGGGCGCCGATGACGATGGCCAGCACGATGGTTCGTTCGGAAATCCCGCCCGGCCACTGAAAGGAGGCCAGGATCAGCGCCGTGGCGCCGAATCCGAACGTCATGACTGCAGCCGGCAACCCCTCGTCACGGAAATATAGACGGTAAAACTCCTCCACGGAGAGCAGGGCGGCGACGGCGACCAGGGCAAAAAATGCAAGCGGCGGGGCATGGCGGACAAGCGCATAGAACAGGGGGATGAATACGAGGGCGGCGTAGACCCGCCGGCGGTCCCATCGTCGCGCTATCATCGGGGGTCCGAACGAAGGCCTGTCTTCTGCGGTGCAGTCAATGGCGCGGCGTTCACGTATGGCTCTGGGAGCGGGTGTCTGCAGTCCGGCCGCCGAAGCGCCGTTCGCGCTTTTGATATTCAAGGATCGCCAACAACGCGTCGCGCCGGCGGAAATCCGGCCAGAGGGTCGGAGTGAAGTACATCTCGGTATAGGCCAGTTGCCAGAGCAGAAAATTGCTGATGCGGGCTTCGCCGCTGGTTCTGATCAACAGATCGGGGTCCGGCAGGCCGTGAGTCGAAAGATACCCGGCCAGGAGCGACTCATCGATGGCGTCCGGCTGAACTTTGCCGTCCTTGCAGTCCTGCGCCAGTTGACGGACCGCCTCCACGATTTCCGAACGGCCTCCGTAGCTCAGCGCAACGGTCAGGTTCAGTTTGTCCAGATGCGCCGTGCTCCGCTCGACCTTCCGGACCCAGGTGTAGGCGGTGGACGGCATGCTGTCGATCTGCCCGATCGCGCGGAACCGCACGCCATGATCGATCAGCGCATCCATCTCGCGCTGCAGATACTGCTCGAGCAGCATCATGAGCGCATTGGTCTCGATGGCCGGCCGTTTCCAGTTTTCCTGTGAAAAGGCGTAGATCGTGAGGGCCTTGATGCCCAGGTCGCAGCACAGCGTGATCATCTCGCGGACCGATTTGACGCCCTCGGTATGACCGGCGATGCGCGGGAGGCCGCGGAGCTCGGCCCAGCGGCCGTTGCCGTCCATGATGATCGCAATGTGGCGGGGAAGCGTCGCGGGGTCCAGCAGTGCCAGCAGTTCGGATTCTGACAGGTGGTCGGTCTTCGCCGTCGCGTCCTTGTTCACTACCGCCGACCGTCCTTTCCGCTGAAAAAAGTTGTTTGGAAGACCTGCATGGAAGGTAGCCGTAGTCTAGTCGGCAGGGTGAAAAAAGTCAACGGTATTTGCCAGTAAAAGCAGAGGGTTCTGCGCGGTCTGGTGCGTTGCGCGGCTGAAAAGGAATCAGTTATACTCCCTCGCGCTGTGAAGTCTGAAGGAGCACGATGCCGGCCCAACCGAACACTGATTTGACCCAATTCGGCCTCACTGAACAGGAAGTCCAGCACACGCTGGGAGTCGTCAAGGTTCGGGACGTGGACTATGCCGATCTGTACTTCGAGTCCTGCCTGTCCGAATCCGT
>Ga0209640_10006179_pt1 | contig 10479 bp, 10 predicted proteins | sample RifCSP10_1_FD_184018 | JGI IMG/M metagenome (GOLD analysis project Ga0209640, IMG submission 184018) | Soil microbial communities from Rifle, Colorado - Rifle CSP2_sed 10_1 (SPAdes) (version 2) | ecosystem: Environmental > Terrestrial > Deep subsurface > Rock core/Sediment | place: Rifle...
GCAGGCCGATGTGCGGCACCGAGCGCCCATCCGGCGCCTCGAAGCTGCCGAACGCCAGCGGCTTGCCCGGCCGCATGCGCACCGTCCAGAAATCGACACGCCCCTCGCGCAGCAGCACGTCCTTGACCACGTCGTAGTCGCCACGCGAAACACCCGCCGTCGTGATCAGCAGGTCGGCGTCTCGCAGCGCCTCGTGGATCTTCGCCGTCAGCTCATCGACTGTGTCGCGCGAAATCCCCAGGCGCTTCGGTGTGCCGCCCGCTTCTTCGACCAGCGCCGCGATGCTGTAGCTGTTCGAGTCGTAGATCTTGCCCTCGGAGTGCGCCTGGCCCAGCTCGAGCAGCTCATCGCCGGTCGAAATGATCGCGACCAGCGGACGCCGGTACACGCGAACCGTCGCGCTGCCCAGCGACGCCAGCACGCCGACCTGCGCCGCCCCTAACTCGGTGCCGGCGCGCATAACCAGGCTGCCGCCCGCCACGTCTTCCCCCGCCCGGCGCACGTTGGCGCCCGGCTCCGCCGCCTTCAGCACGCCCACGCTGTCGCGCCCCTTTGCGAACGAGCCGAAGTTGCGCCCCGGCGGCTCGTCCGTCTCTTCGAACGGCACGATCGCGTCGGCGCCGCGCGGTATCGGCGCGCCGGTCATGATCCGCACCGCAGCTCCCGGCGTTACCTCGCCCTGGAAGATATAGCCAGCAGCCACCTCCCCGATCACCCGCAGCGTCACCGGCGACGCTTCCGCGGCGCCGCGCGTGTCCGCCGCGCGCACCGCGTATCCGTCCATGCTCGTGTTGTCCAGCGGCGGGATCGTGACCGGCGAGAACACGTCATGGGCCAGCACCTGGCCCAGCGCCTCGCTCAGCGCTCTCTCCTCAACCGGCAGGCGGCTGATAGCGCTCAGGATGCGCGACCGCGCCTCCTCAACGCTGATCATGGCTTCGAAGCTCATGCCTTGATTCTAGCGCCCGGAAACCACTGAGAAACCACTATCCCTCAACACGGCTGAATACGTAGCCGGGCTGAATACGTAGCCGGGGCTTTCCAGCCTCGGCGTCATCCGCCACGCAACGCCTCGTCGTCAATACTCGCGTCCTTCGACTCGGCTCAGGGCGAACGGCTCTAACGCTGCACCCGCCACATGGTAGGTGCGTGATTCATCGCGCCCAGGACGCCCCGGCCCCAGGCGACGCCCAATCCAAGTCCGCAACATCACGTCGTCCACAGCCCCTATCTGCGATGCGTAGAAGGGCGAAGCCTGTCCTAAGGCTCTCGAAGAGCGGCAGCCGGGGGTGAGGTGAGACGCTCCGAGCTCTGAACTCGTGCAGGGCCAGCCGTCGGAATACGTAGCCGAGGCTTTCCAGCCTCGGCGTCATCCGCACTCGACCGGCCGGATCGCGCGCGCCGATGCCCCGGGGTTCAGCCCGGGGTACTTCGCCTCTCGCCTCTTGCCTCTTGCTTCTGGCCTCTCGCCTCTTACCCCAGCTTCACTGCAAGGCACGTCGTCGTCCGCTGCACGCCCTGGATGCGCTGCAGGCCCTCCGTAATCGCGGAACCCAGCTTGTCCAGGTCGTCCGCCTCCATCTGCACGATCACGTCGTAAGGCCCGGTGACGGTGTCCACCGCCGTCACGCGCGCGTCCTTATGCTTCATCGCAAGGACCGCCTCGCCAACGCCCTTCGCGTGCCCGACCTCAGCTTCGATCAGTACGTATCCTCGAAAGGCCATGACGCCAGTCCTCCAGCGGGGGCATGGGCTGTCCCCCATCTTCAACATCGATCCTCAACGTGAAGGGATCATATCCCCGGCCTTAAAGGTGTCAACTTGCCGCGTCTGGACACCCCGAGGTGCAAGGCGTACGTTTGGAATGCGAGCCCGATCGCCGTGCGGAGGCGGAGGACACCTGGCGAGCCCCTCGATTCCGCACAGCAATCAGCCGAACATTCTCATAAAGGCGAGGCAACTCGGCGTCCCGCCGCCAGAAGAGGCTGCCCATCCTTTCAACAACCGCCGCTCCCGCGTACAACACCCGGCCGTCTGGACTCATTCCCAACCTGAGCCATGCTGCGTAAAAAACGCTTCTGGCTCGGCCTGGCGATCAGCGCCGTCTTCCTCGCCTTCTTCCTGGCGCGCACCGACTTCGCCGAGATCCGCGCAGCCTTCAGCGGCGCCAACTACCCCCTTGCGATTGCGTCCGTCCCCATATATTTCGCCGGTTACTGGCTGCGCGCGCTGCGCTGGCGCCTCCTCCTCCGCCCCGTGACCAGCGTCACTACGTCCCGCCTCTTCCCGGTCGTGATCATCGGGCTGATGGCCAACAACGTCGCGCCGATGCGGGTCGGCGAGCTCGTGCGCGCCTACCTGGTTGGTGAGCGCGAATCCATGAGCAAGTCGGCCGCCCTCGGCACCATCGCCGTCGACCGCGCCTTCGATGGGCTGGCGCTGGTCGCGATCCTCGGCGTCGTCACCACGCTCTCCCACACCGACGCCGGCCGTCAAAGCCTCGGCGTCGGAGCAGGGCTGCTCTTTCTCGCCGGCACCGCGGTGCTGGTTGGCCTGGCGTTCTCGCCGATGCGCGGGCGCCGGCTGCTGCTGCGCCTCGCGTCCCTGGGGCCACATTCACTCGCCTCGAAGGCAGAGGAGCTGCTCGATTCCTTTCTCTCCGGCCTCGCCGCCCTGCGCAGCCCCGGTGTGCTCTTGCTCGCCGCCGCCGTCTCCGTTGCGTCGTGGGTAGTCGAAGCCTCGATGTACTACGTCGTCGGCGAGGCCTTCCACCTCGACGTCGGCTTCGACGTCTACCTGATCATCGTCGCCGCCGCCAACCTGGCGCTCTCGATCTTCGCCTCGCCCGGCGGCGTTGGCCCCTTCGAGCTCGCCACGCGCGAGGTGCTGGTCCTCTACAACGTCTCCAGCGCCGCCGCATCCGCCTACGCCATCGCGCTGCACGCGCTGCTTCTGGCGCCCGTCATCGTCATCGGCTTCGCGCTACTCTGGTCGGCCCAAATGTCGCTCCGCGAAATCCTCGGCATCTCGCAGCAGCCGAAGCGCACCGACCACCTACCCGAAGCACCGGGGCTGCAATGAACACCATGCCGCTCTTAATGTTCCTTGTGTTCCCTCTGTTCCCTCTGTTCCCTCTGTTCCTGTGGGCGGGGGGCTGGGGGCCATGAGAGTCGCCATCGTAGGCGGTGGCGTCGCCGGCCTCTCTGCGGCCTACCGTCTGATCCAGGCCGGCCACGAGGTCGCCGTCTTCGAGGCCGGCCCTGAGCTCGGCGGCCTCGTCCGCACCTTCGACGCCGGCGGTGAGCCGCTCGAATGCTTCTACCACCACGTCTTCACCACGGACACGACGATCGTCGCCCTGATCAACGAGCTCGGCCTCGGCGACCGCATGGTCTGGCGCGACTCCAGGGTCGCCTTCTACCACGGCGGCAAGATCTGGCCCTTCGTCACGCCCTTGGACCTGCTGCGCTTCAAGCCCCTGCCCCTGATCGACCGCGTCCGCGTCGGCCTCACAGGCCTCTACCTGCGACGTCAGAAGAAGTGGCACCACTACGAGCAGGTTACGGCCTGGGAGTGGATCAGACGCTACGTCGGCAAACGCGGCCTCGATGTCATCTGGGGGCCCCTGCTGCGCGGCAAGTTCGCCGACCAGGCCGAAGAGGTCGCGATGGTCTGGCTCTGGAGCAAGATCCGCCTGCGCTTCTCATCTTGCAAGTCAGGCGCCAGCCAGCGAGAGCAGCTCGGCTACCTCATGGGCAGCTTCGGCGTCTACATCCGCGAGCTCGAACGCCGCATCCGCGCCGCCGCCCACGTCGAGACCTCGGCGCCGGTGCAGCAGATCACCGTCACGGACGGCCGCGCTGACGGCGTCGTCCTGCCCGACGGCCGCCGCTGGGACGCCGACGCCGTCATCGCCTGTGTGCCCTCGGAGCGCTTCCTGCCCATGGCCCCGCCCCTCGGCGCCGAATACGAACGCCGCGTCGCCGCCGCCCGCTGGCAGTGGGCCCTGTGCTACGTCGTCGCCCTCAAGCACTCCCTGACGCCGATGTACTGGCTCAACATCAGCGACCCCGGCACGCCCTTCATCGCCGTCATCGAGCACACCAACTTCATCGAGAAGGAGCGCTACGGCGGCCTCAACCTCGTGTATCTCTCGAACTACCTCAACCCCAACCATCCCTGGTTCTCGCTCTCGGACGAGGAGCTGGACGACCTCTACCTGCCCCACCTGACGAAGTTCAACCCGCAGTTCAACCGCGACTGGATCGTCGACCGCTGGGTGTTCAAGGGCCCCAACGCCCAGCCCGTCATCCGCCGCAACTACCGCGACGACCTCCCCGACCATCGCACGCCCGTCCCCGGCCTCTACCTCGCCAACATGCAGCAGATTTACCCGGAAGACCGCGGCCAGAACTACTCCATCCGCATGGGCGAACAAGTCGCAAAGCTGGCGATGGAAGACTTCTCGAGCCGGCCAACCTTGTAGAAAAACGTAGCCGAGGCTTTCCAGCCTCGGCGTCATCCGTCAACCACCGTCCATCGCGCGTACCGATGCCCCCGGTTTTAACCGGGGGTGCAGCACACGCCCCGTCCGCCACAAGCGCCCTGATGCCCCGGGGTTGAGCCCGGGGTACTGCCGCACCCTCCACTGACCTCTAACCTCTAGCCTCCAACCTCTTGCCTCTTGCCTCTTGCTCCCGCCTCCCGCGTCTGCAGCCGCGACAGGCAGGTCTAGCCGTCTAGCAGCAGTCAGGCGGGCACAGCGGGCCGCAATCGCAGTCGCAGCACGACGCCTCCTCGGCGTCGATCACGACCAGCACGTCGCTCTCTTCGATGCTCTGCACTTCAATCACCTCCTTTCTCGTCCTGACCTATCAAGCCGCAGAAGGCGCAGCCGCTGGCCATCTCGGCCGGCGAGCAGCCCTCGCAGCAGTGGTTGACGTGCGCCTCCAGCGTCGACAGCTCATCGCGCAGCACCGTCAGCTCGGCCAGCCGCATCTCGACCTCCACCCGCTGGCGCGCGATCACGCTGCGCAGCTCGTCGCCAAACGTCGCGCAGTCAGCCGATAACGCCTTGTTCACCAGGTTACGGATCGTCGGCAGGTCCAGCCCCAGCAGCTTGCCGCGACGGATCAGCCGCAGACGCAGCACGTCCGCCTCCGAGTACAACCGGTACCCAGACTCGCTGCGCCGCGGCCGCGGCACCAGCCCCTCGTCCTCGTAGAAACGGATCGTCTTGGTGGGCAGCCCCGTCTGTTTAGAGACGTTGCCGATAGTCAGTGCTCTGCTCATGCAAGCAGCGTAAAGCTTCCGGCTACTGGAAGGTCAATAGAGAATTTTGTCATTCTGAGCGAAGCGAAGAATCTCGACGCAGCCTGGACATCAGGCGTTTCGAGTTGCCCCGCCTCAACCGCTGTCGTCCCGCGAACTCCGTATCCAGTTCCTGCCACCAGCTCGAGGCGGGCACCATCGCCGTGCTCACAAGACTCTATGATGCGCGCTATGAGCAACTACCTTGAGCGCAACCGCAGCGAGTGGAATCGCTGGTCCCCCGACTGGGTGGAACCCGGCCGCCGCGACTGGGCTAAACCTGAGATCACCTGGGGCGGCCTCGAAATCCCGGAGGCAGAGATTGACGTTCTCCCAACCGTAGACGGTAAAGACGTGCTCGAACTCGGCTGCGGCACTGCCTACTTCTCGTCCTGGCTGGCACGTCGCGGCGCCCGCGTCGTCGGCCTCGACATCTCCGAACGTCAGCTATCGACCGCTCAACTCCTGCAGGCCGAGTTCCGGCTCGCCTTCCCGCTGCTCCAGGCGAACGGCGAGCAGGCCCCTCTGCGCGACGCAAGCTTCGACCTCGTAATCTCGGAGTACGGCGCCAGCATCTGGGCAGACCCCTACCTCTGGGTCCCCGAAGCAGCGAGGCTCTTGCGCCCCGGCGGCGAGCTCGTCTTCCTGGTCAACGGCGTCATCTTGATGCTCTGCGAGCGCGATGAGGACCAGATTATGCCCGCGACAGACCGTATGCTGCGTTCCTACTTCGACCTGGGCCGTATGGAGTGGAAGAGCGACGCATCGGTCACCTTTTGTCTAGGCCACGGAAGCTGGATCCGGCTGCTGCGCGACAATGGCTTCGAGATCGAAGGTCTCGTGGAACTCCAGGCCCGCCCCGACATGGCGCCGACTCGCTTCAACTCCTACACGCCTGAATGGGCGCGCAAGTGGCCGATTGAAGAGATCTGGAAGGCCCGCAAGCTCTGACCTGCCAAGCGTATGGTTAGCATGCGCACGTAGCCGAGGCTTTCCAGCCTCGGCGTCATCGGTCAACCCGCCGCTCGGCCGAGCACACCGATGCCCCGGGGTTCAGCCCGGGGTACTGTTCACCTCTTGCCTCTTGCCTCTTGCCTCTTGCCTCTTGCCTCTTGCCTCTTGCCTCTACAGCGGCTGCCTTCCCGCGAACCCCGTATCCAGCTCATGCCACCAGCCGATCGTCTCCTCGCCCAGCCGCCAGCACAGGTTCACCACGCGCCCCTCACGCTCGCTAGCGAAGTCGATCAGCCCCTCGTCGATGCCCTTCAGCTGCACCCCGATCGAGTCCAGCTCCGACATCAGTCCCTCGAGCTTCGAAGCCGCGCCTTGCACCGCGCCGCGCGCGCCCTCCACGTCCGCCGCCAGGTGCCCGTTGCCGCCGCTCAGCCCCAGCAATCGGTCCACCTCGGCCGTCAGCCGCTCCATCTCACGCTTCGCAGCCTGAATCTCGCTGACCAGCTGGCGCACCGTAGGCAGCAGCGTCAGCGCCTCCTCCAGCGTAAACAGCCGCTCAGCCATCGAACGCATCGTCCGTCACAAGGGACGCAAACACCGTGAAAGCGAAATCCGTGCTAATCCCGCCAATCTGTGGCTAAAATTCCCGGCGCCCGCGTTCTTGTTCCCTGTTCCTTGTTCCTAGGACTGCGTAGCCCCCGTGAAGTTCCAACCCCGCACCTTCAACGCCAGCACCCGGCAGCAGCCCCCGAACGACGGCATCAGCATCGACGTCCTGCCTTCCTCCTCGACTGCTCCGAGGCCACGCTCACTCCCGCTAGCGCAGGTCGGCCGTGTCCGGAATGAACGTACCGAGCTGCCTCTGGAGCTCCTCGCCGAAGAAGCAGTTGACGACGCCGAAGTGCTCGACGATCGTCTGCGCGCGCGTCGTCAGCCGCTGGAACTCCTGCGACGCTACGATTGCGTCCAGCTTGCTCCGATCGCCGCGCACCAGCACTAAGCCGCCGAGCTCGCCGCCGTGCGGTTGGAGAAACGCCGGCTCGAAGCTCTCGACGTTGCCCTGCTGCACGTGCCCGCCGAGCATCCCCAGCACTTCCCCGAAGACCTTCGTCGCAGCCTCTTCCCGTCCCCTCACCGGAAACCCGAACCCGATGAACAAACCATGGTCCGCCATATCATCCCTCCTTGCATTGATTCGACATTTCCCATATCAAATGCCTTGGCGCCAAAAGCGCCTCCAGTACGCGCCTGCAAACTATGGCCGCTCTGCCCAGGATGTCAATCGGATCTGATATGGGTAATGCGGGTTTAGCCCGTGAAGTTCCAGCCCCGCACCTTCAGCGCCGGTACCCGGCAGCAGCCTCCAAACGACGGCATCAGCATCGACGTCTTGCCGATCGCCTCCACCTGGTTCATCGCCTCCAGGTAGCTCTGCGTGAAGCGCAGGTTGTTCACCGGCGCCACGATCTTGCCGTCCTCGATCAGGAACGTCCCGTCGCGCGTCATGCCGGTCAGCACCACGGTCAGCGGATGCACCGGGCGCGTGTACCAGAAGCGGCTCACCCAGATGCCACGCTTCGTCGAGGCCAGCATCTCTTGCTTCGTCGCGTCGCCCGTGGCCATGAACATGTTGCCGGGGATCGCGCCGAACGTCTCGCCCGCCGGCAGCGCATGCCCCGTCGACTCCTGGCCCGCCATCGCGCCGTGGTAGCTGTCCCACACGACGCCCTTCGCCACGCCCTTTTCGATGAAGTCGACCCGCCGTCGCGCCACGCCCTCAGCGTCGAACGGCGATGGCAGGCCCTCCGGCGACAGCCCGTCATCCCACAGCGACACGTTTTCACCCATCACGCGCTCGCCGATGCGCCCCGACATGAAGCTGCGCTTCTCCATGAACGCCTGCACCCCGAACGACAGGTAGGCGAAGTAGTCCATCAGGTCCGCGACCGCGTACTCCTCCAGGATCACGTCGTACTCGCCCGGCTCCAGCGCGTGCGGGTTCGCCCCCCGCTGCGCCTTGTCGATCGCCTCCGCCGCGATCGCCGCCCCCTTGATTTCGCCAACGTCCCGCGTCCAGCGCTCGGCATAGCCGCTCGATGTCTCGCCCATCACCACCGTGTTGATATCTGCCGTTGCGTCGCAGTGGTACGCCCAGACGCCCATCGAGTTCATCACGGCAACCTCGGACTCGCCCGTCCGAAACGCGCCGGCTGCAACCAGCCCCGCCTTCGACGCCGTCCCGGTGATCTCGCTGACCACGCCTGCCCGCTGCCCCGCCGAGCACTCCGCCGTCGCCGCCAGCCGCGCCTCGACCTTGGCAATCGGCGTCGGGCCGGGCAGGGAGACGAAGTCGAGATTTTCCTGCTGCAGCCGCGCCAGCGAGACGGCGCGCTCCGCCACCTCCTGCAGGCCCTCCTGCGTGATCGCGTCCGTGCTCGCCACGCCGATCTTCTTGCCCAACACGGCGCGCACCCGCACGCTGACGTCCGATTCCTGCACGTTCTGGTGGATGTAGTTGTTCGCGAACCGCGTCAGCGCCGACGTGCCGCCATAGATCAGCACCTCGGCCTGGTCCGCCTCCACCGAAGCCAGGATCCCGCGCGCCAGGCGCTGCAGCTCTCGTTCGCCCTGTAAAGACATCGACCGCAACCTACGCCCGCAGCCCCAGAGGGTCAAGCAGCATGCGAACCGCACCCGTCTGCGCTTTGCGCTCTGCACTCTGTACTGGGGAGGGGAGCGGTGAGGGGTCCGCCCGATTGCCCGATTGCCCGATTGCCCGATTGCCCGATTGCCCGATTGCCTGATTGCCCGATTGCCTGATTGCCTGATTGCCCACGCCCTGTGGGTTCTCACGCCTCGCCACACTAGAATCATCCGGGATGCCAGGACACTTGTGACCGCCGTCGCCGTCAAACCGCGGTTCTTCCTCGGCTGGACGGTCGTCGCCGTCGCCCTGCTTGCCTCTTTCACCGAGGTCGCCTTCTTCAACCCCGTCCTCGGCGTCTTCATCCCCGAGTTCGAGCGCGAGTTCGGCTGGAGCCGCACCGAGATCTCGCTCGGAGTCACGCTCGGCTCCTTCGTAGGCGCCGGCTGCGCTCCCTTCTTCGGACCCTTGATCGACCGCTACGGTGGCCGCCGATTCGTCGTCGCCGGCGCCTCGCTGATGAGCGTCGCCCTCGTCCTGCTCTCGCTCATGCAGACCGAGTGGCAGTTCTTCGTCATCTACGCCGTCGGCCGCGGCACCGCCTCCGGCCTCATGGGCCTCGCTGCCGGCGTCACGGTGAGCAAGTGGTTCATCCGCCGGCGTGGCTTCGCCATCGGCGTAATGTCGCTGGGCACGCGCCTCGGCTTCGCCATCATGCCGATCAGCGTGCAACTCGTGATCCAGTCCTCCGGCTGGCGCTCCGCCGCCCTGGCCCTGGCCGCGACCGTCGCGATCTTCGGCATCCTGCCGTCGCTGCGCTGGCTGCATCCCCGGCCCGAAGCCCTGGGCCTGTTGCCCGACGGCGAAGCCGAGCTGCCCACGACCGGCCCTACCACTCCTTACATCCCGCGCGAGTTCGACTGGACCCGCCAGGACGCCGTGCGCACCCGCGCATTCTGGCTGGTCACGCTCTCAGTCAGCCTCATGTCGCTGGCCGGAGGCGGCGTCAACCTGCACCAGATCCCGCACCTGGTCGACCGCGGCCTCTCCCCTGAGACGGCAGCACTTGTCATAACGTTGGTTGCCGTGTTCGGCGGCATCGGCGTCATCCTCGAAGGCGTCTTCGACGCCTACGTCGGCGCGCGCTGGACCCTGGTGGTTGGCCTGATCGGCTCCGCCGCCGGCCTGGCGATCCTGATCAACGTGCACAGCGTTGGCATGGCGCTCGCCTTCGCCGTCGTCAACGGCCTCTTCTTCGGCCTCCTGGTCGCCAGCAACCAGGTCGTCTTCGCCGACTACTTCGGCAGGGAAGCGCTCGGAGCCATCCGCGGCAGCGCGACGCCGTTTCAGCTCGGCACCAACGCCTTCGGCCCCATCCTCGCGGGCGCCGCCTTCGACCTCACCGGCAGCTACACCGCCGCCTTCGTGCCCTTCACCGTCGCCTACTTGATCGCGGCGATGGCGCTGGTCATCGCCCGCAAACCAAAGGCGCCAGACAGGCCCGCTCTGCCCCTAATCCTTCACAGCGGGGCTGAAGTTGACATAACGTAACTTCTGCGGGATCTCCTAGC
>Ga0209640_10006180_pt1 | contig 10478 bp, 9 predicted proteins | sample RifCSP10_1_FD_184018 | JGI IMG/M metagenome (GOLD analysis project Ga0209640, IMG submission 184018) | Soil microbial communities from Rifle, Colorado - Rifle CSP2_sed 10_1 (SPAdes) (version 2) | ecosystem: Environmental > Terrestrial > Deep subsurface > Rock core/Sediment | place: Rifle...
GCCGTCGATGCTGCCGACGATCGCAATCAGCCAAGGCGACCGTATCCGCGCCGTCGGCGGGATCGGCGGCGGATACGGCAAGGCGCTCGAGCGGCCGGCCGCGGCCGTGGTCGAGGACGTGCTCGACGGGTATCTGACTCGCGAGGCCGCGGCACGGGATTTCCGCGTCGCGATCAGCGCGGACGGCAAGCTCGACGCGGCCGCGACGACTAAGCTTCGCGCCGCCGGTTGAGCAGCAGGTAGAGCACGAACCCGACCGGCAGCCCGATCAGCCACGACACGGGCAGAAACCAGATCATCGTGATCACGCTCGGGACCGCCACGGCCACGAGCGCCGCGACGTTGAAGCCACCCTGGTACCAGTGCTTGCTCGTCGAATCCGTGACGTAAAGATCCTCGACCACGAGCCGCCGCCTGCGGATGACGTAGTAGTCCGCGAGCATCACGCCCAGGATCGGGCCGAACAGCGCCGAGTAATAAAGAATGAAGCCGGAGAAGGCCTGCATGTTGGCCATCAGCAGCCACGGGCAGGAGAGAATGCCCAGCACGCCGGTGATCATCACCGCCTGATGCCAGGCAATTTTGAAGGTGTCCATGAAGATCAGCGCCGGCGGCAGGATGTTGATCGTCAGGTTGGTCGTGAACTGCGCCACTAGGATGAACGCGAGCAGGACCACGAGCGCAGCCGGGTTCGGGCTCAGCTGCATCAGCGCCTGCACCGGATCCCAGATGCCGAGCGCCGCGCCCGCGACGATGCCGAGCGTCAACATGAAGAACCACGGCGGCACGACCCCGAAGAAATGCCCGAGCCAGTTGGCGCGCGACGAGCTGTGCAGATGGCGGGTCATGTCGCTGATGTTGAGCATCACTGTCGCGAGAATCCCGATCGCCGTGGTCAGCCCAGCCCAGAACGGCGTGCCCCAGTCCGCCGCCCGGCGCCAGGACTCCTGGATCTGGAACCCGTGCGTGCTCAGGATGTGCACGAGCATGTAGATCATCACTGCGGCGATGACGAACGAGCCGTACACATTGAACCACTTCATGGTCCGGATGCCGCCGTACGCGAGCGCGGTCTGCACAACCTGCAGCAGGACGAAATAAACGTACTTCGCCCAGGGCGCCGTGAATCCCACCAGCGTCGTCAGGATGCCGTCGAGCGACAGCGCCGCGATCCAGGTGCCGATGCCGTACCAGACGATCGCGGGCAGCGCCCGGAGGAACTCGACGATCTTCGAGCCGCGCACGCCGAACCCCGATCGTGTCTGGACCAGATACGGGATTCCGTACTTGTTTCCCGGCTCGCCATTGAGGGAGAACATGACGACGGCCACGAACACGGCCAGAACCATCACCAGGAAGGCCTGGAACAGGTTCATGCTGCCGTTCGGTGGCAGGAATCCCTGCCCGAGCACGAAGGCTTGGATGACGATCAGCGACGACCACCACATGAAGATGTACGAGCCGAGGCTGAACACACGGGCGGTGCCCGGGATCGGCTGAAGGCTGTCGGCTTCGTTGTTCTGGTTCGTGGCGCCGCTCATATATATGAGACCCCCGCGCGGTTCGGATCGGTGGTTTCGCGCTGATTGTTGCGGCGGGATTAGAGCATGAAGGTACGGGCGGTCGCTACGAACCGCGATTGGCCAGGACCGTCAGGCAGCCCTGCGAAACCTGAGCTGCACCTGCGTGCCTAATGCCGCGAGGATCCGCAGCAGAAGATCCGTGGATACGCCTTCCAGGTTTCCGTTCAGGATCGCCGTCACCCTCGGCCGCGAAGTCCTGGCAACACGCGCCAACGCGCTGTGCGTCATCCCAAGCCGTCCGACTTCCAGCTCGATCCGCGCTATTTGCTGGTGGGCTTGACGTTAGAACGAGTCTGCAGCGGTCAGCTTCAGCAGCCGCCCGCCGATGCCGTCCTCGAGCAGCCAGATCGCGCCGTCCGGTCCTTGCTCAACCTCCCTGATGCGCTTTCCCATGTCGAATCGTTCCGCCTCGCGAGCCTTGTCGCCGGTGAACTCGACACGAACCAGCGATTGCGATGAAAGTCCGCCGATGAAGCCATTGCCCCGCCAGGCGGGGAATTCGTCCCCGGTGTAGATGATGAAGCTCGACGGTGAGATCACCGGGCTCCACCAAACGGCGGGGGCGTTGAATTCCGGTCGCGTGGAATGATCGGGGATCGTGCGGCCGTCGTAGTGGTCGCCGTTGGAAACGATGGGGTATCCATAGTTGGCGCCGCGCACGACGAGGTTCAGCTCGTCTCCTCCTCTCGGTCCCATCTCGATATTCCACAGCGCGCCTTGGCCATCGAACGCGATTCCGAGCGGATTGCGGTGACCCAGGGACCAGATCTGCGCGGTGACGCCGCCTTTATCGGCAAACGGATTGTCGGTGGGCACGGAGCCATCGTGATTAAGACGCACGATCTTGCCGAGGTTGGAGCGCATGTCCTGCGCGGGGTCGAACTTCTGGCGCTCGCCGGAGCTAATCCACAGGTAACCATCCGGCCCGAAAGCGATCCGGTGACCATAATGGCCGCCGCCAGACACCTTTGGCTCCTGGCGCCAGATCACGGTGAGGTTCAACAATTCGCCACCGCCCTTGTCATCGAGCGTGAACGTGGCGCGTGCGACGGCTGCACCGCGCGTGCTGCCCTCGCCCGCTTCGGCGTAGCTCAGATAGACCAGGCCGTTGCTGGCGAAATCCGGATGCAACACAACATCGCCGAGGCCGCCCTGACCCCCGTAGGCAACTCTTGGCACTCCGGAAACGTCACCCGTTGCACCGCCGATCGCGTACAACCTGAGCGCGCCCTTCTTTTCAGTGACGAGTAGCTGCCCGTCGTTCAGAAACGTCATCGCCCAAGGTTCGTCGAACGTTGCCACGGTGGCCGTCATGAAAGGCCTCCCTGATGCGTTTCGAGTCGCTGCACTTGCCTCGGAAGCGACGCCTCCGGGACTTTCCGAGGCGCTGCAGGCACCCAGCAACGTACCGAGAATCGCTAGCGTCGAGAGACTCCTCATCATGATGTCTGACCTCTGTGGTGCTCAGCGTTCGAATCGAAAATGTACAACGGTTCCCGTAATAATCGACTGCCGTTGCTTCGTCCGCTTCCGACGCACGGGATCGTCGTGATGGACGTTCTCAATACTTCCGGGTTTCCACAACTCGCCGTGGCTTCTGGCTTTGCTGCTTGCCTCTCGACCGTAGCACTGGCCGTTCTCTCGGCCTGTGAGTCACGCTCGCCGGAAAGCTCGGACACCCGTCCCGCTGTTCCACCGGCACTGACGCAGCAAACCTTACCGGCCGATACGATTGCGAACACCGTCGACCCGATCATTCGGCGCGCATTGACGGCCCAGGGGATTCCGGGAGCTGCGTTCGTCTTCGTGCAGGGCGATCGAGTCGTGTACGCGCAGGGTTACGGGATGGCGGATCGCGAGCGAGGCGTGGCCGTGGACGTCGAGCGCACTGTCTGGCCCGTGGCCTCGATAACCAAGCTCTTCACGGGCGTTGCGGCGCTCCAGCTGGTCGATCGATGCGAGTTCGCCATCGACCGGGATATCAATTTGTATCTGCGCCGAATCGCGGTACCTGCCGAAGGCTACCCGCCGATTACGCTCGCATACCTGCTCTCGCACACCAGCGGTCTCGATGAGCTGCCCGGGCGACAGTTCGATTCGAGCAAAGGCCCTCGCCTCTCCCTGGCCGAATTCCTCAAAGATCGCCGCGTCCGCTATCGTGACCCCGGCCTGTACACGGCGTACTCGAGCTACGGCATCGCACTGGTCGCTGTCGCCGTCGAGGAGGTCTCGGGACTGGCATATGAGGAATATGTGCGCGTGCGCATCCTCGAGCCTTGTGGCATGAACTCCGCCTGGTTCATGCAGCGTCCGGGCGACGAGAAGGGCGTGGCGACACCGTATGAGATCGACGATGGCCATGCCGTGCCTGTTGCATACGAGTGGTACGTCACGACGCCCACGTCTTCGCTCGTCGCGAGTGCACCCGACATGGCGCGTTTCGCGATGCTGCACCTGGCCAACGGGTGCTGCGGTGGTCAGCAGGTGTTGAGCGAGTCCCTCGCTCAGGCGATGAGGACTCAGCAAGCGACGATCCATCCGGCGTTGCCCGGCTGGGGCTATGCGTTCCAGCTCGACATCGACAACGGCAGGCAACTTGCCGAGCATGGCGGTGACATCGCCGGTTTCAGCTCGTTGCTCACAATCTTTCCCCAGGAACAATCGGCCTTATTCATCGGGAATCACGGCGAGGGACACGATCTGCGCTTTCGCGTCAAGCGCGCTGCTCGACGCGCTCTTTCCGGAGCCTGAGCCCCGCGCTGTTCCGAAGGCGAATCCCGCGCGGACGCCGAGCCTCCGGGAGTGCGCGGGCCGCTACCGATCGAGCCTCGCGTGTCACACCTGCAGCCACGTTGACCGCGACCAGGATTTCGAACTCACCCTCCGCAGCGACGGAACACTGGAACTCTGGGGAAAACAGCGGGTGCCGCTGGAACGGGACCTCTTCGTGCGAGCAGATGGCGAGCGGCTACTGGGCTTCGCTCGGGACAAGGCTGGCCGTGTCGTGGTTGTGAGCGGCGGATCATGGCGGGTCGCCGATCGATTGCCGGAATGAAGCGCGAATCTGCAGAACTGACGATGGCCTTTACACACGGGCGTGTACGGATATAGACGTGCTGGAAAATGGCCGGGGGCGGAACCGTACTACGCGCGTAACTGCCTGACTCGGCGGCCGACAAGAATGCATAAATCATCCAGTTCATGATGTGGCCGCTAGCCGGCTCGTCGCGTCACGAATGCGTCGCGGCCCGCGTACACCGCAGAACCGCCCAGACTCTCCTCGATGCGCATCAACTGGTTGTACTTCTCCACCCGCTCGCCGCGGCATGGTGCGCCGGTCTTGAGATGACCGGTGCCAAGCGCAACAGTCAGGTCCGCGATAAAGCTGTCCACGGTCTCGCCGCTGCGGTGGGACACCATGGCGCCCCAGTTCGCCTGATAGGCGAGCCGCACCGCCGCATTGGTCTCGGTGAGCGTGCCGATCTGATTGAGCTTGATCAGGACCGCATTCGCCACATCTTCCTCGATGCCACGCGCGATACGCACCACGTTGGTGACGAAGAGGTCGTCACCGACCAGTTCGATCTTTTCACCCAGTTCCCGATTGAGAAGTTTCCAGCCATCCCAGTCGTCCTCGGCGAGGCCGTCTTCAAGCACCGCGATTGGGTACTTCGACACCCAATCGGCATACATCGCCACCATCTCTTCGGCGCGCACCGTGCGGCCTTCGGTGCGCAGCTGATAGCGACCATCCTCGAAGAAGCTGCTCGATGCCGGGTCCAATGCCAAAACCACGTCCTCGCCCGGCCGATAGCCACTGCGCTCAATGGCCTTGAGCACCAACTCCAGCGCATCGACATTGCGCTTCAATGCCGGCGCAAATCCACCCTCGTCGCCCACGCCTGTCGAATAACCGTCGTCCTTGAGTACTTTCTTCAGCTGTTGGTAAATCTCAGCGCCCCAACGCAGGGCCTCGGCGAAGCTCGGCGCGCCCACCGGCGCAATCATGAACTCCTGTAAGTCTGTCCCCTGCCAGTTGGCGTGCACGCCACCGTTCAGGATGTTGAACATCGGTACTGGCAGGCGACAGGCCGCGGCACCGCCGAGATAGCGGAACAACGGTAGGTCACAAGCATCTGCAGCTGCTCGTGCGACGGCGAGGCTGACACCGAGCATCGCGTTGGCGCCGAGCTTGCCCTTATTGGGTGTGCCATCCAATGCACACAGCGCGCGGTCCACGGCGCCCTGCTCAAGCGCATCCATGTCGCGGATGGCGTCGGCGATGTCGGCGTTCACGTTCTGCACGGCCTTGCGCACACCTTTGCCGCCATAGCGGTGCGGATCCTCGTCGCGTAGTTCCACGGCCTCGTGTACGCCGGTGGAAGCGCCGGACGGCACGGCGGCGCGACCCTTGGCGCCGCCCGACAGCGTGACGTCGACTTCCAGGGTGGGATTGCCGCGCGAGTCGAGAATTTCGCGGGCGCGGACCGAACAAATCCTTGTGTTCATCTTGCTTTCCTCAAGTCAGCAGCTGCGCCAAGCGGCACCCACCAGCGGTGGCGCAGGACGCGCACCGACCGACTACGATGCAACGCCCAACGGACGTTTGAAACGCATCGTTCCGAGAATCAGCGCTCCCGCGGCGCTTCCCAGCACGATCACGAGGAGGATCTTTCACGGAGCTGCGGTCATGTAGGCTGCCTCACGACTGTTACCGCGCAATGTGCGTAGGCGATCACTTGCCGGGCGACCGAGCCGATGAGCCAGCGCTCAAAGAGCGTGTGGCCACGATGACCGACCACGATGTGATCGACGCCATGGCTCTCGGCATACCGGACAATCTGCTCGGCGGGATGGCCGACCACCACCTGAAAGTGGCTCTTGAAGGATTCCTGCGCGAGCTTGGCGCGGACAGCGCGCAGGATGTGTTCGTAGTGCCGTCGTGAATTCTCGATGACGGCGCTCGTTTCGACGTCGTCGCCGAACTCGGGCGGACGCGCCACGGCGAGCACGTGCAGCTCCGCACCAAATGCACACGCAAGGCTCACGGCGAATTCGAGCGCGTCGCTTGCGGAATCCGAGCCGTCGTAGCCGAGCAGAATACTCTTGGTCATGGTTTCCTCCTCGCCGCAGCTTCCGGTTGCCCCGCGGAGGCGTACCTTGCGTCGCTCTCGGGGCTCTTGTTCAGTAGATGTCTTGGCAGAAAAAAGGCATTCGCAATGAGCGTCGGCACCACCGCGCTGCCTACCACCGCGGCCACGAGTGCCGAGTATTGGGCTTGCGTTACGATCTCATGCGAGATCCCAAAGAGTGCCGAAATGGTCCCAAAGGTGAGCCCGGTGGACATGAGGAGCGTCGTGTACATGCCCTCCTGGCGTGGCGAGCGCAACGCGCGAGTCACCGGGTAGACGCCCGCAATCTTCGTCGCCATCTTGGCGGCGAGCAGGATCAGAAACGCCGCGGGTGCGGCAGCCAGCGCAGGAAGCGATACCAGGGAGCCGGCGCGGATGAAATAGAACGGAGTCAGAAGACCAAAGGTCAGCGTGCGCAGCCGCCGGATGAGCGCGTGATCTTTCCCTGCCGTACCCGCCAGCACCATACCGATCAGGTAGGCAGGCAACACCGCCTCGCTGTCAGCCCAAGTCGCGAGCGCACCGAGTCCGAACAGACAGAACATCAGATATTTCGCCTCGAGCTCGGAAGGGCGATTGCCAAAACGGCGGAAGAACCGCGGCGTGAGCCACGGCAGGAGCAGAAACGCGACCACGCCTACCCCTAGAAAAATGAGCGTCTTGAATGTGAAAGGCGCAAAGATCAGCCCAAGACCGACGACGGTGGCCAAGTCAGTAATGAAGCAGGCGGCGAGCACAACTTTGCCATAGTCGGTCGTGTTCAGGCCAAACTCGAGCATGACGGCGTAGACGACCGCGACTGAGGTCGTCGACATCGCGATGCCGGCGAGCCAGCTCGCCTCGGGTGACCAACCGAGGAGCCAACGCGCGATCGCCGCACACCCGATGAAAGGCGCGGCGAAACTCACCAGTCCGATGAGCGTCGCCTGTTTCCATTGCCGGCGAAACACCGCCGGATCGAGCTCGGCGCCTGCGAGAAACGTGAGCAGGATGGCGCCGGCGCCAGCCAGGAACTTGAGCCAACTGGCATCGGCGGCGAGCAGCGTGCTGCCAACCGCCGCGCCGATGATGAGTTGTGCAACCGTTCCAATCACGATCTCGGACAGCGCCGTCGCCACCCGCAACCAGATTGCGAGAAGCGTCGCGATGAGGGCGAGCCCCATCCATAAGGCGGCCTGAGTCCAGATCTCGGTCATCGGTGCGCGCCTCGATGCACCGTCATTGCTATGGATCCTCGCCCACGGAGGGTGCGTCGGCGGCGTCGGGATTGATCACGCCAAACCGCGCGGGTATGTGCGCGTAGAACAGGCGGATCTTCTCCGCGTGCAGGAGTTCGAGGAGCTTACGGGCTTCCTCATCCGTGACGATGAATTCGACTTCGACGGTGAGCGTGCCCGCGAGCTCGAAGAAGTGCGCCTCATGCACGACGTGATGCCGGCCGAAGCCGGCCATCGCGCGAAAGGCGGAGCCGCCGCGGATGCCGAGCCGGTTCGCCTGTTCGAGCAGCCATTCCCACACGAGGCGACCATGATGTCGTTGGCCTTCGTGCACATAGAATCTTAAGAATGAACCCTGCATCGGTCGCCCCTTGGTGGTTCAGTAGGTCTTGCTAGCCTTTCACCAGTGCAACCGTCCCAATGCCGGCCAGCGTCATCAGCACGGAACCGCCCAGATGAGCCGTCGCGGCTCCGCACGCCCACAGTGCGCGGCCTTGCTGGAGCAGCGTGACGATCTCCGCCGAATACGTGGAGAAGGTGGTGAGACCGCCGCAGAAGCCGGTAATCACGAGGAGGCGCCACTCAGGAGCCAGTGCGGAGAAAGAAGCGAAAATAGCGATCGCAACGCCAATGATGTAACCGCCGATCAGATTGGCGAAGAGCGTGCCTGGCGGAATCGTCGGGAAGAAGTGATTGAGCTGAGCGCCGAGCCACCAGCGCAGTAAGGCGCCCAGGCTGGCGCCCAGGCAGATCGCAACGATCGATTTCCACATGCACCTGTCCCTTCTGATCCTCTGGACAGGCGCTAGATAAGCCTACGCCCCTCCGTTCGGATCAAGCGTAGGTATCATCAACCGCGAAGCGCGGCGGTTCGAGGAGGAATACCATCTCCTTGTGGCGGATGAGTGTACGCAGCGGCCCGCCAGCGAGCAAACCCGGACATCGACCCGCCACCACCTCTGCTTGAAGGCAATTGCCACAAGCTCGCGATATGAGTACGGTTTTTTGCCCGATCGGACGCGTCCACAGAACAATCCAACGAAGGAGGTCGAATCATGAAGCTCGTTTCACCCGCTACGCTGATCACGACGCTGAGCGCAGCATTGGATCGCACAACCAGAAATGCGTGCCGCTCGGGTCAAGCACGGGACCGATAGATGCCGGACGTACAAAGCATCATGCCCGATCTTACCGCGACCACCGCCGGGCTCGTCGCGGTCGCGATCTTTGTCATCGCCTATGGGTTGGTGATCGCAGAGGAATTCACTCAGTTACGCAAGTCCAAGTCGGTGCTGGCGGCCGCCGGAATCATCTGGGCGCTGGTGGCACTTGGGTGGCGCGCGCACGGCCGGGAAGGCGTCGCCGAACTTCTGCGTCACAACCTGCTTGAGTACGCGGAGCTCCTGCTGTTTCTTCTCGCGGCGATGACTTACGTCAACACGCTGGAGGAGCGGGAGGTGTTTGGAGCGCTGCGCAGCTGGCTGACTGCGCGCCGCCTTGGCCCGCGCGCTGTCTTTTGGATCACCGGCGGGCTCGCGTTTGTGCTCTCTCCCGTTCTAGACAACCTGACTACCGCGCTCGTCATGGGTGCGGTTGCGCTCGCAATGGGTCGAGGCGAGTCGCGCTTCATCGCCCCTGCCTGCATCAACATTGTCGTGGCCGCAAACGCCGGCGGCGCTTTCAGTCCGTTCGGGGATATCACCACGCTCATGGTTTGGCAGAAAGGGCACGTGACGTTCTTCGAGTTTCTGGATCTGCTCGTGCCGTCCCTCGTGAACTGGCTCGTGCCCGCCGCATGCATGACGCTCGCGGTTCCGCGCGGAACAAAGCACGAAGATCTCGAGCGAGTACGGTTCAAACCCGGTGGCAGCGTGGTGATCAGTCTCTTCGCCGCCACGATTGCGACGACTGTAGGCCTGCATCACTTTCTCGACCTGCCGCCATTTCTTGGAATGACGACAGGCCTCGGGGCGTTGATGCTCTACGGCCACTTCCTCCGCCGCGCAGAACTGCGCGAATGGCGGGCGCGAGGCAGCGCAATACAGACTCCGCCGGGCTTGAAACCCGCCACCAGACCCTTCGATATCTTCATCAGCATCAAGCGGGTCGAATGGGACACGCTGATGTTTTTCTACGGGGTCATTCTGTGCGTCGGCGGACTGGGCGCACTCGGATATCTGGCCGTGCTGTCGAACACGAGCTATGCCGCCCTCGGGCCGAGCGCGACCAACATTCTGGTCGGCATCGCATCGGCGGTGGTGGACAACATCCCCATCATGTTTGCCGTACTGAGCATCGCGCCCGAGATGTCACAGGGGCAATGGTTGCTCGTGACAATGACGGCCGGAGTGGGCGGCTCGCTGCTGTCGATCGGTTCCGCCGCCGGTGTTGCGCTCATGGGTCAGGCACGCGGCATCTACACATTTTTCGCGCACCTGAAATGGGCATGGGCAATAGCACTCGGCTATGCAGCATCCATCTGGGCGCACTTTCTGATCAACGCGCGCCTCTTTTGAGCAATTTCCCGCGTCAGAACTGGTAGCCGA
>Ga0209640_10006181_pt1 | contig 10477 bp, 10 predicted proteins | sample RifCSP10_1_FD_184018 | JGI IMG/M metagenome (GOLD analysis project Ga0209640, IMG submission 184018) | Soil microbial communities from Rifle, Colorado - Rifle CSP2_sed 10_1 (SPAdes) (version 2) | ecosystem: Environmental > Terrestrial > Deep subsurface > Rock core/Sediment | place: Rifle...
GTCCAGGCGCCTATCACCAGAGCGCGAGACTTTGAAGTTCGCCCCCTGTTCGACCTGGTGTATGAGTATGCGTTTTAGGAGCCTGTCCAGTATGAGGAAGTACGAAGATTTTTGCGCATGTATGTGGGGCCTAGGATGAAGGATCTCGACTCAGCCACAGTCATGAACAATGCGGGCTTCTAAGGGCCATGATGGGAAAATAGGTGCGTGATTTCCATGTCGCCGGCGGTTGAATGGAAACAGGCGAGCATCGCGGTCGGTCGCGACGAGGCCGTGCACTGTAGCGGTCCGTGGACTCTCCAGCACTTGCCGGACCTTGAACGAGTGTTGGCTACAGTCTCGTGGCCCCGGTTGCGTGGGCTGATCTTCGATGCCGGCCACATTACAGCCATGGATACGGGTGGAGCCGTGGTGTTGCACCGAACGGTGGCGCAACTCCGCCGGCAAGGACGGGAGGTGTCGGTCGAAGGGTTGCGTGCTGAGTTCGCGGAGTTGCTTCGAGTGGTGTCTGCCAATTGGGACCGCGTCGAGGCCGCTCCGGCGACAAAACCAAACTGGGTGGAACAGCTGAGTCGATGGATAGTCGAACGAGCCAGGCACGCCGTGGCCGCGCTGGGATTTATCGGCGAGAGCACGGTCGGTGTCTGGCAGGCGCTGAAGCGGCCGTCACTCATTCGTTGGCGGGCATTGCTCAGAAGTCTCGAGCTGGACGGATTCAATGCGCTGCCCATCACGGGATTACTGGCCTTCCTAATCGGGGTGGTGATCTCGTATCAGGCGGCGGAGCAGTTGCGGAAGTTCGGCACCAATATTTTCGTAGTGGATCTGGTCGGGATTTCGTTGTTGCGTGAGATCTCTCCGCTGATCGTCGCCATTCTGATCGCCGGCCGCTCCGGTTCGACCTATGCGGCGCAGATCGGAACGATGAAGGTGACGGAGGAACTGGACGCAGTTCAAACGCTAGGCCTCTCGCCGACGCAGCTGCTGGTCCTGCCCAGGGTATTGGCGTTGATGCTCGCCTTGCCGTTGCTCATGGTTTTTGCGGATGGGTTGGGCGTGTTCGGCGGTATGTTGGTCGCCTCGAATCAGCTCAATGTCAGTTTCACCGAGTTTGTCTCGCGCTTTGAAGAAGCGGTGGCGATGCGACACTTTCTCATCGGAATCGGGAAGGCGCCGTTCTTCGCGATCATCATTGTGCTGGTGGGCTGTTATCAGGGTTTTCAGATCCGAGGGGGCGTGGATGACGTGGGGCGACACACGACCACCAGCGTCGTGCAGAGTATCTTCTTGGTTATTGTGTTCGATGCGTTGTGCAGCATTGTGTTGCGTTGGTGGGATTTATGACGGGAATACGAGGATGAAGGTTGAGGTTGAGGCTCAGGTTAAGAAATTTTTCGGGGCTCCCTTGACCTCAACCTCGACCTTAGCCTGCGCGGAGGATAATGCCCGATGCCGGCGATAACACAGACTGAGGCGCCAGTGATCGAGGTCAGCCATGTGTCCACTCGGTTCGGAGAAGCAGTCGTGCATGAGGATGTGAGTTTCACGATTCACCGAGGCGAGGTCTTTGCCATTGCCGGAGGGAATGGGTGCGGCAAGTCCACGCTGATGCGGGAGATCGTCGGGTTGCAGGCGCCGACCTCCGGCTCGACTCGGCTCTTTGGAATGGACAGCCGGTCGTTGCATGACGGGCAACCGCAGGAAATCCATCGCCGGTTCGGCGTGATGTTTCAGCAGGGTGCGTTGTTCAGCTCCCTCACGCTGGCGGAGAATGTCGCGGCGCCTTTGAAGGAACACACGAAGCTGGGCTTGGACCTGATCCATGACATTGTCGCATTGAAAATTGTCTCAGTCGGATTGCCGGCCGACAGTGCAGGAAAGTATCCGAACGAACTCAGTGGGGGTATGCGGAGGCGGGCTGCCCTGGCGCGGGCCATTGTGATGGACCCGGAGCTGTTGTTTCTGGATGAACCGACCGCCGGGCTGGATCCGATCATCGCGGCCGGGTTCGATGAACTGGTGCTGCAGCTCAGAGCGTTGTTGGGATTGACGGTGGTGATGGTGACACACGATCTCGATTCGCTCTGGCGAATTTCAGACCGTGTTGCGGTGCTGGGCAATGGAGCGATCTTGGGGATCGGCACCATGCAGGAATTATCGCGCTCGAACGATCCTGTGATTCGCGAATACTTCCACGGCCCGCGCGGCCGGGCGGTAAGGGAGCAAGCCGTGAAGCGTGAAACGCATCTTGAGGGATAAGAGCGTATGGCATATAGCCTATAGCTGAGGGGAAGGACGTTCCCGTTAGTTGTTCTGGACCATACGCTATCAGCTATACGCCATATGCTCTTGGCCTTATGTGAGAGACGAGCGACGCGTGACGCGTGGCGGCTGAGGAACCGATGGACACCAAAGTCAATTACGTCATCGTCGGGGGATTTGTTGTGGTCTTGGGGACCGCGGTCTTGGCGGTCGTCCTCTGGCTGGGGAAGTCCGATTATGGCGGGGTGTATGACCGATACTATGCCTACATGCGGGAATCTGTGGCCGGGTTGAGCGTCAACTCCACGGTGAAATACCGGGGGGTGGAAATCGGGCGCGTGAAGGACATCGTCTTGAACCCCGAGAATTCTGAAGAGGTCCGGTTGACTCTCGACATTCTCCATACCGCTCCGATCAAAACAGACACGGTGGCGGTGCTCGAAACACAGGGGCTGACAGGACTGGCCACAGTCAATCTGAACGGAGGGAGTCAAGATGCGCCGAGGCTGGAGGTGGCGCCGGGTCAGGAGTATCCGGTCATCAAGACCGGATCGTCGCTGTTCTTTCGCTTCGACATGGCGATCTCGCGCTTGCTCTCCGAACAAAGTCTGACGAAGCTGCTCACCAACGCGAATACGCTCAGCCAGAATGCGGCGGCGGTGGTCGATGAGGACAATCGAGCGGCCCTCAAACAGACTCTCAAAGACCTTTCAGATATTGCGCGTACCGTGGCGGATCGCAATGAACAGGTGGACAAGGGCCTGGTTAGCGCCTCGCAAGCGGTGGAGAATGTAGCCAAGATCACAGAGGCGATGAACAAACAGATGCCCGCCTTACTGGAGCGAGTCAACAAAAGTGCCGCGGCGCTCCAAACCATGACCGAAGAATTGACACACACAGGAAGATCTGTGAGGTCGACCGTGCAGGAGAACCGCCCGGATATTGAACAGTTTACCCGACAGACGCTGAGCGAGACCGGTGCGCTGGTGACCGAACTCCGGGCACTGACGGGAACGTTGCAGCGAGTGGCACGCCAACTGGATCAGGAGCCGAGTTCGCTCGTGTTTGGGAAGAAGACTTCCCAGCGGGGACCGGGAGAGTAGCCGATGAGGGCACTGGTATGGCTGTATAGGTCGATGGGAATCGGGATCGTCTCGCTAGCGCTGGCCGGCTGTCTGTCTCTTTCGCGTGAGGATCGACCGATCCATACCTTTACCTTGAGCCTGGGCAGTTCGGCAGGGGGGACTACTGCCTCCGCTGGGAAACCGGGGGCCGGGATTCTTGTCGTGAACGTGCCGGTGGGACAGCCTGGATTTGACACGCCGCGGATGGCCTACATGCAACGGCCCTATGAAGTGAGCTATTACGCGACCCATCAATGGGCGGACCCTCCGGCCCGGATGTTGACCCCCGTACTGGTTCAGGCCCTGGAACAGACGGGCCATTGGCGTGCCATTGTCCCTATGCCGACATCCGTGCGCGGCGATCATCGCATGGATATCGACCAGGTGGTGCTTGTACAGGACTTTCTGCAGAAACCGAGCCAGGTGCGCGTCGCGCTACGAATACAACTACTCAAGCTGCCGGAATATCTGGTACTCGGCACCCGCCTGTTCGACGTGGCTGAAGAGACGCCGAACGACGATGCCTATGGGGGGGTGGTTGCAGCAAACCGGGCGGTCGAAAGGCTCGTGAAGGAGGTGGCCGGCTGGCTCAGCGGTTGTGTCTCCGGCGTCCAGGGCACCGGCTGTTCGCGATGAAGCAATCGTTCAAGACCGGCTTCAGCTTCGGGTTGACGTCCGGGGTGATCACGACGCTCGGCCTCATGGCCGGGCTACACACCGGGACCCATTCGAGGCTTGCGGTCATCGGCGGCATTGTGACCATTGCGGTCGCCGATGCGCTTTCCGATGCGCTGGGCATCCATATCGCGGAGGAGTCAAAGAATAACGGGGTCGTGTCCGAAATCTGGGAATCGACCATCGCCACCTTTGTGGCCAAGTTCCTGATCGCGATGACCTTTGCGGCGCCGGTGCTGTTGTTGCCCTTGGAAGATGCCATGACGGTGAGCATGGTGTGGGGCCTCTCTCTGCTCGCGGTGCTGAGCTACCTCTTGGCGCGGGCCCAGCAGATTTCGGCCTGGAAAGTCATCGCGGAGCACGTCGTCATCGGCGTCAGCGTGATTGCGATCACGCATTATGTGGGCGACTTGATTTATACGACGTTGAGTTAGCAGGATGCTGAAAAAGTCCGCCAGCATAAGAAGACCGTTGTATGGTTTATCTGGTTTGTCTGGTTTATTTGGTTGAACGAAACTAATCAGATGAACCAGATCGACCAGACAGACCAGATGAACCAGTCTCGTGCGGCTACCCTGCGGGAGTGAGATCACCGGGAGGACCGTTGATGGTGCAGCCACCGCTCGTCGCGTACTTTTCCATGGAGATCGGTCTTGAGGCTGGGATGCCGACCTATTCGGGAGGGCTTGGTGTGCTCGCCGGCGACACGATTCGTTCGGCAGCGGATCTCGAGGTGCCGATGGTGGCGGTGTCCTTGCTGCACCGGCGCGGGCACTTTTTCCAGCGTGTGGATGCGCGCGGCCGGCAAAGTGAGGAGCCAGTCGCGTGGCCGATCGATGACTTTGCGAAACTGATCGACGAGCAGGCCACGGTCGATATCGAAGGTCGCACGGTCCATGTGAGGGCCTGGCAGTACCGCGTGAAGGGTGAGTCCGGGCATGTCGTTCCGGTGTATCTGCTCGATACCGATGTCAGTGAGAACCAGCCCTGGGACCGGACGCTTACGGATGTGCTCTACGGGGGTGACGACCATTATCGCTTGTGCCAGGAAATGGTGTTAGGGGTTGGAGGATTTCGACTATTGCGAGCCCTCGGATATACAGACATCCGTCGGTTCCATATGAATGAGGGTCATGCCGCCTTGCTCGTCCTCGCGCTTGGCGAGGAGAAGATGGCTTCGCAGAACCAGTCGGATTCGATTCCAAACGAGCTGATCGAAGCCATTCGGGAGCAATGCGTGTTTACGACCCATACTCCGGTACCGGCAGGCCACGATAAATTTCCCGAGAAACTCGCGCGCCAGGTGCTAGGCGATCGCTGGTGGGCCATATTGAAGTCCTGCGGTGTTGAGGAGACGCTCAATCAAACACAACTGGCTCTGCGGGGCTCCCGGTATGTCAACGGGGTGGCGATGAAGCATGGGGAGGTCTCGCACGGCATGTTCCCCGGCTACCCGATCCACTCCATTACCAACGGAGTGCACGCGGTCACGTGGACCGCTCCATCGTTCCAGAAGCTCTTCGATACTCATCTGCCGGACTGGCGGCGCGATCAACTTTCGCTGCGCTATGCCGTAGGCATTCCCACCTCGGACATCTGGGCGGCCCATGTGGAAGCCAAGCGCACCTTGGTCGAGCATGTGAATCGGGAATCGAACGCGGGATTCGATCGCGATGTGTTGACGATCGGATTCGCCCGTCGATTTGCGGCCTACAAACGTGCCGGTCTGATCTTTCAGGATCTCGACCGGCTCAAGAAGATTGTCCGTGCGGCCGGGCCGATCCAGATCATCTTTGCCGGCAAGGCGCACCCGCGCGACCGCGAGGGCAAGGATCTGATCGCCTATATTCACGAGATGCGTGATGCGCTGCAGGGTGTGATCGCGGTGTCGTATCTGGCCAATTACGACATGGAGGTGGCCAAGATGCTCTGTGCCGGTGTCGATGTATGGCTCAATACGCCGCTGCCGCCGATGGAGGCATCAGGGACGAGCGGGATGAAGGCGGCGATGAACGGGGTTCCCAGCCTGAGTGTGCTGGACGGCTGGTGGATCGAGGGTCACCTTGAAGGTGTGACCGGCTGGTCGATTGGCGATCGGGTGGAGGCCTGCCTGGAGCCTCAGTCCGGGATGGATGATTGTCACGCAGCAGAACTCTATAGGAAACTGGAAGAGAAGGTCTTGCCCTGTTTTTATAAAGACCGCGATCGCTTTATCGAAGTCATGAGGCACGCGATCGCATTGAACGGAGCGTTTTTCAATACGCAGCGCATGGTCGTACAGTATCTCCACAATGCCTATCGATTGGGGCAAGCGCCCGTGCAGTAGAGTCTGGGATCGGCGTGAGGGGTACTGTGAGCCTGCGCGATCCCACCGCAACACAAGGCTCCGATTGATCGAACCGTCATGCTGACGCGAAACTCCCCACAGAAGTTCCCTGTTCTGTTGCACAACGGGTCAGAAGGGAACCTTGGGCGCGTCTCATAGGAAGATTTCAAGAGGCCTACGTCTTGCAAAATCGAAGCATGTGAGGCCCGTGAGCTTGTGGTCATCACGAGCGAGGGTCGCACGCAATCACATATTACAAGGAGGTTCGTATGAAGCAGCTCGTAGGATTGATGGCCGTGGCGGTCGGCGCCATGTTGGTGTTGAATGGTCCCGCGTGGAGCGATGACAAAGGCAAGGGAAAGAAGAATGAAGCGAAAGAGACGGTGGAAATGGCCGCCAAGGCCAAGGTGACGATCGACCAGGCGATCAAGACGGCGTCGGAGAAAGTGCCGGGCAAGGTCGTCGAGGCCGAACTCGAGAAGAAAGACGGCACACTTGTATGGGAAATCGAAGTCGTCACGGAGGAGAACAAGGTGATGGAGGTGCACGTCGATGCGGAGTCGGGAGCCATGATCGAGGTGGAGGAGAAGAAGCCGGAGAAAGACATGAAGCGGGAACGCAAACAGGAGCACAAACCCTGAGCGAGCCGGGCAATCGGCGGAATCAGTAGAAACGGGTGGGCGTGATGGTGCCGGAGGCATTTCGCAGCCGGTTCTAGGCTGTCGGTTCGAAGGTAAGGGGAACTCAAACAAAGGGAATGGCCACATGAACGTGCTCGTCGCGACGGATGGATCGAAGTATGGGCGATGGGGGGTAGACTGGGTGGCCACGCTGCCGTTCGTCGAGCCGGTAAAAGTAATGGCGCTGTATGTGCTGGATTTCCGAGGGCTCCGCGGGCCCCGCGGGCCGTTTCTATCCCAGGCCGACAGTGAGCGGTACCGTCAGAAAGAAATCCAGCGCATGGAAGCGCGCTCGGCCAAAGCTCTCAAGGAAGCCAACCAACAGTTTGCATCGCTGAAGCTCAAGGGCACGGCCCGCAAGGAGCAAGGAGCGGTCGCACCGATGATCTTGAAGCGTGCGCCGAAACGGGACGGACTCCTGGTGGTAGGTAGTCAAGGCCTCGACGCCCTCGACCGCTTCATGCTCGGCAGCGTGTCGACGAATCTCATCCATCATGCGACCTGTCCTGTGCTTGTCGTCAAGAGCGAGGCGGCACCCTTGCGGCGAATCGCCTTGGCGGCAGATGGATCGAACGCATCGGCCAAAGCCCTGGAATTTGTGCTGGCCAAGTTTAAGCCGGATCGTTCGACCGGCAAGGGCGGGCGCGTGCCGATTCATGTGAGCGTCATCCATGTGATGCCGTTTCTCAAGTACCCGGAGCTGAAGGAGGCAGGCCGTAGGTTGGTCGAAGAGAGCGTGCAGAAGCTGATCAAGGCTGGGTTTACGGCCGAGCCTGTGTGCCAACTTGGGAAGCCTGCTGAAGAGATCATGAAAGTGGCCTCCAAGCAGCATGCCGATCTGATCGTGATGGGGGCCAAAGGGCTGGGCGAGATCGCCCGGTTTCTCCTCGGGAGCGTCTCGACAAGGGTGGTCCAGCACAGTTCCTGCTCGGTACTTGTCGTGAGATAGCCTCGCGGTGACATTCGGCTATTCCGTCAAGCAGGGGAGTATTGTCAGGTCTCTGCCAGACAGCTCGCTCCTCCAGGTCCTTGTTGCTCAACCGGACGAAGCCCTGTGCGACAGTCCGTGCGCGGTTGCTTGTGTTTCGGCAGCAGGAGGGCGAGTTGCATGGGTAATACGAGCGGGAATTGTCAGTCGCGCGAGGGCCTGCTCAATTCGGCACCGTGCTCGGTCCTGATCAGCCGCGGACGAGGGAGAGAAGCGCCCCGGGAGCGTGCAAGAGGTCTGCGGATCCTTTTTGGCGGTGGACGAATTCGGGCACGCCTTGGCAGCCTCACGATTGCTCCGAGCGCAGAACGTACCAGCAACGTCGCAGGTCACCGTTCTGCACGTCGTCGAGCCGCCCGACGATCGCGTACTCCACCTACTGACCACGGCGGCACCGAAGTTCCGTGTGGCGGCCTAGGCGCTGATTCGCGTGACTAAGAAGTGCGGGAGGTTCGTTTGGGGTGTCCTAGGAGCCTGTCCGAGTATTCAAAAATATGCCCGTTTCAGGGGTATCTGAACCCCTCACCGAAGTGCGATCATTGATCCTACGCCAAATGTGTACGTAGAGATTTTGCGAAACCGATTACTCGGACAGGCTCCTAGGCGGGAATGAGCTATTCCAGCCTGGGCATCATGTCGGGGAAACAGGCGCAGCCGGCTTGCCACAACGATTCTACCGTGGCCGTGAAGATCAAGGTGTTTCACCGGCCTCCCATCCAGGATGCTCCATCAGCTTGCGCCGTTTTCGGTTTTTCGAGAAACGCTGAGACGGCGTGGACGGCTGGGCGAGCGCACTGTTCAGGAGAGTGCCGCACCGAATCCATCCATATTCCGTTTCCAACAGATCCGGCTGGACGCCCAACAGCAACAGGCGTTCCGGCATCGCTTCGACAGAGGCTTTGGTCTGCCAGACCGTCTCAAGAAACCGATGTTCCGAATAGACGAAGGTGGTCCGATGGGCGGAGCACGACGGTGGCCTGAGGATCGCACGCACATACGCCCGCGGCAGGAAGATACCCGCCGCCGTATCGCGATTGACTGGTTCCCACATGATGGGGACGATCTCGCGCATCGTCGGCACCTTCGCTGTACCGGCCGAAGAGATCGAGTCCTGCAATGGCATTCGAAATCAGAACTCCCGGATGATTCTGAAACCAGCCTCGGGTAGGGTAAATCCCGCGCTAATGCGTGCCCCAATCCCAACTTGAATCATCCAGTATCGATCAATCTCATAATGCAATTGAGGCATGACAAGAAGTTCGGTATTACCTCCGATCACCTGGCCGAGGTTTGTTTCAATCCCCGCCACCGTTCTGTCTGTCACATCCGCGAAGAGACTGACATTGGATAGCCATTCGACGGTCTTATCCGGTATCGGCCCACCGACTTCGGCTCGGCTGCCAAACATGCCGAATACGCTCCATGTCTCATCGAATCGAAAACCTGCGAGATACAAGAGTGTGGTCGTCCAGAGTTTGGGATCCCGGTCATACTGCACGATGGCCTGCGCTCCGTGAATAAACCGATGATTCAGCCCCGTGCCGAAGGTGATCTGTCCTGCCGCCTTGTAGGCCTCCAGATGCGTGTTTTCCATGGGCGCCTCAAACTCCAGTGCCACGCCGTCACAGACCGCATATTCGATCTCAGGCGCCCATTCCAGACCTTGCCGATCAGGGCTTCTGCGCACCAGACCCAATGGGTCTGTCGCATTGGCCCGTCTCGACCGATGGCCAAGCGGTACCAGACCAAGTACATTGACCTCTCTCTCGCCTCCTTTCGCCCCGAGCGGCCGTATGAGATCGAAAACCATGGGCTCGGCAATCCGTGGCCCTCTATCCTCGCCAGATACCCGGTCAAGTGTCTTGAGTGGTGGAGCGTCCAGGGTCTGATCAAGACAGCGTCGATCACCGGATAGCTGTCTAGGCACGGGAACAACCATGGCACTACTGTCTCTCTGCTGTCCCGGCGCAGTGATGGTATGCTGAAGCGGCAGAGTCTGCCCCATTTGCAGATTCTCTGCAACGGCGACGTTATAAGTGATCACTCCAACAACAAAGCAGAGAGTATGGATGGATAATCGTCTGGACCGATTGCTTAAGTCGAAAGATTGAAGAAATCGGCTACCTCTCTTCAAGCGACAGGACCTCTATTCTGGCGGCTAGGAATTGGCTCATTGGGATGGTTGGACTCTTCCGTCAGAAACTCGATCGCGCCCGTGACGACATCGTACATCGCGCCGACGATCGCGATCCGCCCATCCCGAACCAGGCCGTCGAGCGTCCGGCTCTGCGCGCGCATCTGCTCAACAACCCGCAACACGTTCCGGCGGGCCACGGCATCGACGAACGATTGCTTCTCGGCCGCCGGCAGTGGCTCGGCGCCCCGGCAGGTGACCGGGTCGACCGATTGCTGAATGTCACGT
>Ga0209640_10006183_pt1 | contig 10477 bp, 4 predicted proteins | sample RifCSP10_1_FD_184018 | JGI IMG/M metagenome (GOLD analysis project Ga0209640, IMG submission 184018) | Soil microbial communities from Rifle, Colorado - Rifle CSP2_sed 10_1 (SPAdes) (version 2) | ecosystem: Environmental > Terrestrial > Deep subsurface > Rock core/Sediment | place: Rifle...
GACGATTGGATCGAGTTTGCGACCCATGCTTCGTCCAGCCAAAGGCTCCTGTCGAGGAACTGGACCCGGGCCATCACTCCGGCCACTAACAGAAGGCCCAACACGAGAAACATGAAATAACGTCCACCCACCGATCTCCCTGAGCCGACGCTTTTTGCTGATTTCTGTTGTTTACGCTTGCGCCTTGCCGTCGCTCGATTCGCCATATCTGCCTTCAAAAACAATTGTTCTTGTCCTCGGAAATCATGCTCTGGCTCGCGAAGTAATCTTGATATTCGGTTCAGGGTTAAGCTACTGTGCTCGGCTAATGCAAAGAGGTAAGCGAAAAAGCCGGTCCAGGAGATCGGCCGGGAGCACACCGTCGATGACGGTGCAGTCTCTCGACTTGAGCAACCGAAAAACGCTTATGTGGACCTCCGCCATCTTTTCTTTGCATACTGTCGGTCTGGCACTGATCTTCGATCCGCCGCAAGGAGCTTTCAATAGCCAACCTATCGTCGAGCAAGACTGGGGCCTGCATTTTCACCATCTCATGTCCAGCGTCGCTTTCTGGCAGCAGGATCGAAGTTTGTGGGGTTATAACCCGTTGTTCATGGCTGGATATCCGTCCAATACCATTCAAGATTTAAGCATCAAGCTGTTTGAAGTCGGGGGGCTTACGCTAGCAAATCTTGCGTTGACTCCAGTGCTGTGGTTCAAGATTTTAGCTTTTGTCACCATGGCCTCTGTGCCGTGGCTCATGTATTTTGCATCGCATAATTTCTTTTTTGATTATGAAAACAAGAACCTTGCGGCGGCCTCAGCTGTGATTTTGGGGACTGCGTATTGGTGGAACTCGCTTCCCAGGGAAATGTTCTTTTATGGCATGATCGGCTATGTGTCAGCGGCCTACCTTACAGCCCTTGGAGTTTCACTTCTCTATCGCATCGCCAACGAATCATCAAATTGGATACCGCTGCATATTGCATGGGCTCTTTTCGCAGTTGTGATTTTACCGATTCATGTTCAAAGCATAGTCATTCTCATGCCCCCGATCCTGGCGCTGCTTATCGCCTATCCGCGGCTCGTCGTGCACACCAGCTACCCGGAGGTCGGGCCGGCCGAGGTCGAGCATTTCATCACGGAGCCGGTCGAGCGCGCGGTGAGCACGGTGCCGGGCATCGAGCGGGTGGAGAGCGCGACGCGCGAGGGCCTGTCGCTCGTCTTCCTGCGCTTCGCCTGGGGCACGGACATGGATTTCGCGGCGCTCAACGTCCGCGAGAAGGTGGACGGCCTGCGCGCTGCGCTCCCGGAGACCGCGGAAAGGCCCACGGTGCTGCGGCAGGACCCGCGCAGCGAGCCCATCATGGCGCTCAGCGTGGCCGCGGACTTCGACCTGTCGGCGCTGCAGGAGCTTGCCGAGAACGTGTTCCGGCGCCGGCTCGAGCAGATCGACGGCGTCGCGCAGGCCGCGCTCACCGGCGGACTCGAGCGCGAGATCCACGTCGATGTGGACCAGCGGCGTCTCGAAAGCTACGGCATCTCCATCGACCGGCTCGCCCAGGCGCTTGACGCCGCCAACGCCGCCGGCGGCAGCGGCACCATCCGCCGGGGCCAGTTCCGCTACGCGCTCCGCACCCTCGGCCAGCTCCAGGAGGTCGAGGAGATCGAGAACATCGTCCTCGCCCAGGGCACGCCCACCGCCGGGGGCGTCGTGGGCCGGGTCCTGGTCCGCGATGTCGCCACCGTCGAGGACGGGTTCAAGGACCGGGAATCGAGCGCCACCTACAACGGCAAGGAGGCGCTGGGCCTGCTGATCTTCAAGGAGGCGGGCGCCAACACGGTGAGCGTGACGCGCGAGGTGGACCGGGTGGTCGCGCAACTGCGCGCCGAGTTCGACGAGGTCACCATCGAGACGGCCATGAGCCAGGCCGGCTTCATCTCCTCCGCCATCTCCAACCTCGTGCAGAACCTGGTCATGGGATCCGCTCTCGCCTTCCTCGTGCTGGTCCTGTTCCTGCGCGATTTCCGCTACCCCATCGCCATCGCGCTGGCCATTCCGATCTCCGTGCTCTCGACCTTCGCCCTGCTCGACGCCGCCGGCGTCAGCCTCAACATCATGAGCCTGGGCGGCCTCGCGCTGGGCGCCGGCATGCTCGTGGACAACTCGATCGTGGTGCTGGAGAACATCGTCCGCCACCGCGAAGAGAAGGGACTGCTGGCCGCGGTCGCATCCGCGATCGGCACCGAGGAGCTGCAGCGGGCGCTGCTGGCCTCGACGCTCACCACCATCGCGGTGTTCGGGCCCGTGATCTACGTCCAGGGCGTGGCCGGCCAGCTCTTCCGCGCCCTTTCCTTCGCCGTGGCCTTCTCGCTCATGGCCAGCTTCGTGGTGGCCATCGCGCTGCTGCCCATGATGGCGTCGCGCTGGCAGCGCGAAGTGCTCAAGGACGAAACGCGCGAGCAGCACGCGAGAACGGCATTGGGCCGGCTGGTCGCCCGCCCGCTCGATGCCTTCGACCGCGCCTTCGCCCGTTTCGCCGCGTTCTACGAGCGCTCGCTGGACGCCGCGCTCCACCACCGCGTGCGCGTGGTGCTGCTCGCGCTGCTCGCATTCGCCCTCACCATCCCCATCGCGTTCGGGCTCGACCGCTCGGTCCTGCCCGATGTGGACCAGGGCGCGTTCCGGGCACGACTCAATCTGGAGCGGGGCGCGCCGCTGGAGCGGACACGCGCAAGCGCGGCCCGCCTCGATGCCCTCATCCGCGAAGACCCGGACGTCAGCGACGTCTTCGTCCGTGCCGGCAAGCAGACGGCCATCGCGGGCGTCGAGGATGAGGAGTCCGGTCTCAACACGGCCAGCCTCGAGGTGGTCCTGCGCGCTGGCGCGACCACCGGCGAAGTGCTCGCCCGCCTGCGTCCCCGGCTGGAGGAGTTCCCGCCGGGCAGCCTGACGATCGAGACCGGCCAGGCGACGCAGCTGGGCAAGCTGCTGGGCGGCAGCGAGGCCGACCTCTCCGTGCGCATTCAGGGCGACGACCTGGACGCCGCTCTCGCCTTCGCTGAAATCGTCAACCAGAAGCTGGCTCCCCTGGACGCCGTCACCAACGTGCGGGTGGGCACCGAGCTGGGCCAGCCGGAATTCCTGATCGAGATCGACCGGGAACGCGTTGCCGCGTTCGGCCTGGAAGCGGGGACGGTGGCGGCCGCCATCGAGGACCACATGCGGGGCCGGGTCGCCACGCAGTTCGTGGCCTTCGACCGGAAGATCGACGTGGTGGTGCGCCTGCCGGAGAGCGAGCGGCGCTCCCTCGAGACACTCGACCGCCTGTTCGTGAGCGGCGTCCCGCTCCGCGAGCTGGTGAACATCCGCGAGTCCGTGGGCCCGGTCGAAATCCAGCGAGTGGACCAGACCCGGGTCGTGCCGGTCTACGCCGACGTCGCGACGGGCGACGTGGACGCCGCCGTCGAGGCGGTCACGGCCGCGCTGGCCGGCACGCCGGCGCCCCGTGGCCTCCGGGTCGACATCGGCGGCGAGAACGAGGAGATGCGCCGGAGCTTCCGCGATCTCGGGTTCGCGTTCCTGCTGGCCCTGCTGCTGGTCTACATGATCCTGGCGGCCGAGTTCGAGTCGTTCGTGCACCCGTTCACGGTCCTGCTCAGCGTGCCGCTGTCCCTGATCGGGGCCTTCACGGCGCTCTGGATCGCGGGCGCGGGCATCAACACCATCAGCCTCATCGGCATGGTGATCCTGGTGGGCATCGTGGACAACGACGCCGTGGTCAAGCTCGACTACACCATCCAGCTGAAGGAGAGCGGGCTGCCCACGCGCGCTGCCATCAAGGAAGCCGGGCGAGCGCGCATGCGCCCCATCCTCATGACCTCGCTCACCACCATGCTCGGTATCATGCCCATGATGCTCGGGATCGGCACCGGCGGCGGGCTGCAGGCGCCGCTCGCCATCGCCGTGTTCGGCGGTCTCTTCACGTCAACCGCGCTCACCCTGATCGTGATCCCGGTGGTCTACGAGATGATCGAGGATCTGCGCTTGCGACTGCGTGGAGAAGCGCCGACGCGGCTCGAGACGGCGGCAGCCCGGGAACCGGCCATGGGTGCGCCCGCACCGGCAGCGGAGGGCTGATGATCAAGACCATCATCCGGCGTCCCGTCACCATCACGATGGCCTACCTGACGGTGGCGGCGCTGGGCGTTGCATCGTGGAGGGCCATTCCGCTCGAGCAGCTGCCCGATGCGGAGCTGCCCCAGCTCTCCATCAGCCTCACGTGGCCGGGCAGCTCGCCCGAGGTGGTGGAGGCGCTGGCTACCTCGCCCCTGGAAGCGGCCGTGCAGCAGGTCCGGGGCGTGGAGAAGATCACGTCCACGTCGCGGGAGGGCGGGGCGACGATCACGCTGGAGTTCGCGCTCGACACGGACATGGAGTTCGCGCGGCTCGAGCTGTCCGAGCGCATCGCGTCCACCGAGGAGGGGCTTCCCGTCGGCGTGCGGACTTCGGTCCAGCCGTACGTCCCGGACGAGTTCGAGAGCATGAACCAGCCGCTGCTCTCGTACACCGTCACGGGGCCGTACACCCTGGAGGCGCTCCGCCAGCACATCGATGACGTGATCGAGCCCGACCTCAGGCAGGTCGACGGCGTCGGGGAAGTGCGCTCCTTCGGCGGGCGGGCGCGCATCCTCGAGATCGAGCTGGACGAGGACCGCATCCGGTCTCTCGGACTCCGGCCCGAAGTCGTCCGCGCCCGGGTCCAGGCCATGGAGCTGGTCGAGGAGGCCGGCTCGGTGATGACCGAGGACGGCACGCTCCGCACCCTCTCGATCCGCGAGCGCACGGAGACGGCCGACGAGGTCCGGCAGCTGCCCGTGCTCACCGACCGCGGGCGGGTGGTCCGCATCGCCGACGTCGGCCGCGTCTACGAGACCTATGAGGAGCCCAACTACTACTACCGCATCGACGGCCTGCCCGCCGTCGCCTTCCACATCATCCGCGCACCGCGCTCCAACGCGGTGGCGACGGCCGACCGCGTGAAGGCACGCGTCGCGCGCCTCGAGGGCGCCCATCCCCCCGGCGTGCGCGTGCTCCTCGACCAGGATCAGAGCAAGGACATCCGGGCCCAGCTCTCCGATCTCCGGACCCGTGCGCTCATCGCCGCCGGCATTGTCCTGGCCGTGCTGATTCTCTTTCTTCGCTCCCTGAACGCGGCCGCCATTGTGTTCGCCACGGTCGCCTTCTCGGTCCTGATCACCATCAACGTCATGTACTTCGCCGGGTTCACGCTGAACCTGCTGACGCTGATGGGTCTGGCCATGGGCTTCGGCCTGGTGGTCGACAACGCGATCGTCGTGCTCGAGAACACGTATCGGCGACGGATGGCCGGCGAGGGCGCGGTCGAAGCGGCCACGCACGGCGCTGCCGACGTGATGCTCGCGGTGCTCGCGGCCACGGGCACCACGGTCGTGGTCCTCATCCCCTTCGTCTACCTGCAGGGCGAGCTGCGCATCTTCTACGTGCCGCTGGCGCTCGTGGTCGGCATCAGCCTGCTGGCCAGCCTGGCCGTCGCCTTCACGTTCATCCCTTCGCTCGCGGCCCGCATCCTCGGCCGGATCCGGTCCCCGGGCCGGGATTCCGGTACCCCGGCCCGGCCACCCCTGTACACCCGCGCGTACGCCGGGCTGATCCGCTTCTCGCTGCGGCGCCCGTGGGTGACCGTGGCGCTCGCGGTGCTGGCCCTGGGAGGCTCCTGGTACCTCTTCGACAAGTACGTGAACCGGGGCGTGATCTGGGGCCGGTGGGGCGAGCAGCGGGACGCCATCGTGATCTACATCATGCAGCCGCGCGGGGAGGAGCTGGCGCGCACGGACGAGCTGGCCCGCTTCTTCGAGGACCGGCTGCAGCAGATGCCGGAGATCGAGCGCTTCACCTCCAATATCGCTCCGGACCGGGCCTTCATCCGCGTCACGTTCCCGGATTCCCTCCAGTACTCGGCGATCCCGCCCGCGATCAAGGAACAGCTGGTCCAGTACAGCCTGCTGTTCGGCGGGACCGATGTGCGGGTGCAGGGCTTCGGCCCTTCGTTCTACGGCGGCGGCGGCGGCTCGGCGCCCAACTACTCGATCAAGATCCTGGGCTACAACTACGAGGAAGTCCGGCTGATCGCGGAGGACCTGGCCAGCCGACTGCGGCGGTTCTCGCGCATCCGCGAGGTGGACACCAACTCGGCGGGCAGCTACTTCCAGCGGGACAAGGCCACCGAGATCGTGGTGAAGGTGGACCGCGCCCGGCTGGCGCTTCACGACCTGACCACGCAGGACGTCGTGAGGTACGTGGCGGCCGCGGTGTACGGCCGCAACCAGCAGGGCCAGGTGCGGGTTGCCGGCGAGGAGATGCAGCTTTCGGTCAAGCTGACCGGCGCCCGGGACATGAGCGTTCTGCGGCTGCAGGACCTGCTGATTCCCACCACCGGTTCGCGGGAAGGCGTGCGACTGAGCGACATCGCCACGGTCAGCGAGCGTCAGGTCCTCAACCAGGTGATCCGCGAGGACCAGCAGTACCAGCGCATCGTGAGCTACGAGTTCCGCGGCCCCAACAAGCTGGGCGATCGCGTGCTGGAGGCGGTCCTTGCCGCCACGACCCTGCCCCCGGGCTACTCGATCGAGGAAAGGCAGGTCTGGAACTGGTCGCAGGAGGAGAAGGAAGCGATCTGGGGCGTGACCATCGTGGCCATCATCCTGGTCTACATGGTCACGGCCGCGGTCTTCGAGTCGCTGCGCCAGCCGTTCTGCGTGCTGCTCACTGTGCCCATGGCTCTGATCGGGGTGTTCCTGGTCTTCTTCTATGCCAACGCGAGCTTCACCCGGGAGGCGTACATCGGCGTGATCATGATGTCGGGCATCGTGGTCAACAGTGCGATCCTGCTCGTGGACCACGTGAACCAGCTCCGGCGCCAGCACGGCCTGGCGCTCCAGGACGCGCTCGTGCGCGGCACCATCGAGCGGGTCAGGCCGATCCTGATGACCAGTCTCACGACCATCTTCGGCCTGCTCCCGCTGGTCCTGTTCGCCGAGAGCGCCAACGCCAACATCTGGAACGCCCTGGCCTACACGCTGATCGGCGGCCTCGCCAGCTCGACGATCCTCGTGCTCAGTGTGACCCCGGCCCTCTACTTCCTGCTCGAGCGGCGGCGCGAACGGCGGCGCATTGAAGGCCTCGTCCCCGCCCTCGCCGCGGCCGCACCGGCATGATCGGCCGACGCCGTTCACGGCTGCCCGGAAAATCGTTCCGGCTTCGGTCCGCATCCGCGCGGCCGGCGGCTTCGCCCCCGAGCCGATGGCCCGGGCGCCGGGGGCTTGGGCCAGAGGGAATCCGGACGACCGGATCCGTCCGGAGCTGGCGGGTGACGGCGCTTGGGCAGATGGCACCGGGCTTGCTGTGCGGACGTGCCCGTGGCCGCATCAGGGCGGCCGGACCGAACCGATAATCGACGGAATCGATGCCGACACCGCTGGCACACGGCGTGGCTGCGTGGGCCACCGCCAAGAGCGCCGATCCCGGGGACCTGAGAGGCCCCCGCCTCTTCGCGCTGGTGGCGTTTCTCGCAGTCGTGCCGGACCTGGATTTCCTCCCCGGGTTCCTGCTCGACTATCCCGACGCGTTCCACCGGGGCCCGACGCACTCGGTGGTGGGGGCGGCGCTGGCATCGGCGGCGATCGCGTGGGTGCTCGCGTTGCTGTCGGCGCGGCGGGGCCGGGACGCGCGCGGGTTCGGCGGGTGGCTCGGCCTCGTGATGCCCATGTACTACGCGCACATCCTGCTCGACCTGCTGGTCCCGGACCACAACGGCGCGACCGGGATGCGGCTGTTCTGGCCGTTTTCCGACGCCTTCATCGGCACACCCATGCCCATGCCGGCCGGGCTTCGCGCCTTCATCGATCTCGGCATCGGCACGGAGAGCGGGAGCTTCGTGGGCGCCCTCCTGTCATGGCACGGACTCGCCGTGTTCGTGGTCGAGGGCCTGCTGTTCACGCCCCTGCTCCTCGCGCCGAAACTCATGGGTAGCGCGAGGCGGCGGGTGTCGGGCCTGAGCATGGGTCCGGCGGCACGGGAGCAGCCCGAAGCGTAGGACGGGCGGCTCCGCGTGGGAGCGTCGACAGGAAGGCCGGAAGGGTTTACCTTACCGGCACACGCCCCGGCCCAGCGTCCGGGGCGTTCGCGTGTAAAGAGGCATCGACACGGACATGCCAGGACCCAGACTGCTGCTGCCGGCCCCCATCGCCGAGCTGGAAACGCTCGCCTGCAACCTCCGTTGGGCATGGCGCCGGCCGACCCGGGCCCTGTTCCGGTGGCTGGACGCCGAGCTGTGGATGCGATCGCGCCGGAATCCCGTGCAGCTGCTCGCCGAGGTCCGGCCGGAGCGCCTCGTCGAGGCAGTCCAGGATCCGTCCTATGTGGAGCGGGTCCGGGAGGCGGCAGCGGAGCTGCAGTCGTATCTGAGCACGGCGGCCGCGGCGCACGAAGCCGGCGACGGCTGCCGGGTGGCATACTTCTCCGCGGAGTTCGCGATCGCCGAGTGCATCCGCGTGTTCTCGGGCGGGCTCGGCGTCCTCGCCGGGGACCACCTGAAGTCGGCGAGCGACCTCGGCCTTCCCCTGGTGGGCGTTGGCCTGCTCTACAAGGACGGGTACTTCACGCAGCAGGTGAACGGGGACGGCTGGCAGCACGAGACGTACCGGCACCTCGACCCCGAGACCAGCCCGCTCAACGAGCAGATGGGCCCGGGCGGAGAGCCGCTCCGGATCCGCATCCCCTTCCCGGGCCGGTCCGTATTCACGCGGGTGTGGAGGGCGGACGTCGGGGCCGTCCCGCTGTACCTCCTCGACACGGACGTGGACGGCAACACGGCGGAAGACCGCCTGATCACGGACCGTCTGTACGGCGGCGATGTCGAGCACCGGCTGAAACAGGAGCTGATTCTCGGGATCGGGGGAATCCGCATGCTGGAGGCCCTCGGGCACCCGATCGATGTGTGCCACCTGAACGAGGGCCACGCCGCGTTCGCCATCGTCGAGCGGCTGAGCCCCAAGCTGCAGCTCCACGGCCGGGACGCCGCCGCCGCGCTGGCCGCCGTGGCCGAGGAGACGGTCTTCACGACCCATACGCCGGTCGAGGCCGGGCACGACTACTTCCCGGCCGACCTGATGAAGCGCTATTTCGGACCGTTCGTCGAGGCGACCGGCATAGGCTGGGACTGGTTCTTCGGGCTGGGAGAATCCCCGGAGCCCCATCGCCGCGGCTTCTTCTGCATGACGGCGCTCGCCCTGCGCGGCTCACGCGCCGCCAACGGCGTCAGCCGGCTCCATGGAGAGGTTTCCCGCCAGATGTGGAAGGAGCTGCGCCCCGCCGTGGCGGACACCGAGATCCGGATCGGCCACGTCACGAATGGCGTGCATCTGCCCACCTGGGTGGGACCCGTGATGACCCGGCTCTACGCCCAGTACGTCGACCCGGACTGGGTGGGTCGCAGCGGAGCCGCGGACTGGAGCCGGGTGGCCGGCGCGCCGCCCGACCGGATCTGGGCCGCCCGCGAGGAGCAGCGGGCCCGACTCATCGACCGACTCCGCGGAATGCTGGTCGTGCAGGCCCGCGCCCGCGGCGAGCCCGGCGACGAAGCCTGGACGAAGCTCGACCCGAACGCGCTGACCGTCGCCTTCGCCCGGCGCTTCGCTACCTACAAGAGGGCCACGTTGCTGCTCACCGATCCCGCCCGCCTCGCGCGCATCGTGGGCAACCCGGACCGACCCGTCCAGATCGTGTTCGCGGGCAAGGCCCACCCCCGCGATGACGGCGGCAAGCAACTGGTCCATCAGGTGTTCGAGCTGTCCCGCCGCCCGGAGTTCCACGGCCGCGTCCTCTTCGTCGAGAACTACGATGTCGAGCTCGCCCGTTACCTCGTGCGGGGTGCCGACGTCTGGCTGAACGTGCCACGCCGGCCCTTCGAGGCGAGCGGAACCAGCGGCATGAAGGCCGCCGCCAACGGCGGGCTGAACCTGAGCATCGCGGACGGGTGGTGGGCGGAAGCCTGGGACGAGCACAACGCCTGGCCCGACCCGATCGGCTGGCGGATCGACGGCGAGGGGTTCGTGGGCGAAGCTCAGGACGCGTTCGACGCCGCCTCCCTGTACGATCTGCTCGAGAACGAGGTCGTGCCCCTGTTCTACGACCGCGACTCCGACGGCGTCCCCATCGGCTGGATCCGCCGGGTCCAGGCCTCCATCGCTCAGGTCTGCCCGTTCTTCAATACCGACCGGATGGTGTCCGAATACGCCGAATCGTTGTACAGGCCGGCTCCCGCCACCGTCGCCGCGGCCGCCGAGACCTGACCCCGGCCACGAAAAGACGCCGGCCCGGCCGGATCGGCCGGACCGGCGCTTCCGGGGCCGGTTGAACCTTACTTCGCCTCGATCTCCCGCACCGGCTCCCCCCCCC
>Ga0209640_10006184_pt1 | contig 10476 bp, 10 predicted proteins | sample RifCSP10_1_FD_184018 | JGI IMG/M metagenome (GOLD analysis project Ga0209640, IMG submission 184018) | Soil microbial communities from Rifle, Colorado - Rifle CSP2_sed 10_1 (SPAdes) (version 2) | ecosystem: Environmental > Terrestrial > Deep subsurface > Rock core/Sediment | place: Rifle...
CCCGGCCCTCTTGCATGGCGCGAACCGCCTTCAGGGTCTCCCGGACCGCGGAGGGGTGGTGGGCGAAGTCGTCGTAGACCGTGACCCCACCCACGCTCCCCCGCTCTTCGAGGCGCCGTTTGACGCCCCGGAACGACGCGAGGGCCGGCCGTGCCGTCGCGGGCGACACCCCGACCGACGCCGCCACCGCCAGGGCCGCCAGGGCATTGCGCACGTTGTGCTCGCCCGGAAGGCTGAGCGCGAACTCCCCCTGGTTCTCGCCCTTGCGCACGAGGCGGAACCGGCTGCCGCCGGACCCCGTGCGCACCTCGACCGCGCGCCAGTCGGCGGCGGCCTCGACCGCGAACGTCTCGACCCGGCACGGCGCCCCGGGCAAGATCTCGCGCAAGGCCGGGCTCTCGGTTCCGGCCACCACGAGGCCTCGGCGGGGCACCACGCCCAGCAGGCGGCGAAACGCGGTCTGGACCGAGGCCAGGTCGGCGTAGATGTCGGCGTGATCGAACTCGACGTTGCCGACCACGGCGACGTCGGGCAGGTAGTGGACGAACTTGGGGCGCTTGTCGAAGAACGCGCAGTCGTACTCGTCACCCTCGACCACGAAGGGACTGCCGCGTCCCAGCCGGTAGCTGCGGCCGAAGTCCTTGGGCACGCCCCCGACGAGAAACGACGGATCGAGCCCGGCCCGGTCGAGGATGAAGGCCAGCAGGCTCGTGGTCGTGGTCTTGCCGTGGGTGCCCGCCACCACGAGCGAGGTTCGCCCGCGGATGAACTCGTCCGCCAGCAGCGCGGGCAGGCTCGTGTAGCGCTGCTTGCGGTCGAGGACGGCCTCCACCTCGGGGTTCCCCCGCGAGAGCGCGTTGCCGATCACGACGAGGTCGGCGTCGCTCGGGACGTTCGCCTCCGCGTAGGGGGAGCGCACGTCGATTCCGAGCTCCGCCAGCTGGTTCGACATGGGCGGGTAGACGTCCTGGTCGGAGCCGCTCACCTCGTGGCCGCGTTCATGAAGGAGCCCGGCGAGCGACGCCATGGCGGTGCCGCACACCCCCGAGAGGTGGACCTTCACGCGACCGCGGGCTCCAGCACCTCGAGGCGGGTCTCCCGGCCGCACCGCAGCCGCGCGCGAACCCCCAGGGGAAGGGACACGTTCGGGCCGTTAACGTGGCCGCTCGAGAGCCCGATGGCCACCGGCACGTCCAAGCCGGAGAGGGCGTCGAGGAGGACGTCTTCGAGGGTGTAGTCCGTCCCCGGCTCGGAGCTGCATCCCTTCATCTCGCCGAAGACGACTCCGCGCACGCCCTCGAAGGCGCCCGCGAGGCGAAGCTGGGTGAGCATGCGGTCGAGGCGATAGGGTCGCTCCCGCACGTCCTCGAGGAAGAGGAGACTCCCCTCGGGATCAGGCCGGAAGGCCCAGGGGGTGCCGGCGGTGGCGGCGAGGAGCGAGAGGCAGCCGCCGCGCAGGACGCCGACGCCCTCCCCATCGCGCAGCGGGTCGAGGTCTTCGGGGGTGCTCGAGTAGGGAGGGCCTTCGCCGGCCAGCGCGGCCAGGAAGCTCTCGCGGTGGTAACTGCCCGGCGTGAGTCCGCGGCCGGCCATCGGCCCGTGGACGGTGACGAGACCGAGGCGCGCGCAGTAGAGGTGCAGGGCCGTGATGTCGCTGCAGCCGACGAAGGGCTTCGGGTCGGCCGCGATCACGGACGGATCGAGCCGGGGCAGGAGAGCGAGCGCGCCCGCGCCGCCCCGGGCGCAGACGATCGCGCGCACCTCGGGATCCGCGCACAGGCGATGCAGCTCTTCGATGCGCGTTTGCACGGAACCCGCGGTGAACCGCAGGCGGCGCCCGAGGTCCTCGGGGACGAGCACCCGATAGCCCAGTCGTTCGAGCTCGACTACGGCGCCAAGGACGCTCTCGGGGTCGACGGCCCCCGACGGCACACAAAGCCCGATGGTCTCGCCCGGGCGGACGGCGCGGGGCTTGATCGTCATCGGCTCAGGCCGGGATGCCGCTCCGTTCCGCGATCTCCTCGGCCAGGGCCCGGCGCTCTCCCACGCCCGCCGCCTGCCGCGCCGCCTTGGGATCGGGATCGGTATACGGGAGCAGAAAGCGCCGCTTGATCCGGCGGATCCGATCGCCGGGATCGAGGATGCCCTCCGCGAAGACCGGCGCCCCTTCGGTGACGCGCACGAGCGCCTCCAGCGCTTCCACCTGGGCGTCGGGCGTCTTCGAGACCGCAATGAGGTCGCATCCAGCTTCGGCCGCGAGGACGGCCGCCTCGGCGGCCGGCCAGCCCTTGGCCACGGCCCTCATCTCGAGGTCGTCCGAGACGATCACGCCTTCGTACTTCATCCCTTCCCGCAGGAGGCCGACGATCCTCGGGGAAAGCGTGGCCGGCAGGCGCTCGTCGAGCTCGGGATAGAGAACGTGGGCCGTCATGATGCTCGCCGCTCCCGCCGCGACCGCCGCCCGGAACGGCCGCATCTCCACGTCCTCCAGCCGGGAGCGCGGATGTGCGACCACGGGCAGGTCGAGGTGGGAGTCGAGCTCGGTGTCACCGTGCCCGGGAAAGTGCTTCGCGCAGGCGGCGACCCCGTCCTCCTGGAGACCCTCGATCAGGGCGGAGCCCAGCCGGCCCACGAGATCGGGGTCTCCGCCGAAGGCCCGGTCTCCGATCACGGGGTTGTTCGGGTTCGTGTCCACGTCGACCACCGGGGCCAGGTCCCAGCGAATGCCGCACGCGCGGAGCTCGATAGCCAGGGCCTGGCCGAGGCGGCGGGCGTGATCCTCCGAGCCCAGCCGGCCCACCGCGCGGAGCGGAGGCCACACCGTCCACGGCGCCTCGAGCCGCGCCACCCGGCCTCCCTCCTGGTCGACCGCCACGAAGAGGGGCAGATCGTGGCCGGCATCCCGCGCGATTTCCTGCAGTTCGCGCACCAGCTCGGCCACCTGCTCGGGCTCCGCCACGTTGCGCGCGAACAGGATGACGTGGCCGACCCCGTAGTCGCGGATCAGCGCCCGAACGTCGGCCGAAGGCTCCTTCCCTTCGAAGCCGACCATGAGCCGCTGCCCGGCTTTGCGCACCGCTTCGCGCACGCCCCCCTCAGCCACCCAGCCGTTTGCGGACGGCCTCGTTGACCTTCTTGCCGTCGGCCGGTCGGCCGGACGCGGCCAGGAGCGCCAGGGCCGCCTTCATGACCTTGCCCATGTCCTTGGGCGAGGCCGCTCCGGTCTCGGCCACCGCACGCTCCACGGCGGCGGCGACGTCGGCTTCGGAAGCCTCCTGCGGGAGGTAGGAGCGCAGGACCGTGATCTCGGCTTCCTCCTTCGAGACGAGCTCCGGCCGGTTCGCCTTCGCGAACTGCTCGATCGAGTCTTCGCGCTGCTTGACGAGACCTTGCAGCACCCGGATCGCCTCGGCGTCGTCCAGGGCCGCCTTCTTGTCGATCTCCTTGTTCTTGAGCGCGGCCTTGGCCATGCGCAGGACGCTGGTGCGAGGGGCGTCTTGGGCCTTCATGGCCGCGGTCAGGTCCGCGGTGATCCGTTCCACCAGTGTCATGGGGGTATTGTAGCTCGGTGCTGAAGAGGCCCGATGCCGTCCTCTTCAGCACCGCTTCGTTGTTAGCTATCTCCACGAGAACCGTCGGGTAGGATGCCCAAGCATCGGTACTAGAAGAGCGCCCGTGCCTTCGGAGCCCTCAAAACCACCTCACCAGCCGTTCTAGCCCACGACTCCCGCTCCTCGGGTATGAGACGCTCGCAGTGCAGCTTCCATCGATCGAGGAGCTCGTCCACCCGCTGGTCGATTGCCCGCATGAAGAACTCGTCGGTGTCGCGGACGCCGTCGGCCGCAGGCCGGCCCGAGATCGGCACCTTGAAGAGGCAGTCGTAGGTCTTCATCCAGTGGCGCGTCAGGGTCTCGAAGGCCCGCTGGCGGCCACAGGCGAGAAGCATGTAGGCGTAGTTGTCGAGCACGCTCCGATCGCAGACCACCACCTGGTGGTGGGCGCCGGAGCGTATCTCCTCCGCGATCTGGGTCATGAGGATCCAGGTCTGGGCATCGAGCGAGGTCTTCCGGTTGATGGGAAGCGGGCTGAGGCGCGCCACTTCCTTGACCATGTCCACGCTGACGTCCTGCCTCTTGAGGATGGCGGCGAGGTCGTAGCAGAGGGTCGTCTTGCCGACGCCGTGGGTCCCGATGAACGCGACCTTCACGCGTCTTTCGTGGCCACGGCCGTCCGGTAGACGAGGAACGCGATCCCCAAGAAGGCGAGGAAGCCGATGAGCTGGGGCAACGCCTCCCGTCCGAAGGCAAGGAAGCCGGCAATGCCTTCGGCTCCGGGAGCGCCCAGGAACGACGAGGCGAGGCCCATGATCGAGCCCCCCGCCACCAGCCCGGAGCTGTAGAGGACGCCGGGACCAGCGTCCGACTCGGCGGTGCTTCCCCGCTTCCACTCCACGAGCTTGCGAGCGAGACCGCCGATGAAGATCGGCGTCGTGCTTTCCAACGGGAGGTACATGCCCACCGCGAAGGCCAGAGCCGGTACGCCGATGATCTCCATGAGGATCGAGGTGAAGACGCCGATGAGGACGAGGCCCCACGGGAGCTGTTGGGTGAGGATCCCCTTGGTGACGAGGCTCATCAGGGTAGCCTGGGGCGCCGGCGCCTTCTCCGAGCCGATCCCCTCCTGGATGCGGTAGCGGACGCTTCCGCCCTCGTCCACCAGGTAGGTCCCGTCGGGGATGCCCGTCACTCCACCCGCCCGCGCCAGCCGGTAGGTCCGCCCGTCCGGCCCCGACTGCGCCGGCGCATCCTGGGGCACGGCCAGGATCGCCTCGTAGCGCGCCTCCTGGACCCGGGTGTAGTTCCGGTTGATGACCTGCAGCGTCCAACCGATGGCGAGGACGCTCGTGAGCACGCCCACGATGATCGCGAGCTGCTGTCTCCAGGGCGTTCCGCCCACGAGGAAGCTCGTCTTCAGGTCCTGGCTCGTCGTCCCCGCGTTGCTGGAGGCGATGCAGACGATGGCGCCGATGGACAGGGCGGCGGCGGTGTAGGCATGACCCGTCCAGCCGAGAACGATGAAGACGAGGCAGACGCCCATGAGCGTCGCGATGGCCATGCCGCTGACCGGGTTCGAGGAGCTTCCCAGCTCTCCCGTGATCCGGGACGAGACCACGGAGAAGAAGAAGCCGAAGACGATCACGGCCACGGCGGACAGGAAGCTGATGCCCAGGCCGGGGACCACCTGGAGCTGGGGCAGGAACGCCATGAAGACGGTGAGGGCGATCGAGCCGCCCAGGACCAGCCAGATGGGCAAGTCGCGCTCCGTGCGGGGCCGCGCGTCGGCCGTGGCCAGGCCGGTGACGCGAAGGTCGCGGAAGGACGCCCGGAACGAGTCGACGATGGTGGGCGTGGCCTTGAGGAGGTTGATGATCCCGCCGGCCGCCACCGCGCCCGCCCCGATGTAGCGGATGTAGCGGCTCCAGATGTCGAAGGGCGTCATGTCGGAGATGAGCGCCGTGGCCGGGTAGAGCGGGGTGGCGCGACCCTCCCCGAAGAGCGCGATGGCTGGGATCAGGACCAGCCAGGAGAGAAGGCCGCCGCCCACCATGATCGCGGACGACCGGTAACCGATGATGTAGCCGACGCCCAGAAGCTCGGGCGAGATGTCGCAGGAGACCTCCGAAGCCCGGTAGCCGGGCAGGTGCACCTTGGGTATGCCCGGCCAGAGACGGGTCACCCCGGTCGCGAGCTTGAAGACGAGGCCCACGAAGAGGCCGCGGAACACGTGCCGCGCCTGGGCCCCCTTCTCTTCCCCGGCGATGAGGACCTCGGCGCAGGCCGTGCCCTCGGGATAGGTCAGCGTCCCGTGCTCCTTGACGATCAGGTACCGGCGGAGCGGGATCATCATGAGGACGCCGAGCACGCCTCCGCAGAGGGCCAGGACGAGCGTCCGCACCCACCCCATCTCGAAGCCCAGCAGCACGAGGGCGGGCAGCGTGAAGGCGACACCGGCGGCGATCGACTCCCCCGCCGAGCCCGTCGTCTGCACGACGGTGTTCTCCAGGATCGAGGCCCGGCCCCCGAGACCCTTCGAGAGGGCCCGGAAGATCGTGATCGAGATGACCGCGATCGGCACCGACGCCGAGACCGTGATGCCCACGCGGAGGGCCAGATAGACCGAGGACATCCCGAAGAAGACCCCGAGGACCGAGCCCATCACGAGGGCGCGAACGGTCAGCTCGGAGGGAGCCTCGGTCGCGGGCACGTAGGGCTTGAAGCCGACGGGCGTGTAGGACTCGGCCAAGGGCACCTCCGCCCGCGGCGGAGCGCGAGCGGCCGCATTCTAGCCCGAAGCCCAGAGCCTCGCGCTCCCGTCGGCGGGACGCTCGTTGCACCCTGCTCCGGCCTCTGCTGTAATTTCGAACGCGCACGAAAGATGGACAACCTACTCGAGCCCTATGACCGCCTCGTGCGTATCGTGATCCTCGGTCGCGTCTTCGAGGTTCCCGCGAACAACATCCTCCTCCGGCAGATGCAGTACGTGTCCCCCGACATCGGCAGCGGCCGCTACTGCTGGAACGCCGAGTGCCGCTATTGCGAGATCGAGTACCGCCGCACCGCCGACGCCTCCGATCTCCCCGCACTGGCTTGCCGCCTCAAGGGGTTGGAGGGCATGGTCATCACCAAGGCCGCGGCCGAGATCCGCTACAACCTCAGCGAAGCCCTGGCCGCGGCGAAGACGGTCGACGAGGCGGAGGGCTAATCCTCGACCCGGATCGCCGTCTCGCTGGTCGCGATCCGCGTCGTTCCTGGCTCCCGGAAGGTCAGAAGCAGCGAGTAGTCGCCGGGCGGCACCTCGGGAGCCATCACCGTAAGCAGGTAGCGCTCGAAGCCGTCGTCGTCCGGGACGACTCGCGGGGCGCCCTCGATCCGGAGCGGCCGCGCAGACTCCCCCACTCGGGCGATCTCGCCCGTGACTTCCACGCGCTCCCCCGCGCCCCATACGAAGACGCAGACCTTGGAAGCCCTCCCCGCCTGTAGCGCGATCGCATCCGGAACGAAGGGACCGCCCCCTAGACGAAACGGAATCTCGAGTCCCGGGCCGCGCTGCGAGTCGCTGGCGGCGACGATGAGTCCATCGACGGGCAGCGTCAACATGGGCGGCGACACCGACAGCCGTTCCTCGACGAACGCCTTCACGTCCACTGCCTGACGGATCGACCCCGTCAGCCCGGAGCTCCCCGCGCGCACGACGAAACGAAGGTCCAACGGACCCGTCGGCACGGCAAACGTCGTCAACACCCGAACTCCATCGCTCCGCAACGCACTCCCCTGCTTCGCGAGGTCGATCGAGATGGTCCGCGCCATGCGGTCGACCACGCGGCCCTCCACCATGGCGTAGCCATAGACCTCGACGTCGAGGCTTCCCTCCTGCCCGGAGGCCGGGAGCGTGGCACCGTCGACGTGCAGGACGGCGGGCACGCTCGCACCGCCCTGCCGATCCCGGTACGGCAGCGCCATCACGTGGAGTCCAAGGGACCCGCCCGACAGCCCCTTCGCCACCGCCTCCGCCGCCGCGAGGTGCTGCGCCCTGGAGTTCGAACGCGGCGACGACGGCGTGAGAACGTATTCCGGCCGATGCGACACCCTGAGGCCCGAGCCGCGCACCGCCACCTTGAGAGATCGGGCGCGGTCGGGCTTGTCTCCAGGCTCGGCCGGCTGAAAGGCGAGCACGTAGTACCGGCGGCTGATCCGATCCACTTCCCCGAGAGCCCGGGTGAGGTCGTTCGTCGGCAGGACGAAGCGACCGCCGGTGTTCTCCGCGAGAGCCGCGAGGGTGGCGCGGCCAGGGTTGGGACGCCGGTCCCAGGAACGAGTCCTCAACGACGATGGGCCACCGGGGCTGATGCCCGAGAAATCCGCCGCGGAGGGCGGCGCCAGTCCGCCGACGTCGATCGAGTGAATGACCACGTCCGAGCGACCCGCTCCCCGGAAGAGCTCGGCCATCCGTCGCCGAACGTGATCGGGCTGGTCCCTGTACTGCTCCTCGTCCTGCCACGCCGCGTCGGAGAAGCCTCCGGACAGGAGCACGACCTGTTTGCGGCCCCCGAGGGACGACAGGGCCTCCCCGAGATCCTCGAGAGCGCCGAGGAAGTCCATGACCTTGGTCCGATAGTGCTGCTTCAGGCCCTCCCTCATCAGATCGGCTTCTGCGGCAAGCGCGTCGTCGAGCTCCGCGCGAGCCGAGCCGGCCACGAGTGGGTTGCCCGAAGTATCGGTGTCGAACGCCCCGCTCAGGTCCAGCGGGTCGGCGGCCCCTTCGGAGGAAGCCACCAGCCCCAGGCCCGCGACTGCGCGCCCGACGTGGCCCCGGTCGCTCGTGAAGCCCGTCAGCATCTTCAGGCCCTTGCGGCCGTAGGTCGCGACCGCCACGAGATCGCCCGGGCTCAGGGACTCCTCGAGGAAGCGCATCGCCGCCTTGCGCACCCTCAGGATCCCGCCCGGGGGTGAGAACTGGAGGTCGAAGAGCAGCAGGAACTGGCGGGCCGCCGCGGCCTGAATGGCGACTGGCATCGCGCCTGGAGCCGCGATGCCCGCGCCGAGCGCCGACGGGGGCTCCGCCACCGCGTCCACGTCCACCGCATGAAAGGCCACGATCGGGACGCGCTGACCGCGGTCGTAAAGCTCGAAGTCCTGCGCGGTGAGGCCAGGGACCGCCCTGCCGGACTTGTCGGTCACGAACACCGGCACGGCCACCACGGTGACGTCGGTCCCAAAGACCGGCGGACTCTGGTTCGTCTGCGCCCGGGAACCCGCCACCGGGAACAGCAGCACCGACGCGGCCGCCAGCGAAGAAGTAGCCAGGTGCAAGAACGACCTCCCCGCTTTGGGGTCGCGTGTCTACTGTATCACCTCGGCCTCGCCTAACCGGACCGTGGTTTCGTTGGTGCCGCTCTGCGTCGTCCCGGGTCTTCCACCATGGCGAGCAGCCCACTTTGGGGCAGGCGAGGACGTCCAGCTCGCAGCCTGTACTGCTACCACATGCCTACCTAGGGTAGCATACGAGTATGAAAATCAGCGTCAGCCTGCCTGACGACGACGTGGAGTTCCTGGACCGACAGGCCCGGAACCTCGGTACCGGCTCGAGGTCCGCGGTCGTTCAGCGAGCCATTCAGCTGATGCGTGCGATCGAGCTGGGCCCGGACTACGCGCGAGCATGGGAAGAGTGGGCGGCCGAAGGCGAGGCCGCCGCCTGGGAGGCGGTGGTCGGCGATGGAATTGAGCCCGTGCGCTGATGCTGCGCGGCGAGATACGAGTGGTCGACCTCGAGCCCGCGCGCGGCTCCGAGGCGCACAAGCGGCGCCCGGCCGTGGTGGTGAGCAACGACGGAGCTAATGCCACGGCGTTCCGCCTCCAGCGCGGCGTGGTCACGGTCGTGCCCGTCACCTCGAACGTGAGCCACGTCTTTCCGTTCCAGGTGCTGCTGCCGGCCGCGGATTGCGGCTTGCCCCGCGACTCCAAGGCCCAGGCCGAACAGGTGCGATCCGTGGCCGTCGAGCGCATCGGCCGGCGACTCGGCCAGCTCTCTCCCTCGTTGCTGGCGGATCTCGAGGACGCGCTCCGTCTGCACCTCGGACTCTAGCAGCCGCGCCTCTGCGACCGCTCGCTTCTTCCCTCCGCATCCGGCGGATGGGCGGTGGCGCCGCTCGCGTCCGGACCTCCGTGTCGTCGGCGGCCGCCTCGACGTAGTACACGTCGTCGCTTTCGATTGCCTGCCGCAGCCCGGGCCCGAGGTGCAGCAGCAAGCGACCGCCGTCGCCGGTGGAAGCCGACCTGCGGCTTCTTCTCATGAAGTGCCCGTTTTCCTCGTCGGGCTGCCGGATTCTCTCATGCGCTGCGGCCGGCGCACTTCAGCTCGGCCGATTCGACCCATGGCATTCCATAGGGGATCGGGCATGCTCTCCCCTGGGATAGCCATAGGGAGGGAGCCCGCCTACAACACGCTCTACTACCTGCTCCACTGCGTCGTGCAGCACGAGCTCTACCACGCCGGCCAGATCGCCCTCTTGAAGAAGGCACTGTGACGGCGAGCCTCAGCCGGCGGCAGATGCTGGAAAGGGTCGCCCTCGGCGCGGCAGCGGGCTGGGTGTCCGGGCTGGCTCCGGATCGCACCTGGGCGCAGGCCGCTCGGACCGCCTCGATGCGCTGGATCGCGACCACGCAAGACCGGCCGTGGCGCGACCAGCCTGCACCGCAGGTGTCCTCGTCCCAGGAACCTGGGACGTCGAGGTCCTGACGGTCCGCGACGAGACGACCGCGTTCGGTCGGCGTGGCGGACGCCGTCTTCAATCGAGAGGGGCGGGATCACCCCGCCTCGGGAGGCAACCGATGAGACGCTACGCCGCTTTGGGCCTGGCCACCCTGGGCATCCTGGCCGCGGGCTGCAGGCCCCGCTTCTTCCAGGTGTCCGTCCACC
>Ga0209640_10006185_pt1 | contig 10475 bp, 4 predicted proteins | sample RifCSP10_1_FD_184018 | JGI IMG/M metagenome (GOLD analysis project Ga0209640, IMG submission 184018) | Soil microbial communities from Rifle, Colorado - Rifle CSP2_sed 10_1 (SPAdes) (version 2) | ecosystem: Environmental > Terrestrial > Deep subsurface > Rock core/Sediment | place: Rifle...
ATCTTGTTCTTCAGATTGACCTTGATGCAGTCGCCCAGATTGGCACGCAACGTGAGCGGATTCGGCATCACATTGCCCGCCACCGTGGTCGCTTCCTCTTCAAGCGCGTAGATCTTGCCTTCCGGCACCGTCATTTCGATCTTGCGCTCGAAGTCCACCTCGATCACGTCCGGCGCCTTCGGGTGGAGCTTCAACGGACGGTCCAATGACACGACGTTGAAGTTCTTCACCGGGGCATCGGACGGACAGACTGAACCCGGCGTCGCCGGAATCCCGAGAGGATTGGTTCCCTTCGGGAGCAGCTTCAGATCCGCCGTTTCCTTGTCGAGCACGCGCACGATACCCCATCCCCCTTCGGCGAAGTGTGACGTTCGACCGTTGAAGTGGATGTAGTCGCCCGGCATGCCCTGGAATCCTCCGGCTTTAGTGACGAGGTCATACCGCTCGGCGATCCCGACGTGAATCGAGTTCTTCCGATTGGCATCTGCCGCATACCGTTCCGTGAGGAAGGTATGGCCTGAAATGGTCCAGACGTGGGATTCGTTCATGAGCTGGTGCAACAGCCGAAACACCATGGTGTCCCCTGTGTACGCCCGCAAGAGTGGCGTGCCCGGATCGCCATGGATCGCGCTGCTGAACAGCTTTGACGTATCCGGATTGTTAGACAAGCGTTGTGCAAACGGTGCCGCGCGGAAGTTGAAGCCGCTGCCGGTCGTATGCGTCCCGCCGTTGAGGTACTTGTTCGGCGACGCCATGATCTTGTCCGGCATCTGGAAGGAAACGGTCTTGCCGGCTTCCAGCGCCACTTCGATGGGCTGCCCTGGGGGGTTACCCGCCTCGATGGTGTTCACCGTGTGCGGAACGGTGTCGTGGATCGACACCATCAACTCACGGAAGCTCCCGCTGACGCCGGCCCCGATCGGCTCGTTGCTATGAATATCGGCAATGGGACCGCTGTACACCAACTTGCCGTTCTTCGGATCGTGATAGGTGGACCCGAACGGCTCCACAATCGTCACGCCGAACCCGCCATGCGGCCAGGTCGTCGCACCGAACGCATGGTCGTGCCAGAAGACGGTCCCCATGTCGACATCCACCCACCACCGATAGCGGACAAACTCCGGCGACGCGAGATCGCCTGCCGGGTGGTTGTGCTTCAACGGCTTGAAGAATGTCACGACCTCGCCCTTGATGTCCTTGATACGGGCAACTTCCTGACAGCTCTTGTCCCGCGGCAATGAGGCCGTCGGATCGTTCCCCTTCTCCAGACAGTCCATCCCGACCATCACTTCCGTGTTCACATGGAACGGTGTAGCACCAGGAGCCATCTGAATCTTGATGGACGCGGCGCCAGCCTTCGCGGCGTCTTTCAGCTTCGCCACCATCGGCGCCGGCAATCCATGCAGTGGATGTCCGCGCTGCGTCTTCTTTCCCCACATGGTGAACGGCCGGACCGACATTTCATACTCGAATCCGGAGATCACGCCATCCGAGTTCCCCGTGTCGAACTGAAAGAAGTGGGGATGGATGTTGATCTTGGACGACTGGAAATTCGTGTAATCATCGTCGTCCCACTCGCTCGTCAACAACAAGTCCACGCAGTCATACACGTTGGCGCGGATGACCGCCGGCAGCTTGAGATCGTCGTTGGCCCTGGTCAAACGTTCTTCTTCATGCAGCACGTAGATCAAGCCGTCCTTGTCGACCATGGCAGGCTCTTTCCCCTGCGCCTTCGCCAGGGTAATCGGCATGCGGACGAAGTGGATGTTGTAATGTTTTCGATTGGCATTGTCGGGGCAGAGACTCCATCGGCCCTGCTCGCCGGGCTTGGCCGGCTCGGAGGTCCGTTCACCGTTTTCGTCCTGGTGAATCGGTTCCAGCCAGGGCGCACCGTTATGGTTCGCCGAAAACGGTACCCGCTTGCCGAAGTGCGGTTTGAAGAGCGGCCAGGACATCTTGGCCGTCGTCGGGTCAAAGAGGATTGCAGGTCTGGTGCTGTCATCCCACTTGGCCGCCCATGTGTACTTTGGATTCTGTGCGGTGCTTTCCCGCTCACCGACCGCCACGTTGCCGTTCCACTTCCAGTCCCACACGGTCGAATCGTAGGCCATGATCTGGCCTTTCTCATCGTTCGTGTGACCGGGCTGGCCCTGTGCCGGGACAAACATTTCGACCCAATCTTTGATATTGACGACGATCGGATCGGACTTCCAGTTCGTCTTCTGGCTCTTATCAACAATCTTGAACGTCTTCCCGAACCAATCGACCGTCGTCCCGATCAGCTTCTCGGACGTCACGCCGAGCTTCATCCGGCCCTGTCGATCCGGCAATTCTCTGAGGTCAGGCATGCTATCGGTGTGTGCGGCACCCACTTGAAGTGTATTGTAGAACCGGCCATAGCCCCACATGCCCGCCACATAGTGATGCGCGACGTGGCAGTGGAAGAGGAATTCGCCGGCGAGGTGCTGACAGCCACCGCCGCCGCATTCCGGCTCGAGGTCCAAGGCTTCTGACGGACCGATGACTTCCACGTCCACGCGATCGGATTTGGTCCGAACCACCGGATACTTCACCGGACCGTCCTGACCCATCGCCCACATGTTGTTCGGCTCGGTGCCGGGGCTCCGCTGCCAACGGATCGATCCGCTGTGCGGATGGTGGGAATGGAACACTTCGGACCCGCCATGGACCAACCGCCACTTGACCGGATCGCCCAGATAGCCACGGGCGATCGTGGTCGGAGTATCGCCGAACGTATAGGCGCTATAGGCCATCGATTCGTCTTCAAACCCGAAATACTCATGCTGCAGATGCATCTGATCGATGCCGAACGGCTCGCTGCGATAATTGATCGCCCGGCCACCCGGACGGTAGGCGTCGGTCAACGGATCGCGCTGCGGGAGGAAGTCGCCCTTCTTATTCAACGGACGGAAGGCTTCATCGCCGATCTCGTGATAGAACAACACGAACTCGCGGAAGTCCGGTCCGGACCCGTTATCGATATTCACCTGCCAGCCGCTCTTGGTTTCCGCCGCAGGACCTCCACTTCCGAGCGCATCCACGTACTTCGAACCCTTCGGTTCCACGATAAAGGCGCCGAAGAGACCCATCACGGTCAATTCACGGTCATGGCTGTAGGAATGGAACTGCCGAACGCCCTCTTGCATCTGCGGATGGATGTACCACTCGAACTCCTGCGCCCTGCCGGGAGCCACGATGGACTCAGGATTCGTCGTCAGGGCCGGTTTGCCGGTCGCGCTCACGATCATGCTGGAGGCGCTGATGAACAGACTGCCATCCTCGCTCTCCATCTGGTTGCGGAGCGTCAGCTTGACGCAGTCACCCTGGTTGGCACGCAGGACCAGGGGCTGGATATAGTCGCCTTGCAAGCCGGTAGAGACGGCGCCAGGATCGAAGCCCTCTTTGTCACGCGCCATTTTGTTCTTTTCTTCCTCGGCACGGACGTTGTCGATATTGTCGGTCAGCACGTACATGTAGCCGGGGTAGAAATCGAGCCAACGGTTCAACGTGATCTCGATGTTGATCATCGACACGTCGAACTGCTTGGTCGGCACACCGGCAGGACACTTCCCGCCCGACGCCATCACCGGCTCGCCTTTGGACGCATCCGACATGAGCAGGAAGCTGCTGCCATCCTGGCCCATGTACTGGTGCATCATCGACATCTCGTTGAACGCCCCGGACGTCTGCTGCGCCTTTGCATCTTTCTGCGCCTGCTGTTCGAGCTTCTCCATCAGACGATGGTGCTGCATCTCCATATTCCCCGAACGGTCAGGCCGACCCTCGATCGTATCCTCGAGGATTGTCTGCCCCTTCAATTGCTGGGTCCATCCCGGCATCGCGACCGGTGTCGCATGGCCCCCATGCGACGACTCCCCTGGACTGGCTGCAAACAGCCATGGCGTGGCCACCATGCTGCTCGCCAACAGCACACTCTGGAGCATCAGCGCGACACCTATGCGCCTTCGCCTGCGTCTCGGTTGATTAAGAAAAGACCTCATTGCGGCCTCCTCGCTTATTCCCGCCATCATCGGCGGATTGGTGAAGAAATAAATGGCTATACCACCTAACTCACAACCCACGTTCTTACTTGAAATAGGGAACCGGCCTCCGATTCGTGCCCCCGGCCTCACATCCGGAAGGAGTAAGAGCTGGTGAAGATTTCCTCCTTGCGGAGGAGAGGGTCATTCGGAGGCCGGTCCTAATCACCCAGACCTTCACCAGCGGTGTTCATCTAGCGCAACAGCTGTGCCGACCATCAGATCGATTAGCGAAATGCAAAATTGTCTCGGTGAGAACGTGAGTTACGCGATGAATGCGACGAGACGATCGAAACTGCTCGTGGCGCCTCTTTCTACTGTATTAGACAACGGAGGCCCGAGCGAAAATCCGATACGAGAATTTTCAACATGTTAGAGCGTCTAACTTATTAGACAGTCGGAATGAAGAAGTGGGGAAGAGAGGGACATTCGGAGGGCTAATCAATTCGATAGTCGCGGATTTTGTTGTAGAGAGTCGCGCGACTGATCTTGAGCAGCTTGGCCGCTCTTACTCGGTTTCCATCGGTCTTCTTAAGGGCGTCAACAATGCGAGTGCGCTCGGCTTGGGTGACCGCTTCACGCGTCGCCGATCGCAAGTCCTCATCTTTGGCCACGGTGCCGAGTGCCACAAGATCTTTGCACACGAGTGTCGGACCGGTGGTCGTGACTACAGCTCGTTCAATGTAGTGCTGCAGCTCGCGCACATTGCCGGGCCATGCGGCCTCGCTGAAGGCGTGCATGACCTCTTCCGATACATGCCGAAACGGCTGCCGATGTCGCTTGCACGACCCGGCCACGAAATGTTCCACCAGCAGCGGAATATCCTCTCGTCGTTCCCGGAGCGGCGGCAAATACAGCGGCAAGACCGCTAATCGATAGTAGAGATCCTGACGAAACGTCTTGGCCTTCACCAACTCGGCCAGATCTTTGTTCGTCGCGGAGATGACCCGCGCATCGATCATAATCGGCTGGGACCCGCCGACCGGCCTAATCTCGCCCTCTTGGAGGACGCGAAGCAGCTTGGCTTGAAACATCGGCGTCGTATTAGCAATCTCGTCGAGAAAGATCGTGCCGCTGTCGGCTTCTTCGAACAGACCCCGCTTGTTCGCCACTGCCCCGGTGAAGGCCCCCTTCACATGCCCGAATAATTCGCTTTCGAGCAGAGTGTCCGGCAGTGAACCGCAATCGACGACGACGAAAGGCTTCCTTTTTCGGTAGCTCAACTCATGAATCGTCTTGGCGACGAGTTCTTTGCCGGTTCCGCTTTCACCCTGGATCAGTACGGTAGCCGAACTGTCCGCCACGAGGCTGGTCATATCGAAGAGTTGCTGCATAGCCGGGCTCCGACCGATCAGCCCACCCAACGACTCCCGCACCGCCGGGGGCGGATGCTCCACCTGCAGGGGCTTCGGATCGGGCACCTTCTGGACCTGCTCGTTCTTGAACAGCACCAGCATAGAGCCGACCTCGCCCTGACTTGAGGCGAGAGGAAAGGCCTGGTGCATGCCGCAGGCCGTGCCGTTTCCACCGCCGGCGCAGGAGACGGACTGGACCTCCGGGGCGTCAAACACTTTAATCGCCGGACAGGTGCCGCAGGGATCGGTTTGATGGGCGAAGGCTTCGTAGCACTTGGCCTGATGGTCCTCGGAATCTCTAACGGAGGCCGAAGACCAAGCGGATTCGTTCGCGTAGATCACATTGAAATGGCGATCCATGACCGCCACCCGATCGGTCAATCCACCGGCGAGCTGTTTGATGGCCTCTACCCTGGCTGTCAGGATTGGATCGCTGAAGGAAAGTTTAGATTGTTCGCGTTGAGATCCGGCCATCTCGATCCTCCGACTCGTCGTTCGTATCTCGCAACCGGAGCTACCAGCCGTCAGCTTTCAGCCAGCAGCTCTGATCATAAACGAGATACGCTTCACCGTTCGATACGCTCACGGCCCTGAGTCACACCGAAGGGCGAACGACGTTTCACGTCCTTTCATGATTGAGCAATTGCTGCGCGCATAGCTTGAGATCGGCGATCCGGACCGGTTTGTCGAAGTAGGCGTTGGCGCCGGCCTGTTGCACCGCGGCTTTCGTTGCCGCATCGCCGAACGCCGTCATCACGATGATGGGACACCTGGGGGCTATGGTTCTCAGCCGGCTGATGTAATCTGCTCCTCCGGCCGGCATGCGGAGGTCGGTCAGGATCAGATCCGGCACTGACTGAAGCACCATACGAAAGGCCTCATCTCCGTCCTTGGCTTGCCGCAACTGGTACTCGGCGCTCCAAAACTCATCGCAGAGCAGGTTGCGCATCTCCCGGTCGTCTTCGACAATCAGCAAAATGGCAGCCTTTCCCCTCGTCACGGTCGTCATCCCCGTTGGTCCTATTCTGGTCCTGCCCCAATCTCTCTGACGAAATGAATGGCAAGGGACATGCCGGTAGAGAGGGATACCAAGATGAGCTTAATTCTTGAGAAATCGCGGCGAAAAGCCGAATAGACAGAATTCGGGTGACGAGAAAGGCCACAATCGAGGGTAGGTAAGCTGTTGCAAGATGCTACAGAGCGGCAGAAGCGGAGCTGATAGCTGATGGCTTATAGCACGAACGGTCGCGTCCCTTTCCTTCTCGTGCCATACGCTATTGGCTATAGGCTCTGCGGCAACAAAATCGTGAACGTCGTGCCCTTTCCCGGCTCGCTCTCGACCGCAATCGAGCCTTGATGCTCTTCAATGATGCCCTTGATGACAGTGAGCCCCAATCCAGTCCCTTTGCCGGATTCTTTGGTGGTGAAAAACGGTTCGAAGATTTTCTTGGCGTCCTCTTGAGGAATCCCGTGACCCGTGTCGGCTACCGTCAGCTTCACCATGTCCTTCTCCGGCGCCAATCCAATGCGTATAGTCCCACCGTTCGGCATCGCATGGACAGCGTTCATGAGCAGATTGATCATGACCTGGCTCATCTGATCCGGGTCGGCCTGGACCTTCGGACAGCTGTCGTCCAATGCCAATTGCGCTGTGACGCGACTCCTCGCGAGTCGTTCCTGAAACAACTCCAGACTGTTTTCAACGATGTCCTTCAATAGAAGCGGACTGCGCTCAGGAGGTTTGCGCCGCGCAAACGCGAGCAGTTGGTTCATCACCTTTGTGATCCGTTCGACCTGCGCCACGATCGTCTTGAGGCCCTTCTTGACCGGCTCGTCTGTGACGCGATCCATCAGATATTCGGCGCGTCCGAGGATGACATTCATCGGCGTCCCGATTTCATGCGCCATGCCGGAGGCCAGTGTGCCGAGTTCAGCCAGATGTTCGGCCCGGTGCAATTCCTCCTGCAGCTTCTTCTTTTCCGTAATATCCCGGACGATTCTCGACGCGCCGATCACGTGCCCCTGGTCGTTCCTGATCGGAGAAATCGTCAGCGACACATACAGAGGCCGGCCGTCTTTCCTGATCCGCACGGTTTCGTACTGGTCGATGCTCTCCCCGCGGGCCACCAGCGCAAGGAAGTTGCGCTCTTTCTCGGCATCCTCTTTCGGGAGGAAATCGCTCAAAGGACGGCCGATCACCTCCTGCGCTGAATAGCCGGTCATGTCCTCGGCCGCCCTGTTCCAACTCAGTACGAGGCCGTCCAACGATTCCCCGACGATGGCGTCTTCAGACGACGCCACGAGCGACTCGAAGCGAGCCTGCGCCGCCTCCAGCCGTTTGCGCTGAGTGATATCGCGCAGAATGACCGTAAAGTATTTCTTTCCCTCCACGCCGGCCTGCGAAATCGACGCTTCAACGGGAAACTCTTCACCGTCCGCACGAAGTCCGGTGACCTGACCGAGCGAGCCCATCATTCTGGTTGTGGTTCCCGATTTGCCGAACTCAGCCACGTGATGATGATGGGTCGTTCTAAAACGGGACGGGATGAACTTATCCAATGGTTTTCCTACTGCATCGACAGCCGAACATCGAAACATCTGCTCCGCAGCGTGATTGAACAGCAGGACCTGTTGCTCCTCATCCACGGTGATGATCGCATCCATGGCGGACTGAACGATCCCTTCGAGACTGACTTTGGCTGCCAGAAGTTTTACTTCCATGTCGCGCCGACTTGAGATGGCCCCAAGCAGAGCGGTATCTGTGTAGGCCCGGGCCTCCTGCGCCGCCGTCATCAGCCCCTCCGCATGCGCTCGCTCTACCCGCTCCGACATCAGCTCACGCATCGCCTTCGTCTTGTCTGCCTCCGCCTCTACCAGCCCATGCTGGGTCCGCTTATAACGGATTAGCCCCAGCGCCACTCCCCACAACACCACCGTGCCCAGCACTTGATTGAACATGCCGTAGGGGATCGGAATGCCGGGCGACTTGAGAAACAAATCAATCCACATGAGGCTTGTGGCAACGATACAGAAGTAGAAAGGGTCTCGTTCGCGTGAAGAGAGAAAGGTCAGCAGCAGGGGGACGATATAGAGGATCGACACCGCCACTCCGACCGGAGCGAACAAGTCAAATACAAAGATTCCAATTGTAAGGAGCGGGATCGCCCAAGGCGCAGCGCGCATAGCAAGATTCTTGACAACCTTCATGCGATCGATCCCGGCCTAAGACGATCAGAAGGAGGCAGTTATTCCTCTGGATGAGGCGTGCCTTCGATTTCGGCGAGCTTACGATACAGCGTTTTGCGATCGATGCCAAGGGCATGGGCGGCCTGGTATTTGTTGCCGCCGGTCTTTTCGAGAATCTTCTTGATGTATTCCTTCTCAATCTCATGCAAGGGGAGGGTCTTCTCCGCCGCTTCATCCAGCACACGCCGGTCGCCTCTGGCACCCTGCACAGCCGGCGGTAAATCGTCGGGCGTCACCTTCTCGCCACGGCTGAGGGTCACGGCGCGCTCAATAACATTCTCCAGCTCACGGACATTGCCAGGCCAGCCATAGTCGATCAGCATGGCCAACGCGGATTCGCTGACACCTTTGACTGTTTTGCTGCGTGCGTCCGCACACTTTTTCAGGAAGGCGTCGACGAGGAGGGGGATGTCTTCGCGCCGTTCACGCAACGGCGGCAGCCTCAACTCGATGACGTTCAGCCGATAGTAGAGATCGTCCCGAAATCGCTTGGCCTTGACCTCTTCGGCCAGGTTGAGATTGGTGGCGGCGATGATGCGCACGTCCACCGGGACGGGCTTGTTCGCGCCCACACGACGAATTTCCTTTTCCTGGATCGCGCGAAGAATCTTCGCCTGCAGCATGAGCGGAAGTTCGCTGATCTCGTCGAGAAACAACGTCCCCTTTTGCGCTTCTTCAAACAATCCCCGCTTGTCCGCCTTGGCATCGGTAAAGGAGCCCCGCATATGCCCGAACAGTTCGCTTTCCAAGAGCTGCTCCGGGATCGCTGCGCAGTTGACGGGAATAAAGGGAGCCTCTTTCCGATCGCTATTGTAGTGAATGGCCTTGGCGACCAGCTCTTTTCCCGTCCCGCTCTCTCCGGTGATGAGCACATTGGTCGGACTATCGGCCACCCGACGAATCAAATCGAAGACCGCTTGAATCGCTTTGCTCTTCCCTAAAATCTGGTGGAAGCTGTACTCCTTATGCACCTCTTTCCTGAGCCAGCTTACTTCTCGCCGCAGCGACGCTTCCCGAATAACCCGCTCGACGACCCGAACGAGTTCGTCCTTCTTAACCGGCTTGGTGACATAATCGCTCGCTCCATGTTTCATCGCTTCCACTGCCGTCTCCACCGATCCAAATGCCGTTATCAGAATGACGCCGACATCCGGGTAGAGACGTTTCACCTCCGTGAGCAACTCCGTCCCCTGCATCCCCTTCATCCGTAGATCGGTCAGAACAGCGCCGTATTCTCCTTCGCTCAACCGCCTTAGCGCCTCATCCCCACTGGCTGCTGTGGTGACTTGGTGACCACGATCCTTGAGCATGTCGTAAACCATTTCACGCATGTCCGGGTCATCATCTACCACCAGAATCGCACCCCATTCTTCAGTCATTTTTTCTCCAATAGGCAGAGGAAGAGAGGTAGAGGCTAGCTCTCTTCGGAGAGAGGATCAAGCCCTTCTTGTCCCAAATTGCTACGGCAGACCCGACCACCTGCCGCATAATGCCTCACTTTGGCACAGCTGGACCTGCGTTTACTGGGAGTGTGCAAGGGCAGGACCAGAAACCAGTAGACCGAATAGGACAAACACGCGTTTGGTTTCTGGAATCGGCTGCGACTGAAGGGAGGATGGAGCCACGATGGAAGAAAACTGGTGAGCCGGCTGGGACTCGAACCCAGGGCCCTCGCCTTAAAAGTTCAAAAGAATGGATTTTAGCATCGGCTTGATTTTGCGAAAGTTACCCCGTTTTTCCTTTGCACGCAAGGACTTACGTGGTTTCTACTGATTCGATTGATTCTGAAGAATGCGATCTGTTTTGCAGATTG
>Ga0209640_10006186_pt1 | contig 10472 bp, 11 predicted proteins | sample RifCSP10_1_FD_184018 | JGI IMG/M metagenome (GOLD analysis project Ga0209640, IMG submission 184018) | Soil microbial communities from Rifle, Colorado - Rifle CSP2_sed 10_1 (SPAdes) (version 2) | ecosystem: Environmental > Terrestrial > Deep subsurface > Rock core/Sediment | place: Rifle...
CCGAGGGCGGAGCAAGCTCCGCCCCTACGGCCTGGAGGGATCGCAATGAAGGTGACGTTTTGCACGATGTTCTGCATTTTGCTTCTGCTCGCAGCGGCGCCCGCGCGTGCCCATCATGCCTTTGCGGCGGAGTTCGACGCGAAAAACTGCGCTGACGTCACGGGCGTCCTGACGAAGGTGGCGTATGAAAACCCCCACGCGTACCTGTTCATGGACGTGAAGGGGAGCGGCGGGCAGACGGAGCAGGCGACGTTCCAGCTGTCGTCCACGTCGAACTTGCGTCGCGGCGGCGCGACACCGGCCGTGCTCAACGCCAGTCTCAACAAGGAAGTGATGATCCGGGGCTGCGGGTCGAGGAATGGCGAGAAGAACCGCTACGCGGCGTCGTTCATCAAGCTGGCCGACGGCACGGTGCAGCGACTTGGCCAGGACGTCGAAGGCGTCTTCGGCACCAAGATCTGGAGATAACCATGAAGATGCGTATCAGCGCGGCCTTTGCGGTCGTCTGCCTCGTCACGGCAGCGGTCGCCGCCCAGGATCAGAATCGCGAGTTCGTCGAGGCGCGCGGGAGCGTGAAGGCCGTCCCGCTGCCGCCGGGCGGCGCCCCGCCCCGGATGGCCGACGGCAAGGTCGACTTCTCTGGCGTCTGGTTCCCTGGACCAACCGGCAAAGCCAACGCGTGGAGTGTGGATCGCGAGGAGCCGACTGGCCCGCGGCAAGAGCCGATTCCGTTTCAGCCGTGGGCCCAGGCGAAGTTCGACGCCATGACGCGGACCGAGAAAGAGCTGTACGGCAACGCGAACGTACAGTGCCTGCCGCCCGGCACGCCCGGCATGATGACCGAGAACCCATATGTCCACCAGTTCATCACGAAGCCCGGGCTGTTCGTCCACCTGATCGAGAACAACAACCGGTGGCGGGTTGTCCACACCGACGGACGGCCGCACAAGTCGAAGGAAGAACAGGAGCCGCTCTATAACGGCGACATGGTGGGGCGCTGGGAAGGGGACACGCTCATCATCGACACCATCTCGATCGACGAACGTACGTGGATTCGTGACGGGTGGTTTCATAGCGATGCGCTACGCGTGATCGAACGCTTTCGGCGGCCTTCGATGAACTATCTCGAACATCAGTTCACGATCGAGGACCCGAAAGTGCTGACCAAGCCGTGGACGTCGAACTGGAACAGGTACACGCTCTCGGTCAATGACGAAGATCTCACCGAGAACTTCTGCACCAACAACGAACAGGTGGAGCAGTTCAAGAAGCTGCTCGAGGTCGAAAAGGGCGGCAACCGGTAGAACAGCCAGCCCGTGAGGGCCAGGTCGAAGGGAACGGTCTTAATCTACAGGTGAGGAGACTGATCTGGAGATCGCGATGAAAACGTACATTGGCGTGCTGCTGGCCGCGATCGTGATGCTGCCGATGGCAGCTGCGGCACAGGACAACAGGACCTTCGTTGAGGCGCGCGGCAGCGTCAAGCCCGTGCCGCTGCCGCCCGGCGGCCCGACACCCCGCATGTCGGACGGCCATCCCGACTTCTCCGGCGTGTGGTTCGAAGGACCAACCGGGAAAGCCAACGCGTGGAGCGTGGACCGCGAGCAAGGGCCGCCGGAAGAGCCGATCCCGTTTCAGCCGTGGGCGGAGGCGAAATACAAGGCGATGACCCGGTTGGAAATCGAGCTCAGCAGTGCCTCCGTCAATTGCATGCCCGTGGGCACCCCGGGCATGTTCACGGAGAACGCATTCGCGCACCAAATCATCATGAAGCCGGGGCAGTTCGTCCACTTGGTCGAGATGAACAACCGGTGGCATGTCATCCACACCGACGGGCGGCCGCACAAGCCGAAGGAAGAACAGGAGCCGCTGTTCTACGGCGATCAGACGGCGCGCTGGGAAGGGGACACGCTGGTCATCGACTCCATCTCCATCGACGAACGCGCACAAATTCGGGACGGATGGTTTCACAGCGACCAGTTGCACGCGATCGAGCGGCTCCGCCGGCCCTCGATGAACTATCTCGAGTATCAGGTCACGATCGAAGACTCGAAGGTACTGACCAAGCCCTGGACATCGCCCTGGCAGACCTTCACACTCTCGGCGCTCAACGAAGATCTGGCGGAGAACTTCTGCACCAACAACGAGAACGTCGGACAGCTCAGGAAGCTGTACGACAGCCAGAAGCCCCAGTAGCGCGGGGCGATGCGAGGCGTTCGCGAGGGCCTGAGGCGGACGGATAGTGAACGTTCCTGTCATCGATATCCACCCACACGTCATCTCGGCGGATGTCAACCGGTACCCGCGCGCACCGCTCGGCGGCCACCAGTCAGCCTGGTCCCAGGAGCGCCCGGTCGGCGTTGAGCAGCTGATCGTCGAACAGGACCGGGCGGGGATTCGAAAAGCGGCTCTGGTTCAGGCATCGACCTGCTACGGACACGACAACTCGTACGTCGCAGATGCCGTAAACGCCTGTCCCGAGCGGTTCACGGGTGTCTTCTCGTGCGACATCCTCGCTCCCGATGCGTGCGACACGATGGCGCACTGGATGGCCCGAGGGCTGACGGGCTTGAGGCTCTTCACCACCGGCAGCACCATGCCGGGTCAAGCGGGCTGGCTGGACGATCCGCGCTCGTTCCCCGCCTGGCGCAAGGCCGAGGACGCTCGCCTCCCGGTCTGTCTCCAGATGACGGCGGAAGGTATCCCGCAGATGGAGCACGTGCTGCGACGCTTCCCCGGCTTGCGTGTAGTGCTCGATCACCTGGCCCGCCCGGTCCAGGAGGATGGGCCCCCCTACAAAGCTGCTGACAGTCTGTGGCGGCTCGCTACCGTTCCCGGCGTATACCTCAAGGTCACCGAGCGGAACTTCGTGGGCGCGAAGAAGGGAAAGGCCACACCGGAAACGTTTTTCGGACGGCTCGTATCGGAATTCGGCGCGTCACGCATCGCGTGGGGCTCGAACTTTCCCGCCTCGGAGCGTTCGTTGCCTGACCTTCTCGCCCTCGCGGAGGACGCGCTTCGCTTCCTGCCTGAGACGGACCGCGAATGGATCTTCTCGCGCACGGCGCAAACGCTGTATCCAGCGCTCGCGAATCGTCAATGACGGTGAGCGTGGGTTCGCCCGTCACGTTGTACTCACTACTCGCGAACCACGCCGGCACGGAGGCGCTGAAGACGGGGCGTGTGACCTCACCTGTGGTCACGTTCGACTACGCCGACGTGAAGGTCGTCAATACCCAGTTCAAGGCATTGATGCGCGAGCTCAAGTACGACTTTGCGGAAGTCGCCCTCGTCACCTGTCTCCAGGGCTATGAGTACGGCAAGCCGTACGTTCTCCTGCCGGCGACGACGAACGGCCGCAATCAACATCACACGATCTTCTACAACGCGGACCGCGGCCCCTTGACGCCGCGGGAGCTGAACGGCAGGCGTGTCGGTGTCCGCGCCTACACGCAGACGACCGGCGCGTGGGTCCGCGGTTTCCTCGCAGAGGACTACGGCGTTGATCTCGAAAGCATCACGTGGGTCACGTTCGAGGACCCCCATCTGGCCGAGTATCGGGAGCCCGCGAATGTAGAGCGGGCGGCGGTGGGAACGCAATTGAAGCAGATGCTGCTGGACGGGGAGATTGACGCCGCGATTCTCGGCGATGTCGCCGAAGAGGGACCGCTCGAGCACCTGATTCCGGACCACGCGGCGGAGGGGCAGCGTTGGGCGCGGACGCACGGCGGCGTGCCGATCAACCATATGGCGGTGATCCGTCAGTCCATTGCCGAGTCGCGGCCTGACGTCGTCCGCGAGGTGTACCGCGCACTCAAGGAGAGCCGCGCGGCAGCCACGTTGCCGATCGGCCTGGACGACCCGCTGCGCTTCGGCGTGGCCGCGACCCGGGCGTCGCTCGAGCAGATGGCCGCCTATGCCTTTCAGCAAGGTCTGATCACGCGGCGTTTCACCGTCGAGGAACTGTTCGCCGACGCCGTCCGCATCCTGGGCTCGGAGGCCGGCTAACAAATGACGATGCAGACCTCCCGCGGGCCGTCAAGGCCCGCGCCGCATGTAAACGGCCGCCGCCGGCGCCCGCTGTACAAGGACCTCTCGCTGCAGATCCTGGTGGCGATGCTGCTTGGCGTCCTGGTGGGCTACCTGTGGCCGCAGAGCGCGGACTCGCTCAGACCGCTGGGCGACCTGTTCATCCGGCTCGTGCGCATGATCGTCGCGCCGATCATCTTCTGCACCGTCGTGCACGGGATCGCCAGTGTCGGCGAGGCGAAGCGCGTCGGTCGCGTGGCCGTGAAGGCGCTCATCTACTTCGAGATCGTGACGACGATCGCTCTGGTGCTGGGCCTCGTGATGGTGAACGCCTGGGCCCCGGGAGCCGGCATGAACGTCGACCTCGCTACCCTGGCGGACCGCGGCGCTGAGGTCCAGCAGGAGACGAGGCCGGTCGGGTACGGCGAATTTCTCGTCAGCCTCGTCCCGACGAGTGCTGTCGGCGCCTTCGCGGAAGGCGACGTCCTGCCCGTGCTGTTCTTCTCCGTGATGTTCGGCTTCGCGCTGCTGTCCCTCGGTCCGAAAGGCGAACCGATCATTCACGGCGTCCACGCGGTGTCGCAGGTCCTCTTCAAGATGATCGCGTTTGTCATGTACGTCGCGCCGATTGGCGCGTTCGGCGCCATCGCGTTCACGGTGGGACGGTTCGGGCCAGCGTCATTGCTCGCGCTCGGCCACCTCGTGCTGATGTTCTACGTGTTGTGCGCCCTGTTCGTCCTGCTGGTGCTGTGGCCGATCGCGTCGGGGTTCGGGATCGACATGCCGCGCCTCGTCCGCTACATCGGCGCGGAGCTCATGATCGTCGTCGGTACCAGCTCGAGCGAGTCAGTGTTTCCCCGGCTCCACGCCAAGCTGCGGCAGCTGGGCGTCGATCCCCCGATCGTGGCGCTGGTGCTGCCCACCGGCTACGCCTTCAACCACGACGGCACGTGCCTGTACTTCGCGAGCGTCTCCGTGTTCCTTGCGCAGGCGGTCGGAATCGATCTATCGATCGGCCAGCAGCTGGGCCTGCTCGCCATCCTGCTGGTCACGTCGAAAGGGGGTGCCGGTGTGGCCGGTTCGGCCATTGTCATCCTCGCATCGACGCTCTCCGCGACGGGGACGATCCCGGTGGCAAGCGTCGGCCTGATCCTGGGCGTGCATCGTCTCCTGTCATCGGCCTTCGTGCCGGTCAACGTGCTCGGCAACGCGATTGCGACGCTGGCGATCGCCCGCATGGAACAGGCGCTCGATGTGCCGACGTTCGAATCCGAGCTTCGCCGTCCGGTCGGAGCCGACGTGCCGGTTGACGTGGATCTCGCGCAGACGTCGTGACTTACAACGTACTTTCCACTTTGCACTTTCAAGTTCTTACTGGCCCCTGAAGGTTTCCGCGCTGCCGGGGGCTGAAAACGACAGCGTCCGGCTGCCGATCCGTCCGGTCACGGTGTAGGTGCCGCGCATCTGCAGGAAGTCCAGGCCGCTCGAGAGCGTGCTCGAGCCGCCTGCGCGCGTGGTCACCGCTGACTCGACGTCGAACCGCACATCGACCTCGAGATCGGTGCCGCGGCCGCGGACGAGGATCGTCCGCGGCTCGCCGCGCTCGTCGTCTGTCTCGGTGATGGTGACGTTTCTAGCGTAGCCGAGCGGCCCGTCCGGTCCCAGCACGCCGATGAAGCCGGGGATGCGCGAGGGATCCGCCGCCTCGGCCGGCGGGAACACGCGGCCGTAGAGCACGGACAGATCGTCCTGTTGCACCTGACCCCACTGCCACGACACGCCCTGCCAGAAGCCCCAGTTGTGATCGTGATAGCCGGCGCCCCCGGTGAAATCGATGCGCTCCCCCGCTACGTCGAGCGTACCGCCCAGCCGCCCCGACATCACCGGCACCACATATCCCGATCGCCAGCCTCTGGCGCCGGTCAGCTCCAGCGGCGGCACCAGTCGTCCCGGCGACGCGTCGATCGTCAGGTCGCCTCGGACGCGGCGCCCGCCCTGGCCGGCCAGATCGAGGTGCACCAGGTATCGCATCCCTTCGAGACGGACGAAGCTCGAGCCAATCGTGAGATCCGGCGCCTGCAGCGCGGCGGCCTCCGTCACTCGCTGGCTTGCGCTGAACGTTTCCACCTCGCCGCCCCGATCGAGCTGCAGCCGCACGCCGGCCGACCGCATCCCACTTCCATCGTTCGTCGCGGGGCCAACGAGGAACGTGAGGTAGAAGCGCGCGCCATTCGCGCGCCCGTTGCTGTCATTCGTGCGCCCGTTGAAGTACAGCCATTCTGCCCATGACGATGACCAGTCGGGCACATCGGGCACCGGGTGAAACCGATCGATATACCGCAGCACCTTGTCCGGCGTGTTCTGCGTCCACTCGACGTCGTCCGGTGAATCGCGCCAGCCGGCGATGCCCGACGTTTCATCGTCGCCGAGGGCGCGCTCGAGGCTCGGGATGCCGCCGCGCGCCCGCACGCGCGTGGCGCGGCCGCCGTGCAGCAGAAACAGGGTGGAGGTGTGCGCGGGCGCGGCCGCCCTGATTCGCGGGCGCAAGGCGTCCGATTGCAGCGCACCAGACATCACCAGGCGGCCCGGCACCTGCTCGGACAGCCTGATCAACACGTCGCCGCCGCCGACGAGCGCCGGCGCGCGCGACTGCTCGAGCACGATCTGCGCGACGCCCAGCAGGATGGCCATGACGGCCACGCCGATGCCGAACCCGGCGGCGAGCACACCGCTTCGCACCGGGTGCGCGGTGAGCGACCGCACGGCCAGGCGGCCGATCATCGCGTGACCTCCCCGTCGATGCGTCCGTCGCGCATCGTCAGCACGCGGCGCGCGCGGCCAGCCATCTCAGGGTCGTGCGTCACGATGACGAGCGCCGTGCCGTCGGCATTCACCCGGTCGAGGAGCGACGCCACGTGTTCGCCGGTCGCCTGGTCGAGCTCGCCCGTGGGCTCGTCGGCCAGCAGCAGGCGCGGCCGGTTGGCAAGCGCCCGCGCGATGGCAACGCGCTGCATCTCGCCGCCCGAGAGCTGCGACGGCCGATGATCCGCGCGCGCCGCGAGTCCGACGTACTCGAGCAGCTCGAGGGTGCGGCGGCGGCGCTCATCCCTTGCAACGCCCGCCTCGGCCTGCGGCAGCTCCACGTTCTCGGCGGCCGTGAGCATCGGCAGGAGGAAAAAGCGCTGGAAGACGAAGCCGATGTGCCGGAGCCGCAGCAGGCTGCGTGCCCGATCGTTGAGGGTGGAGATGTCCTGGTCGTCGAAGCGCAGCGTGCCGGACGAGGGCGTGTCCACGCATCCGAGCATGTGCAGCAGCGTCGATTTCCCGCAGCCCGACGGCCCGCTGATCGCCGTGTGCTCGCCCTGCGTGATGGAGAGCGTGACGTCGCGGACGGCGACGACGGCGCCGGCAGGCATCGCAAAGCTGCGGGTGACGTTCGCGGCCGAGACGATGACGCCGCTCACCCCATCACCTCGTCCCGGAGCGTGGCGGCAATCGGCAGGCGCGCGACGATGCTCATGGGGTAGAGGGCGGCAATGATGGCGGTGGCGGCGAGGAGCCCGCCGTGGATCCACAGCGCCTGCGGATCGAACACGAAGAAGTGCAGCGCCGCCGGAAGGTTCGGCATCCGCTTGAGGATGCCGTCGAGCCACACGGCCAGCGCCGCGCCGAGCGGCAGCGACAGCAGGCCGCCGATCCCGACGATGAGGGCCGACTCGAACAGGACGTCGAGGACGACGCGCCCCTGGGAGAAGCCGAGGGCGCGCAGGGCCGCCACCTCGCCGAGGCGCTGGTTCACCGAGACGGTGAGCAGCACCGTGATGAGCAGCAGCGCGAACGAGACCGTGATCGTCGTGAGGACTGTGGATATCTGCCGGAAGTACGTAAAGCCGCGCTGCTGCATCTGGCCGACCGCCTCGGTGTTGGTGAAGGCGCGCAGGTCGGGGCGGAGCGCCGCGATGGCCGTGGCGGCGGCGTCGGGGTCGCCGGACGACGTCACCAGCACGAGGTCGGCCGTGCGGGCGTCGGGCGTGCCGCACGCGTCAGCGAGGCTGGCGATCGTGGTGCCGGCCCCGGACTGGTTCGGCGCGTCGAACGGAAATTCGGCGATCCCGGCCAGGCGAAACGGGATGGCGGGCGCCGCTTCCGCGCCGCCAAAGCAGTAGGCCTTGATCGTGACCGACGCGCCCGGCGCGACGCCGATCGCCTGGGCCGCGTGGTCGTTGATGACGATCTCGTGCTCGCCCCTGATGTCGGCGCCCCGAAGAATCGTCCACGGCCGGGAGCGTCCGCCGGACACGCCGGCGAACGTCGCGCGGGTGGGGCGTCCGTCGGCCAGTTGAATATCGGCGTCCTCGGTGCGGACGGCGATGGCTGCGCTGACCGAGGGCAGCGCCGCAATCTGTGCCGCGGCTGCGGCGCCGTCCTCGATATCAGGCTTTCCGGGGATCGGGTCGGTGGCCGCGACCCGGATGTCGAAGCCGGAGCTGTCGAGCAGGTCCTGCATCGAGGTGACGAGCCCCTGCGAGAGCAGGAGCATGTCCAGGAGCAACGCGCCGACGGCGGCCACGCCCAGGATGCCGAGCGTCGCGCGCGCCGGCTGGCGCACGAGGCTCCGCCAGGCGAACGCGAGGGGCGCCCCGCCCCGAGCGAGGTCGAGGGGCATCATCGGCGTGCGAGCCTCAGCCCGCTGCGCTGCAGCAGCGCCCATGACGCGGCGACGGTGGCTGCCGCGCCGAGCGGTACAGCAATCGCCAGGCAGGTAGCGGCGACCTCCGGCGTCACCTTCACGAAGATCAGCGCCGTGTCGTAGCGCCACTGGAAGAAGCGGTTGATGAGCCCTTCCGACGCGAGGGCCAGCAGCAGGCCAAACAGCGCGCCGGCGCCGGCGATGAGCAGGCCTTCGAGCAGCACCTGGAGCAGGATCCTCCGGGCCGGAAGGCCGATGAGCCGCAGCACGCCGACGGTGGCGCGCCGTTCGTCTACCAGCATGATGGTGAGCGCCAGCAGGAAGACCGTGGAGGCCACGATCGTCACGGCCGCAATCGCGAGGTGGAATCGCTCGAGCACCACGAACGTGCTGCCCGAGCCGGCCGCGCCGGTCGTCCCGCGCGCAAACACGCCGGGGATTCGCGCGTTGACGTCCGCGGCAAACGCCTGGGCCTCACCCGGATTCCGCAGCGCCACGTTGATCGATTCGACGTGCTCGGTGCCGGCGGGCGTGGACGCGTCGCGCTCCAGCGCGAGGAGGTCCGTCAAGTGGAGGCGCACTTCGCGGGGCACGGCGCCCAGGCGCATCGGGTCGGGCGTCGGCTCGTAGATCCCGGCCACGCGGAAGGCGCGCGCGTCGGTACCCTGCTCGTTTGTGGCGAGCCGCACCTCGTCGCCGACCGCGATCTGCTCGAGCTCGGCAAGCTGGCGGGAAATGAGGATGGAGGGCGTCTCAGGCTGTTGCGCCACGAGCAACGCGCTCGCGAACGTCAGAACGACGAACGCCCAGAACGAAACGAACGATCCGAACGTCACGAACGGTCCGAACGGTCCGAACGGCTCATCTTTTCGATGCGTTGCCATTCAGCGTCAGAAACAGGCATGACAGACAGGCGTGACATCCGCACCAGCGGGAACGAGGCGAACGCGCGGTCCGCCTTGATCGCCGCCAGCGTCACCGGGTTCGCCAGCTTCTTCGACGGCGCGATGTCCACGACGTAGAGCGTGCCGGACGCGTCAGCGGGATCCGGGTAGGCGTCGCTCAGCGCCTTCGCAACGGCGACGACCGACTTCTCTTTGCCCGTGTGGTAGTAGAAGATCGAGTCGCCCTTGCGGATGCCGCGCAGGTGCTTCTGCGCGAGCGGGTTCCGCACGCCGGCCCACACGGTCTTGCGGTCGCGCTCGAGCTGGCCGTAGCCGTAGTGATCCGGTTCTTCCTTCACCAGCCATTGCGCCATGGGTCGAATTATATCGAGGGTATTGCCGCCGCTGCGCGATCGCATCCGTCCGGATGTGCGCGTGCTCTTCGTCGGCATCAACCCCGGCGTGCGGTCGTCGCTCACCGGTCATCACTTCGCAGGCTTTTCGAATCGTTTCTGGAAGCTGTTATACGAATCGAGACTCGTCCCGGAGCCGATCACCTTCGCAGACGATGACCGGTTGCCGGAATGGCGCTACGGCATCACCAACATCGTCCCGAGGCCGACGCCCGGGATCGATACGCTGCGGCCGGACGAGTATGTGGCCGGACGCGCGCGGCTCCGCGCGAAAGTGCGCCGCTTCAGGCCCGGCGTGGTCGCGATGGTGGGCGTGACGGTCTTTCGCGCCATGTTCCCCGAGCGCAAGGGCGTCGTCGCGCCCGGGCTGCAGGAAGAACGGCTTGGCGAGTCGGCCGTGTTCGTGCTGCCGAATCCCAGCGGCCGCAACGCCAACTACTCGTATGCCGAGATGCT
>Ga0209640_10006188_pt1 | contig 10471 bp, 6 predicted proteins | sample RifCSP10_1_FD_184018 | JGI IMG/M metagenome (GOLD analysis project Ga0209640, IMG submission 184018) | Soil microbial communities from Rifle, Colorado - Rifle CSP2_sed 10_1 (SPAdes) (version 2) | ecosystem: Environmental > Terrestrial > Deep subsurface > Rock core/Sediment | place: Rifle...
CAGCTGGCCCGCCCGCATCCGGGCGAGCAGCGTGGCGAACGATCTCGTGCGGAGGACGCGATTGATCTGCTCGCGGTAGTTCGCCGCCAGGCTCACGTGCTCCAGCACCACGTCGAACGCGGACCAGCCGGCCGCCGACCGCCGAAGCCGGTAGTCGACGCTGATCTCCGCCCCCCGGGTCGTCAGGATCTTCGACCGCACCGTCGCGTAGTCGCCCTCGATCGTCTCGCTCAGGTAGACGATCTGCTCGCCGGCATAGTTCTCGATCGTCGTCACGTAGGAGCGCTCCAGCAGGGCCGTGAAGAGCACGAGGAACTCGGCCCGTTCCTTCTCCGAGGGGGTCGCCCAGTGGTAGCCGAGCGACCGGCGCGCCATCTCGGGGAAGTCGAAGAAGTCATCGGCGACCTCCCGGATCAGGGCGCGCCGGGTCACGAGCCGGGCGGGGCCCCGGAGATCCGGGTCGCGCACGATCTCGATGACGGCGGCGACCGCCGACCGGACCCGGTCGAGCGGGGCGCCGGCCTCGGCCGGCCCGGAGAGGGCCAGCAGGGATGCGACCGTCATCACCGCCCATGTCTTCATCTCAGCCTCCTCTCCCGTGCCCGGCTGGGACCCGCTGAACCCGGTGCATCGAACTTGCCATCCTGATGCGGAGCCCTTCCCCCTTTGGTGACGGGACGAAGGGCGTACCCCGGCCCGGGTCGGAGGTGGGGTCGTGGGGCTCCGGCGTCTCAAAAGCTGGGGCGAGCGCGGGACACGCGTGGGCGCTCCGCGTCTTCGCGCACTGGGCTTGCCCTGGGGCCCATATGCCCCACCCGAGGACGCCCGGCCACAGGCGCTACCGGGGGCGCGTCGCACACTATTCCGTCGCACCAGGGACTTACCTTCGCGGACGCGGAGGGCACGAGCGTTGCACTTCGTATCCGGGCCTGACAGAAGCTACCTCCCCTGCCCCACATCTACGAGGAGGCGCAGCCATGCTGAAGCGCTGGTGTCCTCGGACCGTCGTGGTGCTCGCCGGTGTCCTGCTCACCGGTGTCCTGCTCACCGTGGCATCCGGAAGCGGGCCGGGAGCCGCTCCGGCCCCGGCCCAGCCTACTCGGGACCCCGCCGGGGTGACCAAGGTGAACCTGAACACCGCCACGCAGCAAGAGCTCGAAAGGCTTCGCGGTATCGGTCCCGCGACGGCCAAGCGGATCATCCGCAACCGCCCGTATGCCGCGACGGCCGAGCTATCCCGGGCGGAAGTTGCCGGGCCGATCATCGACCTGATCAGTCCCCGGGTGACGGTCGGACCGGCGCCGGCGCAATCGACCGGGAGGTGAGGCCAGCTAGATCCCGTTCGATGCTCGCGGAGCGCGAGAAGGAGGGCAGGCCGTGAATCCTGCGGACTGGGCGGCCAGCTCCTGGGCATTCTGCTTGCCGGCAGCGGCGCGGCGGGCAGCGGGGCAACCGGGGGCGGGCTCGACGTCGGATCGATCCTGACGCAGATCGTGGGCGGTGGGGTGGGCGGCGGTGTCGTGCTGGTGATCGTCGGCCTTATCCGCCAGATGATGGCGGTCAGAGCGCGAGGTAGCCAAGGACAAGATCGGGGGGATCGGCCGGCTCTTGGCCAACGCGTTCCTGGCGCGACGGAGCACCATCTTCAGCCCGAGGACGTCTTGCAATACGAGGGAACCCAGCTCCTGTCGATCATCTCGGGCGCGATGGAGCTGTAGTCGAACGTCTTCCCGTCCCGGACCATCCTGTCGAGGTCGAACAACCATCTCGTCTCCGGGATGTCGCGGAAGAATGCCCGGTACATCGGCTCGACGAACACGCGGGCCGCAGCCAGACCGACCGGCCCCATGAAGTTGCGACGCTGCCCGACGTGGGCGAGCTCGTCGGTCATGATCTCCTTCAGGAGCTCGCGGACACGCCCGCGGGCCTCCCTCTCATCGGCGAGTATCTCGTCCAGGACGCCATCGACGTGCAGATACACAGTCAGCCCCATCAGCTCGGTCACGAAGGCGGGTGGGGCCATGAGCGCCTCCGGGAATCGGGGGAAGAGTCGGTACATGCGGCCCATCCACTTTCCGAGCGGGACCCATTCCACCTTGTCGAGACGGAACGTCCGGAACATCTCGTGAAAGAGGCGCATGTGGCTGAACTCCTCGCAGAGATGATAGCGGCCGATCTTCGCGATCATCGACGTCGACTCGGTGATCCGCGAGCTCGCGCTCCACGCAGCCGAAATGCCGACGAACTCGTGCCGGGCGAACTTGTAGAGGAAGGTCAAGAGCAGCGTCTTCCGGTCGAGCATCCGGGGATCGTCTTGCATCTTGACGTAGTTGCGGTAGAAGCCCTCGGGGTCGGGAAGCGGACGAGAGGACCGGACGGGGTTCGACTGAAATCGCCTCAGGCTCTGCTGCTTCTTGGTGAGGCTCTTCTGATCCTCGAGGATCTCTCCGTCGTGCTCGACGGTGTAGGCCCAGTAGGCCTCGAAGTTCGCGGCCCGCTCGCGCCGCGTGGCCGGGCTGAAAATCGACCGGTATCCGCGTCGCCTGGGCTCGACTGCCGCGGTCATGCATCCATCCTATAGCTTGTTCAGCGGAACTTCCTTAGGTGGGGTTGTGCACCGTACAGAACGGCCCGCCGCCGTACCTCTCCGGTGCTTCTTGACCGCGCGCCCGTGGCGGCGCAGGATGGCTCGGGAGCAGCGTTGGCCCGTCCCGTGCGCCACTGGGGCAAGCTGGAGCGGCTCGGCCGGCGCGGAGGGCACATCAGTGGAGTGTCCCCACTGTCTGCAGGCAAATCCATCCGGGGCGGCCTTCTGCCAGACGTGTGGCGCACGGGTGGCACTGCTGTGCCCGGCCTGCCGCCACGCAAGCGTCTTGGGCAGCCGATTCTGCAACGCCTGCGGGCAACCGTTGGCCGGCGTAGCGGGCGATACGTTTCCGGAGACCGAGCTGACGGGCCCGACAGTGCTCGCCTCCCGCGTGGCGCTCGAGGGTGAGCGCAAGCACGTCACGATCGTCTTCGCGGACCTCCGCGGCTCGCTCGAGTTGCTAGCCGACCGCGATCCGGAAGACGCCCGGCAGCTCCTGGACCCCGTGCTCGAGCGCCTCATGGAGGCGGTCCATCGCTACGAGGGCACGGTGAACCAGGTCATGGGCGACGGCATCATGGCGCTCTTCGGCGCGCCGATGGCCCATGAAGACCACGCCCTCCGCGCATGCCGCGCCGCGCTCGAGATGCAAGCGTCCATCGGGCGGCACGCCCGCGAGGTGGAGACGCGGACCGGCGTGGTCCTGCGTATCCGCGTCGGTGTGCACTCGGGCGAAGTCGTGGTGCGAACGGTGAGCAGCGACCTCCGCATGGACTACACCGCGGTGGGCGAGACCACCCATCTCGCCTCACGCGTGGAGCAGCTGGCCGAGCCCGGCACCGTGCTCTTGACCGGCACCACCGCCCGCCTGGTCGAGGGGCAGGTGGCGCTCCGGCCACACGCATCCGTGCCGGTGAAGGGCATCCGGGAGCCACTGGAGGTCTGGGAGCTGGTCGGCCTCGGCGGTTCGCGGTTGGAGGTCTCGGCTCGGCGCGGGCTGACGCCGTTCATCGGGCGCGAGGCCGAGCTGGTCGAGCTCAGGCGGGCTCTTGACGACGCAGCCACCGGCCACGGGCAGGTAGTGGCCCTGGTAGGCGAGCCGGGGCTCGGCAAGTCCCGACTGGTGTGGGAATTCCTCGAAGGCGCGCGGCAGGCTGGCTGGCGCATCCTCGAATCCGGCGGCACTCCGTACGGCAAGGGCGTGGCCTACCTGCCTGTCATCGCGCTCATCCGACGCTTCCTGGGTCTCGACGAGGGCGCGGCGGCCTCTGCCGTCGCGAGCGCGCTCGAGGCGGCGCTGGGCCCTGCGGCTACCCCACGTTTTCTGGCGCCGCTGCTGGCCTTGCTCGATGCCCCGACCGACGATGCCGCCTGGACGGCGCTGGAGCCGGCCCAGCGGCGCCAGCGGACCCTCGACGCTGTCCGCTACCTTCTGCTCGATGGAAACCCCACCGCGCCGCTCTGCCTGATCGTCGAGGACCTCCACTGGATCGACCCCGAAAGCCAGGCCGCGCTCGACGGCCTCGTGGAGGCGCTCCCGAAAGCGCCGGCGCTCCTCCTGGTCACGTATCGGCCCGAGTACGGGCACGGGTGGACCGGCAAGACCTACTACGCTCAGGTTCCCGTTGAACCACTTTCCCACGACAACGCCAAGCAGTTGACCCGGGTGCTCCTCGGGCAGGACCCTCGCCTGGAAGACGTCTCGCGTCTCGTGGTCCAGAGAACAGAGGGCAACCCGTTCTTCATCGAGGAGACGGTCCGGCATCTCGTCGACGCGCACGAGATCGTCGGCCGGCCGGGAGCCTACAGTCCGGTCGGGCGGCTGCGCGCCCTCGAGATCCCGGCGAGCGTGCAGTCCGTCCTGGCCGCCCGCATCGATCGCCTCGCGCCCAACGACAAGCGACTCCTCCAGGTCGCCGCGGCCATCGGCACGGATTTCGGACGCAACCTCCTGGAGGCGGTGGCCGATCTGCCGTCGGTTCACCTCGGTCCCGCCCTCGGCCGGCTCCGCGCCCGGGAGCTCATCCACGAGAGCCGGCTCATTCCCGAGGTCGAGTACACCTTCGACCACGCGCTCACGCATGAGGTGGCGTACGGATCACTCGTCCGCGAGCGTCGGCGAGAGCTCGACCGTCGGATCGTGGAGGCGCTCGAGACGCGAAGCGGCGAGCAGTCGGCTGAAGACCTCGACCGCCTCGCTCGCCACGCCGTCCGCGGCGAGTTGTGGGAGCAAGCCGTCAGGTACTGCCGGGAAGCCGGCACGCGGGCCTTTGCGCGCTCCGCTCACCGGGCCGCCGCCGCGCACTTCGAGCAGGCCCTCGCGGCTCTGCGACACCGACCTACGAGCCAGGCCACCCGCGAGATGGAGGTCGACATCGGCCTCGACCTGCGCTACGCGCTGAGCCCGCTCGGCGAGTATCGCCGGATGCTGGAAACCCTGACCGAGGTCGAGCGACTGGCCGCGGAGCTCGGCGATCACCGGCGCCTCGCACTGGCCTCGGCCTTTCTGGCCAACTTCTTCACTCTGCGCGGCGAGTTCGGAAAAGCCATCGAGCACGGCCGGCACGCTCTCATGCTCGCCGACGACCTGGGCGATACGACCCTCGCCGTGCCGGCGAAGACCGTCCTGAGCCTCGCGCTCTATCTTACGGGGGACTACCACGAGGCGGCCGCGCTGGCCGGGGCCAATGCGGCGGTGCTGACGGGTCCCGCAGCTCGCGACCGCTTCGGTATGGCGCTTCTGCCCTCGGTCCACTCGCGGACAGTGCTCGCCTGGTCTCTGGCCGAGCTCGGCCAGTTCGCCGGTGCGCTGGAGGCGGGCACCGAGGCGATGCGCTGCGCGGACGACACCGGTCACCCGCACAGCCAGATCTTCGGGGCGCTGGGCCTCGGCCTCGCCCGTCTCCGGCGGGGCGACTTCGCGGAGGCGGTGGCGGTGCTCGAGCGCGCCCACGAGATCTGGCAGGGCGCCGACCTCCCCGCCGTGTTCCTCGAGCTGGCCGGGCCGCTCGCTTCCGCGCTCGCGCACGGGGGCCAGGCGTCGCAGGCCATCGCTGTTCTCGAGCGCGCCGTCGACATGGCGGTCCGGCTGCGCCACCGCGTCGGGCACTGGCTCGGGAGCGGCGGCCTGGCCGAGGCCTTTCTCGCCGCGGGCCGCGCCGACGAAGCCGTTCCCCGCGCCCGGATGTTCGTGGAGATGACCCGCATGGTGGGCGCGCGCGGCTCGGAGGCGCTCGCGCTGCGCCTGCTGGGAGAGGCGACCGCGTCCGTGGACCCGCCTGACGCGGCCGAGGCCGAGGCGGCGCTCACCGGCGCCCTCGCCCGCGCGAGAGAGCTGGGGATGGGCCACCTGGAGGCGAACTGCCATCTCACCCTCGCGCGCCTATACCGGCGGACGCGCGAGGTGAAGCGGGCGGAGGAGGAGCTGGCGCGCGCGATCGCGCTGTTCGGGGTACTCGAGGCAACGGGCTGGCTTCATCGGGCCGAGGCAGAGCAGGCCGGAAACCCGACCGGGCAACTCACGTAAAGGAGGCTGCCATGGGCGTTGGAGGGGCTGGACCACAGGGGCTGTCCATCAAAACGATCCAGATGACGCACGACGCGAGCTCCGGTCGGGTCACCCGGGTCAGCGAAGCCGGCATCGTCTTCACTTTCGGACCCGGAGTCGGCGACCACAGCGCGATCCGCCAGCGAGGGCTCAAGCTCGGCTTCCGGATCCGGCGCGCCCACACCGGCGCCGACGTCGCCTTCACCACCGGGGCGGCGACCACCGCCCCCGGCCAGACGGGTCCGCCACCGACGCAGTACATGTCGCTCACCGAAGATACACAGGTGACCCAGGAGCTCCGGACGGTCTTCGGAACGGACCGGTGCCGTTTCCTTTGGTTCTCCTGGCCGACCGAACGGTGGATCGGCTTCAGCATCAGTGGAAATTCGATCCCGGCAGCCGCGAGCCCGGCGAGCTCCGACCGCCTCTTCTTCCGGATCGTTCTCGGGCGATTCAGCACGATCCATCAGAGGGAGTGCGACGTGCTTCCGGTGGTCGCCACGATGGGCGACATCACGTTTCAGCAGCACTACGCGCTCGGGATCAGCGTTTACACCAGGGGACCCGCGGCCGGCGCGCCCGTCTTCGACACGCAGGTCCTCGGGAGAGGCTAGCGAGCGGCGTCAGTAGTCGGGTTGGCCGTCCGAGGTCAGCACGGCGTAGGGCGGCGGGACGCTGAAGATCCCCCCTGGCTCGGTGGAGATCCGCTCGTCCCCGCCGACGCCCGCGCGCGTGCGCGCCCGATAGTAGATGCGGCCGCCCGGCCCCTCGGCTTGAAGGCCCGTCCAATCGACCGTGGCCGGCTGCCAGGTGCCGTAGCACTCCGGGGTGTCGAGGCTGCTCGGGTCCCGATCCACCGGCAGCCACGGGCTGATCACCGTTGCTCCGGAGGGAAAGCCAGGGTCGGTCGAGACCTCGACCTGAAACTCGCTGTAGCAGGGCGCCGGATTCCGGAACGTGGCCTGGCCGTTCGGCCCGTCGAGGCGATAGCGCGGCCCGGTCCACACGATGAACGTCGGAGGGCTCGGGGCGCCCACCCGAAGGTAGTCGTGCTCGGGGTATGCGACACCGTCGACGTCCAGGTCGTCACCCGGGTCGTCGTCGTCGATGTCGATCACGGCGTCACCCCCGTTGTCGCCGTTCGGGCACCGGGGGTCTGCCACCGCCTGTCCCGCCAGGCAGTGCGCCGGCAGCATGAAGAGGCCGGCCCGGGCGAATCCTGCGGTGACCTTGTTGGCCGTGTGGGCACCGTTGTGCGCGAAGGCCGGGGGGCCGCCGGGCTGCCCCGAGCTCCACCATTCGTACAGCATCTGCTGCTCCAGGTCGTGGAGACGGTCGTACACGGCGAGATCGGAGACAGCGGGCCCCATGAACGCGGCCTGTCCGGTGCGTCGCAGAGCTCGCTGGAAGCGAACACCGAACTGCGGTACGCCAGAGGGCCGGCACTTGCTCCGCATGCCGAGCCTGACCTGCCAGAGGGCGGCGGCGGCGATCTCGCCGTCGGCATGGACATCCGTGGAGAGCCTGCGCTTCTCGGGGAAGTGGTCCTGCCGGACGGCTTCGTTGAATGGTGTCAGCACCTCCAAGCGGCGGGGCAGGGCTCCCCAGTCGTCGTGGAAACCGTCGCAGCGCAACGCTGCGCTCACCCCGCCCCTGTTCTTGGCCACCCAGCCTCCGATGCAGTTGGTCGATTCGAGGTGGCTGGCCCAGGCGTCGGCGAGGTCGTCGAACCCGCCCCAGCTGGCAACGGCCGGGCACGTTCCGCTCGGCCCAGGGCTGCACCAGTCCGGCGGCCGGTCATTGGTGAGCCGCGTGGTCGCGTTGTGGCCGAACTCGTGGGCGATCATCGTGTTGTCGTCCGCGAAGTTCAGATAGTTCAGGTCGGCGGGAACGACGCGCCCGCCGAGCAGGGCGGTCTCGGGGACGGTCAGGTTCGGACACTGAGCGTCGAGATATCCCCCGCACACCCCGAACACCAGACCCGAGCCGGCCTGGCAGCCCATCGACAGGGCCCGGACCTGCGGCCCCCAGGCACCTTTCGGAAACGGCTGGAAGATGCCGCCCGCTCTCACCGTGCCGTGGTGCCGAGACACGACGCCGAAGACATTGACCTGCTCGAACCCCTCCCGGTCGATAGCCGCACAGGGCGGAGTCGGCTGGTTCAGGGGTGACTGATCGAACTGGGCCATCGCCGCCGTGCTGCCACCGCTGTTCGACAAGATTCGGGCGTCCCGGCTGTTCCACCCGTCGCTCCCGATGTCGACCCGCTCCATGACCCCGGACCTGGACAACACGTACCACGTGCCCTCCCGCGCATCGTTCGCCGGGTCCAGCTGCTCGGCAGGCAGCGAGGTGGCCGGGTCCACCTCGAAGTCCGCGCGCTCGGTACCGCCGACGGGATTTCGCTGGTAGACTCGGCCGGCCGCCTGGACGGTGCCGACGAGGGGCTCAAGCTTCAGGAGGTCCTTGGTGTCGGCGTCCACCCACAGAACGAACTGCGACTTCATCGTCTGCCACACCGCCCACAGGGTCATTCGCCAGGCGTAACGGAGGTGAGCGGACCCGTCGGGAGCGGTTCCATACGGCAGGAGAACGAGGTTCGGCCCCGCCTCGGCCGCGCGCTCCACCACCCGTTCGATCCCCGGCTGTGCGGCGAGGGCGACGGCGCCGGCCCGGAGTGCCTCATCGCGGCTCAGCCGAGCGCGGTTCACGATGTCGTATGAATTGAGGAAGGACCCGAACACGGCGGTGGGGGTCTGGCCCTCCCACCGCGTGACCGTCACCATCGTGTGCTCGATGGGGACGTCGGTCTCGACCTGCCGGAAGGTGTACTGGATCTCGAGGCGCTCGACGTCGGCCTTGAACTGCGCGAAGGTCATGCCTTCGCCCATCTGCAGGGCACGGTCCAGGTCGGCGTCCGCGTGGACGCGCCCGCGCAAGGCATCGATCATCCGCCGCGTGTTCTTGCGAAAGAGCTTCGGCTGGGCACCGTACTCCCACTCGAGCGCCTCCGCCAGGCGCCGGAGGTCGGCCCGCTCCATCACCACCCCGTCCCCCCGCGGGGGGCTCAGCGACTTGGCGGCGTCACGCGTGAATCCCACCGCCTCCAGCACCGGCAGGACGACGCTGCGATAGACATCAGCGGTCGGAACGTCGACGGCGGGCCGGGGCCGGAGCGTCACGAAGAACGGGGCGCCCTCCCAGCCCGGGTACTCAGCCGCCGCGCCCTGGGGCAACGCAAGCGGCTTCACCGAGACCGGCAGGTGTTTGACAGCGGGCGGCGTCCGCACTCGGGGCGGATCCGACATCGCTGTCGTCTTCGGTGGGCCCGCGGTCGGCAGCACTGCGCAGCCCGTGGCGAGGAAGAGCCCGACGAGAGCGAGACGGCGGTAGCGAGCGACGTGAGGGTCCATGATCACCTCCGCGTCCGGCGACGAGGAGGCGACTATACGCGCCGATGTCGTTGTTGACAAGGCCTCCAGGGGGTGGAGTCCTGACCGCAGGCGACCTGCGTCGCCTTCTCGCGCTCCATCTCCGAAGCGAAGTGCGTGGCCGGGAGCACCACCTTGTCGTGGCGCTGTCGAGCACGCGCTGGGACGCTCGCGAGCTTCGGCACCCGAGATGCCGTCGTCGATGAGCTACAGAAGGGGCGCAAGAGCTGACGGCTACCAGAATCGTGGCTGTTGGCTATTGCTCGCTCCCTCTATACTGCGCGCATCGGACTGCCGTTATCTCAACTCGTCCTCATGGTCGTTCTCGTGGTCTTCTGGCAGCACCACGACCTCGAGGCCGTGCGCGCGATGCTCGGGGCACACCGCGTCGATGCGCGTGTTGTGTGGCATTCCTCGGCCGTCTGTAACTCCTTGATCATTGCCACCAGATTCGTCAAAACATCGTTTCGGCGCTTTTCAGGGGAATAGGTAACCTTCCCTCTAGCCGTACACCGAAAATCCCGTAAGACTTGGCCACGTCCTGGACGGCTTGGGACCAGACCTGTTCGTAGTGCGCCGCTCGATCGTAGCGGCTCTGCAACCCCACGAGTCTCGTCCCTTCCCCTCTCGCGCTCGCTAACGCCAGAAGGCGAGCAGCCGCCCCTGGATGCTGGGCGTCCGGACGAACTCCCCGGGCCGTTTCGTCACTGCGTCCGCGAGGTCAGTCCAGACCCAGGTTGCCTATTGCGACCATCACAGGGCACCATGCCCGCCTCGAAACGACAATCTGCCCGGGAAACCGCGGCTTGGGAGGTACTGCCCACCGCGGGCCTGCACAGCTGGTGAACACCACCAGCAACTTGACTAGCATTGCGCACGCCTGGCATTCATGATGCTCTCTCACGG
>Ga0209640_10006189_pt1 | contig 10471 bp, 12 predicted proteins | sample RifCSP10_1_FD_184018 | JGI IMG/M metagenome (GOLD analysis project Ga0209640, IMG submission 184018) | Soil microbial communities from Rifle, Colorado - Rifle CSP2_sed 10_1 (SPAdes) (version 2) | ecosystem: Environmental > Terrestrial > Deep subsurface > Rock core/Sediment | place: Rifle...
AGCGACATGTCGCACTACCAGCCCGCGGCAGTCGCGAAGCGGGACGATGATCGCGCGCTGGCGCGCGTCCTGGCGCTCGATCCGGAGGGGCTGCACCGCGAGGTCGTGGGCGGCGGCATCAGCATGTGCGGCGTCGCCCCGGTGGTCGCGAATATCATTAAGGATGGGCTCGGGCTTAAGTTCCACTGGGCGGTGGCCGATTACCTGACGGCTGGCGTGACCCGGTAGCGGACCACGTAGTCCACGTCCAGCTCGTCCTTCACCACGCCCCAGACGTGGTCGCGGTCCGCCGCGTACACCCGCAACACCCGCGGCAGGGCGACCCGCGCGATGAGTTGCCCATCTTCATCCAGCACGTTCCACTCGACGTCCGGGCCGTCACCCTCCTCCCGGCGCAGCCACGTCGTTCCGTCCCGGCCCATCTGAAGCTCGGATACGGGGGGTCGAAAACGCGGCAGGAAGATCGCGCGCCGGGTGGCCTCCTCCGCCTGCGCGATCGTCACCCGGCCGCTGCTCGCGATACGCCGGGCCAGCTCGTTCACCAGGCTGTCCCCGTTCGCTCCCGCAAGCGGCACAGGCGCGTATTCGTAAGCCCGCGAGAAGAGCGTATCCCGCCCGATCGACAGCTTCGTCACCCGGAACGTCGATGCCGTCCCTGACGTCGCCGCCTCGCGCGTCACCAGCACCACCGCGCTCCCGTCGGAAGTCACGCCGAAAAGCGGTTCGTCCGTGATCGGTGCCCGCGTCGAATACGCCCCATCCGCGTACCGCACGGTCAGCGATCCGTTCGTCTGTGGCAGCATCAGGATCGTGTCCAGAATTTCACCCGACCGGCTCATGCGGACCGCGGGCGCCTCCCGGACCACCGTGCCGATGAGGTCCGCCCGGATCGCTGGCCGCGATAGCAGCGTACCGTCCGCCAGCGGCACCCCCGGGGTGGGCGCCCCCAGCACGTCCGAGAGCGGCTTCACGACGGGTGCGATCGTCTCCAGCAGCCCGCCTTCCCGCGTGAACCGATGCAGCCGTCGCTGGAACGGATCGGCCACGAACAGCGTATCGCCCCTGAAGGTGGGCGCCATCGGCTGACTCGACTCGCCCGGCCCTGCGCCGCTCCGGCCGATGCGCCGCACGTACCGCCCTTCCGCGTCGAACACCCGCAGCGCGCCTTCCCGCCACTCCGCGACCAGCATCTCGCCTCCCGGACCCACCGCGAGGCCCAGCACCTGACCCAGACCGTAGAGCGGATCGTCCACCGCTCCAATGCGCAGGTCCGGCTCGACCGTCCACCGCTCCGCCTGCACCACGGAATCCCCGGGACCGCACGCGACGACGGCGAGCGCCCACACCAGTCTGGCTTTGCGCCGGACGTCGCCCTCCGGCTTCCGTTCCCCAGCGCGCCCCTGCATGAAGGCACCTCCGCGGTTAACTAACGACATAGTAGTAGCAGCGCCACAGGCCGCGAGGCAAGGGCCGTGATGGCGAGAAGGCGGGGAGGGGAGTGTTTGACGGCCTTCCGGCATCCTTCGATCTTTGAGCCATGGAGATCGACCAGTCGACGCCGCAACTGAGTTCGCTCTTCCAGGGACTGATCCTGGAGCATTACAAGCATCCGCGGAACAAGGGTGACCTCCCGGAAGCGAACCGGCGCGTGCACATGAATAACCCGACGTGCGGCGACGAGGTGTGGCTGCAGCTGCGGCTGGAAGGGGACGTCGTCGCGGACGTGAAGTTCGTGGGTGAGGGCTGCTCGATCTCGCAGGCGTCGATCTCGATGATGACGCAGCTGCTGAAGGGCCGGACGCGGGCGGAGGCGGAGCGTCTGATGGAGCGTTTCACGGCGATGATGCACGGCGATGCGGAGGCGGCGGGCGACCGGTCGCTCGGCGACCTGCGTGCGCTGGCCGGAGTGAGCCGGTTCCCCGTGCGGGTGAAATGCGCGCTGCTGGGCTGGAACGCCCTTGCGACGGCGCTCGGCGGGGAGTGAACGCGGTCAGAGCCGGGTCGATCCGAACTCGCGGGACCGTCCGGACCCCGGCGGAGCGGAGAGAGAATGGAGAGCCCCACCGTTGGCCGGCGCGTCGCCATCATCGACGGGTGCCGCACGCCGTTCTGCAAGGCCGGCACGGCCTTCCGTGACCTTTCCGCGGTCGAGCTGGGCCGCATCGCGGTCCGGGAGCTGATCGAGCGGTCGGAGCTCGATACGGGCCAGGTCGATAGCCTGGTCTTCGGCGTGGTCGTGCCCTCCATCCAGGCCCCGAACCTCGCGCGCGAGGTGGGTCTAGCGTCCGGCCTGCCGCCCACCGTGCCCGCGCACACCGTGTCCCGGGCCTGCGCCTCTTCCAACCAGGCCATAGTCTCCGGCGCCCAGAGCATAGCGCTGGGTCAGGCGGATGTGGTGATCGCCGGGGGCGCCGAAGTTCTCTCCGACGTCCCCATGCTGCTCTCGCGACGGCTCCGCAACGCGCTGCTCGCCGCGTCGAAAGCGCGCTCGCTCGGGGCGCGGGCGCGGGCCCTGGCCGGGGTGAGGCCGCGCGACCTTGCGCCGGTCGTGCCTGCGATCGCCGAGCCGTCGACCGGCGAGTCGATGGGCGAGAGCGCCGAGCGCATGGCGAAGGAGAACGGCATCACGAGAGAGGCGCAGGACCGGTGGGCGGTGCGCTCGCACCGCCTGGCGCACGCGGGCACGGAGGACGGCCGTCTGCGGGAGGAGACGGTGCCGGTCTTCGTGCCGCCCGCGTTCGAGGAAGTGGTCACCGGCGACAACGGGATCCGTCCGGACAGCAGTCCGGAGAAGCTGGCCGAGCTGAGGCCCGTCTTCGACCGGCGCAACGGCTCGGTCACCGCGGGCAACGCATCGCCTCTCACCGACGGCGCCGGCGCCGTGCTGCTGATGTCGGAGACGCGGGCGCAAGCCCTCGGATACACGCCGCTTGGCTACATCCGGAGCTGGGCATGGTCCGCCGTCGATCCGCGGGACCAGCTCCTCCAGGGCCCTGCCTGGGCCGCGCCCGTGGCGCTCGACCGGGCCGGTCTGTCCATGACCGACATCGAGCTGTGGGAAATGCACGAGGCGTTCGCCGCTCAGGTGCTCTCCAACCTCCAGGCGCTCGACTCCGATGACTTCGCCCGGACCCGCCTCGGACGGCCGCGGCGCGTCGGCATCCTCGATGAGGACCGGATCAACGTCATGGGCGGGAGCATCGCCATCGGCCACCCCTTCGGCGCCACAGGGGCGCGTCTGACGCTGACGCTCCTCAATGAGATGCGCCGCCGGAACCTGGGATTCGGGCTGCTCACGGTCTGCGCCGCTGGCGCCCTCGGCTTCGCCATGGTCCTCGAGCGATGAGCCGGATCGCCTCGTGCGGGGTACAAGCAGCAAAGGCCTGACAAGGAGAGCCCATGCACGCCGAATTGCTGGAACGCGACGATCTTTCGGTATACGTCGTCGCCGGCGTACCCCGGTCCTTCAAGGCCCGCCTCCGGGAGTTCGTGCGCACCGAAGCCAAGGACCAGGGCGACATCATACAGCTGGATAGCGAAATGGCCGAGTGGGTCGTGGCGCAGCTGCGCGACGACAAGCGCCCGTCCAAGGTGAGGACCCCGGCTTCGCGCGCGCTCTGGCGGGCGTTCAGCGCGCTCAGCGCGGCCCGCTACCACCTGATGAACAACGCCGAGACGGAAGAGCGGATCCTCGATCTGCGGCGAAAGGTGGAAGAGCTGTGGCGCGAAGTGAGCCCGATGTTCGAGAACGTGGACGCGAGCGACCCGGGCTGACCCGGGTCGTGTCTCCGGTCGCGCCCGCTTTCACCTCCCTCTCTCGAAGACGATCTCGCCACCGATCACCGTGAGGTCGGCCTTCGATTCCGCGATCCGGACCGGGTCGATGGCGAGGAGATTGGCGGACAGCACGGTGAGGTCCGCGAGCTTGCCGGCCTCGAGAGTGCCGAGGTCCCGCTCGCGGAACGCGCCGAACGCGCTGGCCGCGGTGTACGCCCGCAGCGCTTCCCCGACGGTGATCTTCTCTCCGGGCACCCAGCCGTCGGGATTCGCCCCATCGATCGTGCGCCGGGTCACGGCCGCGTAGATGCCGGCGAGCGGGTCGATGGGCGCCACGGTCCAGTCGCTGCCGAACATGAGGCCGGCGCCCGCATCGATGAGCGAGCGGAAGGCGTAGGTCGTGAGGACTCGCTCGGGGCCGATCCGCTTCCCGGCCCAGCGCCCGTCGTCGATCGCGTGGTACGGTTGCATGGACGGGAGTACGCCGAGCGTGGCGAAGCGGGCGATGGCGGAACGGCTCAGGTGCTGCGCGTGCTCGATCCGGAAGCGGCGGTCGCGCGAGCCGTTCACGCTCGCGACCCACTCGAAGGCATCGAGCAGCCAGTCGTTGGCGCGGTCGCCGATCGCGTGGATGACCACCTGGAGCCCCGCCGAATCGGCCCGCACCATCCAGTCGCGGAGCAGGGCCGTGTCCGTCACCATCAGGCCGGTCGTCGCAGGCTCGTCGGCGTACGGGTCGTAGAACCAGGCCGTCGTGGAGCCGAGCGAGCCGTCCACGAAGCCCTTGAGCCCGCCCCAGCCCAGGCGGGGATCGCCGCGGCCCTCCTGGCGCACGAGATCGCGCAACCGTTCCCAAGTCGACAGCGGTACGTACGCCTGGATCCGCAGCTTCAGGCGGTTCGCCGCGTGCGCGCGGCGGTACGTCTCGAGGTCGGACCACGTCCCCATGTCCTGCACCATCGTGACGCCCAGCGAGAGCGCGTGCTCCTGCGCCCGCTCGAACGCGGCGTCCCGCTCCGCCTCCGTGGCATCCGGAATCAGCCGGCCGACCAGCGACATCGCCTCATCCTTCAGCACACCGGTCGGCTCGCCGGTCCGCGCGTCCCTCACGATCGTGCCGCCCGGCGGATCAGGCGTCTCCTGCGTGATCCCCGCCAGCTCCAGGGCGCGCCCGTTCGCGAGCGCCATGTGCCCGTCCAGCCGGTTCACGGACACCGGATGCTCCGGCGTCAGCGAGTCGATCCACTCCCGGCGCGGCAACGGCCCCCCGGGCCAAAGCTCGTGGTCCCAGTCGCCGCCCGTGATCCAGCTGCCCGGGTCGAGACCCGCGGCGTACGCGCCGATCCGGCGCGCGAACTCCGCCGGGCTCGCCGCGTCCCGCAGGTCCACGCTGCCCAACTGGAACCCGCCAGCCATGAAGTGCGTGTGGTCGTCGATGAGTCCCGGCACCACGAGCCGTCCCGCAAGGTCGATCACCCGCGTGGACGGCCCCACCAGAGCCGCGATCTCCGACGCCCGGCCCGTCGCGACCACCCGCTCGCCGCGGACCGCAACCGCCTCGGCCGTCTCCGCGCCCGCGACACCGGTCCACACCACACCGCCCGTCAGCACGAGATCGGCCGGCTCCGCATCCGCCCTTCCGCAGCCCGCCAATCCCAACCCGAGTCCCGCCACCAACGCCCACAGCCGCCTTCCCATCATCGTGCCTCCCCGCCAGTCCGGCGCCTGACCGCACCGCCGCATTTCGTTACGACGTTGTGGTCGCTGTGCACTTCCACTGTCATTTTTTGATGTCATTCTTCGTTTTAGAAGTGGCGCAAGTTTGCGTCGTGGCGCAGGTTTGCGCCATTCACCGGAACGGCACGAGAATTGCCCTGAAATGCCTCGAAAACCGTTCCCTCACACGGACCCCGGACTGGAGGCGAAGATTCGAGCGCTGAGTGTAAGTCTGCTGGCCATCGCCGCGATTGCCGCGAGTCTGCTGATCACGCGGAGCCGGGAGGAAGAGACGACGGTGGTGTCTGCCGGAGAGAACCAGCCGGTCAGGCAGCCGCTGGACGCGATCCGGGCCGCGGGACTGTAGGGTCGGGAATCCGTGGTGGAAGCGCGCCGGTCCCCGCAGGGGGGCCGGCGCGCATTCGTTGTTGTGCGCGGAAGTCGGTGGAAAGGGGCGCGTCAGGGTGAGTCGAAGTGGACGCGGTTCTTCTCGATGAAGGTGGTCCATTCGGGTGGCACGTCGGTATCCGGAAAGATGGCGGTGACGGGGCATTCGGGCTCGCAGGCGCCGCAGTCGATGCACTCGTCGGGATGGATGTAGAACTGATCGCCGCCATCGTAGATGCAGTCCACGGGACAGACCTCGACGCAGCTTCCGTCCTTGGTCCCGATGCACGGCTCGGTGATCACATAGGTCATTCAGGGTCCTCCAACGGGTGAAAAGTCCCAGCGAGATGATCGTGGGGGTGGGAAGGAGCCGCAAGTGGCGTAGCGGGTGCGGCTCAGCGGGTGTTGAGGAACCGCCGCGCGAAGTTGTCGTGCCACCACTGGATGCGCCAGGCGAGGTGGGGGTGGGTGCGGGAAGCGGCGGGCAGGTCGGCGCGGGTGATGCCGTCGTGGAACGCGGCCCAGCGCTCGGTCGGCTGGAGGTGCAGGTGACGCGCGTGGTCGAGGCGTTCGGCGAGCGCCACCATGAGGGCGTCGTTATCGAGGGTGACGAGAGCCTCGAGGCGGTCGGCGGGATCGAGGCCGGCGTCGGGCAGGGACGCGGCGATGGTGGCGGCGCGGTTTCCGGCGACGCGTACAGCCAGGTCGGCGGCCAGGTCGAGGGCGGGCCGCTCGGAGTCGCGAAGCAGTGCGGCGAGCAGGAGATCGGCGTCGGCGGCGCCGAGGTCCTCGAGAAGGATGAGAGCGGTGCGGCCCGGATGCAGGAAATCGGGATGGTGAACGTCGGGGAAGGCGGGGCGGCGGTGCTCCAGGACGGCGCGGACGGCTTCGCCGATGCGGTCGGCCCGCTCGGCGAGACCTGCGCGGAGCGCCGCTCGTTCGATGCGGAGCGCCATGGCCTGTCCGCGGTCCTCCTCCATCAGCGGCCGGAATCCCAGAGGCGGTCAGGGGTGCCCGCGCGGAAGTTCTCGAGGCGTGCGGCCGTGAAGAGGAAATCGGACATCCGGTTGAGGAGGATGAGGATGTCGGGGTCGACGCGCTCCTCGAGAGCGAGCCGGACGACGCGGCGCTCGGCGCGCCGGCAGACGGTGCGTGCCACGTGCAGCGCGGCTGCGCCCGGTGCGCCGCCGGGAAGGATGAAGTCGCGAAGCGGGGGCATCAGGGAAGTGGCCTCGTCGATCCAGTCCTCGAGGTCCTTGACGCGAGCGGAGGGAACCGGCGGGAGCCAGGGTCCGGGCCGTTCGCCGTCGGCGGGCGGGGTGGCGAGGTGGGCGCCCACAGCGAGAAGGTCAGCCTGGAGCTGCTGGAGCCGCGCGCGCGTGTCGGGATCGCCGGCAGCGCTGGCTGCCCAGCCGAGGACGGCGTTCAGCTCGTCGACATCGCCGTAGGCGTCGACGCGGGGATGGCTCTTGGGGACGCGGCCGCCGCCGAAAAGGCCGGTCTCGCCCTCATCCCCGCCGCGGGTGTAGATCCGCCGATCGGTCATCTCACCACCGTCGCCGTCAGCCGACGGCGGGTTCGAGGATCTCGAGACGGCCACGGTCCGCATCGAGGCGGGCGCGGACGCCCAACGGGAGCGTCCACTGCGCATCGATGTGTCCGATGGGCATGCCGTACACCACCGGGATCCCGAGCGGGCGTGCGATCTCGGCGAGGACGTCCTCGAGGACGCGGTCGTTGTCGCTGGCCGGCCGGTCCGTGAACCGGCCGAACGCGATGCCTGTGGCGCCGCGGAGGGCGCCGGAGAGGACGAGCTGCATCAACGCGCGGTCGATGCGATAGGTCGCTTCGCCCACATCCTCGATCACCACGATGCAGCCGCTGGCGCGGAGCGCCCAGGTCGTGCCGCAGAGTGCGGCGAGAATGGAGAGGTTGCCGCCGGCAAGGCGGCCTTCGGCAACGCCCGGCACGAGCGTGAGGACCGGCTCGCCATCGGGAGCCGGAGGCAGGACGCCCGCCGGCCGCGGCTCGCAGAGCACACGGCGGAGGCCATCCCGGGCGAAGGGGTCGGTCAGCGCGCCCGGGTGGGGGCCATGGAAGGAGACGATGCCCTCCGTCGCGAGCGCCAGATGGATGGCGGTGTTGTCGCTGAAGCCGATGAACGGGCGGGGCCGGCGCCGCATGGGCTCGACGTCCAGGCCCGCGAGCAGCCGCATGGCTCCGTAGCCACCGCGCAGCGCCCAGATGGCATCCACGGAGGGGTCGCGGAACGCGCGCCCGAGGTCGCCGGCCCGGCCCGCATCGGGGCCGGCAAGGTAGCCGTCGCGGGACCTCGCGGCGTCGCCGAGCACGGGAACGAACCCGAATTCGCGGCAGTCGGCCATCGCCCGTTCGACGCGCGCTTCATCGACCGGGCCGCCGGGCGCGACGAGCGCCACGCGCGAGCCCGGGCCCGGCGCACGCGGAGCCGGCGGCCGTGCTGCGCTCATTCGATGCACCTTTCCATGGCAGGCATCCTGCGAGGCCGGGCCGCAAAGTGCAAATGCGTCGGGGCCGGCGAGGGGTCGGCGGCAACACCGGGCTGCGCGAGAAGGCCGTTCGACTCGCGGCGCACCTCATCCAGGACGCCGCCGCGGGCGACGGCCACGGCGGGAAGCCTTCCTCGAGTCCGGGCCCGCTGAACGACGGCCTTGGCCCGGACCGTGGCGCAGCCTATCATCGGGTACTCAGGCGCGGCATCGTGGAGGCTCCATGAACGACCCGACCCGCATCGCGGAAGCCAACCGTATCTACTGGGAGACCGACGTTTCCGTGGCGGACATCGCGGAGCGGTTCGACCTCTCCCGGCGCGCGCTCTACCACGTCGTCACGCCGCTGCAGGCGGGGATCGCCTGTGCTACCTGCGGGCAGGGCCTGCACTACGAGAACCGGTCGGCGCGCCGCGATGGGCTCGCGACCTGCCCCGAATGCGGGGCGCGGACCACGGTGCGCGATCTCCACGACCCCGCGCCCGATGCCATGCTCGAGCCCCTGCCCGCCGTTCGCGACCTCCGGACGGACGGCCGGGCCACGACCGAGGGCGGGGACGCGCGCAAGCCGGACTTGCGCGGCCGCGCCATGCTCCTGGGCGGCGCCGCCATCGCCGGCGTTGCGATCGGAACCGTAGCCGCCATGCTCGCGCGCCGCCGCGACTGAGCCGCAATGACCGCCGGCGCGCCGCTCCGGGGCGACGAGCTGGGGCGCCTCGTCACGGACGTGCCCGGCCCGCGGTCGCGAGCCCTCGCCGCCCGCCTCGCCGCCGTCGAATCCCGCAACATCACCCAGCTCGGACCGGACGGGCCCGTGTTCTGGGAGCGGGCGGCGGGTGCGGCCGTCCGTGACGTCGACGGCAACACCTTCGTGGACCTCACGGCGGGTTTCGGCGTGGCCGCCGCCGGTCACGCGAACCCCGCCGTCGCCCGGGCGATCGCGGAGCAGGCGCGGTCTCTCGCCCACGCCATGGGCGACGTGCACCCCGCCGAAATCAAGGTGCGGCTGCTCGAGCGCCTCGCGGCGCTGGCGCCCGGCGACCTGTCCGTCGGGATCCTGGGCAACGCTGGCGCGGAAGCCGTCGAGGCCGCGCTCAAGACAGCCGTCCTGCGGACCGGCCGGTCCGGGGTCCTCGCCTTCGAGCGCGCCTACCACGGCCTCACGCTCGGCGCGCTTTCCGTGACATCGCGGCGCGAGTTCCGCGATCCCTTCCGGGCGCTGCTGGGCGAGGGCGTCCGCTTCGCCCCTTTCCCCGAGGCGGGAGAGCAGGACGCGGTCCGCGAGCGCGACGCTCTCGACCGCGTCGAATCGATCCTCGCGGATTCGGAGCGCGGTCGGTCCCCGGTCGGCGCCATCATCGTCGAGCCGGTACAGGGCCGGGGTGGGATCGTCGTGCCGACCGACGGGTTCCTGCGCGGGCTTCGCGCCTTGTGCGACGGCGAGCGCCGCGTGCTCATCTTCGACGAGATCTACACCGGCTTCGGCAGGACGGGCCGCTGGTTCGCGTGCGAGCACTGGGGCGTCACGCCCGACATCCTCCTGGTGGGCAAGGCGCTCACCGGCAGCATTCCGCTCAGCGCGGCGATCGGGACGCCGGCCGTGATGGAAGCCTGGCCGGCCTCGAGTGGCGAGGCGATCCATACCAGCACGTTCCTCGGCAACCCGGTCGCCTGTGCGGCCGCGCTCGCGCAACTAGACGAGATCGAGGAGCGCGGCCTCCTCGAGCGGTCTCGGACGCTCGGGAGCGCCGTGCAGGAGCGTGAAGAACTGAAGACCCAGGCGGCGGCGCTCACCAGAGAACGCGACGGCTTCCGGGTCCGGACGGCCGAGCTCGACGTAGCAAGCGCCACGCTCCTCGGCGATGCGAGCGCCGTCGAACCGCCGGTGCACCTGGATGTGTCCAAGGACGGGGAGAGCTACGTGACGCTCAACGGTCAGACGCAAGCGCTGAAGGCCGGTGACATGCTGATGCGCGACGCGCGTGGAGTGATCTCGAGCGTGCTGCACGGGCCGGATCGGCGCACGCCGATCCGCGCGGAGACGACGCAGGTCGTCTTCGCGG
>Ga0209640_10006191_pt1 | contig 10469 bp, 7 predicted proteins | sample RifCSP10_1_FD_184018 | JGI IMG/M metagenome (GOLD analysis project Ga0209640, IMG submission 184018) | Soil microbial communities from Rifle, Colorado - Rifle CSP2_sed 10_1 (SPAdes) (version 2) | ecosystem: Environmental > Terrestrial > Deep subsurface > Rock core/Sediment | place: Rifle...
CGAGGCGAAGGTGCTGCGCATGCGCTTCGGCATCGAGATGAACACCGACCACACGCTGGAAGAGGTCGGCAAGCAGTTCGACGTGACGCGCGAGCGCATCCGCCAGATCGAGGCCAAAGCGCTGAGGAAGCTGCGCCACCCGTCACGTTCGGAGCGGCTGCGCAGCTTTCTCGACACCGAAAGTTGATTCCGGTGCGGTTGGCGTCGGGGGCGACGCTTTCCCGCCCGCAAGCGCACGCTTGGTGGAATTGCCCATCGTTGGCGGCATCGCATAACAACTGACGTTCTGATGTCGGACAACGTCGCCCCGCTCGACTAACGCGATATCGGGCGGTTTCGGCTCGCATCTGGATCCGCCGCCCTTGCGGGTCTCCGTAGCCTCCAAAGCACGACCAGCGGAGCACGCGAACACTGTCGCGGAGCCCGTCGCACCCTTGTTTCGGCAGCAGTGACCGTAACGGAATCAAGCAGTTGTTTTGGTTTCGTCGGTCGCGCATGCACGCAAACGCCGACCGGGCCCCATCCCCGTGGCGCCGCAAAGCCGCAGCAAATCCATGAAATTTGCGCTAAATCAATAAGCAGGCGCGACGGGGAAACTAGTATGTGGTCGCGTCGCTGGAGGAGATTCCCCTGAGCGTTCCTTGCATCTGCTTACGACGACACGCCAGATGCCGCCAACCGCGCCGTGAGGGATGGACGTGACAACGCACATGACGAGTTCTTGCACTCCGATGCCTGAGGCGGACGGCGCCCACGCGTTCTCCACGCCCTGCGGCGCGCGTGGCGCGCACGTTGTGTCCACTTTAGAGGCTGTCACGTGAATCGACCGTTTCCTGAAGCAACGGGGGTGAACCTCCTGCCTGGCGTACGTATCGAATCCACCAGCAACGTTGTGAGTCAGGCCATATGCCTGCCGCACCCAGATCGGTTCTTCGAGATTCGGTTCGAGTCCATCGGCGGACTGGGCGCCCACGCGGCCGGCCAAGTGCTGGCAACCGCCGCCGTGTTGCACATGGGACTGAACGGCGCGCACTTTTCGTCATATGGCTCTGAGAAGAAGGGGTCTCTGGTGCGCTCGTTCGTGCGGCTGGGCCATGTGGAGCGGCCGATCCGTACCAGCGCACCGGTCGAGACACCCGATGCCGTCGTGGTCTTCCACGCTGCCTTGCTGCGCAACCCGGCGACGCGTGCTGGGCTCCTCAAGGACGGCACGTTTATCTACAACGCGCCCCCAGGTCCCGTTCCAGAAGAACTCGCGGCGCTGCCGCGCACCGCGCGCCTCATCCGCGTCAATGCGCTCGGGATCGCCATGGAAGAGAAATCGCGACCCAATGCGGTACTGTTGGGCACGCTGGCCGGTGCGTTTCCCTTTCTCCCTACTGATGTGATTCTGGACGCGCTGACCGAGGAGTTCGCGGGGAAGCACCCCGAGGCGGTTGCATCCAATACGCGCGCGTTCCAGCGCGGCGCGACGGAATTCGAGTTGATGGATGGCGTCGGCCGCGCCGAGGGCGACTTGCCGGCGGCGCGTTCCGAGCCGGCGTGGGGTTACCAGACCCAGCCTCCTGGTGGAATTCTGCCCGAGCCGGGCAATATGGCGTGGAACGATCTCTCCGCGTCTCGCACCGGCGTGATGCCGGTTCTCGACGTGGAGAAGTGCATTCACTGCGGCGTGTGCGACCTCGTCTGCCCCGACTTCTGCCTCGCATGGGGTGAGGGAGCCGAGGGTGGCAAGTACGAGCGCATGCTGATGGGTGTGGATTATCGCTACTGCAAGGGCTGCATGCGCTGCGTCGAGTCGTGTCCGACGGGCGCGCTCACCCGGGAAACTGAAACACCCGGCTTGGCGGATCGCCTGCGCGTGCCGCTCTTTCCGGATCTGATCCCATAAGGGGAAACCATGACGACCCAGGCCTTCGCCACGGCACTGCGCGAAACGGACGCTCCGGCGCGCGGCGTCGTGCCGCAAAAGCTCGAGTTCAAGAGCGGCAACGAAGCTGCTGCGCTCGCTGCGCGTGATATCGGCTTTCACTTGATGGGGTATTTCCCGATCACGCCTTCGACCGAGGTCGCCGAGAACCTCTCGAAGATGCGCGCCGAGGGCCAGCACGAAATCGTGATGGTCGCAGGTGATGGCGAGCACGGTGCTGCCGGGATCTGCTATGGCGCCGCGCTCGGGGGCGGGCGCGTGTTGAACGCTACCAGTTCGCAGGGCCTGCTCTACGCGCTCGAGCAGTTGCCGGTGCAGGCCGGCACGCGCGTGCCGATGGTGCTCAACATCGCGGCACGTGCGATCTCCGGGCCGCTTGATATCCGGGGCGACCACTCGGACATCTACTACGCGCTCAACACCGGGTGGATCATGCTCTGCGCGCGCGATCCGCAGGCGGTGTACGACCTGAACTTCGCTGCCGTGAAGATTGGCGAGCATCGCGACGTGCGGCTGCCGGTGATCGTTGCCTATGACGGCTTTTTCACGAGCCACCAGAAGCGGCGCATCCAGGTATTCGACGACCTCGACGCGATCCGCCGTTTTCTGGGCGAGCGCCCGCCGATGCCTACGCCGCTCGACATCGAGCACCCGACGACCTTCGGACCGTACATGAACGATCCGGACCTCATCAACAACAAGGTGCAGCTCTCGGAAGCGATGGAGGCCGCACGGCGCGTCATCCCGGAAGTGCTCGCCGAGCTGGAAAAGATGACCGGTCGGGCTTACCCCATGCTCGACGCCTACCGGATCGACGACGCCGAGGTCGCCACGGTGCTGATCAATTCGGCAGCCGAGACTGCCAAGGAAACCGCTGACCAGATGCGCGCGCAGGGCGCGAAGGTGGGCGTGCTCTCGCCCAACGTGCTGAGGCCGTTCCCGGCGGAGGAGTTCCGCCGCGCGCTCAAGCACGTGAAGGCCGTTACGATCGGAGACCGTGCGGATTCCTACGGCGCAGGTGGCGGTAACCTGTCGCTCGAGGTGCGCGCTGCGATCCAGATCGACCCGGAGAATCACACCCGGGTGCTCTCGCGCATCTACGGCTTGGGCGGCAAAGACTTCTACGCGGCCGATGCCGGGCAGTTCTTTGCGCAGGCGCTTGCCGCCGCGAAGTCGGGCCGCGTCGACGAGCCCTTCGCCTACTATGGCGCGACGCCCGGCCGGCCCGACACGGCGCCGCGCACCGGCCTGCCGCCGATCACGGCCGCGGAGATTCCGCGCGGGATGGCGCAGATCCAGCGCGATCCGGTGACCGGCCGGCTCAAGGTCGAACTCCAGCCGCTGTGGAAGATGACCGAGGTGCCCAATCGCATCGGGCCGGGACACGGCGCATGCCCGGGCTGCGGCGCTTTCCCGACGCTGCACCAGGTCTACAACGCGATGGAAGGCGATGTGGTGGTGTTGTTCCAGACCGGCTGCGCCATGGTCGTGACCACCGGCTATCCCACTACGGCGCACCGTATCAACTACATCCACAACCTGTTCCAGAACGGTGCGGCGACCCTGTCGGGGCTGGTCGAGATGTACCACGAGCGCATCCGGCGCGGCGAGCTCCCCGGCTCCAAGGACATCACCTTCGTGATGATCTCCGGGGACGGCGGCATGGATATCGGCATGGGCCCCGCGCTCGGCGCGGCCAACCGCAATCACCGCATGATGATCCTCGAGTACGACAACCAGGGCTACATGAACACCGGCGCGCAGCTCTCGTACTCTACGCCGTTCGGCCACCGCACATCCACGAGCGAGGTCGGCACGGCGCTGTCGGGCAAGCGTTACCACCACAAGGACACTGCGCAGATATTCGCCGCGTGCCACGTGCCTTATGTGTTCACCGCGAGCGAGGGCTATCCCGAGGACCTCATGCGCAAGGTCGCGAAGGGGCAGTGGTACGCGAAGAACGAAGGGCTCGTCTACGGCAAGATCCTCTCATTCTGTCCGCTCAACTGGCGCACGACTGATGATGCAACCCAGCCCGTGCTGCAGGCGGCCATCGACTGCTGCTTCTTCCCGCTCTACGAGATCGAGCACGGCCACACGACGCTCACCTATGACCCGGAAGCGACGGGCCGCCGCCGTCCGGTCGCGGACTGGTTGAGCCTCATGGGCAAGACCCGCCACCTGACCAGGCCGGAGAACGCCGAAATCGTCGCGGGCATTCAGGCCGAGACCGACCGGCGGTGGGCGCGGATGAAGGCGATGCACGAGCACCCGCTGCTCTAGGAATTGGCCGGATCAAAATCCGACCAATTCCTTACAGAAGATCACTTGAGGAATGGGATGACACTGAACGGAAAAAGACCTGGTGGATCGGGATTCGTGAGCGCGGGGGCCGGCCGCTGTCCTCCCTCATCGTTAATTTTTGGGTGGTCTTCATTAAGGAATTCGTTGGCCGCACGGCCGGCGAATTCCTAGTCGGAGCTCGACATGGCACGAATTATCGAGACCCGCCGGCTGACCCCGGTTACCAAACTGTTCCGCCTCGACGCGCCGCTCATCGCGGCCGCCGCGCGGCCCGGCCAGTTCGTCATGCTGCGCGTGCGCGAGGGCGGGGAGCGCATACCGATCACCATTGCCGACTACGACCGCGAAGCCGGCACGCTCACTATCGTGGTGCAGGAGGTCGGCGCCACCACTAAACGCATCTGCGCGCTCGAGGCAGGCGATGAGATACTCGACGTCGCGGGTCCGCTGGGCGGACACATCGACATCGCGCCGGGCGGTCACGTCTGTGGTGTGGGCGGCGGCTTTGGTTCGGCCGCGTTGCTCTGCCTGATGCGTGAGTTCACCGCCCGCGGGGACAAGACCACCGCCATCCTCGGCGCGCGCAGCAAGGACCTGCTCATTCTCGCCGATGAGCTGAGGCCGTTGTGCCACAACGTCGAAATCTGCACCGACGATGGCTCCGCCGGGTTCAAGGGGTTCGTCACGCAACGCCTGGCGCAGTTGATCGAGGGTGACGGACCCGGGCGGCCCGACCATGTGGTCGCGATCGGCCCGATGGCGATGATGCGCGCGGTCGCGGAAACAACGCGCGGTCCCAAAGTGAAGACGCTGGTTTCGATGGACCCGCTGATGGTCGACGGCACGGGTATGTGCGGCGGGTGCCGCGTCAACGTCGGCGGTCGCGCGCAATTTGCCTGCGTGGATGGCCCGTGCTTCGACGCGCACGAGGTCGACTTCGACGTTGCCATGCGGCGCAACAAGGCCTACGTCAAAGAGGAGCGGCAGGCGCTCGACCGTCTCACGTGCATGGCAAACAGGGAGGCAAGGTAATGCCGGTCAAACGCGCGGAAAAAACCCCGATGCCGGTGCGCGAGCCGCAAGTGCGCGCGCTCGACTTCAGGGAAGTCAACGAGGGCTACACCCTGCCGCAGGCCTCTTTCGAGGCCGAGCGCTGCCTGCGCTGTCAGGACCCGGTGTGTGTGGACGGCTGCCCGGTGCGGGTGCCGATCCCCGATTTCATCCACCTCGTAGCCACTGGCGACATGGCCGGTGCCGCGAAACTCCTGCGCGCATCGAACCCGCTGCCTGCGATCTGCGGGCGTGTTTGCCCGCAGGAGTCGCAGTGCGAAGCCGAATGCAGCATGACCAATCGCTTCGATTCGGTGGGGATCGGTCACCTCGAGCGCTACGTGGCCGACTGGGAGCGCACGCAGGCGTCGACGGCCGAAGCGAGGATCACGCGTCAGGAGAAAGTTGCCATCATCGGGGCGGGCCCTTCAGGACTCGTATGCGCCGGCGAGCTCGCTCAGCACGGCTATCCGGTTACGATCTACGAGGCATTGCACGCGCCCGGTGGCGTGCTGCGCTACGGCATCCCCGAGTTTCGCCTGCCCAAGGCGGTCCTCGACTGGGAAATCGGCATGTTGAAGGCGCTGGGTGTCGAGATCGTCTGCAACATCATCATCGGCAAGACGCTCACGCTGGACGACCTGTTCAACAAGATGGGCTATGCGGCGGTGTTCATCGGTACCGGCGCGGGGTTGCCGCAGTTCCTGGGAATCCCGGGAGAGAACCTGAACGGCGTGATGTCCGCCAACGAGTTCCTGACCCGTATCAATCTGATGCGCGGCTACGAGTTTCCCGAAGCCGACACGCCTGTGCGCGTCGGCAAGCGCGTGGCGGTGATCGGAGCCGGAAACACGGCCATGGACGCCGTACGGACGTCGCTCAGGATGGGCGCCGAGGAGGCGATGATCGTCTACCGGCGCAGCGACAAGGAGATGAGCGCCCGTGTCGAGGAGTACCACCACGCGATCGAGGAAGGTGTGAAGTTTCACTGGCTCACCAATCCGCTTGAGATCATCGATGACGGCAGCGGCTGGGTTGCCGGTCTCAAGTGCCAGAGGATGAAGCTGGGCGAGCCCGACGCCTCGGGCCGCGCACGGCCGATTCCGATCGCGGGCAGCGAATTCGTGATCCCGGTGGAAAACGTGGTGCTGGCGATCGGGACGACCCCGAATCCGCTGTTGACCCGGACCACTTCGGGTCTGCTCACCAACAAGAAGGGCTGCCTCGTGGCGGACGAAAAAACCGGGCTGACCTCGAAATCGCTCGTGTTCGCCGGCGGCGATGCGGTCACTGGCGCTGCTACGGTGATCCTGGCGGCGGGCGCCGGCAAGCGCGCCGCTCACGCCATTCACGAGGCGCTTGCTTCACGCGCTTGAACCTCGCGCCCGCCCGAACGGGCTGCAATTTTCACCGCCGGTCGCGTTGCAGGGCGCTCCTGCAATCCGTGACGACGATGCCCGCGCGACCCGCTCCGGTATAATTTCGCCGGCCGGGTCGTTAGCTCAGTCGGTTAGAGCAGCGGACTCATAATCCAAACGAGAGCTGCAGGGCGCGCTCCGAACTGCAAGATCTGCAAGCAAGTTTTTGTTGGTCGCCGTCCCGCACCGTTGCGACCGAACCTTTATTCCGATCGGAAAAAGTAAGAAAGGGTCGGCCGCCCGGCCAAGCACCAAGCAAAACATCTGCTTGCGTCTTACGCCACCGAACCGGCACCGAACTGCACCGGCTAGGGCGCACGGTGAGCGCAGCATGCAGAGGTGGTCCAGGAAGGCACGCGCGGGGCACCGGATGGGGTCGCCGTCCTCACGCCACTACGGCTTCGCGAGGTTACAGCCTAGGTACGTGCTTCGATGGCGGCTTTGGAGCGCATTGAAACCTTCGAGCAACCGTCGCTGATCGACCACAACCGGTCATTCGATACGATCACTGTACGCGTGACCGCGTCGCCAAATTCGAGAATGCGCTCAATGACCACTTCTTCCACTGGCTGCTTGGTCATTGTTTGCAATACCCGCGGCGAACCGGATGTCAATGCGCAGCAATCGGCTCTCGTCGCCCCACGACCCATCACTGAGAAACCTCGCGGACTGCAGCGGTGTCTGGCTAATTCTTTTTTGGCGCAACCGGCGCCGGCGCATCAGGCTGTTGCGCGCCGCCCTTGAAGAGCTGGCCAAGGGCGCTGCCGATGCGGGCGCCGATGTCGGTGCCAATGCCGGGCAGCACCGCAGTGCCGATGGACGCGCCTCCGAAGGCCCCCGGTGGCATCGAAGCTTTCGGCTTGTCGACTGGCCCGCTCACGGTGAAGGGCACGCCGGTCGTGCCCTCGACGAGGTACAGGTTGCCGCTGGCTTCGACCTGACGGTTGTAGACCGTGGCCTCGCCCGTGGCGGTGTACTTGCCGGCGCGGGCCTTGACGCCGGTGTAGGTGGCGCGCATGCCCTTATCGGTGTTCTGCGTGTCCAGCTGGCCGGTGAGCTCCTGCAACGCTGTCTGGCCGTCGCGCTCTTTGCCGCGCGTGCTGATGGCCTTGTCCAGGTCAAAGTGCAATACCGTTGCGGGATCGACCGAAAACGTGGTGCGCGTATGCAGCGAGCGTGCCAGCTCGCCCACCGATTTGCCGTGCGCGGACAACACTGTCTGTCCCGAGCCCCTGCCTCCGACGGGTGACCGGCGGTTGAATGAGCTCAACGCACTGGCGACCTCAATGCCAAGCGGGGCCAGCTGGCCGCTGAGGTGCATGAGGCCGTTGGCGGCGGTCTTCAACTCAACGTTGCCGTGCGCCGTGCCGCCGCCGACATGGATGCGCGTCTGCCAGCGGTCGGCATCGGCTTCGCGCGTCAACGTCAGCGTGAAGGCGGGCTTGATGTCGGGGCGACGCAATTCGGCATGGCGTGGGCGCCAGTGCGGGTCGAAGTCGATCTCGCCGTCATAGGCAACGGCGATGCCGCTGTAGGAGATCCAGGTCAGGTTGCGAAACTCGAAGTGTTGGAGCGGCACGCCATCGTCCGCATCGAGCTCGCTCGCGCCCGGTTTGGCGTGAAAGGCGCGCACCGAGTTGCGCGGGAAAACTGCGTCTTCGATGTCGATGCGCTCAAACACAAACCTGCGGTGAAGCAGCACACGCGCCTTGGGATACGCGTTCAGCTGCCGGATGACCACCGGTTGCGCCTGCTGCGTGCGAAAGTCGTCGACCACGATAACGGGTCTTGGCAGCCACGCCCAGTGGGCAGAGCCGATGGTTACCTTGACGCCCAGCTGTTCTTCGGCCTCGGCCGTGAGCCGGGCGGCAAGTTCTTCGTCGGTGGGCAGCCACCAGGCCACGGCAAGCCACGCCGCGCCCAGCACGGCAGCTGCAATCCCCAGGCCGACTGCCCACTTTTGCCCGCGCTTCATGGATGGGTACCTTAAGGCCTGCACGCCAGCGTTGGTTGTTGGCGGGCGCTGTCATACGTTGCGCGGTTGCACGCCTAGATCGCGGGTCTGAATGGGAAAATCTATCCCGTTCACCCGCTCAGCGCGATCCTGTGCGTGAACGAAACGCCTTCGTGAATGCTCCGAGACCAGCATTCGACACGCCGGCAATAATAGGCCGAAGCACTAGACAATGATGTGCGCTGGTTAACATAGCGTGTAATTGTCTTGGGGAACGACTTGAATGGGGGTGTGCCGTGAAGCAGTCCACCCCGCAACCAATGAACGGCAGCTTTCAGGAAACGCTACCGGCAGTAATAGGTCCGTTTGCGACTATCGGGCGACGGTCGCTTCGCGGCCAGAACCGGACGGTCGCCGTCTGCTCCAAGAACGCCCGCTCCCCTTTCTTCACGAACCATTATGGTTTCGTTGTGGATTACCTGGCTGAGGCTCTGCGAGAACTTAGGAAGTACTGCACCCTTGCGGCGTTGATATCTCGTTCTTTCAGTGCGTCTGGACGGAGATTGCATCCAAGGGAATAGAAGAGGGCGTGTGCGAGTATGTCTGCGATAGCATGCATGCTCTGGACGCAGGCCGTCACGTGAGCGCCGATCTTAAACAAGCACTCTTGATACTTGTCCCGGTGTTCGTCGCGTGCTCCGAGCATAGCCGGAAACAGTTCATTCGACTTGAAGAGCTCATCGATGTCAGACGCCAGTAGATCTACTGCCTCGTGGTAGTGAAAGCGAGCGAATTCCCGACGGTCAACGATAGAACCAATGCTTTGCCGAGCAAGCTCAAGTTGATCGAGTCCGTATCGGGTGCGAATCAGTTGTCTGGTCTCGTTGAGGTCCCACATTGCTTGGCGCTCTAATCGGGATAGGGAGAAGCCTCACGGCTCTCCCGGAGCGGTTCGCCAATGGCCCTCCCGGTCGAATCTGGCAAAGAAGGTGCTGCGAACCTCGCCGGATAAGCTTACTCTTCGTTGAGCCATGCTGGCCACACCGACGGTCAATGCCGAGCAACCGCTTTTTTGTTGCTCCTGGTTCGGTTCGGGTCAATTCCGGCCGATCCGGCCACCGATTGAATCTCAGTCCGGTGTCTTGCTTGCTCCGGGTAGTCGCGCTTGACGCACCTGAGCCCCGAGAATGTTGCGCCGCGGAAGAGCGCAGCCATTCGGTATAATCCCTGCAGCCGGGTCGTTAGCTCAGTCGGTTAGAGCAGCGGACTCATAATCCGTCGGTCGTTGGTTCGAGTCCAACACGACCCACTCACGATCGGCAGGCGCCGGGGCGGGTTCAGGGGAGGGACGGCGACCCAACCCCCTTGCCGCGCTAAACACGAAGATGGAAGGAAGGCGCAATGAAGCTCGCATTCATCGTTCATAACCAGTATCAGAGTGCCAGCGTGATGGAGATCCTGCGCGCGGCGGGAATCGATTACTACACGCGTTGGGAGCACGTCAAGGGCAAGGGCCACGGCACGGAGCCGCATCTGGGCTCGGGTGGATTCCCGAGCATGAATTCGGTGTTGATGATCGCATTTCCCGAGAGCGGTCCGCTCGATGCGCTGATCCGCGAAATAACCGCGGCGAACCAACAGATCCAACGCACCGACGACAAGATACGGCTGTTCCAGTTGCCGCTGGAACGGATGATCTGAATGCGCATTGCCGGATTTCTCGAATACGCCGCCCTGGTCGTGGGGGGGCTCGGGATGCTGGCGAGCCACACGTTCGACCAGCCTAAGGGATTTCAATTGAGCCTGTCCGTGA
>Ga0209640_10006192_pt1 | contig 10467 bp, 11 predicted proteins | sample RifCSP10_1_FD_184018 | JGI IMG/M metagenome (GOLD analysis project Ga0209640, IMG submission 184018) | Soil microbial communities from Rifle, Colorado - Rifle CSP2_sed 10_1 (SPAdes) (version 2) | ecosystem: Environmental > Terrestrial > Deep subsurface > Rock core/Sediment | place: Rifle...
CGCGCGGGTTGACCGTGATGACGCGGTAGCCGTGCCGCAGGAGATAGAAGCCGACGAAATAGCTTGCGCGCAGCTCGGTCTTCGACAGCCCGACGATCGCGACGGTCTTGGCAGTGTGGATCACGCGCTGGATCGTCACGGGATCCTGATAGCGCGTCAGGTCGAATGAGGCGGTCACAGGGACGCCACCCTTGTTCCCTTTGACGCGGTTCCCGCCGACGCGGCAGCGCGCGCGAAGCCCTGCTCGAGGTCCCAGATCAGATCGTCAACGGATTCGATGCCAACCGAGAGTCGGATGGTCCCGGGCCGCACTCCCGCCGCGACCAGCTCATCGTCATTCAGCTGACGATGAGTCGTGCTGGCGGGGTGGATGATGAGACTCTTCGAATCGCCGACATTGGCGAGGTGGGACCAGAGCGTCACACCGCGTATGAAGTCCTGACCTGCGAGGCGGCCGCCCCGGCAGTCGAAGGAGAACACGGCACCGGCGCCCCGCGGCAGGTACTTCTCCACCAGCGGCCGATAGCGGCTCGTGGGGAGACCGGGGTAGGTCACGTTCGAGGCGAGCTCATGCGACGCGAGGAAACGTGCGACGGCGCCGGCGCTTTCCACATGACGCGCCATCCGCAGCGACAGCGTTTCGAGTCCCTGCAGAAACAGAAAGGCGTTGAACGGACTCAGGGCCGCGCAGAGATCGCGCAGCGTCTCGGCCCGCAGCTTCATGCAGTAGCCGTACATGCCGAAGGTTTCGTGAAACTGGAGGCCGTGATAGGCGGGCGATGGCTCGGCGACGACGGGGAAGCGGCCGTTCGACCAGTTGAACTGCCCGGAGTCCACAACCACGCCGCCGATGCTCGTGCCGTGACCGCCGATGAACTTGGTGGCCGAGTGCAGCACGATGTCGGCGCCCCATTCGATGGGACGGCAGAGGAACGGCGTCGCAAACGTGTTGTCCACGATCAGCGGGAGCTGATGCTAGTGCGCGATCGCGGCAATGGTCTCGATGTCGAGCACGTTGCCCGCGGGATTGCCGATCGTCTCGCCGTAGAAAGCCTTGGTGTTCTCGCGGACGGCCGCCTTCCACGCGGCGGGATCGTCGGGATCGACCCACGTGAGGCCCACGCTCATCTTCCGCAGCATGTGCTTGAACTGATTGACGGTGCCGCCGTAGAGCGCGGATGACGAGACGACGTGGTCGCCGGGCTGCAGCAGGGTGAAGAGCGCAGCGGCCTGCGCCGCGATCCCGCTCGCGAACGCCACCGCGCCGCAGCCGCCTTCGAGGTTCGCCATCCGCTCCTCGAACACGGCCACGGTGGGGTTCATGATGCGCGAGTAGGTGTTCCCGTACTCCTGCAGGTTGAAGTACGCCGCCGCCGATTCGGGATCCTCGAACACATAGCTGGTCGTCTGATAGATCGGCACCGCGCGCGCGCCGGTGTTCGGGTCGGGGCGCTGGCCGGCGTGCACCTGGCGGGTGTCAAATCCAAATTCGCGGGCTTCGTCCATGCGTTCTCCCGGGCCGAGCGAGCTCGGCCCCTACGACGGGCTCCAATAGCGCGCCTCGATCGCTTTTCACCTCCACGTAGCCACGGAGTCACGAAGGCACGGAGGAATCATGGGCATTTGTCTCCGCGTCGCCGTGTCTCCGTGGCCCGTCGAGGTAAAAACCACTTTAGACCGCCTGACCAGCGAGGAACCGCTCGATCAGCGGGGTCTGACGTGCTTCCTCCAGCAGGAAGCAGTCGTGCCCGTACGGCGCCTCGATCACGTGCAGCTCCACATCCCTGCCAACCGCGCGAAGCGCCGCGGCGAGCTCCTCGGAGCCTGCTGGCGGATACAGCCAGTCGGAACTGAATGCGATGAGCAGCGTCCGGGCCGACACATTCCTGAGCGCGTCAACCAGGCGCCCGCCTCCGTACTGCCGCGCAAGGTCGAAATAGGTCAGCGCCCGTGACGTGTAGAGGTACGTGTTCGCGTCAAACCGCCTGACGAACGTATCCGCCTGATGGCGCAGATAGCTTTCGATCTCGAACTCGGGGTCCGTCAGCGTGTAGCGGATATCGCCGCCGGACTGCAGCCGGCGCCCGAACTTGTCGCCGAGCGACGAGGCCGAGAGATATGTAATGTGGCCGACCATGCGTGCCACGCTCATGCCCGCATTCGGGGCGCGCCCTGTGCCGTGGTAGTGGCCGCCCTGCCAGTCGGGATCGGCAGTGATGGCGTTGCGCGCAATCGCGTTCCAGGCGACACCCTGGGGATGAATCGCGGGCGTGCTCGCGATGACCACGATCGAGTCGACCTGATCGGGGTACAGGACCGCCCACTCGAGCGCCTGCATGCCGCCGAGCGACCCGCCGGCCACGGCGGCGAGCCGCGCGATCCCGATCGCGTCGAGGAACGCGCGCTCCGCGCGCACCATGTCGGCGACGGTAATCACCGGAAAATCGGATCCGTAAGGCTTGCCGGTCGCCGGGTTCGTGGACGAAGGCCCGGTCGTCCCGCGGCAGCCGCCGAGCAGGTTGGTGCAGACGAGGAAGAAGCGATCGGTGTCGAAGGCCTTGCCGGGGCCAATCATCCCGTCCCACCAGCCGAGGCCGCGGCCGGCGGTGCCGTCGCGATCCTCGGCGGCGAAGCCGTCCCTGGTGCTCTCCGGCGGCGGCGTCTTCGCGAAGCCGGCCGCATGCGCATCGCCGCTCAGCGCGTGGCAGACGAGAATCACGTTGTCGCGCGCGGGCGACAGCGTCCCGTACGTCTCGTAGGCGATGCGGACCGGGTGCAGCGTCCGGCCGCAGTCGAGCTTCAGCGGCCCCGGGAGATCCAGGAACTGCGTTTCGACGGTGCCGACGGCGCCTGCGGCGGCCTTCGAGGCGGAGGCGACCATGGGCGCGATCATATCCCCGGCGGCGGTGCGACGGTGCGACGGATTCCCACGTCGTGTATGATTTGGGACTTCCGCCAGGCGTTCATCAGATCGAAAGGGGCTCACCATGGCTACGACGACCGTCAACAATGGAGTCAACGTGCAGGCGCTGCTGGATGCGCGAGAGGCGTTGAAGGACGCGCCCGAGGCGACGAAATTCACGTGGCGGGCCACCTGCAAGTGGCAGGACGGCACGTACAGCAAGTCGAAGGTCGAGAGTTTCTTCGGGCTCGGGCAGGAGCAGAAGCACAAGACCGAGACCTCGTTCGAAGCGGATCACCCGGAGATCTTCGCCTCGGAGGATCGCGGCATCACTCCGATCGAGTACGTGCTCGTCGGCCTCGCCAGCTGCCTCACCGCCGGCGTCGCCGCGGTGGCGCAGAATCGCGGCGTCCAGCTGCGGTCGGTCGAATCGACGCTCGAAGGCAAGATGGACATCCGCGGCATCCTCGGCATGGACAGCGACGTGCGCATGGGCTACGACGACATCAAGGTGAAGTTCAAGATCGATGCGGATGCGCCGAAGAAGGACATCGAGGCGATCGTCGCGCAGTCGCAGAAGCGCTCGGCGGTGTACGACGTCATCACCAATCCGGTGAACGTCAGCGTCGAAGTGGTCTAGGCATATCCACACATACGTAGTGTCCGCCTTCAGGCGGACCTGGCGAGTCCGGCTAAACAAGTCCGGCTAAAGCCGGACACTACGTACTCATGAAAGCCGGTCTAGCCATAGAACAGATCACCACGGTCGTCATCGGCGCCGGGCACGCGGGACTGGCGGCGAGCCGCTGTCTGAGCGAGCGCTCGATCGATCACGTGGTGCTCGAGCGCGGGGAAGTCGCCAACTCCTGGCGCCGCGAACGCTGGGACTCCCTGCGGCTGCTGACCCCCAACTGGCAGAGCCGCCTGCCCGGCTATCGTTACGAAGGCGTCGATCCCGACGGCTTCATGGACGTGGCCGAGGTGGTGGCGTTCATCTCGCGCTTCGCGGCCGTGGCCGCAGCGCCGGTGCGCACGCACACCACGGTCACGTCCGTCAGAAAAACCGATGACGGGTATCACGTGGCCACCGACAACGGCGACCTTCGCTGCCGCTGCCTGGTGGTGGCGAGCGGCGCCTGCAACCTCCCCCATGTGCCCACCCTCCGACAGGCCGTGCCGGCCTCCATCGTCTGCGTGACGCCGACGGAGTACCGGAATCCGGACCAGTTGCCCGAGGGAGGTGTGCTGATCGTTGGCGCCTCCGCCACCGGCGTGCAACTGGCCTATGAAATTCACCGTTCTGGTCGTCCTGTGACGCTCTCGGTGGGCGAGCACGTGCGACTGCCGAGGACCTATCGAGGCCGGGACGTGCTGTGGTGGATGGACGCCTCCGGCATCTGGAACCAGCGCTACGACGAAATAGACGACGTGACGCGGGTGCGACGGCTGCCGTCGCCGCAACTGGTCGGCACGCCGGAGCGCAACACGCTGGACCTCAACGCCCTCAGCGCGATCGGCGTCGAGCTCGTGGGCCGCCTCTCCGCCATCCGCGACGGCCGGGCGCTCTTTTCGGGGGGATTGCGGAATCAGTTCGCGCTGGCCGATCTCAAGATGAATCGGCTGCTGGACACCTTCGACGAGTGGGCGAGCACGAACCCGCGCGATGCGGAGGTCGGGCCTTCAGAGCGCTTCGAGCCAACGCGTGTGCCGGCTTCGTCCCGACTGCATCTCGATCTCGCGAGCGGTGAGATCCGTTCGATCCTCTGGGCCACGGGGTTTCGTCCGGACTACAGCTGGCTCGGGATTCCGGTCGTCGATGGCAAAGGCCGACTCCGGCACGATGGAGGGGTGGTCGATGCCCCAGGGCTCTATGCCATCGGCCTGCCGGTCCTCCGGCGGCGCAAGTCCAGTTTCATCTATGGGGCAGAGGACGACGCGCGCGACCTGATCGATCACCTCGCGTCGTATCTCGCCAGGCCGGCGGGTCCGCTCCGCGGAACCCGCCCTACGTACGAGAAAGATCAGTGATCCATGCGGCAATTGTGTCCTGAATCTCGCCGTGCACCTGGTCGGCCGATCGCGCGCCACCTTTCGGCGGCGCCAGCGAATGATCGCCACGTTCGATGACCTTCACCACGGTCGGGCCGGCGACCTTCGCAAGATGTGGCCGCAGTTCGTCGGGCGATCCGAACGGATCGCGTTCCCCCTGGACGACAAGAACCGGTACACGAATATCCGGCAGATGCGCGACACGGAGCTGCTCGGGCTTGCCGGGCGGATGCAGAGGATAGCCAAGCAGGACCAGACCGGAGATGGCTGCGGCCGTCTCGTCGCCGGCGGCGGCAAGCTGCGACGCGATGCGGCCGCCCATCGACTTGCCGCCGATGAACACCTTATTGCCCTCGAACGGCGCGTAACTGCGGGCGGCGGCGATAACCGCCCGGTAGCAGGCCTCCAGCACGTCGGGACGGTCGGGGACCTTTCGCTTCTGCTCGGTGTAGAAAAAGTTGAAGGTCAGCACGTCGACGCCGCGGGCGGACAGTCCCTCGGCGAAGTTCACCATGAAGCGGCTGGTCTGGCCGGCGCCGGCGCCATGCGCCAGGACCAACGTCGCGCCAAGACGACGCTCCGGATCGGCCGGATAGGCGATTCCCGTCGTCTGCCGCCCGTCAAACTCGATTAGAAAACGTGTCGTTGAAATCTCCGCGCGCCTCAGGGTACAGCTCTCCCTTCCCAGCGCCGTCCTGTTCCTTTCTACCCCCGCCCGGGCAGGGATGATCACGCGGACACAGACGCCGGGAGGCAGGTGCAACTGGCGCTCATACCTGTCGTTCTGAAAAGCACGAAGGGCACGAAGCGAACGAAGGGCACGAAGGAGGGCTTTAAGGCGTCTCGATTCTGGCCAGATCGTCAAAATGACCATCGTCGTGCGCGAGATCGAGCCCGTGCGCTTTCGCACAGGCAAAGATGAGGAGATCTGCCATTGGGACGGTTATGCCGGAAGCGCGACCGCGATCAGCCAGTCGAATCGCCCGCTCCCACACATCTACCGAAATCTCGTAATCCGGCAGCAGGGTCTCATACCGGCGGAGGGCCTTGCGGTCCGTGTCGCTCGTGACGCCGCGCCACAGCTCCAGGCGGACCGGCGGACACCAGGCAGCCTCGCCGCTTTCGAGCAGCGCGTTCACGCGATCACGCTTCACCGGATCGCCACCCCTCCGAAGCTGATGCACCCAGAGCGAGCTATCGACGAGAACGGGCATGGAGCCGGCGGTCGCGCTCGGCCTCGACCGCTTCGATTTCGTCGTTTGTCGGGAAGGTGTCGCTGAACGTCGCCGAGTACTTCACGAGCTCCGCCATGCGACGGCGGCGATTGAAATCCTCGAGAACCTTGACCACCGCCTCACGCTTGGTCTTCGCCTTGGTAAAGCGCATGGCATCCTTCAGTTCGTTGTCGGGAATATCAATAGTCGTCTTCATGCTTCCATTATGCCTAGTCTTGGAACCCTATTCAACGATTCTGAGAATCCTCGCCGCGGCGACATCGGGGATGGCGGGCCCACCGGCGGGTCCCTGAGATATGGCTTCCCGTCGGTCGTGTGCCTGCACGCCCGCGTCGGTCCGCCTACTGCGAGCTGGCCGGCGCCCGATTCGGTGGGGTGATCGAGGCCAGGTAGGCCACGATCGCCGTCATGTCGCCAGCGGTCAGGTTGGCGACGACCGGCTTCATCAATTCCATCCACAGGCCGTTCCGCGTGCCCCGCTTCATGTCCCACAGCTGGCGCATCATGTAGCTCGGCGATCGGCCGGCGATGCCCGGGAAGTCGCCCGACCCCATGAGATCCGTCCCGTGGCACGCGGCGCATCGGCCCGTCGCGACGAGCGTCTCGCCCCTGGCCAGGCTGCCGACCGGCACGTACGCCACCCATCCCGATCGCGGATTGCGAACCGAGTTCGCCTGAAAGGCGTCCTCAGGCGTCTCGACGATGCGCCCGGCGAGCGGCTCGGTCGGGTCCTTGCCGGCCGTGATGTACATGTTGCCCTCTTCCAGGTGCATTTCCGGAATCCGGTCCGCCTCGATCACGCGGATCCATGGCGTCCACGGCATCGCGGCGAAGTACTCCGCAGACTGCCGCATCTCTTCCTCGGTCATCGCCCTCGCGAGCGCCGTCATCGTCGGCGTGTTCGGCTTCCTCGGATCGGCGCTCACGCGCTTGCCGTCCCGGAAGTCGCGCAGCGTCTGGAGGGTATAGCCGGCCGGCTGCCCCGCCGGCGGCGCGTTCTCCGGCCGCCCCTTCCCGTTCGGCAGGTGGCACGACCCGCAGCCCCGGCCGCGCTCCGCCTCCAGGCTCGCGGGGCCGTTTCTGATGATGGGGGTCATCGGCGGATGGTCGCCGGAAAACCAGTCGATCACATTGTGACCGTCGCGGACGTCCACAAACGAATACGTGGCGCTGCTGCCTGGGACGGTCCTCGGTTTGGTCTGTTCCTGCGGATCTTCGTTGGGACGCAGATTCCTGGTTGGAGGGGCCTGCGGGTTGGCCTTGTCGCCGGGCCTGGGCTGCGTGCTCCATGCATACGCCCACAGTGGCTCCGGCTCGACCTGCGCTTGGATGGATGACGCTGCCACAGCGACATACGCAGCACCGACGACACACAAGACGCCGCGCGCATGGTGCTTCATCGTGACCTCCAGAGGTCCGGCTTCCGCCTTCGCCGAGGCTACGGCGGACAGGGAAGCCGGACGCTACAAATCCCAAATCCCAGATCCCAGATCCCAAGTCCCAAGAATCAAATCCCAATCACCTTGGGATTTGGGGTTTGGGATTTGGGATTTACGTACGTTGGAGCCTGGGCACCCAGGGATCTTCCGTCCACCCCGGCCCGTGGCGCGCGACTTCGACGTCGATTAAGTAGGGCTTCCCGTCGGCCGTGTGCCTGCGCGCGCGGCCCAGCGCGGCCTTGAGCTCGGTTGGCGTTTTCGCCCGCTCGCCGTCGACGCCAAAGCCCTTCGCGATCGAGGCCATGTCGATGTCGGGCTTGCCCAGGTAGTCGTGCACGAACTGGCTCGCGTCGAGCGCCCGCCCGCGGCCCCCGAGGTTGGCGAGGGCGCGGTTGTGCGGGCCGCTGTACGCGTGGTTGTTGTACACGACGACAGTGACGGGCAGCTCCAGGCGCGCCATGTTCCAGAGCGCCGTGGGACCGAAGAGGAACGAGCCGTCGCCGACGAGGCAGATGACCTGCTTGCCCGGCCGCGCGAGCTGCACGCCGGCCGCCGTCCCGATGCCGGAGCCGAGATGCGCGCCGTAGTAGAAGAACAGCTCGCGCCCGCCGCGCGGGTCGAACTCGAAGCTGTGCGCAATCTCCAGCGAGCCGCCCTCGTGGACGACGATCGCGTCGCGGTCGGCCCACTGCGCCAGCTCGTAAGTGACGCGATCGGCCTCGAGCGGGCTCGCATCCCACAACGGGTTCCGTGACACGAGCGCGCGCAGCTGCCGCGCCCGCGTGCTGAACGTCCGCACGTCGTTGAACCGCTCCGCCACGCGCGCCTTGACCGCCGGCGTCATCAGGTCATTCACGGCCGCGAGCAGATCCTCCATCCCGTACGCCACATCCGCCACGAGCGGCGCGGCCGTCGTCATCACGTTGCCGATGCTCGCCGCGTCGTTCCGCATGTCGATGAACGGCGTCTTGCGCGAGACCATCGGCGTGGCCGAGTTGTGCTGCAGCTTGTTGCCGATGTTGATGACGAGGTCCATCTCGGTTGGATACGCCAGCGACTCGACGCGGCCGCCGGGGACGCCGCCCACCCAGAGCGGGTGCTGCTGCGGAAAGCTGACGTGCACCTGGCGCGCCTGCGTGACGGGCAGCGCCAGGAGCTCGGCGAGCTGCACCGCCTTGTCGAACGCCTTCGCCTTGTAGATCTCGTCGCCCACGATCAGCAGCGGCCGGCGGGCCTCGACCAGCAGCTTTGCCGCGCGCTGCACCTCCACCGGGTTCGGCCGGACGCGCATCCGCGGGTCCACCTGATCGTGCCGGATGACCTCGGCACTGATCTCCTCGCTCGCGTAATTGCCGTGCCAGTTGATATAGCTCGGCCCGTACGGCGGCGTCCACGCCACGCGGAAGGCGCGGCGGACGGTCTCGGGAATCTGCGCGGCCTCGCGCGCCGTCCACGTCAGCTTCGTCATCGGCGCCGTGAGCTGCTCCTGCCCGGGCAGCTCCTCGAAGCCGTCGCGCCCCGCGGCGATGGAATCCTCCGAGCGGTAGGAGTAGAAGACGAGCGGCGTCTGCTCCTTCCACGCGTTGAACATCTGGCCGAGCGCGTTGGTCAGCCCGACGACCGCCGCCTCCATGACGATGGCGGGCTGGCCGGAGGCTTTGACGTAGCCGGCGGCCATCGCGGCGCCGGGCCCTTCGTGCGGCGTGAGGATGTACTGGAGCTGCGGCCGGCTGACGAGCGCCTCGTAGAAGTGCGCGTCCTCGCTGGCCGAGTTGCCGAAGACGTACTTGACGCCCGAGGCGATGAGCTGCTCGGCGAACGCTTCGCCGCCCGTGCCCCGAAACAGCCTGATGGCGTCGGGCGCGACGGGCGGTGCGCCAGGCGTCTGCGCCATCGCGGTGACCGACTCGAGGATGGAGTTCGCCGCGGCGGCGCTCACGCCGCCGGCCACGAGGCGGCGCACGAAATCGCGCCGCGAGATCCCATTCGACAGCAGCTGCGCAACCAGGTTTCTCATGATGGATTACCTCTGAGCAGCAGGTTTCTGGCCGGCCGGCACGGGTCCCGCCATGCGCCCCAGATAGTCGGCCATCGCGTTGATCTCGGCCTCGGTCCAGAGCGCGCCGCGGCCGACCATGCGGTAGAGCGTGCCTTCCCAGGCTTTCCGGTCCTGCCGCAGCGAGCTCCACATGCTCGCCTGGTGGCACTGGAAGCATTTCCTGGTGAGGATTTCCTTCCCCGGACCCTCGGGCGCCTGGGACGTCGTGTTCACCGGTGGCGGTGCGCCTTGTGTCTGGACTGAGACCACACACACGGACACGCACAGGAGAAGAGCGGCGGCGCGTATGAGCAGCGACATGCGCAAAGACTACAACAGTTTGGCCGCGGCGGGTCCGCTTCCTGCCTTCGCCGCTCGCGGCTTCGGCGCCCAAGAGAGCCGGCCCTCAGTGCGGTCGTCTCGCAAGGCTTCGCGTGCGAGGGCATCTAACCGGCCCGCTGCCACGTCTTCCTCAAATTCCCGGTCCCAGGCAGCCGCGTCGAACTCGGCGAACCATTTCCGAAACCTCGCGAGTTCTCGTTTCGGCAAGCGTCGAACTACGCCGGTTATCTCAGCTACTGTCGTCATGACAAAAGCCTGCCCCGACCAAATAGATCCATCAAACGAGTGGCCTCCACGGCGATGAGCCGGCTAAAGCCGGCCCCCACGACAGAAGCCGAGAGTCAGCGCGCGAGCGGGTCGGGCCGCATCTGGATCTTCACGGCCTTCGGACGGTTCTCTTTGCCGCCCTCGAGGTGATACATCGTCCGCGTGCCGTAGGTGGACCAGAGCGCGCGGCCCTTC
>Ga0209640_10006193_pt1 | contig 10466 bp, 9 predicted proteins | sample RifCSP10_1_FD_184018 | JGI IMG/M metagenome (GOLD analysis project Ga0209640, IMG submission 184018) | Soil microbial communities from Rifle, Colorado - Rifle CSP2_sed 10_1 (SPAdes) (version 2) | ecosystem: Environmental > Terrestrial > Deep subsurface > Rock core/Sediment | place: Rifle...
CGGGGTTTGTGGAAATTCTCTATTGTTGAACCTGCGGTTCCTGTTCCCGGGGAGGACAACACTCAAAAATAAAAGGCCCGGTTTCAAACCGGGCCTCTCTATATTTATTTGGCGTCCCCAAGGAGATTCGAACTCCTGTCGCCGCCGTGAAAGGGCAGTGTCCTAGGCCTCTAGACGATGGGGACGGATAAGTGACTGAAAAAAAACAAAAGGGTTGTCCGCACGCAACCCCTTGTGTGAAATGGTGGAGCTAGCCGGGATCGAACCGGCGACCTCTTGCATGCCATGCAAGCGCTCTCCCAGCTGAGCTATGGCCCCTTCCTCGCCGTGCGCCGCGAACCATCCTAACCAATGACGTCGGCCACGTTTCAAAGGGCGAGTACTCTACGATGTGATCGGTATCGGGTCAAGCCGCTGCACACGCATGGCGTTCACCGCATGTCGCTGGAAAGCAGCGCCGCCAAGCCCTCGTCCATCGTCGTGCGCGGAACATAACCCAGCGCGCGCGCTAAGCGACTCACGTCTGCACGCGATCGCACGATGTCGCCCACTCGCGCGGGTTCGTGCCGACGCGCTACTGAACGGCCCGCCAGTCGTTCCAGACTTTCGAGCAGATCCAACAGCGAACATTCGACGCCTCGCCCGACGTTGAGAACCGTACCGTGCGCGTTCTCGCTCGCGAGCGCCGCGGTCAACACGTCGACCAAGTCGCGCACAAATACGAAATCGCGCGTTTGCCGGCCGTCACCGAAGATGGTAACCGCCCGCTCCTGCCGTAGGCGCTCGACAAAAATGCTGATCACTCCGGAATACGGCGACGATGCATCTTGACGCGGACCATAAATGTTAAAGAAGCGAAACGCCGTGGTCGCAATTCCATGCTTCGCGGCGTAAAAGTTAAGATACTGTTCGCCCGCCAATTTATCCGCCGCGTACGGCGACAGCGGCTTGGTCATGGTTTCCTCCGACACCGGCAGGCGCTCGGTATCTCCGTATACCGCGGCCGAGCTGGCGTAAATCATGCGCCGCACACCTTGCTCGCGAGCCGCCTCCAGCAGATTCAGCGTACCGACGAAATTGGAGCCGTGCGTGCCCAGCGGATCGTCGATACTCGCCTGAACCGACGCCACCGCAGCCAAATGATAAATGGCGTCCACCCCCGCCATCGCGCGATTCACGGCAGCAACCTCTCTAATATCGCCTTCGATGAAGTCGATGCCGGCGGTTAGCGGCAAATTCGCCCTCTTTCCGCTCGATAGATTGTCAAGCACCCGCACGCTGTGTCCGGCCGCAAGCAACCGATCCGTTAGATGAGACCCGATAAACCCGGCGCCGCCGGTGATTAAAATGCGCATTGTCGCTTCGCCATGCAATCCTTATTCGGTTTTACTTTGACCCTACGAATAGTATCTCCTAATATTAAGAAAAGTCATTGTGCAACGCATTCCTTAACAACAGAACCTTTGTGCTACCTCGCGCGACCGGCAATTGCGAGAAGTTACTAAACTTCCTATAAGTCGTATTTCATCCGGAGATTCGTATGACTACCGTGGGCGTCGTCGGGCTCGGCTATGTCGGTTTGCCATTGGCCGTAGAGTTTGGAAAGAAATTTAAAACGATTGGCTTCGATCTCAGCAAAGAAAAGATCGAGCAATACCGCAAGCACGTCGACCCAACCGGCGAAGTATCCTCCGAGGAGCTGCGCGCGGCGCATCTGTTAACGCCCACCACCGACGCCGCCGCGCTCGCCACGGCCGATTTCATTGTCGTGGCGGTACCGACTCCGATCGACGACGCACGCCTGCCGGACTTCAGCCCGTTAATCGGCGCCAGCGAAACCGTCGGACGCCACATGAAGCAAGGCGCGATCGTCATCTACGAGTCGACGGTGTATCCCGGGGCGACCGAAGAAGTTTGCATTCCGGTGCTGGAAAAATACTCCAGCAAGAAATGGAAGAAAGATTTCTCTGTCGGGTATTCGCCGGAGCGCATCAACCCCGGCGACAAGGAACACACGCTGACGCGTATCGTCAAGGTAGTATCCGGGGATTCCCCAAAAACACTCGACGCCGTCGCGGATCTCTATGGCGCGATCATTACCGCCGGCGTACATCGCGCGACCAGCATCATGGTGGCAGAAGCGGCCAAGGTTATCGAAAACACCCAGCGCGATCTCAACATTGCGCTCATGAATGAACTCGCATTGATATTCAACAAACTCGGGCTCGATACGCTCGAAGTATTGCAAGCGGCCGGGACCAAGTGGAATTTTCTACCGTTTCGCCCGGGGCTCGTTGGCGGACACTGCATTGGCGTCGATCCCTACTACCTCACGCACAAAGCCGAGAAAATCGGCTACCACCCGGAAGTGATTCTGGCGGGTCGCCGCATCAACGACAATATGGGCAAGTTCGTCGCCGAACAGACCATCAAACAAATGATCCGTAACGGCAGCCAAGTCAAAGGTGCCAAGGTCATCGTCTTGGGATTAACCTTCAAGGAGAACGTGCCGGATCTGCGCAACTCCCGCACTATCGACGTGATCAACGAACTGCGCAACTACGGCGTCGACGTGTACGTACACGACCCGGTCGCAGCGGCGAAAGACGCGCGGCATGAATACGCGATCGAACTTGTGCCCTGGGACAAGCTGCCGATCGCGGATGCGATCGTCGCCGCCGTGCCGCATCGGGAATTTTTAACGCGCGATGCCACCGCGTATGCGCGCAAGCTGGTTCCACAAGGTTGTTTCAGCGACGTGAAATCGCAGTTCGACGCGGCCAAACTTCGCGCCGCCGGCGCGTACGTTTGGCGGCTGTAGTCACATTCCGCTTTTGGGAACGATGTCACGCCCGCGCGTGAATCGCTAGCGGTAGAATTTTGCGATGCTGTCGACCACGTATTGCTGCTGCGCTTCGCTTAGCTCTGGATAAATCGGGAGCGCCAGCACCTCGGTTGCCGCGCGTAGCGATTCTGGAAAATCATCCGGGCGATAGCCGAGATAGGCGAAGCACTTTTGCATGTGTAATGCGATCGGATAGTAAACCTCGGTACCAATACGCGCGGCGGCGAGATGCCGGCGCAACGCGTCACGGCGCTTAACACGAATAACATACTGATTGTAGATGTGGCGGTAACCCGGCAGTGCCACCGGGGTCTGCAGGTCATTGCCGATCCCGGCCCGCTTGAACGCAGCATCATAGTGGCCCGCGTTTTTCTGGCGCGCTGTCGTCCAGTCATCCAGATATTTCAACTTCACCGACAAAACCGCGGCCTGTAACGCATCGATTCGAAAATTTCCGCCGATTTCGGCGTGATGGTATTTCGGCTCGCCGCCGTGCACTCGCAATATTTCGAGCCGCGTCGCGAGCGTCGCATCGTTGGTGGTGCACATCCCGGCATCGCCAAACGCCCCCAGGTTCTTGCTCGGAAAAAACGAAAAGCACCCGATAACCCCGACGCTGCCGGCACGCCGCCCGTGGTATTCCGAGCCGATAGCTTGCGCAGCGTCTTCTACCACTTGCAGCCCATGGCGGCGCGCAATATCCATCAACGGATCCATATCCGCCATTTGCCCGAACAAATGCACCGGCAAAAGAACTCTGACCGCCCCACCGCTGTCGCGATTGACAAGCTTGCCGTCACGTGTGGTGCAACGCGTTTCGATCAGCTGCGCGACCAGTGCCGGCGAAATGTTATACGTCACTGGATCGATATCGCAGAACAACGGGCGTGCCCCCAGGCGTGCTACCACCCCGCCGGTCGCAAAAAACGTAAACGGCGAGGTAATCACCTCATCACCCGGACCCACATCCAGCGCCATCAACGCAACCAACAAGGCGTCGGTGCCGGACGACACGCCGATTCCATGACCGCAGTGCGAGTACCTGGCGATTTCCGCCTCGAACTCCTTCACCACCGGACCCAGAATAAACTGCTGACTCGCGCACACGCGCGCGATCCGCTCCAGCACTTCGCGCTCGAGCTGGTGGTATTGCGCTTTGAGATCCAATAACGGAACGGAAATTTCTCGTTGCGCGCCTGGTGCTATTTGCTGCATTCGTAGTCTCCTGACTCATCTGCCGGCCGCGATCGTGGCGCATTCGCCCGCTTGATCCGCGAATCTACTTGGGGATTTTATCTGTAACCGATTGCCCTGTCGCGGCGACCGTTGAAAAATTCGCGTCCCATCAACGGAACGCAACATCGCTGATATGCAATTCGAGATCGACTTCGATCAACTTTCACGCCGGCAGGCAACTGGGAATCTTGGCAGGTTTTCCGTTACGAATTTACGGGGAGTTGGGATAATCGTTCAGTCTGGAACGATACCACGCAACCGTTTTCACCAGACCCTCGCGCAATGCGGTACTTGAATGCCACCCAAGCAACTGGCGCGCCATGTCCGGTTCGGCCTGCCGACCGTGTACGCCGACCGACTGCTCTGACTTGGCAATGCGAACGCTCGCCGGACCACCCACGATGCGCTCCAGTTCCTTGGCAATATTGCGTATCGAGGTGAGAACACCGGTCCCAAGTTCGATGGTTTTCCCTTCGACGCTTGGCGCCAGACCCGCCGCCAATATTCCTTCGATGACATCGTCGATGTAGATCCAGTCCGCTTCGCGATCCGGCTGGCTGATGACCGGCGACTCACCGCGCAATAGCGAAAGCGTCAAGGACGGAACGAGTTTTCCGGCCCGCTGATGCGGGCCATAGGAGATAAAAGGCCGTACGATAACGACCGGCAATCGGTATAGCGCGTGAAACATGCGCGCGTACATGACCTCGCCCCACTTCGACGCGCCGTAGGGAGACACCGGAACGGTCTCGCCGCTCTCGATATGGGGCTCCTCGAGCGAGCCCGTAACGACGACGCGCTGACAGCCTACTTCGGTCAACGCCAACAACACATTGACCGTGCTGGCAAGGTTGTTGCGGAAAGACGGCAGCACCAATTCCTTGTCGGGTGCGGCGATCGTTTGCCCAGCCAGGTGCAAGACCACCTGCGGTTGGGCCTGCTCGATCAACTCGCGGACGGACCGGGAATCGGTCAAATCGCCACTGAGCCAGCGAATGCCGCTATCGCCGACTGGAGGTTGTCGTACCAGCCCGTAGACCTGCGCGCCCAGGTGCTGCACCCGTGCCACCGCGTTCGCGCCGAAAAATCCGCTCGCCCCCGTTACCAGAACCCGCACACCGTCCCAAGACTGCGCCACGGTACTGTTAACGGCTCGGGTTTAGCGACGGGCGAATATTCGCCGCGTCGTTATAGGGCTGAACGATCGGTTCGGGGACACGCTCGAGATCGCTTACTCGCAGGAAATCCCTGAGCGCCGTGCCGGTACACGTTGATTCGATATTTGCCGCCCTGGTCATGTTGGCTACGTGGTCGACATCAACGGTGCGATCGCGGTTCGCATGCGCGGCAAATCGAAATACGTGTTGGCGGAGTCGCAACCCTTTTCGGCAAGAATTCCGTGGACCAAATCTTTCGGCGCGGCGTGGTTGATGAAATTTGGTTCGGGCTGCGGCAACACAGCGACATACTCCTCCACCTTGAGACTATGCCGCGCATCGCGCGGATCGAGCGCACCGAACGCCTCGCGAATCAGTTCGCGCACAAATTCCACCAGCGCCAGCGAGCTTGGCTGCGGCGAGTAAACCAGGAGCCTACCGCGATAGAGAAATTGACGTCGCGACTGGTCGTCGCCGTCGAAATCGAACAGAACCGCCGTCATCGGTGCCCCCCGATCGCATTTTTATTTTCTTATATGTGAACTATTGTCCAACCCTATCGCGCCAGCAAACACACGACTGGCGCAGCTCGAATTCCTGAACTCACAAGCCAATACCAGCGTAACGCGCAACAAGCCGCTTTTCCAGCATGCGCCGGCCATCGACAATCAGCGGCGGCGGTTCGATTTTTCGAACGATGTCCGGGATTTCCCTGAAGATTTCCCAGCTCGTGACAAGCACGGCGGCATCGATTTCCTGAAGCGCCGATTGAAGATTCTCCATAAACCGTACTCGCTCCGCGGGTAAGACTCTCCTCGCCGCCTCCATGGCAACGGGATCAAAGGCCGACACGACGGCGCCGCGCGCGAGCAATTCGCGCACTATCGGTATTGCCGGCGACTCACGCATGTCATCGGTATCGGGTTTAAAGGCGAGGCCCAGAACACAAACCCGCAATCCGTCTAGCGACGCAAAATTGCGCTCCAGGATTTCGATAATTTTCTGCGGCTGCCGCGAATTTATTTTAATCACGGTATCGAGCAGCGGCATCGGTTGCCCGGCTGCCTCGCCGTGAGCCACCAAGGCCTTCACGTCCTTCGGCAAGCAGCTGCCGCCGAATCCGCAGCCCGCATAAAGGAACGAGGTAATCGGCGCCACCGCGCTGCCGCCGTCCTTGAGCGGAGTCGTGAAATATCGCGCCGCATGCACACCGCGCATCACGTCCACGACGTCGACGCCACCCAGCTGCGCGCACAAATTACCGATTTCATTCGAGAACGAAATCAACGCCGCCAGCACCGCGTTCGATGTGTACTTGACCATCTCGGCGGTCTTATTGTTGGTGCGAATCACCGGTACGTTCGGAAATGACGCATACAACTGCGCCAATACATCCGTCGCTCGTTCATCGATGCCTCCGATAACGATCCGGTCCGGTTCCATGAAATCGCCGACGGCAACGCCCTCGGTGAGGAATTCCGGGTTCATACCAACGCCGAAATCCACGCCCGCTCGCTTTGCCGACGCCTCTTCCAGTACCGGGCGCACCACGTCGTCGGTGGTTCCCGGCACCACGGTGCTCTTTACCACTACGACGTGATACTCGCGCTTGTCGCGCAACGCCGCGCCGATATCGCGCGCCGCCTGACGGATGTAGGTGAGATCAATGTGTTCGCCATCGAATGGCGTACCCACCGCAATAAACGTTACCTCGCTCGCGAGAATCGCCGCGCGCAAATCTGTCGTCGCCCGCAGGCGCTTGCCCACGTGACGCCGCAATAAATCCTCAAGCCCAACTTCGTAAATCGGCGTTTCGCCGCGATTGATCCGATCGACCTTGTCACGATCGACGTCGACACACACCACGTCATGCCCAACCTCGGCGAAACAGGCGCCGGTCACGAGCCCGACGTAGCCGGTGCCGATGATCGAGACCTTCATTATGCCTCCTCCGCCTGACGATTGTGGTGGTACCAGATCAGCGAGCGGCGTAATCCATCGTCGACCAGAATGCTGGGGTTGTAGCCCAAGTGGCTGCGTGCCTTCTCGATGATGGGGCAACGGCGATTGGGGTTGTCGACCAAGTAGTCGGCTTCCGCACTCTTGCCGCGCACCAGCTTACCGCGGTAGCCAAACAACTCACGCGCGATCGCAATAACTTTCTCGGCCAACTCCGCCATGGAAATTTCGGGTCGCTCGATACCGACGTTGTAGGCCTCGCCGGGATGACCCTTCACCAGTACTTTGTAGTAACCAGTAATCGCGTCGGCGCTGTAGCAAAACGTGCGCTTCGGCGATCCATCCGAATACATAACAATGTCTCGACCGCTAAAAACATCCCGCGCGAAATCCGGCAACACGCGACCGTCGGTGATTTTGAGACCCGGCCCATAATTGTTAAACGGTCGCGCCATCTTCACCGGCACACCGTATTGGCGCGCGAACGTGACGCATATCGTTTCGCCGAATCGCTTCGACTCGTCGTAGCAAGCCCGCGGACCGGTGCACGATACGTTACCGCGATAATCCTCCGGCGTCGGGATCGCGTCGACGGAGGGATCGCCGTAAATTTCGCTCGATGAGTAAAACAGAACTCCCTCAACCGCTCGCCCACGTTCGGCTTGGCGCACGCTGTAATCCAACAGATTGCGCAGCCCGTTGATATTGGCATCGATCGTCTGTAGCGGATATTTTCGGTAAAACTTCGGTGAGGCGATGCCGGCGGCATGAATGATGTACTGAAAGTCGCCCATATCCGCGGGTAGCGGCTGAATCATGTCCTGCCGCACCACTGTAAGATTTGGATCGCTGCGCAGCGCCGTAAGCCAATCCGGCGTGCCGCGTACGAAATTGTCATAAACCGTCACGCGGATTTTGGAGCCGGCGTCCGCATGTTTGTTCCAGTGCAGCGCCGCCAGCACCAAGTAGTATCCGAGAAAACCGGCGCCGCCGGTGATCAACAGATTTTTCCCGGCAATCTGCGCGAATTCTTCACGCAGGTTTGCGCGCAAGTATTCAAGGTCTCCATCCAGAAACTTTTCGAGCGAGGGCAATGTCGTAGTCATACGATAGTTATTCCTTCACAAAAACTTTTTAATTTGATTCAAAACCGAGCACGCCTTTGCGGGCGTAGAACGCCTCGGCGTAACGACTGGGGGAATTGCACTCGACGCCGCGCAGTCGCAGCAGCGCCATGAACGTATCGCGCGTGAACCACCGCTTGTCTTGCTGGCTCGCGAAGCACTCCACGATGTTGCTCACCTTAGCGTCGCATTGCTCCGCGGTCACCGGCACAAAGAAGTTCGGCGCGCCGAGATCGCCGTCGTACTTCGGAATTTCGTATTCGAGAATTAGGTGATCGCGAAAGCTATTCCAAGTTAGTTCGCAGGTCAGTCGATGGTCCTGGTGCAAGTCGTGGCGCGTGTGGGTCAACACCAGATCCGGCGATACTCGCCGTTTCAGATCTTCGAAATACTCCTTGATGCGCGCACCCTCGAATGGAAAGAAGCTGTTTCGAAACTCCTTAATTTCGACATGCGGTCTTGCCACATTGCGCAGAAACCGATCGGCACTGGCTTTCGCCTCAGCGGCACGGATCGGCGAGGAACTAAGGACGATCCAGTGAACTTCCAAATTCGGCTGACTCTGCGCCAACCGCAATATCGTCGCGCCGCAACCGATTTCGATGTCATCGCAGTGGGCGCCGACGCATAACAAAGTGCGCAGTGGAACCGCGGAACTGCCTAACGACAACCCCAACATTATCCTTGCTCACTGAAATCATCGCCGCAGCGACGGTTGCGGATCAATAACGACCGGCCTTTCATTTCTTCCACATCGCCCACGGTGTTTCCCCGCGCGCATACATGTCATCCAAAGTGATTTTGTCCTTGAACGTATCCATCGAGGCCCAGAATCCTTCGTAACGGTGGGCCCGCAGGCGCCGCTTCGCGATCAGTCGTTGAAACGGTTCTTCGACCAATTCCTCGCCTGGCTTCATGTACTCGAATATTTGTTTTCGCAGGATCATGAATCCGCCGTTAATCCAAAAGTCGCTATCGCGCACGTGCTGAATGTCGAGCACCCGCCCGTCGCCGTCGCTGCGCACCCCGTGAAACGATTGCGATGGGCGAACGCTGAGGAAGCTTCCGATGGCGTCGGACTTTTTGAATTCATCGATGTACGCGGCGAGCGGTAGATCGGTCAGGCCGTCGCTGTAGTTGGCAAGAAACATTTCCTCGCCATCCAAAAACCGCTCGACCGCCTTCAGGCGCTGACCGACATTCGATTTCAAGCCGGTATCGACAAAGGAAATGCGCCAGCTGTCGATGTCGCTGTTATAGAGCTTGATGGTCTTGCCGCCGTCGCTCATGTCGAAGTCATTCGACATGCATTCGTTGTATTTAAGAAAAAACTCTTTTATCAAATCGCCGCGGTAGCCGAGACACAGAATGAAATCGGTATGACCGTGGTGGGCGTAATACTTCATCAAATGCCACAGAATCGGACGTGGGCCGATGTTCACCAAGGGTTTGGGGATGGTGTCGGAATACTCGCGCAAGCGCGTCCCAAGACCCCCGCAGAACAAGACAACTTTCATATTTCTTCGCTTTCGCCTTTTCTTTCGGACAGTTACCGTCGATGCTTGGTATTCAGGATAGCAGCCATTAGGTACGCCTGTCAGACGTCGAACGGCTGCACCTAACTCGTCGCTCGGCCTTTTTCCTCGCAGAAAACTCAAGTGTTCGGTGGTAACGGCGACACGGCTACGTGAGCGGCGTTATGCGCGCAGATCGCGCTGCTCGATGGCCAACCCTAGGCCGTGGATCGCTGCGCGACCGCGCCGCCCTCGGGTGCACGCTCCAGCCAAATCTCGCGCCAATACGTGAGATTGCTGCGTGGGCAGAACAGACGATACTTTGTTTTCGTGGCCCGGCAATACACGTCGTGCAATACGATGCAAGGATTGGAGAAGGAAAGCATCTTTCCGGTCTTCTCATCGAGTATTCGCCGCACCCGCTTTACGACCCGATAAGTACCGCCACAATACCGAACCATTTCGGCGTCGAACCACAGTCCGCGATTGCGGCTGTTGCGATCGAGCGTCGCCAGAATTTCGTGATACGGTTTCACTCGCACCAGCTCACCGGGCTGGAGATCGAGAATCGCGGTCGGGGTTTTTTCGCAACGTCCGGTGCGAATCGGATACGGCTTCGCGCCGCAACGCG
>Ga0209640_10006194_pt1 | contig 10463 bp, 7 predicted proteins | sample RifCSP10_1_FD_184018 | JGI IMG/M metagenome (GOLD analysis project Ga0209640, IMG submission 184018) | Soil microbial communities from Rifle, Colorado - Rifle CSP2_sed 10_1 (SPAdes) (version 2) | ecosystem: Environmental > Terrestrial > Deep subsurface > Rock core/Sediment | place: Rifle...
CTGTGGCCGTAAGCATCCACCTCCCCGCTCTCCACGATGTCGCCCCCGACCGGGCGTGCGCCCTCGGAGATGGTCATGATGGCGTAATTCGATGGATTCTGCGCGCGGTCTGCTTTCAGGAAACCGATCAGGCGGTCAATGTCGAACGGCACTTCCGAGATGACGGCGCGATCCACATCGGCCAGATACGCGGCGAAGAGCGAGGTCTCGCCGGAGTTGCGCCCGAACAGCTCCACCACGCCCATGCGCTCGTGCGAGCCGGCCGAGGTGCGGAAGGCGGTGATGGCCTCCACCGAGCGCGTCACCGCCGTCGAGAAGCCGATGCAGTAGTCCGTGCCGAACACGTCGTTGTCCATCGTCTTGGGGATGGCGACGATCTGGAAGCCTTCCTGATGCAGGCGGCTCGCGTAACTGAGCGTGTCGTCACCGCCGATGGGAATGAGGGCCTCCACGCCCAGATGCGCGAGCACGCGCAGGACATGGCGAGTGCAGTCCAATGTGCCTTTGGGGCTGGCGGCCCGGTCTTCGGCGCGCACGTAATCCGGCACTTCTTCCGGTTTCACGTTGGAGGGGTTGGTGCGCGAGGTGTGCAGGATCGTCCCGCCCGTGCGGTCAATCGTGCGCACGCGCTCGTGCGTCAGCGGCATCGTCCACTTGTCGAGCGAGGCCGGGTCGTCCGGGTTGAGGTGGAGCAGGCCCATCCACCCCCGGCGTATGCCGAGGACTTCGATGTTGTCGCGCTGAGCGCGGCCGACGATGGCCTTGATCGCGACGTTCAGGCCCGGAACGTCTCCTCCCCCCGTCAGGACGGCTATCCTTCGCTTGCTGTTCATACTGGTTTTTCCCTTCTTTCCGCCAATTGACTCATGTCTGAAGAGGTAGTTTAGCCCCTTATGGGCGACGGGCACAAGGCCCTATGTTACAACGGACTCTAACACTTGCTCACCCCGCTCAGCGGCGGGGTTCCGGCTGTCAGGTTGTTGGCCGATAAACTTCAACTCTCCACGGCCGCGCTGCGTAGAGTAGAGTGCAAAGGAGTATACAGACATGCACGGACACCACTGCGGCGGGGACTGGGGCTTCGGATGGGTTTTTCCGGCTATCATCCTTGGGCGGCTGATCTCGGATGCTTTCGACCGCCCGCAGGCGGGCGGGTGGCCGCCGGTTCAGCCTCAGCCACGCCCGCAGCCCAGACCCCAAGCGCCCCAGAATCCCAAGGGCGAGGCGTGGGCGCAGCCTGCGGCAGCAGAGGCCAAATCAACTCTCCACTGCCAATATTGTAGCAACGATCTCGATCCCGCGTTCGCCTATTGTCCCCACTGCGGCAAGCGCGTTGCGCCGCCCGCCTGCCGCTACTGCGGCCAGACCCTCAAGCCCGGCATGGCCTACTGCGCCCACTGCGGCGGCCCGACCCGGTAAAATCCACCACCAGAATCAATAAATTCAGCCGGGCGAACCCGGCTGAAAGCGACATCCCAACATCCGCTCGGCGTTGCCTGAGCTGATCGAGAGTTTCACATGGCGACCGCTTCTGGTGCGGCTAACACGGACGCACGGCTATCCGGTAAGGTGAAACGACCTCGCAGCACTTCAAAGGCGTCAACCAGCTGGGTGCGCCCCTTGACTTCCACCAGCCCGATGGGACGAGTCGTGAATTTTTCGGCGACGGCCTGGTAAGTGTCCGGGCCAATCAGCACACGGTTGGGCCGGGCGAGCGTCTCCAGACGGTCGGCCACGTTCACAATGTCGCCCAGCACCGCGAATTCGGCTCGCTCCTCTGTGCCCACATAACCGGCCATGCACGAACCGGAATTGATGCCGATGCCGATTTCAATCGGCTCGCCCTCGGCTTTGCTGATCGCTTCGATTTGGTCGAGCATCGCCAGCGCGGTGCTCACGGCGCGCTCGGCGGCGTCTGGTTGGGGCCGCGGTGCGCCGAAAACCGCCAACAGGCCGTCGCCCAGATATTTGTTCAACATGCCGCTATGTCTGAAGATGATCTCGGTCATCTCCTGGTAATAGCGATCCAGCATTTCGCCAAAGCGCCGCGCCCCGAGTCGTTCGGCGAGGTGGGTGGAATCGCGGATGTCCACAAACAGGACGGTCGCGTTTTGCTCGGCCAGCCGGGGCAGGCGGCCGCACTTGAGATACTCCTGAGACAGCGCCTCGGCTTCCCCGGTCGAAAGAAAGCGCTGGAGGAGCTGCCGCAAACGCTGCTCTCGCCGGATACGCACCAGCAGGCGCGTGCGTTGAATGGTCAGGGCTGCCTGATGGCTGATGGCCACGGCGAGCTGCAAGTCGCTCTGGCTGAAAGGCGACCCTTGCAGGCGCGTCTTGTAGACGTAGATCAGGGCCGCAATCTCTTCTCCGATCATGACCGGCACACACAGGGCCGTGCGGATCCGCAGCAGCGAGGCGCTTTGGCCCACCGCTGAACTGGGTTGGGCCGCCATGTCCGGGATGATGACCGCCGAACGCTGGTTAATCGCCAGGCGCGCGATGGAGGTGGGAAAGCCCAGCGCGCTCAGATGATCAAAACGCTCGGCCAGGACGACTTCGCACTTATCGGCGCCCATGGCCGTCTGCATCAGTTTCGAAACTTCGCGGAGGGCCGTGTTGAGGTCAATGATGGTATTGAGCCGGCTGGCGACCTCGTAGAGCAGGACGGCGTGATGATCCAGCGACTCGAGCACCAGGTCGCGCGTAAAAGGCTGGGTCTCCATTGACTCGTTTTGTCGAGCGGGGCGAGGCTCGACGGGGCCCGGAGTCACTGTGAGGACGTGCTGGCCGATGCGAATCTGGTCGTAGGGCGATAACAGGCGAGGATGAGCGAGGCGCTCCCGGTTGACGAAGGTCCCGTTGACGCTTCTGAGGTCGCGGACGACGACGGTGTTGTCCTTTAGGTCGTAAATGAGTTCGGCGTGCTGGCGGGAGGCGGATTCATCCTGCAGGACAATGTCGTTGTCCGACTTGCGCCCGATGCTGGTTCTACCGGGTTTCAGCGCGTACTCGCGTGGCTCATCCAGGTGTGAGCGGATGGTCAGAAGCCACATGATTAACCCCTTTCACTCTTCGGCAATCAGGTTCGGAAAGTTACCAGGTTGAACGTTGCCCCCATTATGAGGCGGAAAGGGGCTGGATGGGTGATGGGAATAGTTTGGAAGGGTTAGTTAGAGGCCCGTTAGTCGAAGCAGGCCTTGTGTCCGCCGGCAGGGCAGCGTCAGTCTGGGCGGATGATTTGATTGCGCTCCGGCCCGACGGAGATGAGCGTCACAGGCAGGCCGCTCAACGCTTCGATGCGGCGGATGTAATTCCGCGCGGCGGGCGGCAGGTCGGCGAGCTGGCGCGCGCCGCTCACCTCTTCACTCCAGCCGGGCAGCTCTTCGCACACCGCGCGGAACGGCGCGAGGTCCGCCGGGCCGAGCGGCAATTCCGTGTATGTCTTTTCCTCGGCAGTGTACGCCGTGCAGAGCCTCACAGTGTTTAAGCCGGAGAGCACGTCCAGTTTTGTCAGCGCGAGTTCGGTGAGGCCGTTGACGCGGATGGCGTACCGGAGCAAGACGAGGTCGAGCCAGCCGCAGCGGCGCGGGCGACCGGTCGTCGTTCCGAACTCGTCCCACGGGTTCTCGCCCGTGCCCCGCAAGCGCTCGGCCTCCGCGCCGAAGGCTTCGGTGGGAAACGGCCCCTCGCCCACGCGCGTTTGAAATGCTTTCGTCACGCCGATGATGCGGTTCGCGAATTTGGGGCCGAGGCCCAGCCCGCTGAACACGCCGCCCGAGGTCGGCGACGAGCTCGTGACGTAGGGATACGTCCCGTGGTCGAGGTCGAGCAGCGTGCCCTGCGCGCCCTCGGCGAGGACGAGCGCGCCCTCGCTCAGGCGTTGATGGAGATACAGCGAGGTGTCCGTGATGTACGACGCGAGCTGGCGCGCGTGCGCGGCGTATTCGGCGGCGACGGCGACGGGGTCGAGCGGCGGCTGGCCGTAGATTTTTTCGAGCGTGACGTTGGTCTGCCGGACGTGCTCGACCACGCGGTCGCCGAGGCGCTCGGGGTCGAGAAGCAGTTCGGCGCGCAGGCCGCGCCTGGCGCTCTTGTCCGTGTACGCCGGGCCGATGCCGCGCCCCGTCGTCCCGATCTTGTCGCCGGTCTTCGACCGGCTTACTTCGTCGGCGCGGTCGAGCGCGACGTGCGCGGGCGTGATCAGGTGCGCCCCCGCCGAGATTTTGATCCGCCTCGGGGACACCTCCACTCCCAATTGCGAGAGGCGATCCATCTCGTCGAGCAGGCGCGCGGGGTTGATGACCATCCCGTTCCCCAGCACGCCGACCGCGCCGGGGTGGACGATGCCCGAAGGCAGCAGGTGCAGCTTGAAGATTCGCCTGCCGACCGTGACGGTGTGGCCGGCGTTGTCGCCGCCGGAATAGCGCGCGACCACCTGCGCGCGCTCCGCCAGCAGGTCGGTGATGCGGCCCTTGCCCTCGTCCCCCCACTGCGCCCCGATGATGATGTCGAGTGGCATAGATGCTCCCGGCCTCACGCTCCCCCTTCGGGGGTAGGTGAGGTCAATAGGCTCCGTCTCCGAGAATGACCCTCGGGATAGTGCGCAACAGGATGGTCAGGTCGAGGCCCAGCGACCAGTTCTCGATGTAGTAGATGTCGAGCAGGCACATCTCGTCGAAAGATAGATCGCTCCGCCCGGAGACCTGCCACAGGCCGGTGATGCCCGGCGAGACTTCCAGCCGCTGGCGATGCCAGGGTTGATACTGCGCTACTTCCTGCGGCGGGCCGGGGCGCGGCCCGACAAGACTCATCTCGCCGCGCAGGACGTTGAAAAACTGCGGCAGTTCGTCCAGGCTGGCCCGGCGCAGGAAGCGCCCCAGGCGCGTCAGGCGCGGATCGTCCTTGATTTTGAACAACGGGCCGCTGGCCTCGTTCCGATTCCGGAGCTGCGCCTGCTCTTCTTCCGCGCCCTGGCGCATCGAGCGGAACTTGTAGATGGTGAACGGCCGGCCGCGCGGGCCGACGCGGATTTGCCGGAAAATGGCCGGGCCGGGCGACTCGAGTTGCACGACGATGGCAATGAGCAGCATTATGGGAGAGGTGATCAGCAGGGCGAGCGCCGACACGAAGATGTCCAGCGCGCGTTTCACCAGCCGCCCGGTGCGCGGGATGGTGGCTTCTTTGACGCCGAGCAGGGGGATGCCGGCGATGTCGTCCACGTCCACGCGGCTGATGGAGAGCTGGAAGAGGTCGGGCACCACCCGCGCGCGCGCGCCCAGCCGCTCGCAGGCCCGCACGACCCCGATGATTTTGCGATGGTACATGGAGGGGAGGGTGATGATGACCTCGCCCACCCGCTCGGTCTGGATGAGCGTGCCGAGTTGATCCAACTCGCCCAAAGCTTTGAAGCGCCCGAGGTCGCCCTTGCCGGGATCGTCGTCCACAAAGCCCACGATCTGGTATCCCAACTCCGGGCGCGCGACGATCGCGCGCATAACGGCGCGGCCCGTCTCGCCTGCGCCCACGATGATGACGCGCGCCACCCCGACGCCGCGCTTGCGCAGGCGGGCTTCCACCATCCGCCGCACTCCGCGCGCCCCGCTGAGGACGGCGACGGTGATCGCTACGGCTTCCAGGATCAGCCCGCGCGAATACACCGCCGGAAGGATAAAGAAGATCGCCGCGAACAGGAGGATGCCGACCGTGGTCGTAGCGTTGGCGATGCGGGAGAACTCGGTGAGCCAGCTCCCGCCGCGCCGCGGGGTATAAACACCGTCCAGTCCCAGGAAAATCAACTCCAGCCCGGTATACGCAAATTGGAACGGCAGGTAAGCGGTATACGGCGCGAAGAATTCGTCGCTCACCGGGACGAAGAGTTCCAGTTCGTAGCGCACGTAGTAGGCGAGCGCGAAGGAAAGATTGATGAGAATCACATCCAGCAGGACGGTGAAGACGAGAGAGCGGGTGCGCGGGTTCATGCTATTGCGCGGCGATAGCTCGCAGCGGTCTGCGCGGCGGTGGCGGCCCACGTGAACCGCGCGGCGTGCGCCGGGCCGCGGGCGAGCGCCTTGGGTTCGAGCGCCAGCGCGTGGGCGAGGGCGTCGTGGAGGGCGTCTATATCGCTCGGGGGCGCGAAGATCGCGGCGTCGCCCCCGGCCTCCGGGAGCGACGAGACATTCGAGGTCACCACAGGCCGCCCGCACGCGAGCGCCTCGGCCACCGGAATCCCAAAGCCTTCGTAGGAAGATGGATACGCAAACACTGCGGCGGCGTTATACCACAAAACGAGTTCGTCGGCGGGGACGAAGCCGGGAAAGAAGACCTTGCCAGTGAGATTAAGTTCCTGCACCAGGGCGAAGAGGTCGTGGTAAAGCCAGCCTTTTGCGCCAGCGAGGACGAGGTGGAGGTTGGAGATTTGAGACGACAGTCCCCGGAGCGAAGCGGAGCGGGATTGGAGATTGGAGAAGGCGCGGATGAGGGTGGTGAGGTTTTTGCGCGGCTCGAGGGTTCCGAGGTAAAGGATGAACCGGTCGGGGAGGCTGCGCCGGGCGCGGAAGGATTCGACCTCGGGCCGCGGCAAAGGTCGGAACGCGGGATGGAGGCCGGGGTACGCCACGTCCACCCGGTCGCGGTCAATGCCCCAGAATCGAATCACGTCTTCTTTTGTGCTTTCAGAGATGGCGATGACGCGGCGCGCGCGGCGGCAACTGTGCGCGGTGAACGCGGAGAGGTACAGCCGCTGGGCGCGGCGCTGGCGGAATTTGTCGGGCGTGAGCTTGAAGGAGAGGTCGTACACGGTGACGATGGACGGGCAGGGCGCGACGACGGGCGAGACGAACGCGAGCGAGTGCAGGAGGTCGGGGCGCGCGCGCCGCAGCGCGACGGGCTGGAAGAGTTGTTCCCACAGGACGCGGACGAGGGGATCGCCGGTGGGCAGCGCCGTGCGCTGCACCATCGCGCCGGGCATGACTGGCTCACCCTCGCCGACGAAGACGGTGTAGCGAAAGTCCGGGTCGGCGGCGGGGAGGCAGCGCAGCAGGTTGTCTATGTATTGGTGGATGCCCGCGCTCCGGTACGACGCGCGCCCGGCGAGCAGTTGCGCGTTGAGGGCAACGTGAGGCATGGAGGGGATTATAGCGGATTTTGAACGGCACTTTGAACCGCAAAGAGGGCGAAGTAGTTAGTAGCGTTGGCTATGGCGCGAGCGAGTATCTAAATGAAACCAACTAATTTTTGCGGTTTTGATCGCGATGTTCGAAAGGGCTACCGAGAGTATGTAGAACTTTTTGCGGGTTGCAGGCACACCGGTCGAAATAGTGGTCGCTGTCACGCTCCAATTGGCTAATCTGATCGCGCTCATGATTGTGGGTCACATGGTCACGCCAGTCGTTCCACAGCAACTCCATCGGACTGCACTCCGGCGAATAAGTTGGGAAGTAGCGGATGGTCAGCCGTTGCCCATAGCGCGCCAGCAACTCGGCCACACGTTTGGAATGCTCAGGTCGATGAAAGCGCGCTCCATCCGCGACGATGATGACCCGCCGCTTGCGTGCGGCTGAACGAGTCATGCAGCCTTCAATCATGCGACAGAACGCTTCTGCATTTCGTTTATCGTTCCGCACGCGAACAACGTCGCCCGTGCGCCAATCCGTCGCGGCTACCTCATACCGCTTCGGCGCGGTGACCCCGGGCGCTTTGATCTTGCGTTGTTGGCCGCGCGGCATCCAAGTGCGCGTGAGGGTCGGAAAGAGGCTCATTTCAACTTCGTCTTGTACATATATATCCGCCCCGCGTGGGGGGTGGTTCAAAAGCCTTGTAATTGCGCCTTTTTTTGAACATAGCCGGGTTGCTGTTCGGCTAGGTGTTTGACCGTCCAAGTCGGACGACGACAAACAATATCCAAGCGCTGAAGATGCTGACGCACACACTCATCACTGACCTGAATCCCGAAGCGTTTCTCGACCGCGTTGGCCAAGGTGGCTGCGGTCCACGTCGGGCGGGGCACGTCGAACTTACGCGGCGACTGCTTCAAGCACCTCAGTAGAAAGTTTTCAATGGCGGGTGTAATGTCCGCCGGTCGCCCGGGATGATTGCTTTCCCTCAAGCCCCGCCAACCCTGTTCCAGGAACCGCTGCAACCAACGCCGGACCGTATCATCACTTTGCTGGGTGATCCGCGCAATGTCTGTCACCGAATGGCCTTCAAGCGAGAGCAATACCATCTGCGCTCGAGTCCGTGTTCGGGGGCAGTCAGTCGCACGATACATCTCGTGCACGCCTGCCTTCTGCCGCCAGTGCACTCGCGAAACTTGCAAGGGTGGACGCATAGGTCATCTCCGCCAGAGTATCAGGAGTCTTTCCGCCAATGATGACCCATGCTATGCCGATTGTTTCAAAACCGCAATTATTTCTTGGTTTCATTTAGGTCAACGGATGCGTCAACGGATGTGTCAACGGATGAAACGGATTGAACGGATGGATGTCTGCGGAGTCACGCGATGACGATCCGCGTCGGCGTTATCGGCGTGAATTACGGGGGGCGCGTGCACATCCCCGCGTACAGGAACAACCCGTCCTACGAGGTGGTGGCGGTGTGTGCCCGCGCGCCGGAGCGCGCGCAGGCCGCGGCGCGCGAACACCAGATTCCCAACTGGTACACCGATGCCCGGCAGCTGATCACTTCGTCGGATGTAGATTTGATCAGCATCGCCTCGCCGCCGCGCACGCATTCCGGTTTCGCCGCCGCGGCGCTGGCCGCCGGCAAGCACGCCGTCGTCGAGATCGCCTACGTCGCCAGCACGCTGGAGGCGCGGGTTCTGCAGGACATGGCCGCCGAGGTGCGGCGGGTGGGCGTCCCGGCCTTCGTGCTGCGTTACACGCCCGTCCTGCGCCTGATCTCGGACCTGCTGGCGCAGAACAAAATTGGCGCGCCGCGCCTGATGCGCTTTGAGCTGCTCAATGACTTTCTGGCCACGCCCGGACAGGCAGCGCGCTGGATGTGGGACGCGGACAACGGCGGCGGCATCCTGGCCGGGTTCGTCTCCCACGCCATTGATCTGGCCCTGCGCTGGTTCGGCCCCGTGCGGGAAGTGGACGCGACGCTGGCGACTCTGGCAGAGGAGATGGTGCCGAACGGCACGGCGCCGCTGACCTCGCTGGCGGACGACACCGGTTTTGTCACGCTGCACTTCGAGAGCGGGATGCTGGCGACGTTCAGCCACAGCGCCGTGACGGCTTATCCTCGCACCAGCATCGAGCTGCACGGCTCCGCCGGTTCGGTGCTCATCGAAGGTTTCGGCGACGAAGCGGCGTTTCTGCCCCTGGGCGGGCGCACCGCCCAGACTCTGTACGCGCCCGAGCAATATCTCGAGGAGACGCGCGGCCACAGCGGCTTGATGGGCGGCTTCGACCTTTTCCTCGACCGGCTTGCCGTGGCGATCGCCAAAGTCGGCGCGCCCGCCGACCTGCCCACCCTCGCCGACGGCCTCGAAGTGACCCGCATCGTGGATGCGGCCAAAATGGCCTCGCGCCAGCACCGGCGCATCAAGCTCAGCGAAGTCAAATAATCTCCAATGACCAATCTCCATTCTCAAGGATACCCAATGTCTCGCCCCATTCTTGGTCCCACTTTCGAGGAAATGCTTCACCCCAATACGATTGACCCGGCCATCCGCCAGAAAGCGGTGAAGGCATTGAAAGAGTCGCCGCTCGACCCGCTCAATCTCTACAATATCACCTGGCGCAGCGCAGAGGGCAGAATCAAGTACCAAATCCTGCCGCACGAACTGACCGGCGTGGATGCGCCCATCGTCGTCCTCTACGGGCGCGACTTCCCCACCGGCGCTCACAAAGTGGGCGCAGCCTACTCGGTGCTGGCCGAAGAACTGCTGTTCGATCGGGTGGACATTGACAAGCATACGGTCGTGTGGCCCAGCACCGGCAACTACGGCATCGGCGGCGCGTGGGTGGGCGGGCGCGTCGGCGCGAAGTCCATCGTGGTCCTGCCGGAGGGCATGAGCAAGGAGCGCTTTGAGAAAATCGAGAGCTACGGCGCGCAGATCATCAAAACCCCCGGCGTCGAGTCCAACGTCAAAGAGATCTACGACAAGACGTGGGAACTGCGGCGCGATCCGAACATCCGCATCCTCAACCAGTTCGAGGTGATGGGCAACTACCGGTTCCACTATCACGTCACGGGCAACACCATCGTGGAGCTGGCCGAGGAACTCCAGGCGCAAGGCGTGGGCGATGGAACGATTGCGGCTTACTGCTCGGCGATGGGGAGCGCTGGAACCATCGCCGCGGGCGACCGCATCAAGCAGGCCTTCCCCGATCACAAAATCGTCGGCCTCGAGCCGATCCAGTGCCCGACGCTGTACAACAACGGCTATGGCGGCCACGACATCCAGGGCATTGGCGACAAGCACGTCACCTGGATCCACAACGTGCTCAACCAGGATGCCA
>Ga0209640_10006195_pt1 | contig 10463 bp, 7 predicted proteins | sample RifCSP10_1_FD_184018 | JGI IMG/M metagenome (GOLD analysis project Ga0209640, IMG submission 184018) | Soil microbial communities from Rifle, Colorado - Rifle CSP2_sed 10_1 (SPAdes) (version 2) | ecosystem: Environmental > Terrestrial > Deep subsurface > Rock core/Sediment | place: Rifle...
ATCTTCGCTTTTTGAGTTCATGCTTTGGTTTACTCAGCTCATTCGGGGCAATACGTTGTCCAAAAAGCTAACCAAGGCGGTGCAATCGCCGTGAAGTGTTCCCATGTTCCGGGGGCAGCCTGCGGATCGGATGAGAAATCAGCTGAGTCTGAAACCTGTCGAATCACAAATCCTTGCCCCACCAAGCCATTGATGACTGTGCTCAGGGTATGCCGATACTCGCGCGGATGTGAAATTGGCTCGCCTGACTGATCGTAAACCCACGCCGAGTCGGGACAAGTTATTTCTGCCCCTTCAAGGTAAGGTTGCTTCATGCGATCGCCCTCACCATACCAATCTCTCTCAATCCTGGCGTTTTGGATTAAAGCATCTATGGCTGTAATGTTTTTGCGCCTTCATCGGCGAGCCAAACTGGCAATTCTTCACCTCGCGCGTGCAAGTGGCTGGCGAACAAAAAGCGATGCACGTCATGCGTATAGTATTGACCAAAGCGTTTGCCGGGCAGAACATCCAGTAATCGACGCACGAGGGTGCGCGCTATCTTTTCATCCATCCCCGATTCAAGCTCGTAATCAAAATAAATCGCTAAATCTTTTTCGGGGCTTTCGATAATGCGCTTGACGCCGAACTTGGCTGGCTCCAGGTGCGCCGGAGCGTAACGTTCCAAGACAAAAGCGCCGAAGCCCACCGAGTGCACGGCCTCTTGATGCGCGTAGAGAAAGTTGACGGTCTCTTGCGCGTCTTCCATCGTCTCGGTCGGGAAGCCGAAAAAGAAAAAGGTGTGATTCCAAATTCCGGCTTGCGTGCCTTCTTTTAAAACGCGGCTCATCGTCTCCAGATTGGTGCCTTTATCCATGTGCCGGATCATTCGCTCCGACGCGGTCTCCAGCCCATAGAACAACATGCGGCAGCCACCGCGCGAGGCGCTCTGTAACAACTCTGCCGAAAGCGTTTTCTCAAGGCGCGCGCAACTGCACCAGTCCACCGGCGAACCAAGTTCGGCCAGGCGTGCCGAGAGCAAGCGCATGGTGCGCGGCGGGATCGCTTCGTCGGTGAAGAAGATATGGCGCGTGCCATATTTCTTTTGCACGGTCGTCATTTGCTCCACCAACTCTTCAACTGGAAATGGCACAAAGCCTTTGCCCGCGCCATAACCCACATTGCAAAAAGCGCACACGCCGTGATAGCACCCGTGCGCGGTGATGAGCGGCAACACCGGGTCTGGCACCAAATAACGATCAAGCGGCAAACCGTCAAAATCTGGCATGACATTTTTTTCGGGTTCGGGGTGAGACGAGGCGGGATCGAGTAATACGTTCGAGGCGATCATCGGCGGCGTCACCTGTGCGGCGTTCACTTGAATTTTTCCGTGAGTCCGATGGATCAAGCGCGGGACATGAGTGATATCGCCTTTGCTATCTAGCGCCTCGACCAGCTTCAACAGCGGGAGTTCGCCATCGAAGACGATGGCGCTGTCGATCATCTCGAACAACAACGGCGTGTGCGGAATCTGTTCACGCAACATCGAGATGTGAGGTCCGCCGATGGTGATGTGACATTTCACGCCAGCTTTTTTGACCAGATGCGCCAAGGTCATGCTCGCCAACATCTGCCCCATCGTTGGAATCGAAATACCCAACACGTCCGGCTGTTCGCGCACGATGTCTGCCACGATGCCGCGCTGGAAAATATCGTAGAACAAGTTGTAACGTGGATCGCTTGCCCCTTCGAGCAAGAAACGGCTGCTATCAACGGGGACAGCGGGTAAGTAATACAGAAAATCGAGTTGCGCCGGATGGAAAGGCAGCGAGGCCAATTGGAGGGACTCCATGATAACGGTGAATGCTTCTAAACTGGCGTTCGGATCGTAGAACGCCGGGCTGCGAAACACCGCTTTCGATCTTTCGATGTGCTCTGCCAGTTTAGGGCCGGCGGTCAAAGCCCATTCAACCTTTTCGGAGGGGCGTCGCCTCTGCGGGTGCGTGGCGCGAAGACGCTGCAACGATCCTTCAAGGTAAGTTTGACTTAAGACGGTGTCATAGGTTTCCAGATTTAGATCGCGTTGGATCACCTCGACGCCATGGACGCGCAGAAAACCAGTGAGCACGGGCAACGCCAGATAAGGCATCGCGGGTGTCCAGGGTGGGGGGAAGACCAGAAATACTTTCATTCGTCATCATCCTCTCGCGCAAAATTCCAATGGAGGAACCGTTACCCGCCAGCAAAATTCAATCGCATGGTCTGGTCACCGTAGCTCACCTCTAAGTTCGTAGCGGGTAGATCGGTGACGCAGTAGGGATTGTCGTAGTGTGGGAAACCGCTCAAAGGCTCCGCGCGATCGTTGCGTTCGAAATCGCCCTCCCAGCCAAACGCTAATGTCTCGCCGCGCAAAGTCGTACAACGCACTGCCCGATCCTCAAAGCGCACGTCAAGTGAGAGTATTTTTTCTTGGAACGTGTTGAAATCGCCGTCGAGCGCGGCACGCCCCATGTGGCACACCCACACATTGTTTTCGCCCTGTGAACGAAGTTCGCGGTAAGCATTGTTGCCGCGCGTGATGAATTCTAGACCACGCGCCGCCGTGATCGCCAGGTAGCCCGCACCTTTGCGCGCAAATGCCCACAGGCGATCCTGCGCATCTTTGCGCAACCCGTACGCGTCAAACGCCCACGCCGGGAAATAGGCGTGCGTAAATCCCAGCCAGTCGTCCGGCGGGAATTTATGAATTGCGATGAGCACCTCTTTCCATTGCGCAACGCGCGGCAGCACCACGTTGCCGTGCCAGAAACCCGGGCGGTGCGAGTTCTCTTCGCTAAGGCAAGCCGGATGGGTGACGAAGACGACGGTATCGGGACCGAATGTCGCCTGCCAGATGTGTTGCTGAACGCCGCTCTCGCCTGGGTGATAATCCTGCGCTGAGCACAGCATGTAATCCGGTGTCTTGTACGTCACCTTGTTCACTTCCCAATCGCCGGTGGCGCGGTCGCGCCAATGTTCGTAGTGTCCTCCATGACGCTCGCGATTCCACATTTCCTCGGGCTGGTCGGCGGCAATCTCGCCGATGATGAGCGGGAAACCGTATTCGGACATGCAGGCTAAACTAACCGTCGCCAGGGTTTTTCTATTAAATACACCCATGCCCCACATCAAGCGGCTGACTCCGCTGGTCGCTTCTCCGCGTGCGCCTTTAATATGCTCGGTGTATGCCCGCCCATGTGTTGAGCCGAACACACCTTTGAATGAATTGATGGCCATCGTCAAAAACATTTTATCCATGACAACGGTCGCCAGGTCATACACCGCCTGGCGCTCAGCCAGATCGGCCAGGTGCGAGAGAGCCAATAGGTCTTCTTCGAAATAACAATTGGAGTCCCACTCGCTGAATCCACCTGCACCGCGCTGCTGCAACCAGGCCAATGCAAGTTGTTCACCTCTTTCTTTGTGCCATTGCCCGGTTTTGCCGACATTCGTAAAGACGCAATCCGGGTAGAGCTGCCCCGCCAGAATCTCGCAGGCATGAAATAGAATCTGATGATTCTCCGACCAAAACCACATCGAGTCGGCGCCCGGCTCATCAGACCAATACTTGAAGTTCAGCGCGCACTCTTCCAGCGGTTTCTTGAGCGACTCGGGAAAATGAGGATCGCCGCCATAACGATGCATCATGCCCAACAAGCCGACCAAATAAAAATCACTGCAATCTTTACGCTGGTTGATGCCATGGATTGTTTCCAGGAGGACATCGCTTTTGACATCCGCCCAGTATCCCAGCGCCATTTTGGCGATCTCCGAAAAGACATTTTCTTCGCGTTGTGCGGCATCGGTCAACACCTCGACGCGGCGCTCCTCTAAAGTGCCATAGGGAGATTCGGAATATTTATTCTTTAGCGCGGTCAAAGCGATCTTGCGCTCGAGACGCAAATTGCCCTCGTAAAACTCTTCCAGAGTCGGCATCAAAGCGATCTGGAATGGGCCCTCTGGCACTTGATAGGGCTTGCTCATCGGCGCCTGGTACCCAGCCGAAACGGTCGGGCGTGCCTCGGCGTAGATCCAACCCGTCGGTTTTTGCAGACGAACCGTTAGCGATGATGACACCGCCATGTCCTTTGGCCAACGCGCGGTGATCTCGTCATCCCACACGAAAACATCCCGATCCAAATAAGCGGCCTCGATAGCGGATTCTACGGTTTGGCGGCGAGTCAGGCCTTGGTGGGAGGTGGGTATGGCCACGTACGTTTTCGGTAACGCGTCGACAATGCGGAACGCCATTACATACGGGCATTCGCGCGCGGCGACCTCTTCGAAGCGTACGAGAAGTTCGTTGTGTCCTTTTATCAGTGTTGCTTGAAACGCAACGCGGTGAGGTATCTGGTGATGGAAATGTTCTTGGCGATGCACATGCTGACCATTCAGCCACACATCGGCGGGACCATTGGTCGTCAGGACGCACGTCGCCGATTGCGCTGAAGGACTCACGCCGCAACTGTATGCCCAACTCCTCAAATAGTGACCGGTATGGTAAAACGCCGTGCAATCCACAAAGTGATCGTCATCACATCGACTGTATTTCCATTGGAGAGTCGCATCGCCGATCTGGAAAGATTCATCTTGGATCGGCGGCTGAGTGACGCCTGAGTCGGCTTCATGATGGTGCCGGGCGACTTGCATCTTCCAGTCATCTCCCTGAAAGCGATCCAGATCAGGCACGGGGATCGCTTGAGGACCAGCGACGAGCCAGTTGTGAATGTAGCCGTTTTCAATTTCGTAGCGGGCGTGATAAACAGGCATGAATTCCTCGCAACAATGCAAATGAAATGGGGTTGGATGGCTGACGCGACTCCTATCACGATAGTGATCACTCAGAGCAGGCAAGCAAATACGGCATGCAGACTGACTCTGAGGGTAGCGCGAGGCTCACCCGCTCGACCTGGAATCATAGAGCACACAGCGAACCTTGTGCCCTGGCTCGACCTGGATGTTAGGCGGCTCTTGTTCGTCACAGACGCCTTCAATCCTCTGGCTGCAACGGGGGTGAAAAGGACAGCCCTTGGGGATGGAATAGGGATCGGGCACCGTGCCACGAATGGATTCGAGGCGGCGGCGGTCGCGGGCCTTCATGCCCAACCGTGGAATCGAGCGTAACAGCGCGGATGTGTACGGATGCTTGGGGTTGTGAAAAATCGTGTCCACATCTCCTTCCTCGACCACCTTTCCCATATACATCACAATGACGCGCTCGGTCATTTGCGCGACGACGCCGAGGTTGTGCGTGATGTACATGATCGCCATTCCCAGTTCTTCCTGAAGCGAGCGCATCAATTTGAGAATCTGCGCCTCCGTCGTGACATCCAGCGCGGTGGTTGGCTCATCGGCGATCAGTAAACTGGGATGGCAGGAGAGTGCCATGGCGATCACGGCGCGCTGACGCAACCCGCCCGAAAGTTGATAGGGGTAAGACTCCACGCGTTGTTTGGGTTGGGGGAACCCCACGAGATCGAGCATTTCAATCGCCTTTTGACGCGCCTCGGCTTTACCAACTTTTTGATGGAGCAGAATGGCTTCCATGATTTGGTCGCCAATGGTGTGAACCATGCTAAGCGATGCCATCGGTTCTTGCGGCACCAGAGCGATCTCATGCCCGCGGATACTGCGAATCTCACGGCTCATCGGATCCAGATCGGTGAGGGTCACCACGTCGGTCATAGCCAAACGATCCTTTTCGTTAACCGACCGGTGGAGTGTGATTTCGCCGCCGACGATTCGACCCGGTTTCGGCACGATGCGCAGAATCGAACGCGCGGTGACGCTCTTGCCGCAGCCGCTTTCACCCACGACCCCTAAGGTCTGCCCACGCAGAATGCTGAAATCAACACCATCGACGGCTCTGACCACGCCTTCGTCAAGGAAAAAATAGGTCTTGAGATCTTTCACCTTAATTAAAGTGCCGTCTTGCATTTCAAATAACCTCGCTAGCGTGCGTAAGGATCCGCTGCATCGCGCAACCCATCCCCTACAAAGTTGAAGGCTAGAACCGAGATAACGACGGCGAAACTCGGCGTGAGCACCCACGGCGCAAGCATCAACGAGCTGATGTTCGTCGCTTCCTGCAATAACACTCCCCAACTGATGGCGGGTGCGCGCAGCCCCAAGCCAATGAAACTCAAACCCGTTTCGGCCAGGATCATGTTCGGGATGTTTAATGTCAGTGCGGCGATAATGTAAGACAGAAAGGATGGCACCATGTGGCGCAGAATGATTCGCATCTCGCTGGATCCACTCAAACGAGCGGCGAGCACAAAATCCTCCTCGCGCATCGCCAGGAATCGTCCGCGCACGACGCGCGCCAGGTAGGTCCACCCGACGATTGCAATGATCAGGGTGATGCCAAAATAAACTCGCTCGACGGGCCAATCGACCGGCAGTGCGGCACTCAGGGTCATATAAAGTGGAATCGTGGGGATGGTGCGGATGAACTCGATGAGGCGCTGGATGATCGTATCGATCGTGCCACCAAAATAGCCGGAGATACCGCCCAGGACAACGCCCAACGCCAGACTGAGGAACACGCTGATCATCCCCATCGAAAGCGATAGGCGCGCTCCATAGCTTATGCGCGAGAACATGTCGCGTCCCAAACGATCCGTGCCCAGTAAAAAGATTCCTTGTTGATCGGCGCCGGCTGGCACGCCGAAAAGGTGCAGGTCGCTCTCCCAAAAGCCCATGAACTCATATTGGTACCCCTGTACAAAGAACTCAATGGGGTAAGAACCTTCGCTCGGGACTTCGAGGTAGGTAATCTCGAACGTTTCAGTATCCATCGTACGTCTGTGCTGGTAAATGAACGGAAATTGAAACCGCCCCTCGGCGTCGCGGATGTGAATTAAGGTAGGGGGCACCTGCTTAAATTGGATCAACGCCTGATTGGGATCGTACGGCGCGACAAACTCGCAAAAGATAGCGACAAAATAAAAAACAATCAAGGCCGCCGCGCTGAACAAAGCCAGCTTATGTTTGCGGAACCGCCACCACATCAGTTTCCAGGGTGGGGCAACATAGGTTTTCTCTCCTGCTTTTTGGAGATCGTCTTCTTCAACCGGAAACTCTATAATTCCCGCTTTTGCCTGCTCAGCCATGGTTATTCCTCCAGCCGGATGCGCGGGTCAACCCACGCCAGCAGGATGTCCGAGACCAGCGTGCCGACGACGACCAGCACGCTCAACAACAACAAGAAACTGCCTGCCAAGTACATATCCTGGGATGTCAGCGCGCGCAACTGCATGGGTCCCGTCGTTTCCAGACTGAGCACAACCGACATCAACGTAATGTCCGAGATGCGGTTTGCCAGCGACCAGCCCACCGTGCTAAAAAACGGGTTCAGCGCAATGCGCACCGGATATTTCCAGATCAATTTACTCTCGGTTAAGCCTTTGGCTCGCGCCAGCTCCACGTAAGGTTTGTTCAATTCGTCAAGCAGGTTTGCCCGTGTGGTGCGGAGCTCGCCCGCGGTATTCACCAGCGCGATAATCACACACGGAATCCAGATGTGCCGGAGTAAATCCACCACTTTGGCCCACGACCACGGGGCATCCAGGAATTTTTCCGAAAACAGCCCACCGACATTCAGTCCGAGCTGAGTCTGGGCGAAATACATGATGATGAGCGCCCACAGAAAGGCTGGCACGCCGATCCCCATGAAACTAAAAGCGGACATCAGATAATCCGGAATCGAATATTGGTGTGTGGCAATGTAAACGCCTGCGGGGATGGCGATCAACCAGCTGATGACGAGCGAAAAGACGGCCAGGCCCAGCGTCAGCCCCAGCCGTTCCCAGATCAATTGGCTGACCGGTCTTTGCCATTCCATCGATTGCCCCCAATCGCCGCGCACGAGAATGCCATAGACCCATTTACTGTATTGCACATAATAGGGCTCACCCAACCCATACCGTTCCCGCAAGGACTCAATCGCCTCCTGGTCAACCGTCTCACCCATAGAACTCAGCTGAGCGGCGTACGACGTCAGGTAATCACCGGGCGGGAGTTGGAGGGCGACGAATGAAACGATTGAAATCAGAAAGAATGTGGGGATCATCAACACGAGACGTCGTATGATGTATCTAAACATACCGTGCCTCCATAACCCGAAGGGCCGGTGAGACCCTTCGGGTTTTTAACTCTACACCTGCCCCAGACTGGCATGCCCATAGCCGCCTGACCGATGCAGCGATTGTGGCAGCGTTGGATGTCCGCCGCCCGTGTTTCAACGCGCGGGTTGGGACCGTCGCATCGGTGACAAAGCTACCCTGGCCCGCAGGTCCCCGTTGGGAAAACGCAGGCGCAATGCTGTCCGAGCGACGGTCCCCTGGCGTTTCAGTGTTTCTTGCCCGCATCGGCAGCGTCGAGTTGTCTGGCATTGCCCTGTCACACCGAACAACTAACCCGTGTGCTGGGTGGGGTCATCCCAGTAGTACGTCTCACCCTGGGCGAAGTGCTCGTCACCGACGGTATCGTCATTCGGCATTCCGGGCAGGTAACCCTTGAATCCGTTCTTGACGACCGTGACGGCCGGCAGCTCACCCAACAGAGTAACGAAAGGCAGTTCGGTCGCCCAGATGTCGAGAATCTTCTTGAATGCCGCCGTTTGTTTGTCGGGGTCCGGCTCAATCGCAACTTCTTCATCCCAGATCTTCCAGATGTCATAGATCCAGTGCCCTTCAGGCGGTTGGACCGCGTTGGCGTTCGTCGGCTGCGTTTTCCAGAATCCCCAACCCGGGCACCACGGGCGATCCGGTTGGACGCCGCGGAAGATGATGGCTTCTGGCACGATGGGCAGCAGGGCGCGATCCGCACCAAACCAACCGGCCTCGATGTCATTGGCGGTATAGTGTTCGGTGTAGAGTGCGCGCTCGACGAACTGGTAAGTGGCTTTGATGCCGATCGCCTCGAGGTCCTGGCTTACCAACCCAGCCGCATCAACATCTGTCCCGGCAGAATTGGTGCCTTCAATGGTGAAACTGATCGGGCCGCTGCCATCGCGGTACAAACGGATACCGTTGGCATCCCTCGCGGTGTAACCAAGATCGTCCAGCAGCTTGTTCGCCCTATCGGGATCGTACTCGATGTAGGCATTAGAGAGCTTCTCATAGTACTGGGGCGAGGCCTTGGTCGGGCTGTACTGCCGCGGCGTGAGCAAACCGTTAAAAACCAGCTGGTTGATGTTGTCGCGGTTGATCGCCAACGACATGGCGATACGCGCATCGCGCTGGTTGAAGAACTCGGCCAGCGGTTCGTTCTTGGTGGTCAGATTGCAGTTGAAGGCGATGTGACTGGCGAGCGCCCCCAGTACCACTTTGTAATCGCCCTGGGCTTCGCTGGCCTTGTAGACCGGCAGGTTGCCGATTGACAAGTGGCGATACTGCATATCGACTTCACCGTTGGTTATTCGCAGAGTCAGCACCTCGGGCGCGGACGATTGAAACACACGGTGTGTTACTTTGTCGATGTAGGGGAGTTGATTGCCCTCCGCGTCCACCGCAAAGTAGTAGGGATTCCGCTCCATCGTTAACAGCTCTGCATTGAGGGTATTCTGGGGTATCCAGGCTCCGAGCATGGGCCGATCGGGGTTCATATTCCATTGCCGGGCCAACTGCATATAGAAGGTCTGCCAGTCGGCGAAGCCGCCCTTTGTCACCTCTGCCTCTAATGCCGCCTTGTCGGTCGTCGTATCCTCATGGAACTCCTTCATATAGTGGCTGGGAGAGACGGGAAGAGGGGCAATGGTTGCACCGCCACCGGTGCCCCCGCGGGTCATGTTGTAGAGGAACATCGGCTTGGGCTTGCCATAGGTGAAGGTCGCCGTGTACTTGTCCACCGCCTCAAACTTGACTATGGTCTTGTCGGGATCAGACCACGGCGTTTGCGATCCGGGGGTCAGTTTCGTATTCTGCAACTCGTGCTGGTACCAGAAGTCAATGTCGTCGGTGGTGTATTCGGCTTTACCATCCGACCACTTGAGCCCTTCGCGCAGTTTGATGGTCCACACTTTGCCATCGGGGCTCACACTCCACGATTCGAGCTGGCGGGGCAGTAAGTTCAAGTTCTTATCGAACCAAACCCAGGCGCGGTCTATCACCTTGGTGGGTCCCCAAGTGTCGGAAACGCCCGAGAAGGCACGGCGCCAGGTACCGCCGTAGTTGCCGATGCCCTCGTACCCATCCATCACCATGGGAATCTTGGGAAGTCGCTCCTCTACGAGCGGCAACTGGCCGGCTTTGACCAGTTCAGCCAACATGGGCGCTTCATGGAATTTTGCCACAGGCACAGCCGTTGGCGCAGCCGTTGCAGCACGACCTGCTTGGCCGTCTGCGCGGCGACGCGTCCCGCGTACTGCGGCGCGACTTCAGTGTCGATGTGCTCGCCGAGCTGGATCCCGGGCGCGATCTTGCGCGCATCCTCGATCGAGA
>Ga0209640_10006197_pt1 | contig 10461 bp, 6 predicted proteins | sample RifCSP10_1_FD_184018 | JGI IMG/M metagenome (GOLD analysis project Ga0209640, IMG submission 184018) | Soil microbial communities from Rifle, Colorado - Rifle CSP2_sed 10_1 (SPAdes) (version 2) | ecosystem: Environmental > Terrestrial > Deep subsurface > Rock core/Sediment | place: Rifle...
GTGAACCAAGCCCCCCGGTGTGGTGTACTGCTACCAGCGCATCCGTGAGAGGGATCCCGAATCGTGCATTCGCTCCTCGCTGCGTGGCGGGTGAGCCTGTACCGGACCCGCGCAGACTGGCCGATCGTCGCCGCGGCGTGGCTCATCGTGCTGCTCGCCGCGACCCTGCTGGCGGCCGGGCCGATCTACTCCAGCGCCGTCTCACTCGCCGGCCTGCATCGCGTCCTGGAGGACGCGCCCGTCGCCGACGCCAACATCGAGGTGACCGCACGGGTCAACCTGGCTGACGCCGGCCTCGTCGTCGAGCGCGTCGCCACGCAGCTGCGCGCGATCTCCGAGCGAGTCGACGTCGGCGTCGTCACGGCCGGGCGGTCCGACACCTTCACCCTCCCCGGCCAGCTGGCGGACGAGGTCCGTGACCTGGCCGTCCTGGGGTTCCTGGACGGGATCGAGGAGCATGCCAGCCTGATCTCCGGTGCCTGGCCGGCCACGGCCGGCACGGGCGAGCCGATGCAGGTCGCCATCGGCGAGCAGATCGCCGACACCCTGGGACTCGGGCTTGGCGACGCGCTGCCGCTGGTCAGCCGCCTCGACGCCACCCGTACCCTGGACCTGGTCGTCTCCGGCATCTACCGGCCGACCGATCCGCTCGACCCGTATTGGTGGGGCGACCCGGCGCTGGTCGACGGCGCGGTCGAGAGCGCGTCGTACCGAACCTTCGGGCCGCTGATCGGCACCCGCGACGACCTGCTCGGCCGTGCCGCCGGCAGCACGGTGGCCATCACCTGGCACGCCTTCCCGTCGTTTGGGCAGCTGAGCATCGACGAGATCGGACCGATGCGCTCCGCGGTCGAGCGCCTGCCGGCCCGGGTCGAGGCGGTGGCCGCCGGTAGCTTCCCGAAGGTTCGGACCGGCCTCGGCGAGATCCTGGCCACATCCGAGCGGTCGCTGCTGGTCAGCCGCACCGGGATCCTGCTGCTGATGGCGCAGCTGGCGATCCTGGCCGGCTACGCCATCGTCCTGACCGCGGCGCTGATCGTCGATCACCGGCGCCCCGACACGGCGCTGCTGCGATCGCGCGGCGCCGGCCCGCTGCAGGTCGGCTGGCTGGCCCTGGCCGAGGGCCTGCTGCTGGCCCTGCCGGCGGGCCTCGCCGGTCCGTGGCTCGCCGCCGGCGCGCTGCGGCTGCTCAACGTGGCCGGGCCGCTGGCCGGCATCGGGCTCACCGTCGAACCGACCGTCTCCACCGATGCGTACGTCGCCGCCGCCGTCGCCGCCGTCGGCTGCACGCTCCTGCTCGTCCTGCCCGCCCTCGTCGCGGCCCGATCCTTCGCCGCGGAACAGGCTGGCCGCTCGCGCTACGAGACGCGGACGCTCGGGCAGCGCTTCGGCCTCGATGTCGCGCTCGTGGCGGTCACGGTCGTCGGCGTCTGGCAGCTGCGCCTCTACGGCGCCCCGCTGACCCGGCAGGTCCACGGCGCGCTGGGCCTCGACCCGCTGCTGGTCGCCGCGCCGGCCATCGGGCTGCTGGCCGGCGGGGTGGTCGCGCTGCGCCTCCTGCCCCTCGTCGCCCAGCTCGCGGAGGATGCGCTGGCCCGCGGACGCGACCTGGTCGGCTCCCTGGGTGCGCGGCAGCTCGCCCGCCGGCCGTTGCGCTACACGCGCGCCGCGCTGCTGCTCATGCTGGCCATGTCGATGGGCGTCTTCGCCGTCTCGTACGCCACCACCTGGATCGGCTCGCAGCGGGACCAGGCCGCCTTCCAGGTCGGAGCCGACCTGCGGATCCGACCGGCGGTTGGGCCCAGCGCCCTGCCGGGGTGGAGCCTCGCCACGGCGTACGCCTCGATCGGCGGCATCGGGGCGACGATGCCGGTCGAGCGCCAGCGCATGGAGATGCCGAACGGGACGGGAGCGGGCGAGCTGCTGGCCGTCGATCCCGCCGTCGCCGGCCAGATCGTGCCGATGCGCGCGGACCTGGCCGACCGGCCCCTGACGAGCCTGCTGACCCCGCTGGTGGCCGCGCGGCCGGCGATCGACGGCGTCCCGGTCCCGGACGAGCCCGAACGCCTCCTGGTGAGCGCGACGCTGGCCATCGACGAGCTCGTTGGCCCTGGCTTCGATCCGGAGACCGGCGAGCTGGTGGTCGAGCCGATCGACACGGCCATCCTCGCTCGGCAGCCGCTGATGGCGGTGACCGTCTTCGTACGCGACGCGCGAGGCGTGCTGCACCGCTTCGCCGGCGAGCCGATCCCCTACGAGAGCGGTGCGGCATTGGTCGTCGTCCCGCTCGCCGCGGCCTCGGAGGCGGGCCGCCGGGCGGTGGTGGACGCGGACGCGACCCCGGCTTACCCGATCGACGTGGTCGCCGTCGACCTGGTCATCAGCCTTCCCGAGGGGACGAGCGCGACCGCAGGCGCCATCGGCCTGGACGCCGTCTCGGCCAGCGACGACGCCGACGGCGAGAGCTGGCGGGAGCTCGACCTGGACGCGGCCGGCGGCTGGCAGCTCGGCTGGTCGCAGGGCGTCGGCGTGCCGATCGCCGCCGTGCCCTCCGACCAGGTCGTCGGGCGCGGCATGCGACTCGGGACCGCGGGTGCCTTCGCCGAGCTGCCGGGCGTCGACTCATTCGGCCACGGCGTGACGGTCAGCTTCGTTCTGTCCCCCATCGTCGCGCTGGTCCGCAGCGAGCTCGCAGCGGTCGTCAACGGGCAGTTCCTGAGCCAGACGGCGACGCAGGTCGGCGACCTGGTGAGCCTCCGGCTCGAGGGTGGGGCCCGCGACGTCCGGATCGTCGGAACGATGCGCTCCTTCCCGGCGACCGATCCGGGTCGGCCCCTCGCGCTGGTCGACCTGGCCAGCCTGGGGATGCTCCGCCTCGAGGCCGCCCACACCACTCGCGTCCCGACCGAGTGGTGGCTGCAGGCCGACCCCGCCGCCGTCACCATCGCCGAGTCGCGGAGCGAGGGCGGCCCCTTTGCGCGGGCGACGGTCACCAGCCGCGCCCAGCGCACCGCCAGCCTGAGCGCGGATCCGCTGGCGCTCGGCATCATCGGCGCCCTGGCGCTCGGGTTCGCGGTGGCCGGGCTGTTCGCCGTCATCGGCCTGGCGACCAGCGCCGCCGTCTCCGCCCGACAGCGACGCGGCGAGTTCGCCCTGCTGCGCGCGCTGGGCCTCTCGGGTGGCCAGCTGTCGGGGTGGCTCTGGCTCGAGAACGCGAGCCTCGTCCTCGTCTCGCTCGTGGCCGGGACGGGGCTGGGCCTGCTGATCGGGTGGGTGGTGCTGCCCTACGTCACCGTCACGCAGCAGGCCGGCTCGCCGTTTCCCCCGCTGCTGGTCGAGGTGCCGTGGGACACGATCCTGGTCCTCGAGGCGGTGAGCGCGGCTGCGCTCGGCCTGACGGTCGTCGGGCTGGCCACGGTCCTCCGTCGAGCCGGGGTCGGCAGCGTGCTGCGCATGGGAGGGGAGTGAGCATGCGCTGGGTCTGGGCTGCCGGCTTCCTCCTGCGCCGGCTGCGCGCGGAGGCGGGGGTGGTGGCGATGCTGCTGACGCTGGTGGCCGTGACGAGCTTCCTCTTCGCGTCCGCACCACGCCTCTTCAACCTGGTCGCCGATGCCGCCCTGGTGGACGAGCTGCGCGCCGCCGCCGACGTCGATCGCGACATCCAGCTGACGAGCGTCACGACCACGCCGTCGGGGGCAGACAGGCTGGCGGCCGTGGCGGACGTCGGCGCGGCGTACCGGGATCGGCTGCCCGATTCGCTCCGCCGGCTGGTGAGCGAGCGCCGCTACTCGGTCACCACGCCGCGCTTCTCGATCGCGGACCCGCCGCGTTACACGCTGTTCGTCGCGCTCCGCATCCAGGACGGGCTCGATCCGGCGATCGAGTTGGTGGACGGGCGCCTTCCGCGCTCCACCGCTGAGCAGCTGCCGCGCGCGGTCCTCGACTTCGAACCCGCACCGCCGGAGCCGGAGCCGATCCCTCCGCGCATCGAGATCGCCGTCTCGGAGGCGACCGCCGCCGAGACGGGGGCGGTGGTCGGCGACCGGCTGCAGGCCACCCTCGACGGCGGCGATCCGATCCTTCGCGGCGTGCTCCTGCGACCGATCGACGCGCAGTTCGAGGTGGTGGGCATCTTCTCGGTCGAGGATCCGGCGGCCGAGATCTGGTTCGCCGACCGAGCCATGCAGCGCCCGGAGATCGGCGGCAGCGACGAGTTTCCGATCGCCTACGCGACGGCGCTCATCGCGCCGGAGGCCTATCCCGACGTCACGACCACCGGGCTCCCGTTCGCCTTCGCCTGGCGCTACTTCCTCGACCCCGGGCGGGCCGACGTCGGGCAGCTGGACCTGGTGACCACCGACCTGCGGCGCATGCAGGCGCAGGACGCGGACGCGACCTTCGGCCCGCTGATCTCCGGCAACCTCGTGCTGAGGACCGGCCTGCTGGGCGTCATCGACCGCTACCTGGTCGCCCGAGCGGCCTCGGAGGCCGTCCTTTCGGTCGCGGCCATCGGGCCCTTCGCGCTGGCGACCGGCGCCATCGGGATGGTCGCCATCATGCTCGTCCAGCGGCGGCGGGCGAACCTCGAGCTGGCCCGCAGCCGCGGCGCGTCCGGCCTCCTGCTGCTCGCCGCCCAGGCCTGGGAGGCGGTTCTGCTCGCCGGGGCGGCCGCGCTGATCGGGCTCCTGGTGGCGGTGGCCATCGTGCCGGGGCGGGACTCCCCGACCTCGGCTCTGCTGGCGCTGGCCACCGGCGGCGCCGCCGCCGCGGCACTGGTGGCGGCCACCTGGCCGGCCGCCCGGCAACCGCTGAGCCAGGTCCGCCGCGCGGACCCGCCGGTGCTCCCGGCGTCGCCACGGCGGCTCGTGCTCGAACTGACCGGTGTCGGGCTGGCGGTGGCAGGCGTGCTGCTCCTCCAGCAGCGCGGACTGGTGATCGGCGATCGGCAGGCGGGAGCGATCGTGCGCTTCGACCCGATGCTGGCCGCGGTCCCGGTCCTGGCCGGCCTCGCGGCGGGGCTGGTGGCGATGCGCCTCTATCCGCTGCCGATCCGCGCTTTCGGCTGGCTGGCAGCCCGCCGCCGCGGCCTGGTGCCGGTGCTCGGACTGCGCACCGTTGGACGCCGCGGCGCCGCCGCGAACCTGCCGCTGCTGGTCCTGATGCTCACCGCCGCGTTCGGTGCCTTCGCGTCGGTGGTGATGTCGAGCATCGATCGCGGCCAGGTCGACGCCGCGTGGGGGCAGGTCGGCGCCGACTACCGCATCGAGCTGGGCGGCGGCCCGCCGCCCGATCCGTCGCGCGTCGAGGGCGTGGAGGCCGTGGCACCTGCCTACGTCGACCTGACGGCCACCTTCTCGGATACGCCGGGGCAGCGCAGCCAGGTCGTCTTCCACGCCATCGATCCGGTCGCCTACGGCGCCGTCACGGCGAACACCGCGATCGCACCCGACTGGCCGGCGGCGCTGCTGGTGGCGGGCGGCACGGGCGCGGTGGGGACGCCCGAGGCTCCTATCCCGGCGATCGTCTCGCAGCGCCCGCCGTCAGGCAGCCAGCCCCAGGCGCGCGGCGACACCTTCACCGTGAGGATCGGCGGCCCGAGCCGCAACCTGACCTTCGTGGTGGCCGATCGCCGGGCGACCTTCCCGGGCGTCCGCGGCGATGCCGCCTTCGTCGTGGCGCCGCTCGCCCTGGCGCGCGAGGGCATGGGCGACAGCGGGCTCCCGCCGACGGTGCTGCTGGTGCGCGGGGCGGGTGAGCTTGGCACCCGCCTGGACGCCTTCATCCACGATGAGTCGCCCTCCTCGTCCGTCGCATCACGCTACGAGCGCTATGCCACGCTGCGCGCCGGGCCGTTCGTGTCGATGGTCACCGGTGGATTCCGGATCGCGCTGGCGGTGGCGATCGCCTACGCGGCGCTGGCCATCGTGGCTGCGCTGACCCTGACGGCCGCCCGGCGCAACCAGGACCTCGCCTTCCTGCGGACGCTGGGCCTCAGCAGCCCCCAGGCCCTCTGGCTGACCGTCGTCGAGAACGCGCCGCAGGTGGTGCTGGCGCTTGTCCCGGGGATCGCGCTGGGGGTCGCCATCGCCGCGATGCTCGCGCCGGGGCTCGGGCTGGCGACCTTCATCGGCCCGGAGGCGGTCTTCGGCATCAACGTCGAGTGGGCGGAGATCGCGCTCGTCGGCGTGGCGCTCGTCATGATGGTCGCCATCGCGGGCGCCACCAGCAGCTGGCTGGCGCGCCGTTCGCGGGCCGTCGACGCACTGCGCGTCGGCGCGGACTGAGGGACGAACGACAGATGCGCGACCACGACGCCGAGATCATCGACCTGCCGGACGCACGGTCGGTCGCCGCGTTGAGCCGGGCCGCGGTCGAGGCCAGGAGCCCGCGACAGCCGGTCCTGCCCCGCACGCCCGGTCCGCTGATCGTGTGCGAGGGGCTGGTCAAGATCTACAAGGTGGCCGACCTCGAGGTGGTGGCTCTCCAGGGGCTGGACCTCGTCGTCGAGCGCGGCGAGTTCATCGCCCTGGTCGGGGCCTCGGGCAGCGGCAAGAGCACGCTGATGAGCATCCTGGGCGGCCTCGACGAGCCCTCCGCCGGTCGCGCGATGGTGGCCGGCCACCTGCTCAGCGAGATGGGACCGGCCGAGCGGACCCGATATCGGCGCCAGGTCCTCGGCTTCGTCTGGCAGCAGACCGCGCGCAACCTGCTTCCCTACCTGACCGCGCGCGAGAACATCGAGCTGCCGATGCTCCTCGAGGGCGCGTCGCGACGCGACCAGCGCGCCCGCGCCGCCGAGCTGCTCGAGCTGGTTGGCCTCACCGACCGAGCCGATCACCATCCCGACCGCCTCTCCGGAGGGCAGCAGCAGCGGATCGCCATCGCCGTCGCGCTCGCCAACCGGCCGGCCCTGCTGCTCGCCGACGAGCCGACCGGCGAGCTCGACACCGCCACTGCCGGCGAGGTGTTCGGCCTGCTGCGTACCGTCAACCGCGAGCTGAGCGTCACCATCGTGGTCGTCACCCACGACCCGCTGGTCAGCGAGCAGGTCAGCCGCACCGTCGCCATGCGCGACGGACGCACGAGCACCGAGACGCTGCGGCGCCGCGCCATCTCCGACGCGGGCGACCACCACGTCATCGCCGAGGAGTACGCCGTGCTCGACCGCGTCGGGCGGCTGCAGCTGCCCCGGGCCCACGTCGAGGCGCTCGGGCTGCAGCATCGCGTCCGGCTCGCCCTGGAGCCCGATCACATCGCCGTCTGGCCCGACCGCGACGGCGACAAGGCGCTGCCGGCCGAGGACGAGGAGCCGAGATGAGCGCGCCCGGCCTGTACATGCCCCCCGAGCGCCGCGCCGCCGCGGCCGCGGACGCGGGGCCGATGGTCGAGACGGTCGGGCTGGTGCGCGAGTTCACGATGGGTGCCGGCGTGATCCGTGCCGTCGATGGGGTCAGCATCCGTGTCGAACGCGGCGAGCTGGTGGCCGTGGTCGGTCGGTCAGGCTCGGGCAAGACGACCCTGCTCTCGCTCATCGGCGCGCTGGACCGGCCGACGAGCGGCTCGGTGCGCGTCGCGGGCGAGCTCGTCTCGGAGATGGGGGAGCGCGACCTGGTTCGCTTCCGGCGCCGCTCCATCGGCTTCATCTTCCAGGCCTTCGGCCTGCTGCCGATCCTGTCGGCGGCGGAGAACGTCGAGATCCCGCTGCGCCTGGTCGGGACCGACCCGCTCGAGCGCGACAGGCGGGTGGCGCACCTGCTCGAGCTGGTCGGGCTGGGCGATCGGGCACAGCATCGGCCCTACGAGCTGTCCGGCGGCGAGCAGCAGCGCGTGGCGATCGCCCGCTCGCTGGCCAACAACCCGAGCCTGCTCCTGGCCGACGAGCCGACCGGCCAGCTCGACTCCCAGACCGGGCACGGGATCATGGCCCTGGTGCGTGCCATCGTGCGCGGCGAGGGGACGACCGGCATCGTGGCGACCCATGACCCGGCGCTGATCGGGCTGGCCGACCGGGTCATCGAGCTGCGCGACGGGAGGGTCGTCGGCTAGGCCCCTTCCCGGCGGCCCTACACTCGCGCCATGCCCCGCTACCCGCTCCTGGCCGACGTGGTCGCCGCCCGCCATCGGCTGGCCGGCATCGCGCTGCACACGCCGCTCGAGGCCTCGCCGCAGCTCGCCGCCGAGGGCAAGGCGGCGGAGGTCCGCCTGAAGCTGGAGCTGCTCCAGCCGAGCGGCTCGTTCAAGACCCGCGGCGCCCACAACAAGGTGGCGCTCATCGCCGCCGCGGAGCCGGACGCCGAGCTGGTGGCCGCCTCCACCGGGAACCACGGGATCGCGGTGGCGACCGCCGCCGCGCGCCACCGCATGCGGCTGACGGTGCTGGTCGGCGCGTCGATCTCGCCGGCCAAGCTCGAGCGGCTGCGAGCCCTGGAGTCGGACAGCTGCGTGGTCGAGATCTGCGGCCGCGACAGCGACGATGCCGAGGCGGAGGCGCGCCGCCGCGACACGGAGCGGATCGCCGTCTACGTGGCGCCCTACAACGACCCGGACGTGATCGCCGGGCAGGGCACCATCGGCGCCGAGATCCTGGACGACTGGCCGGAGTGCGACGCCATGCTGGTGCCGGTCGGCGGCGGGGGCCTGATCTCCGGCATCGGTCTGTGGGCCCGTGCGGTCAAGCCGGACCTGCGCCTGGTCGGCGTGCAGCCGTCGGCTTCGCCGCCGATGTACGCCTACCTGCAGTCGAACTCCACCAAGCCGATGCCGATCGCCCCGACCCTGGCCGACGGGGTGGCCGGCAACATCGAGCGCGACAGCCTCACCTGGAAGATGTGCCGCCAGCTCGTCGACGAGGTGGTGGTCGTCGACGAAGAGCAGATCGCCGAGGCCATGGCCTGGGCCATCGACGTGCACCACCTGGTCCTCGAGGGAAGCGGGGCGCTCGGGATCGCCGCGCTGCGGGCGAGGCTCGGCGGCCTGGCGGGACGACGCGTGGCGGTGGTGCTCACCGGCCGCAACGTCGACGGAGCGGCCCTTCGCACGGTGCTCGCCGAGGCGTAGCATCGGCGAGTGACCGAACCGATCCAACCGCCGCAGCGCCGCTCGGGGAGCGCCGGGGCGACGCTCCTGGGCATCATCCTGATCGTGCTGGGGCTCCTCTTCTTCGGCACCCAGCAGCTGAACATCGACATCGCCGATGCCGCCTGGCCGTTCTACGTGATCGCGCCCGGCCTGGCCATGCTGGCCTTCGGCCTGACGCAGCGCCACGGATCCGGCCTGGCGATTGCCGGCAGCATCGTCACCATCGTCGGGCTGGTGCTGCTCTACCAGAACACGACGGACCACTGGGAGAGCTGGGCGTACGCCTGGGCGCTGGTCGGCCCCGGCGGGAGCGGCGTCGGGATGCTGCTGTACGGTACCCGCAGCGGCGACACCAAGATGGCGCGCGAGGGCTTCTGGGCGATCCTGACCGCGGCCGGCATCTTCGCGGTGGGACTCGTCTTCTTCGAGGGCGTGATCGGCATCAGCGGGCGGCGCCTGCCGCTCGACGAGTGGGTCCTGCCGGTGGCGATCATCGTCATCGGCGTGCTGGTTCTGCTCCGCGGCCTGACCATGCGCCCCGTTGCGGTCTCCGAGTGGGCCGAGGAACCGGCGGCTGACGGCGAGCCCGGGACGTCCGCGGCGAGCTCCTCCGGCGACGAAACCAGCCGAGAGAGCTGACCCTCGCATCGCATGGAACCGAAGAGAGCGAGAGACTGGGGACCGGGATCGGTAGGAGGCGGGGCCGCAGGCGCGAGCCCGGAGAGCGCGCGCGCGATCGACGCTGCCCGCGACCGGGGCAACGGGCCGCCGGAGGAGGATCCGACACCACGACCGGGGTGTCTGCGCACGCTCCTGTCGATCATCGCCGTCCTCGTGGGAGCCGGGCTCCTCGTGTACCTGTTCTCCCTCGCCGTGGACCTGCTTCGCTGACCGAATCCGAAGAGCCAGGCACGAAGGAATGACCAGCACCTGTACCTCAGGTCGCCGGGGGATCGGTTCGAAGGCATGCCGATCGACGGCGCATCTCGCCATTCGCGATCGACGGAGGACCTGGCCGGGCTCCGGAGCTGGTCGCCTCCCTTCATCAGGGCTGATCCGCGGCAAGGCGTCCAGCTGGCGGTGCAGGACGACATGCGATATGCGGCCTGCGCATGCAAACGCGCAGATGGGCACCGTCTGGCGTTGTGCCATGCACCTGAGGCATGGGGTGGAGGCAGAGGCGGCGCTCCGGCCCGATCTCATTCGGGAGGCGCATAACCCGGCAGCAGGGCCGCCCTATTCTTAGCGGCAGCATGGCAGCCGACGAACCGACCGAGACCGAGCGCATCGATCGGGCCCTGAGCGGGGTCAACGCCGGCTACGTGGCCGAGATGCAGGAGCGCTACCTTCGCGACCCGGCATCGGTCGATCCGGAGTGGCGGG